>Ga0068860_100000702_pt1 | contig 38399 bp, 38 predicted proteins | sample KBSSwiS32_FD_66597 | JGI IMG/M metagenome (GOLD analysis project Ga0068860, IMG submission 66597) | Switchgrass rhizosphere microbial communities from Kellogg Biological Station, Michigan, USA - KBS Switchgrass S3-2 | ecosystem: Host-associated > Plants > Roots > Rhizosphere > Soil ... | reverse complement strand
TGGAACGAGCCTTAACAAGGCTTAACACCGCTACAATCAATGATAGTAGCGGTTTTTTTACGTCTTTTGATTTCTGTTAGATTCCGTTGCTTTTGGCAAATGTGTTGCGATTTGTGTTACGGTATTTCGTAACTTAAGAGTATGCGCTTGCCTATTGTAAACCTGCCCTCAATTTGCGAAGACAAAAGAATGTCTCGAATTTCTATCCCGTTCACCTCCGGATAACAATTGATCGAGTTCACCGCTTTTATTTAATTGAAACTCCTCAAAAAATCAATGTTGATCAGTGGTCCGGAAAAGACAATGCGTGGGTTAAAAACACTCATCCGTTTGCTTTTGATATTAATAATATTATCAAGGAAAAAATAAGGATTGTAACGGATTTGGTTAAACGCTACTTTAACAGCAAAAAGTCCATCTCTTTTCCAATCGTCTTTCGAGAGCTTCAAAAGTCAAATAATTTGAAAAATAATTCGAATCGGTCGCAACGTGCCAAATTTATCGATTCGAAAAATTTTGGACTAACTGTATTCTCCCATAAATATTTTGAATTCAACGCCAGTTTGAATCCTTACGGAGGGCTCAAATCAACATCTAAAAAGGGCTGTAACTTCGCACCCTCGAACAAATACAGGTAAAACACTCAACGGACCGTTGCGTCAAACAAAAACAACTATCATTTCCTACAAAACTAAATAATACGCAATGACGGAGATTGAAAACGATCTAAAGCTTATTAATAAAAAAATTTCTGATTTATTCAAACAGGCAAGTTTAATTAAATTTATTTCAGGAATTTACACGCTTGAATTCTCGCGAGCATTTATTTAATCACTACTAAGAATGATTGTTAGGGCTCATAATGGCGTCGCCAATTCTAACTGTTTCGTGAATTAATTTTTCAAAGTCAGCTTTTTTGCTTCTTTGATTGACAATACACAACCTTATTACAAGCTTTTCATCAAGTATTGTTGATGATGGCGATGCAATTCCCTGCTCTTGCAATTGTATTATGATTTCGCTATTCAATTGGTTTTTTTGTTCTTCCGTCAGACCATCATTTTTATATCGGTAACAAACCACATTAAATGTGACCGGTGTTATCAGCTCAAGATTTCTTTCTTTTTCGATGAGTTCGCCGGTATAAAAAGCCTGCGCAATATTTTGTCTGATAATATTTGCAAATTTCTTAATTCCATGCTCCTTTAATGACATCCACACTTTTAATGCCTTAAAATTCCGGGACAATTCAAATCCATAGTTATTGATAGGATCCGGGCCACTTGCCAATCCTCTGTCTTCCCGTTTGAGATAACTTGGCGAAATTGCAAATGAATTCCTGTGCGCTTCTGCATTCTTAAATAAGACACATCCGATTTCATATGGCATAGACATCCATTTATGAAGATCAAATGCAATGCTGTCAACCTTTTCAAGTGGTTTGAGCGTTTCAGCATACTCCGGAACCAATTTTGCCAAAGCGCCAAATGCTCCGTCTATATGCAGCCAAAGTTTATACTTCCCGCTGATCGCCAGTAATTCGGGCAATGGATCAATAGCGCCGGTATTTGGGGCACCTACATTACCCACTATACAAAAAGGTGCATACCCATCTTCCAGATCCTTTTGAATAACTTTTTCCAGTTCATCAACATTAATTTGGTGGCTACCATTTACCGAAATTTTTCTCAATGAGTCTTCTCCCAGCCCGAGAATTGAAGCGGCTTTTTCTATACAACTGTGTGTCCCCACAGAACAGTACAAAACTAGTTTTTTGTCTGAAGCATATAATCCTTTCCTCCTGATTGCTTTATTTAACTGGTGATTTCTTGCAACGCATAATGCTGTAATGTTTGCCATGGAGCCGCCACTTAGTAATATCCCCGAAGCTGTTGAAGAAAAACCTATTATTTCTTTGCACCAGTTTACTACCTCCTGATCCACGTACATTGCTGCATGTTCACCTATCGTCACATTGGGATTCATTGTTGAGGCTAGCATATCAGCAAGGACACCGAACGGAGTGCCGGCTCCTTGAACCCATGCAAAATACCTCGGATGTATATTTCCTTTTGCATATGGGAAAATGAATTTCTTAAATTCATCATACACACTCCTGATAGATTGCGGATCCTGGGGGAGCCTATTGTTTAGAAAATTCTTTGCATCGTCTGGCATTTTGTTCCATACCGGCCGTTCCCTTATGTTTTCAAGATAGTCCATGATATCATCTATCATTTCATGCCCGATGCTGCGTATTTCACTCCAGTTTTTTGGGTCGAGCGTTAAATCTTCAGCAACTATTTTCTTGTAGTCTTCCATAAATTGTTATTGCTGTAGAAAAAAAATATTAACCGGTTCAAAACACTAGCAAAGTCGAAAAGTCAGTTGATAATTAAAACCCGATTCTTGCTTTTTTGATGATCTCGTCGCGAAAATTCGAGCATTGGCAAATAACGTCAATCCGGAAAATGGAATAGCAAGATTCGGGTTGCAATCTTTTAATGAAAGCACTTTCTTTAGTGCTCGCAAAATCATCTATATGAAACTGGCAAAAGAGGAGTTTATCGGCAGAAAATTATTATTGCAAAATGAATTGGAAAAACAGAAAATAGAATATTTTATCATTACTCAAGATGAAAGTATTTATTATTTGACGGGTTTGACATATAAATCTCTGGAACGATTTTTCTTCATTGTCATCTCGCCAACAAAGTCCACTTTGATTGTGCCTAAATTGGAACTTGCACATCTCTTTGATGCGTGTGGAGTGGATGAGATTGTATCATATTTTGATTACCCTGCTCCAGTGGGAAAAGGTTGGTCTGATTTGTTAGAGAGTTGTCTTGGCAACGCAAAAAGAATTGCGATTGAGCGCAGAACACCGGTTGAAATAGTCGAGGAAATTAAGACTTACAATCTGATTATTTCGGACTGCCTGGATCAGCAAAGAATGATAAAATCGCAAGCTGAAATATCGGCCATCAAAAATGTTGCAAAATATTGTGAACTCGCTACAAAAGAGATTTGTAAAAATGTTTTCTATGGAATGCCTGAAACAGACGTTTATCGAATCGCCGATATAATCAAAAACAAAATCAATGAAGAAATAGACGTTGATTATATTTCATCTTCTTTTATGACTTTTGTGTGGCCAGCGAGAATTGCCCATCAACCACATGGCATTCCTAAAACAACCGATATTCTCGAATCGGGGACACATATTTCCCTGGCTTTTTACAGAATCAACGGATACGCCGCAGAATGCGAAAGGACATTTTTTACATGTCCGTCCACGCGTGAGCAACATGCCGCTTTTACGACAATGCTGGAAGCGAGGAGACAAGCTTTTGATCTGCTTAGGGAAGGAGCGATTGCCAGCGACATAGACAAAGTGGTAAAAAACTATATCATATCAAAAGGTTATGGCAATAACATTTTGCATCGGACAGGTCACGGAATTGGTATTAATAACCACGAGCGCCCGTTCATTGCGGAAGGAGATGATACGGTTTTAAAAGAGAATATGGTGATAAGTATTGAGCCGGGAATTTATATTGACGGGATTGGAGGATTTAGGCATTCGGATTCCGTTTTGATAACGAAAAATGGCTATGAGCTTTTGACAAATTATCCTATATCGATGGTCGACCTTACTTTTGATAGTCCCCACATTCCCAGTTCTTACCTGTGAACCGAGAATTTAAAGAGTAAACTTGTTTCACTTTCCCGGTTATCCTCAATACACGTAATTATTTGAAAATCGGGAAAACAATTAAAATTTTATAAGATCGAATTCAGCTAAGTTGAATACACACTAACAACAATTATCCCAAACTGAACTGTGTCCCTTCGGTGACATACGCAAACTTATAAAGGGTCTAATTTCATTTTCAGATGATTCGGAAAAATAGCGGCTCTTTTGAACCAATTACGCATGAACAAAGAAAGTTAAATTCCAAAACAAAATCACAACCCTCATTGGAAACTACGATCATCGGATTCCGTTCGTCATTGCAAAGAATTGGACGATAAAATAAATTTCAATCACAAATTAATACTGGGTAGGTCTGGCAGAATAAAGATTTGGACAATGAATGAATCTAATAGGAAGACGATCCACTGATATTTCAAGCAGAAGAAGGGAACCCAAGAATATTAAAAATCTGAACAATGACTGTCTTAATCGTAATGAATCAAATGGATTCCGTTGAAACCTTAAAAAATGAAATAGCGCGTCTTGATAAAAATGTTTCTGTGATCGGGACATACAACAGCGTAGCTCAAACTATAAATTGGTTTCAAAACAACCTACCTCCTGACTTGATAATTATGGATATTCAACTACCGGACGGCCCTTCTCATTGCATTTTCAAATCATGCACCATCACCTGCCCGGTGATCTTTTGTTATTCCGCTTCCGATAATATTGCTACCGATAAATTCGCGTATAACGGTATCGACTATCTTCTAAAACCCATCGATTCTAATAGATTGGGCAAAGCAATCAAGAAATACAAAAATTTTCAACATCACTTTATTAAAACTTATTCACCACTAAGGGACTATTTCAGTAAGCCGGAAACGAATGGCTCGAGTTCACGCATTGTCGTAAAAAAGGGACTTGACTATCACACTGTGCTGACTCAGGATATTGTTTTTTTTTATCTTAAAAAAAAAGTTTTGTTCTTAGTCGACAAGGACGGACGAAAATACCTGGCAACAGAAACCAATCTTTCAGTAACAGCAGCAAAACTTGATGCGCAAACATTTTTCCGGGCTAACAGAAAATATTTGATCAACGTAAATTACCTGCAACGATTCAACTTGGTTGACAAAAATAAAATTCGACTGGAAATGTTATGGCCAGCTGAAGAAGAAATCATCGTGAGTGCGGAAAAAGGCCCACATTTTCGAAAGTGGATTTTAAACCTATAACATCGATAAACTCCTTTGGCGCCAATACGTATACCGTGACCTGCGTATTAGGATTAGCAGCACGTGGTTTATTATTTAGTTCGAATCATACAATTCGATGATCTCTCCAAACGGACAGCATACCAGAAATCATAAAAAGAAAAACTAATTTATTTGTCGATGCAATCTTTAGCCTCTGCCTGTTTCAAAAAGAACTGTGCATTTATCATCAGGATTGAATTCCCGCTGGAAACCCTGGAACGGATAACGCAACTGCTTTCAGCAAGGAAAATAGTAGTGGAATCTCTTCAGATGCAAAATGTAAATAGTGGAGAAGCCACATTAATTCTGCATTGCCTGGTTGAACGAGACAGGACCAAACATTTCCGACGTATCTTAGAAAAAATTCAAGGAATAATTACCGTGGCGCTTTTGGAAAGCAAATAAAATCGCGCAGGCCTTGCAAATGGGAGACGTATATTTATTTATTAGTCACTTTCTCCTGAGCGGATCGTATAGCTCGATAAGATCCCGATCATAGTAAATTAAACCTGCGTCCCTGAGTTCGTTGAACATCGAATTGACCTTCTGCCTGGATGTCGCAATAACGCCGGCGATGTCGCCCTGCGTTAGATAATTGTTCAACACAATTTTATCACCCATCCGACTGCCGTCACTCATAGCCCAACTTTTGATGAAGCGAATCAGTCTGCTTTTGGCATCTTTGTGAATCAAATCAGCATGTCTTCCCTGCAGTTTGGTCAATTTTGCATTCACTAATTGCGCAAGGTTGAGTGCAAGAGGGAGATTTTCTTCTAATATCTTCTTAAAGTCAATAGCGCTAAAATAGCAAATAAATGTATCGCTTATAAGTGCCTCAGCATATTCTTCTCTTTGTAGCAACTTATTGAGATTGAAATTTCCAAATACGTCAGGAGCAGTAAGTATATCTTTTATTATTTCATTGTCATTTTCGTCAACCTCAGTAATTTTTATTTTTCCTCTTATCAATAGACAGATTTTGTTGTAGGATCCGCTACCATACCCAAGTCGCTCTCCCCTGTAAATCGTTTTGTATTTTGTTAAATGGCAGATTCGCCCAATTTTATCAAGGGGCATATTTTCAAACAAGGGATGTTGTTTGAGAAATTGGAATTTTAGTTCATTAGTCATAACTGCTTTCATACAATTAGTTCGCTGCCTTTAATTTCTCCCAATGTGCCGACAATTGGTTCAGCAGGATTTCTTCATCCTTATTCCATTCAGTCAGCACACTCAGAAGTTTTCGATCGTCAATTTTAAATGTTTCGGGATCACTTGGCATCTTTTCACTGTTCGCCGCTATTGTATGAACGCCATAACCATCGCACTGCGGTAAATACATCTTAGCAACAATTCTAAAGTGACCGAGATGCTCTTCGATGGCAGAATAATATTTTGCGCCAATGTAGATGGCGGTATATTGAGATTCCCGTTTTCCCAGCTTTGCTATCTTCGAAATAGGCACTCACATCGAAGCCTCTATTTGCCACGGGTTGTCTATCAACAGGAGCAGCTACCTGTGCCTTGGCCCGTCCTCCAAGCAAAAGCCAGAGTGCAATGATAAATGCATTCATTTTTGATTTTATAATTGCAATTTTAAAGTAAGAACTGACTAAGGCGACGGTAGCATGTTCTGATCGCAGGCTCATTATCTCCATTAAGTTACTATGCGCTTCATGCTGTTTTTCGGACATAGAAAACTCCATTCCTCACTTTTCTAAATCAACCGGGCGATAAACAGCGGTCTAATCCCTGTGAAATCATTCTATTCAATTAAATGTGTGGAACTTCCGGCCAATCAACTGGAATCTGGGTGAAGTTGTGCAGGTAGTTGCTGATAATTTTGTCTCCTACCAATATCATAATATCGATTACATTAGCTTGATTATAGCCGGCTTCGAATAATGCTATGGAAGCTTTTTCAGAAGGCCTGCCCCTGTTGAAAGCAACTTCTTTTACAAACTTTGCCAATGCATCGTATTTTTCATCAAATGCAATCTGAGCCCGCCGGATTTCAATGATTTGTTCATCCGTAAATCCCACCATTTTCGAAACTGCCGTATGCGCGGGTACACAATATTTGCAATCGTTCACTACGCTGACTACGAGGTTTACAATTTCTCTCTCCTTTGCAGAAAGCGTGGTCTTCCGATTTTGCAATGCGAGGTAGTCCGGGAGCGCCGTTTCGTTAAGTGCAAAAGTTGCATAGAGATTGGGAACTCTTCCGTATGCTGTGATCATGTAATCAAAAACCGCCCGGTTTTTTTCTGAAACTTCTACCCGTGTAGGAACCTTGAATTCTAGTGTTTCGTTAGTACTTATCATTTTTATTTGGTTTTTTGTTTTGTCTGAATCGACAAGACAAAATTGCCATGACTGGTAGCCAATAAAAATTAACTATCTAAAGTAATTTGGTTAAACTACTTTAATTTTTTTTTTCGACGCGGGAATTGCGCAACTGAGAAAGATAAACGGTACTCATCCCAAGGTAGGAAGCTAGAACATACTGTGGCACGCGCTGTGCCATTTTGGGTTGCGTTTTTAAGAAATCTTCATACCGATCTTCAGCGGTTTCACTTAGGTTTGAAAGCAAACGTCGCTGGAGATACGAATAGCCTCTTTGTGTAAGTATCCTGAAAAACCGCTCAAACTTATGAACTGTTTCCATTAAAAGCTGTTCTGAATTATAGTCGATTTGCATCAGTATGCTATCCTCCATAGCTTCCACGAATAAAGTAGCGGGTTGCTGAAAAATGTAACTGCTAAAATCGCCTATCCACCAATCTTCAATTGCAAGCGCAATGGTGTGTTCCTGGCCTTCCTTATCTACCAGGTAGGCACGCATGGCGCCTGAATATACGTAGCTTCTATATTTACAAGTAAACCCCGGCTGTACTATCAATTGTTTCTTCTTGACTCTCGTGATTTTCAAAAGTGAAAGAAAATATTTTTCTTCCTCATCATTGAGTTGAATATGCTGCGAAACGTGTTGCTTAATTTGATCTATGGCATCCATATCGGAATTAAATTTCGTTTTTTTTACAATACGATGTATAAAAGTTCAATATTGCTCCGTTTATTTAAACATATCCGGTTCCGAAAAACACTTAAAATAGATCCCGCAAAAAAGATTAACCCACCCTGCATCGCGATACACTTTTAAACAAAAGTTTCCGATCGCAAGCCCATACATTTTTACACTGAAAATATTTATTTAGAGTATTGCCAAGCGATGGCTTGTTTTTTTGCGAAATACTTTTGTAGCTGCTATCCAACGTACGATAAAAATTCCTGAGTTGAAACGAAACAGTTGGAAGAGTCAAGACAAAGCAGAAAAGATTAGTGAAAAGATTTCCAGATGTGAATGTATTTTTTAAAATCTTGAAGGGGCTGTCACTTTGGTTACACCTGCCGAATATTTTACTTTCTAATTTTATTTTCTAAAATATTAATAAAATGAAAAATGTAATTCTGTTAGGCGTGGTCCTTTGCATGTCAGGACAAATTTTTGCTCAGCATTTCAAATCCGAAGTTTTTACTACGAAGGCGGGAGCGATCAATGGGTATGATCCCGTGGCATATTTTACCGCGGGTAAAGCAGTTAAAGGGAATCCAAAATTTACCTTCAACTGGAATGACGCAAACTGGTATTTTTCTTCAGACGCAAATTTGAAGGCTTTCAAAGCTAATCCGGAAAAATATGCGCCACAATATGGTGGTTATTGCGCTTATGGACTTTCCTTTGGGCATAAAGCCAGTACGGAACCGGAACAATTTTCTGTTGTGAATGGTAAGCTATATCTTAATCACGACAAGGATGTCAAGATGAAATGGGTAGGAGATCAACAGAACTGTATCAACAAGGCCAATAGTCAGTGGCAGGACATAAAGGATAAGCCCGAAGAATGATTTACTGCCTCAGCGCTTATTTCCCCGGCGGGTGTCCCGCCGGTTTTTCATTTCACACTGAACAATTATCAATCGTGCCCAATAGAATAGCGCCACTATTAGTGAGCACTGGACAAGGTGCCATTGGTACACAGATCAAAATTGCATTTGCTTTTAACTAGTGCCAGTAAGCATAAAATCATATGATTTCAAACCTGGATTCCGGCATGAAATAGAAATTTTGCCGTTGGAGAAACTGTATTTGGAAAGCAGCGCAGATGTGAGCCAGCCACATCGCACTAACTTTTACCATGTATTTTGGTTTCAAAAAGCGCCAAAAATTCATTTAGTAGATTTCAAACCTTTGCACAATCTCGAGAATACTTTACTTTTTGTAAATAAAGATCAGGTTCAAACTTTTCAGCATAGTCAAAAAGTTAGAGGCAAAGTTTTGCTGTTCACAGACAATTTCTTTGCGAAATCCCATGATGATCTCATGGTACTGAAAAATTCAATCTTATTTAATGATTTTATCGAAACGGCTGTGATAAAGCTTCTGAAAGACTCGACACTAGTTGATTGTTTTCAGAAGATAGAACAAGAATTTGTTTTCAGGGACGATGAATATACACATGATATTCTTCAAACCTTACTTCATACATTTTTGCTACACTGTGAACGGGAGCGCAAGAAAATCGGTTACCAGGAAATACGCAAAGGCGCTGATCTGGATTATACCACACTTTACAAAGATCTTCTCAATCTTCACTATAAAAGCCTGAAGTCAGTCAGTGGTTATGCGTCGCAAATAAATGTTTCAGAAAAACGGTTGACGCAGGCGACCACTAAGGCTGTCGGCAAAACCCCTAAAGAATTAATTGATGAAAGAGTAATGCTTGAAGCAAAACGATTGATTGTGCATACCAATCAGTCCATTAAACAAATAGGATATGAACTTGGATTTGATGAACCGACTAATTTCATTAAGTTCTTTAAGAAACATGTAGGCAGCACTCCAATTGAATTTCGCGAAAGACATTGACACAACTATACCTAAATGTATCATACATAATCCTTTTTTGATCTTTCCCGCAGTCCGGAACTGACAGACCTTCGCAGTATTAAAATCACAACTGAATGAAACATCAAACAATCATTTGTCTGTTAGCTTTAGTGCTGACCATAACTACAAAATTTATTTACGCTCAAAAATCTAAAAACATGAATAACAAAAAACAAGTTGTTGAACTTCTTAAAGCAATTGAAACAGGAGCCAGTGAACCGATAGGTGTAATCAACCCAAATTTCATACAGCACAATCTCGGTGCTGAAGATGGCCTCGCAGGGTTCGGTAAACTGCTACAGCAACTGCCTCCAAATTCAGCAAAGGTTAATACGGTAAGAGTATTTCAAGATAGGGACTATGTTTTTGCTCACATCGACATTAATTTCTTCGGCCCCAAAATTGGCTTCGACATTTTTCGATTTGAAGATGGTAAAATAGTAGAGCATTGGGATAACCTGCAAGAAAAACCTACGAATCCTAATCCTGGCGGACATACTATGACAGATGGTCCAACAGAAGTCAAGGATTTAAGCAAAACAGAAGAAAATAAAAAGCTGGTGAGAAGTTTCGTCGAAGACATATTGGTCAATGGAAAAATGGAAAAACTTGCAGGTTATTTTAATGGAGACAACTTAATACAACATAATCCTTTAGTGCCAGACCAATTGTCAGGATTAACTACGGCATTGGGAGAATTGGCAAAGCAAGGTGTCACTATCAAATACGACGAAATCCATATGGTACTCGGTGAAGGTAATTTTGTCTTGGTAGTTAGTGAAGGTGATCTTGGCGGCAAACATTCTTCTTTCTACGACTTGTTTAGAGTAGAGAACGGGAAACTGGCAGAGCATTGGGATACAATTGAAGAAATCCCTGCAAAGGAACAATGGAAAAATAACAACGGAAAATTTTAAATTGCACTGATAGCTTTTGTCCATTTGCTAAAATTAATTAGCCCATGCACCCGGGTAATTGATTAAAGGAATCAAAGCCGCGTTGGCAAATCCAGTTAATGGGAGATCATTAAGAACGAAATTGACAATTAGTTTTGCAAACCAACTCTTAAAATTTTAGTAGGAAATGCATTGTCAGAGTTGCCTGCTGCGGTTGGTCAACAACATCGCATCAGATGGCGAGCATTCGTCGGATCGTACAATTATTTCAAATCTTTAATATGGAGAATAATAAGCAACTTATTATCAGGTTTGTTGAGGAATTATGGAATCAAAGAAAACTTGAAATCGCTGATGTTATCTTCGACAAGGATTGCCGTACTTTCCAACTCCAATCCGGAGTACCTGTCACGTCAAGTCCGCGCGGTCCGGAAATCATCAAACATCATATTATGGAATGGTTATCTGGCTTCCCGGATCTTAAATTCACTATTGAGCAAATGATTGCTGAAGGAGATCGAGTGTCGACTTTATTGGTGATGGATGGAACGCATACAGGAGAATGGCAAGGAATCCCACCCAATGGAAAACGTATAAATATTCGCATGATGACAATTCACCGAATTCAAAGCGGTAAAATAATAGAAGATTGGGTAATTGTTGAATCACTCGGTTTCTTCCAGCAATTGGGAATTTTATCGCCAACAAGTGATTTACTTCGTGAATTTCTTCAGACAAAGGAATAGTCCCTAATTGCTTTTCAAAGCAGCTCTTAAAATATTGCAGAAAATACCATGTCAAGGTTGCCTGCCTACTTGTTCATGCAGTCGCCGCGTACCAAATTAAAACACAAATCATAGCGGGACATATTCGGAAAAAAAATCTGGTTGAATCTGTCCAATTTTGGAACACTCAATCGTTATAATAAAAAAAGTGTAAAAGAACATTAACAATTTCGCGGCAACGCTGTTATTCGTTAATTAATGCAGCCAGAATTTTTTTTTGGGGGAATTGATTAATGCATATTTTTGGACTGAAAAACGAAATTAGTCGAAAAGTCATGTCAGAAATTCTTCAAAAAGATGAGATCATTATTCTTGAAATTATAACGGGGGCAAGGACACTTTTTGAAAAATTCGGGCTGAAAAAGACGACGATGGAAGACATCGCCAGGGAAATAGGGAAAAGCAAAAGCTCTTTGTATTATTATTTTCCCAGTAAACATGAAGTTTTTGAAGCCGTTGTAGAACAGGAAATCAACGAGCTGTTTAAGTTGGCTTTTAAAGCCATTGACAAAGAAGTAACCGCTAAAGAAAAATTAAAGGCATATACAAAAGTTCGATTGTGTAAGATCAGCAAATTGGGAAATCTTTCTCAAGTGATTAGGAACGACCTGATGAACAACATGGATGTGGTAATGAAAATTAAGAAAAAGCATGAAAACACCCAGGTCAGAATGGTCAGAGAGATTCTTGCGGAGGGAGTTGCCTCCGGGGAATTTAAAAAAATAAAAAGCGCTGATATAGATTTACTGGCATCGTTGTTCACAGCAGCATTCACCGGTATTTCAATGCCGATGTGCGGCGATCACCAGTTTACGGATTTGACGCAAAGCGTGGATGTCATTGTAGATGTATTGGTAGAGGGCATTGGTAAATAAAAATATCTCAACTAATCTATAACGATTGTATTTGCCTTTTAATGATTTGGATTTTATTCATTGATCAAATAAATCAAAACCATGAAAGAGCAGATTCAAAAGCCGGAAGGCAAACTGGGTATCCTGATTCCAGGACTCGGGGCCGTGGCTACCACGCTGATTGCGGGTGTAGAAGCGATTAAAAAAGGATTATCACAACCCATCGGATCGCTCACGCAGATGGGCAATATCCGAGTAGGAAAAAGAACTGAAAACAAATCCCCACTGATAAAGGACTTTGTTCCCCTTGCCGATTTGCAAGACATCGTGTTTGGTGGCTGGGATATCTATGAAGACAATGTATATGAAGCTGCATCAAAAGCGAAAGTGCTTGAACCTTCATTGCTGCAGCCAATCAAACCTGAATTAAAAGCGATAGTGCCCATGAAAGCTGTTTTTGACAGAACTTTTGTGCGGAACCTCAACGGAAAAAATATCAAGCAGGCCACCAACAAGTATACACTTGCATTGGCATTGATGAATGATATTGAAAATTTCAGGGAAGCTAATAACTGCAGCCGCCTGGTTATGGTTTGGTGTGGGTCGACTGAAAAATATTTCGAACCTTCTGAAGTGCACGAAACCATCGAGAATTTCGAGCAAGGATTGCATGACAACGATCCCGGCATCGCACCAAGTATGATCTATGCATATGCCGCCATTAAATCAGGAATTCCTTTTGCAAACGGAGCACCTAACCTTACATGTGATATACCCGCCTTGATAGAACTTGCGAAAGAAACAAATACTCCAATTGCAGGAAAGGATTTTAAAACAGGACAAACTTTAATGAAAACGATTCTCGCTCCCGGACTGCATGCAAGAGCTCTCGGTATTCGCGGTTGGTTTTCGACAAATATATTAGGCAACCGGGACGGTCTCGTATTGGACGATCCGGATAATTTCAGGACAAAGGAAGTTTCCAAACTGAGTGTACTGGAAGAAATATTGCATCCGGAATCAAATCCTGATTTGTATGGCGAACTCTATCATAAAGTAAGAATCAATTATTATCCGCCTCATGGTGATAATAAAGAAAGCTGGGACAACATAGATATTTTCGGGTGGTTGGGATACGCCATGCAAATTAAAATTAATTTCCTATGCAGGGATTCTATCCTGGCTGCGCCCATCGTACTCGATCTTGCTTTATTCATTGACCTGGCAAAAAGAGCGAGATTGAGTGGAATACAGGAATGGTTATCGTTTTATTTTAAATCGCCGCAAACAGCGCCGGGACTAAAACCAGAGCATGATATTTTCAAGCAGTTGATCAAACTGCAGAATACTTTGCGTCACCTGATGGGTGAAGATCTTATCACACATTTAGGGCTGGATTATTACCAAGAATTCACGGAGGCATTATGATGGTTTTTCACAGGCTTGTCAGCACCGCGCTGGGCATCGGGCATGTTGGTAGAGGTGGAGGTTCAATTGCGGCGATAGTTTCTTGCTTCTGCTGGTGGATGATGGTTGATGTGCACAATCATTTGTTGCCAATTATTATAACGTCAATCATCATCCTACTTGGTATTTGGTCTGCTGATGAAGTGGAAAAAATTTGGGGGAAAGACAATCAGCGGGTGGTGATTGATGAAGTTGCAGGAATGTGCGTTAGTTTATTATGGATACCGATACAACTTCCATATTTATTGATCGCGTTTTTATTGTTCCGCGTCTTTGATATTGCCAAACCTTTCTTTATTAAGAAAGTTGAAAAACTACCGGGTGGCTGGGGAGTCATGCTCGATGATGTACTTGCCGGAATCTATGCCAATTTATTATTGCAATTAATTGTTGCAACTAATTTTTTAAGCAATGTTCACTTTCATTAAAGCACAGGCAGTTTCGTTAACCGCATCTTGTATCGATTTCCTGGTTACAATTTTTGTTGTGGTGTTTTTGCATGGCTGGTATGTTTCCGGAACCATCGCGGGTACAGTATCCGGAGGCATCACATATTTTTTGTTGGGACGCGCGTGGGCGTTTAGCGCAACAGAAAAAAAGATGCTTCCTCAGCTGACCAGGTATTTGTTGGCATGGGCAGGATATCTTTTGCTGAATGCCGGTGCTGTGTTTTTAATGACGCGATATGGTGGAATGAATTATGTAGTTTCAAAAGTCTGCGTTTCGAGTGTGCTTGCTGTCAGTTATAATTATGCGTTACAGAAAAAATTTGTTTTTAAATAATAGGTGAACTATGTGTATGGAGGGATGGATAAAAAGTAAATGGCTGGCAATTGTTTTTCTATTTGGAGCGTTCGAGGGCGTGGCGCAGACAGGAACAATTAATGGGATTGTTAAGGATGCATTGACGAAACAGCCGCTTGCGTCCGCCAGTGTCGCCATAAAAAATGGAAGAGGAGCAACAACAGATTCACTGGGATATTTCAGTGTCGAAGCAAATAAAATTCCTGTCCAGCTAATTTTTTCATTGATCGGCTATAAAACCCAAACGATTACTGTCAGGCAATTCAGTGATACGGGTGCACTGAAAAAAGATACACTGATTATCTTGATACAGCCCAGCAGCAGTATGCTAAGCAGTGTAACGATTAAAAGCAATAAAAAACCACGCTATCGGAACAAAGACAATCCAGCTGTCGAACTGATGCGCAAAGTCATCAACAATAAAGACAAGAACAGGCCCAGTCATTACGACTACGTGGAATATGAACAATATGAAAAATTGCAGGTAGCTCTAAGCAAAATATCGGATAAGCTGTCCAAAAGCAAACTCCTGAAAAAATATCATTTCTTATTTGAAAATATTGATAGCACCAAATTGGAGGGTAAATCACTGATACCGGTGTACATGGAAGAGAAACTTTCGGATGTTCATTACCGTAAGTCTCCTGAAAAAAGAAAAATCGTTGTGCTCGGTGACAAGCGGGTGGATTTTGGAGAATTTGTAGACAACCGGGGTGTGAGCACTTTTTTGAACAGGCTCTATGAGAACATCGATATTTACAACAATAATATCCCCTTATTTACAAATGAGTTTTTAAGCCCTATTGCGGATATTGCTCCTTCCCTTTATAGATTTTTTATCCGTGACACCATCCGTGATGAGACCGGCCATCAATTCGTCAGGATGTACTTCTCTCCGCGAAACAGCAATGATTTTCTGTTCAGGGGAGAAATGATGATTACACTTGACAGTAACTATGCTGTTCAGAAGCTCAATATGTATATCAGCAAAAACATCAACCTCAATTTTGTTCGCGAAATGCATATTGACCAGGATTTTGAAAAAAATGATGATGGCAGGTATCATGTTGTTAAAAGCAATGTGATGGCAGAAGCAGCTCTCAACAAAGAAAAAGGCGGAGGATTTTTTGGTGAAAGAACGGTTTCATTCAGGAATTATAAAATCAATGTTCCTCACGAAAATGATTTTTATAAAGGTGCCTCGGAAGTTGTTGCGGATGGTGCAACAAACAGGAAAGATAGTTTTTGGGTAGGCCGTCGTCACGATACACTCACTACAGCTGAAGCAAAAGTGTATAAGAATATTGACAGCCTTCAAAAAATGCCCTCCTATCGCCGTTTCATGGACATCGCGACTTTACTACTTGCCGGGTATAAATCGTTCGGAAAATTTGAAGTGGGTCCCGTTAATACGTTTTACAGTTTTAATCCTGTAGAAGGTTTTCGATTGAGGCTTGGTGGCAGAACCACACCCAAACTAAGCAAAAGGCTTTATTTTGAAACCTACGCTGCCTACGGATTTAAGGACGAAAAATGGAAGGGATATCTTGGTGTTACTTATTCCTTAAATAACAAATCCATTTATGACTATCCGTTGAATTATATCCGCGCAAGCGTGCAACGCGAAACAAAAATACCCGGACAGGAATTGCAATTTGTACAGGAAGATAATTTCCTGCTTTCTTTTAAGAGAGGAGACAATGATAAATGGCTGTACAATAATTTTTACAGGCTTGACTATGTCCATGAATTTTCCAGTCATCTTTCTTACACACTTGGATTTAAAAATTGGAGGCAAGAACCGGCCGGCTCGTTGGTATATACAAAAGAGGAGAATGGCACGCTGGTGAATGTATCTTCTTTGACGACCACCGAATTGTCTGCAGAACTCCGTTGGGCACCGCGTGAACAGTTTTACCAGGGAAAAGTATACCGTATTCCGATCGTCAATCAATATCCCATTTTTACACTGAGGTATACGAAGGGAATCAAAGGAATATTCGGAAGCGAATATAATTATGATAATGTGGTGATGCGGATTGAAAAAAGATTTTACCTGTCACAACTTGGCTACACCGACGCGTCTATTGAAGGCGGTTATTTATTTAATCAATTACCCTATCCATTGCAGTTTATTCACCGCGCTAACCAGACGTATTCTCTGCAATTAAATTCCTATAACCTGATGAATTTCCTGGAATTCGTGAGCGATCATTATGCAGGAATAAATCTTGATCATCATTTTAACGGATTTATTTTTAACAGAATTCCATTGTTGAAAAGATTAAAATTGAGAGAAGTGATGTCGATAAAATTATTGTACGGAGGAGTTCGCAGTGAAAACGATCCATACAAGAACGACGACCAGTACAAATATCCCGCAGGCGATCATGGGGAACAGACAACTTTTTCCCTTGACAACGGTCCTTACATCGAAGGCAGCGTAGGGATTGCAAATATTTTTAAGTTGTTCCGGGTTGATTTTGTAAAACGCTTTACCTACCTCAATCATGAGGGCATCGCAAACTGGGGCATTCGCGGGAGATTCAAATTTGATTTCTAGTCAAAAAAATAAAAAATGACATGAAAAATAATTCCATTAGAACGGACCTGCAGCATGGCATTTATGCCATCATCAATCCATTCGTCCGCTTATTAATTAAGTTGGGGCTGACTCCGAACATGGTTACCAGCATAGGCTTGGTGCTGAATATTGGAGTGGCCGTCATATTTGTGGTTGGAGGAGAAGAAGGCAACCGGGGTGATATGTCTTATGTTGGCTGGGCGGGCGCATTGATTTTATTCGCTGGTTTGTTCGACATGCTCGATGGCCAGGTGGCGAGACTCGGGAATATGAGTTCCGCGTTCGGTGCATTGTACGATTCTGTGCTTGACCGGTATAGTGAATTAATAATGTTTCTTGGTATCTGTTATTACCTGGTGGTGCATCATTATTTTATAAGCTCTTTAATCGCCTTCATCGGTCTCATCGGTTCCATGATGGTCAGTTATACCAGAGCAAGGGCTGAAGGATTAGGTATTGAATGCAAAGGTGGATTGATGCAGCGACCGGAGCGGATAGTGATTGTTGGTATCGCTGCGATCGCTTGCGGACTAACTGCAAATTTTATCGGGGGAAACTATAAGTTATATATTAAGGGAATTTCATTTCATGTGTTTGAGACCATGACGATATTTATCATTCCGCTGACCGTGTTGGCAGTATTGACAAATATCACAGCGATTAGCAGGCTAAGGGATGCGAAGAAGGCATTGGAAAAAAAAGAAAAGATGTTTGTCGATCGAAAAGATCGTTCGAAAATAAAAGTGTTCGCATTGGTTTTTTTTATCGCCACGTCACTTTGCGGTTTCACAAGACCGTTATATCAGTCCTGGGCACCAATTGTACCAGTTCCAGTAGAACCGCAGGATACTTTTCCAGTTCCACACGATATTAAGAACCAGTTATTTTATTTACAACGGACACATAATATCAATACGATCGTTTGCGAATTGAATTTAACCAGAACCGGTCAGCCCGATTCGGAGAATCCTGTTCATGTATTCTGGATCAGGTATACGGAACATGGACAGCGTGCAGAGCTTTCATTTATCCAGCGGGTATTTGCCTACGGTATAAAAGTGAAATCACTGAGTGAGAATAAATTTGAATTGCACTTTGTTTCCTATAAAAAATTTCCTCTCTACCTGATGAAATCTGATTCGGATAATAAATATCATGTATATGCGAATATTGCACGAAGACAAGCGATCGTGAACAGGATATTTATTAAGATTAATGGTGGCTCGTTTTGGTCGCCGAATGTAGAATACATCGAGGTAAAAGGAATTGATCCCAACTCAGGTAAGGAAATAATGGAAAGGATGAAGGTGTGATATGGTGAAGGCGGAAGGTAGAGGGTTTAAGGTATGTCAAATCTTAAACCTCTACCCCACCATTGACTATTCGCCACTGTCAAAAAGTAAATATGAACAACACGTCCCCCGTCAACTCTGATGCTTTTTTAAATACAAGAAACGCATTGATTATCGCCGCAATCGCAGCTGGTTACCTGTTGCTGTCGTATGTATTGGTTGGATTTAAATCGGAACAAATTTTTTTAGTCGCATTTTTTGGCGCATTCTATTTTATTTCGCGGCCCACAAGAAAATTTATCATTGGATTCTCTGTTTTTATTGTGTACTGGATAGTATTCGATTACATGAAAGCATTCCCGAATTATCATTATACAGCAGTCCATATTAAAAATCTCTATTTTACTGAAAAGAAATTATTTGGTTTTAATTTCAATGGAACGGTCATTACACCTAATGAATATTGGCTGACTCATGGAAATACCTTCCTGGATATTCTCACTGGTATATTCTACCTGACATGGGTACCAATTCCTTTACTATTTGCGATTTATTTATTTTATACGGATCGCATGCAGTTCTTCTTTTTCTCGTTAACTTTTTTTTGGGTCAACCTGATTGGATTCACAATTTATTATCTATATCCTGCCGCTCCGCCCTGGTATGTACAGCAATATGGTTTTACTTTTTATCCTTTTACTCCGGGCAATACTGCTGGTCTTGGCAAGTTTGACCTTTTTTTTCATACCGGTATTTTTAAATCGATATACGCAAAGAGCTCAAATGTTTTCGCGGCAATGCCTTCTCTACACGCATCCTATCCATTGATCGTGTTGTATTTTGGAATTAAAAAAAAGATGGGCGCTATTAATCTGCTCTTTGCAGTGATCATGATTGGGATATGGTTTTCTGCCGTATATAACAGCCATCACTATCTTCTGGATGTTCTCGCGGGAATTTGCTGTGGCACCCTGGGCATACTTTCCTTTCACTGGCTGGCGAAAAGAAGCAATCCGATGAATTCATTCATACAGCGATGGGTAAACGCTACAGCTTGATACAACAAACGCAGATATTCGAAGAAATTCCTTATCAATGGGTAGCCGGCTCCTGTTTTCTTTAACATTAAATAAATCTCCTCATCAATTTGGCTTTGGTGTTATGCGTTTTTCTCTTGTCCCAACAATTAACAGCCAAAGGCATATTCCCAATTCGCCGAGGCTGCCCGGCATTCGCACGAGATTGGAAATTTCCATTGTGTTATATTTATCTGGCATAAAATAATGGAACAAAAAATCGATCTGGTAGCCAAAACAACCGACCATTAGCAGGATACCTATGACTTTGGGGAGGAACTCTGACTTAAAGACTAAATAACCAAATGGAAATAGCCAAAGTCCCCAAAAAATAGAAGCCAGCAAAATACCATTGTCATAGAAGTGAAGATGCATTAGCACCAGGGCATGTAATTGGTTTGCTGAAAAGACGCGTAGATAATTCGATTGATGGATTAGTGTGAGTACTGCAAATTTGTCGAGTAAATAGGAATACGATAGCGGAACACTAACGACGGCGAACACAACCATCACAACTGCATAAGTTCTGTTGATATGGTGAAGTAACCGATAAAGTACAAAAGGAAGTACTAAAAATCCGGTATATCCAATTATCCCGGACAAAATACCCAATTTAAAAAGAGTTTCAGATGCGACGATATTATTAAAAGTTGCTGCGGCATTGTCCCATACTATTAACCTTGCCGGAACATAACGCAAACTAAAAAAACCGGTCAGTACCAATAACAGATATATTAGTCCTGCAAGCGTAGCCATTTTTTTTCGAGACATTAAATGTTCATTTTCGTTCGCCATAACGCTAATTATTAGGGTCTATCCCACTATCACATTTTTTGTCAACATGCAACCATTAATTGATTAAGATTATCGTCAGAATCGGTTTTAATTTTTTTTGGTTTAATCTTTTGTTCTTCTCGCGTAATTCAATTATTCACTGAAAAATATTTAGCAAGTGCATCCCAGTAATGCTGCTGCCATCCAATGGTAAGGTGCTCTTTCAAACCATCCGGGAAACCTATATGGTCAAAAATTAGCTGGGTCCCGGAACTTTGTGTCTTGAATTCGAACCTGGCGATTGAATATACTCCTGCCGGCCAGTCTACCACGCGCCACGCTTCAACGATTCGCTGGTCTGGGATTAATTCTAGAACTCTCCCGATAATATGCCCGTCAAATACGGCGAAAACTCCGCCTGGCACAGGATCTATCTGAGCCGATGTAGCCGTGAACATATTAAATGACTTCTTAGTACACTCACTAAACTGTTTCGAGCTTAACAAGACCTCATATAACAACTTTGGTGCAACACTAAAATAAATTTCCTGGTGAATAGTTATTCCTTTTAAAGAATCTGCATTAGTGACGTGCTCGCTCATGTTATTTTCCTTTTTTACTTGTGCAATTGAATAATGAAACATAAAAATCATTGCACAAAAAGTTGCAAAAACTGAAGGTTTCTTAATTACAAAACGCTTCATATTTTGATGAATTTATGATTGATGAATATCGTCAGCGAAATATCGTGTTTTAATTTCCTTCGCTTCTCAAACGGTACACTTCATTTTCATTTCTATGCGTAGTCAATTTGTATTCCCTTATCTCGAATACCAAGGTTGCTATTTCCGTTCTTTAGCCGCTTCATTAATCTGAAGAATAGAAAAAGTGCAAGTATGAAAACCAGGCACCAGACAATAAATTGCAGGTCAAGACCGGTTTTAAAAATAGTACGTTGTTGAAAACCTCCTGTTATATCGGACCACCAAATTGAATAATCAAAAATATCAAGGATTGAATGACCGATAATTCCGGGAATAAGTGAGCCGGTTTTGAAAGCAACTATTCCCAATAACACGCTGGCAAAAAAGATATGTGGAAGTATTGGCAATGCCCACGTATGGCTCACATGTACTAACATAAAGATTATTGAAGTAATAGTTATTGCTATAACGGGACCGTATTTTCTTTCCAGCGGGGTTTGCATATAACCTCTAAAACCGGTTTCTTCACAAATCCCAGCTACAATAGAACCCATGACAAGAATTGCCCATGCAACCCATAGTGGCATACTGTCTAACATCTTATAGTCTGCTGTAAATTTCTCAACGGGAAAATCAAATAACCGAAAAGTAATCACAAAAGAAGCTTGTACGATGATAACAAAAGCAATTGCTGCTGCTATTCCGCATTTCCAAACCGTTGATGATAACTTGATGCCTCGAAAGTTCAATTTTTTTATTTCGGCACTCATCCTTGAGCCCCAACTGCCACTAAAAAATTTCAGGTAAGCCCATAAAGCAACAAACATTGGGAAAATTGACCAGGGAGCCGGAATTGCTGAAAGCAATATGCTCCATACAGCAATACCAATAGAACTAACAGCAAATCCCGTTAATATTGAGCGAACGACTACAGGTAGTTTAGTCCAGACGGCAGAAATTCTCTTTGAGATTGTATTTTTTTCCATTTTAAAAAATTTAGAATACGAAGATGAGGTGGGTGAAAGTCATTTACGTCCGAATACGCGAACCCGAACTAATTTAATTAGTCCGAGTTTTGTAAGGCGTAAAGTCGAACAACTTTTAGAAGGAGTTTTTTTTCCTGAACTCTGAGGGCGTCAGGCCTGTATACTTTTTGAACAAAGTATAGAAGGAAGATTTTGAATTGAAGCCAACTTCATATAATACTTCCGATATTGTAATTTTTTCATCTTTGGGGTTGGTGAGCAGTCGCCTCGCTTCTTCAATCCTATGACGATTTATGAAATCATAAAAACTTTGCCCCAAAATCTCGTTAATCGCCTGTGAAAGTAATCGCGGCTTCAGCATTAGCCGGGATGCAAGTTGTTCCAGGCTTAATTCCGGTTCCAGGTAAGGCTTATGAGCCTGCATGTAATTCAGAACCAATTTTGCAGTTTCTCCTCTTTCGATTTTCTCCAGGTCTCTCACTACGAGCTCATCCCTGAAAGGCTTTGCAACCGGATCATTATTACCAGAGAAAGAAAAAAAGTGTGGCCTTTGCAGAGCTTTAATCTGCAATGCAATTATGAAAAAGAGCATTGCCAGAACTATAATATTAAAACCAATTAAATAAAAGTCACCGACTGGGGTCTGAGATAATAAACTATTCAGGATTGAAAGGATAATTATTAGCAAGAAGAAAAAAATAGTGGACGACAGCCAGGATGTGTCGATCTGCTTATTGCTTGAATAATGCTGAATCGCATCCTTTTTATAGAATAAAATTAATCTCAGTGCGCCGACCACATATAATAAGAAAAGCAGAAAGACCAGTGTTGTAACAACAGAAACAGATATTGGGATATGATGCTGTGACGCCAAAGACAAGATTTGTTCCTGCTTTAACCTAGGTTGTACCAAATAGTAGATTTCTGTCACTAAAAAAAACAAAAAGAAAGGCAAAAAATGTATACTTTTTTTTGCGCTCAATGAAAAGTCTTTTTCAAATACGGATTGAGTAAATAAGTAAATCAAAGGACCAAATAATAATGGTAGACAGTTTCCCCAACCCGCCATCCATGGCCTTGAAGAATATACGCCCGCTCTAAATAAAAACACATCCAGCAAATTGAGGGAGATAGATAGGAAGAAACCGCCCAGTAAAATATTACTAATCCGCCTTCCCTTTTCCTGGGTAAACAAAAAAAAACTAAGAAATAACAATTGAAAGATTACTAAGACAAACAATATATCAGTCAATTTGATATTCATTATATACTGGTATTTTTCCAAAGAAAATGCTCATCGGACTAAGATCGATCCTCAACTATGATTGCGTTTAATTGTCAAACACACTTTTTCCGGATCTTGGTAATTTAGAGTTTTTTTTGACCCTTAAGGGAAATTAAGTCAATAATGTTTTAATGTTCGTAAATTATTCCATCTACTATTAGTAATCGGGATCGGGATTAATTTGCAGTATGTACTTCCCTACGTTGCTCCGTTCACAGAAACATCCTCAACAAAGCTCAATATTCCATCTTTTTTCGAACCAGAATCTTTTGGTTCATCATGACTAAGAAAATCACTGTCGAGTTCTTGTTTACAGAATTGGATTAAATCGAGAATGAAATATAATGCTGAGGTCTTTTTATTGGTCTTCTACATGTGACACGGTTAAACATTGAATCAGGGTTCACTTCTTTATACGCGGAATTTGTCGATTGGTTGCGGAGAATTCTCGTACTCAGCAAATAATTGGAGCAATTTGAAATAACCCCCACTCGCGGAGCATTCAATATGGAATCAGGGAAGGAATTGCATTTACAGCCACCTTCAGTATTCAAGAAATTGCTGTCACAAGAAATACCTCTTGGCGGTCTTATATATTGAGATAGTCCACTAATTGTAAAAAACACCGATAAAACCAGCTTAATGACATGCCGTGCTAAGCACACATGGCAGTTACTAATTACAAACTGATTGACGATATAAATTCATTATCAAATGGCGACAAAAAAAAATTGGGTAACAGTTGTGATATGGATTGTGGTTTCGCTGATGATTGCAATCGGCGCCGTTTTAAAGATCATTAAGTTAAGAAACATTTTGCTTGATTTCTCGAAGCTCGGAGTTGTTCAGTACACACAAGTTCTTGGCATATTTGAATTGATTTGCCTCGGGCTACTTCTCTACAAAAAAACGATGAAGGTGGGTTTTCTTCTATTGTGCAGTTATCTCGGTGGTGCAATTGCAACTCATTTGTCGCACAACGAAATGTTTTTACAACCGGCGTTCTTACTTGCATGTGTCAGTGTCAGCGTTTTTTTAAGAGATAAAACAGTTTTTTATTCATCACCAAACCCCACTGCAGGTTAGTTCCGCACCGTGAAGCAACTTGTGTTTAAAAAAATAATCTATTTCAAATTCTGCTATGAATAAAACAACAATAAAATCTGGAGAGCAACTGGAAAAATACGATGCGAATTTGTATCCATTCAAAAGTAAACGGATAAATCTCGAGGCAAATAGCGTTCATTTTGTGGATGAGGGACAGGGTGAGATCATATTATTTTGTCATCCGCCGGTTTCATCTTCATTTATGTACCGCAATATGATCAGGATCTTATCCAAAAAATTTCGATGCATCGCATTGGACTTCCCGGGATTTGGTCTTTCTAGAGCAGCACCTGGCTATTCGCACAATATAAAATCGGAGGCGCATATCGTTGATCTATTAATAGAACATCTCGAATTAGATCCTATGTATCTGGTAATGCAGGAAGTCGGAGGTCACGCTGCAATGTGCGCCATTATGAATCGCCCCCATTTACTAAAAGGAATTATCTTGACTGACACCATCATATATCCAGTTCAGCAGTATCCAAAAATTTCCATTATGCTCAATCTCGTGAACAGCGCATTTTTTAACCTGATCAATTCAAATTTTAACCTAATAATTAAATTACTAACATCGTCTGGTATAAAGCGGAGAAAAATGAGCACCGGTGAAAAAAACACGTACAAAGCCATGTTCAACACGAAACGGATAAGGAGAACTTCTACAAGATTGTTGTATCAGCTATTTGAAGAGAAACACATGCTCCAACAAATCCAGAACGCTTTTGAAAAGACATTTAATCATATACCTGCTCTTTTGATTTATGGTGAGAATGATTCACTAACCAAAATGGAAATCCCTCAGAGAATACACAAACTATTACCGAATTCAGAATTGCACTTCATATCAGGAGAAGAACACTTTCCTCATGAAGGTGCACCCGACGAAATGAGCAAAATCATTAGCGGGTGGATTGAAAAATATAACCTCGTACTTCAAATTGAAGATTAATAATCACAATAATAAATCGAAGCTTTTCTACCGCTTGAGTTTTGGAAATATGATATCATTTCAAAAGAATATCAAAATATGAAAAATGCAATTAATTGGTTTCAAATTCCGGTTACCGAAATGGACAGAGCGATAAGATTTTACGGCACGATTCTATCCGCCGACATGTTCGCAGTGGACGTGATGGGAACTAAAGTGGCCGTGCTACCTTATGAAAAAGACAATGGTGGTGTCGGGGGCGCCCTCTATGCCGGAGATAAGTTCACTCCTTCTTACAAAGGAACCTTGGTTTTATTAAATGCGGGCGACAATTTGTCGAAAGTGCTTTCGAAGGTTGAGATCGCAGGAGGGAAAATCATATTGCCGAAAACAAAACTTCACAACAATAGCGGATACATTGCGCACATCATAGATACCGAAGGAAACCAAATTGGATTACATTCTTTCAATTCATAAAAATTAATTTCAGTTAAATGGATAGGCTTTCTAATGTCGGAATTTGGTTCAACAGGATTCTGTTGCTATTAGTTTCAATCCTGTTTGTGATGATTTCAACCAAATATCTTTTTAATCCTTTGGCCTCGGCTGCTGAGTCGAACATCGTATTGTCGTCAGCTACGGCACTCTCTGTCGCCAGGGTGAGTATGGGAGCAATCCCTCTCGCCATTGCAGTGATTACGTTCATTACAATTTTTTCGCAGAAGCAAATTATTGGAGGATTGTACATTGTATTTGTCCTAACGTTCACGGTCACTTTGGTAAGAATAATTAGTCTTCGCATCGATGGCCCTTCTGCTTTTGGACAAAAAGTTTTACTTCCTGAGATCACAATTACTGTTCTATCGGCTATAGGATTGTACTTAGAACTGAGGAGAAGGACGAAATCAAAAAAAGCCGATTTGTCCATTAATTAATCGAAAATCCAGATAACATTATTTCAAAATGACCCATTCCGAAATATTTACAGAATACCGGGGCTTCCTTTTTTCAGTTGCATATAATATGCTGGGAATTGTTCAGGACGCAGAGGATATAGTGCAGGAAGCCTATATAAGATGGTCCAACGTGGACTTTGATGAAGTGAAAAGTCATAAGGCATTTCTTCTGAAAATTGTTACCAATCTTTCCATCAACTATCGGGATACGGCAAGAAAAAAGAAAGAAGATTATATCGGCCTTTGGCTTCCTGAGCCAATAATAAAGGAAAAGATCGCAGATTCGTTTAAATCCTTCGACATCTATTACTCGCTTTCGATCGGAATGATGGTGTTGCTGGAAAAATTGACGCCCGCTGAAAGGGCCGTCTTTTTACTAAAGGAGGTTTTCTCGTATGATTATTCTGAAATTTCAGAAATTTTATCTAAGTCTGAAGATAATTGCCGCCAGTTATTCAGCCGCGCGAGAAAAAATCTTGGGGGACAGGAAAAGAGATTTCAGATAGACGTGAAAGTGCATGAAAGAATGTTTAATAAATTTCTTGATGCGGTTAAATATGGCAGTACCGAGGGCTTATTAAATCTGCTACGAGAGGATATTGAGCTTTATGCAGATGGAGGCGGCAAATCATTCAGCTTTGGAAAACAAAAATTTTCTGCCAACAGGAAACCTGTGAGAGGCGCAGCAAATGTTGGCAAGTTTATATTAAATGTTGGAAACAAGATTAATAAATATGTGCCTAATGTCACCCAAAAAATTGTCTATGTTAACGGCTTGCCGTCATTAGTCACCTACTCAAACAATGTTCCCTATTGTATACTTTGCCTCGAAATCGCCGATGACAAAATATCAAACATTTATCTACACACGAACCCTGATAAAATTCGAAATATTTAAATGGCAGCTCAGCATTATAAAAAACTTTTCCTGAAACTGTCACAGAAAATCAAATCCGGCGGTCTAGTATATAGATAAACGTTAGTATCCGAAGTGACCGGTCCCAAATAAATTCATCACCATTTATTGAAGCAGAAAAAAGCGATGAGGTTTCCGTTTGGAAGTGCCACCTTATTGTGCCAACAACAACTTTTATATTCTACCATCATATTGAACAATAAACGCAATGAGCCAACAAATGTTAAGAGTGATCCGATTAATTGTAATGTTTTGGATTACCTCCGCCACAACATCACGCGCACAGGAAACAGGAGCGATAAAAGGTAAAATAATTGAATGGTCAACGAAGCGTCCGATTGCGGGTGCCACTTTAGTAATAAAAGATGTACAAAAAACTACTATAACCGATTCCACTGGCGAGTTCAAAGTTTCAAATGTCAAACCCGGGACTTATTCTATAGCAATTTCAAGTATTGGATTTCAACCACGAACCATACATGATGTAACTGTTATTCAAAATAAAACTTCCTATCTGGAAACCGAGCTGCTTGAAGATCCATCAAATCTTGATGAAGTTGTGGTTAGGAAATTCAAAGGAGAAAATAATCCTATGGTTCCAGTATCTTCTTACGCGTTTTCGCGCGAAGAGATATTCAGGAGTCCGGGTGCGCAGGGAGATATTTTTCGCGCCATTGGGATTCTTCCTGGCGTAATTAGTAGTGGTGGTCAGTATTCAGCTATCGCAGTGAGAGGTCAGGGCACGTCAGACAATATATATATGGCAGATGATATCCCGATGTTTCAGGTTTCACATTTGGAAATCGAGGGATTCAATTCAGGGTTCAACGATCCAAACGGCGGCAGGTTTAGCATTTTCGCTCCACGCGTAATTGACAACGCGCTATTTCAGGGTGGCGGGTTTGCCGCTCAATACGGCAGAAAAAGTTCATCGTATCTGGGCCTCGGTATCAAAGAAGGAAATAAAGAGACTTCGTCCTTCAGTGGCCAGTTCGATCTGCTTGGATTTACACTGATTTATGACGGTCCTTCCCATATCAACAGAAAAACAGCAGTATTCGCATCAGCGCGTTACCAGAATTTTTATTTGTTGGAACAATTGGTAAACCTGAAAGGCGCCGGCGCACCATCATATGGTGATTATCTCATAAAAACGACTACTGAGATCAATAATAAGAACAAACTCTCTTTTATAGCCATGTTAAACCCGGAACTCTACGAGCGTACCGTTTCCGATATAGGCAATAGCGAAAATCTGAATGACAACAACAGCTCTGATTTTGTGGGAAAATCAAAAACAAGCAAGGCAGTTGTTGCAATTAGTTTGCGCACTTTAACGGGTCAAAATAGTTATTGGAAAAATTTGCTTTACTACAGAAATCTTAACGTCAAAAATAATCTCGGCTATGCAGTACCAATAGTCGACAGCGAGGGTAACATTCTTTCAAAAAATAATATACGTTCGGAAGATGACCTTAGGCAGATTAGAAACGACCAGGACGAGTTCGGTTTTCGCTCCATCTTTTCAAAACATGCTAAAAATATCAGCGTTACCGCCGGAGTCGATTTGGCCAGGGTCGATCTCGACTATTCCAGATTATTGAAACATACAGATACATTGTATACATTCCGTCAAAATGATTTAAGGCCCGACCCGTCACTATATTACTTGATTTTGCAACCAGCGGATTTCAACGCTAATTATAAGGATTTTGGTTACAATGCATCCGCATATATAGATCTTTCATTCACGATTTTCAAACGGCTCACATTGAATCCCGGGGTGAGATATGACTATACCGGCTTCACTAAATCAAACACCATTGCTCCCCGCATTTCTGGAAGTCTGGCTTTGGATGAGAGACAATCGATAAATTTTGCAACAGGAATTTATACTCAGGATCCTGAATATTCAGACATTGCGGGCCAGCACTCCGGACATAGATTGAAAAATCCACGAACCTATCAATACATACTTGGATATAAAATATATTTTTCCAGTGATTTGAAACTCGTAACAGAAGTTTGGTATAAGCAGTTTGACAACCTGGTCGTTCAACCCCATAGCGGCCAGTCATACCTAATTAATAACGGCGACGGATATGCGTACGGTGCGGACGTAAACCTCACTAAGCGTTTATCTAAAAAATTCTATGGACAGATTGGCTACTCCTATATGCAATCAAAACGAGATGACCATGATGGATTGGCGAAATATAACTATACCTTCAGCCAACCGCACGTGGTTAGTGCCCTTGGAAGTTTTAATCCCAATAACAAATGGATTTTCTCAGGCAAATTCAGGTATGCTGTGGGACGTCCAACGGACAAGTATGTTGTTCACGCGAATGTCTTTAATGATCCTTCTTATCTTCGGTATTCACAGGAAATTGTGGCAAAGAACGGTGAAAGACTAGCGGATTTTATCAGTCTCGATCTTCGCGCGGATTACAAAATACAACGCGCAAAGGCAGCATGGACAGTGTTTATTGATATCGTAGATATTCAAAACAGATTCAATCAAAGCGCTGCCATTTTTCAACCACTCACCGGCAAAACATATTTTCTTGGCTTAGCAATTTTCCCCACTTTCGGTCTACGAGTAGATTTGTGAGAACGCAATTTCGAAAAACAACATCAGGTCTATTCGTCGCCGGGTCCAATTCCGCCGGCCTGTTCTCCCAGGAATTAAAAAGTGCGATCGGTAAATGCGTATGCAAAGCCGATTAAAAGAATTCCTGATGATCAATTTAAATGGTCTCACAAATTCGTCATTTACATCTTCCGGCTCGGATTATTACTCCGAAAAGAAATCTTTTCTTTGCAACCCTTCATCATTTTCCACGTATGTATTAGGCATGACACTCTGAGTTAAACAGGTGAAATAATTTTACTGCGTCCCTTTGGGACCTGAAGTCTATTATCAACAGTGGAAGATATTTGTCGAGTCATACAAGGTTGCATTGGCAAGGAACATAAATACCAAAAGATAGTTTATGAAAACTATTTAGGCTTTGCCATGAAGATAGTATTCAGGTATATCTATCAATATGAAAAATCTGTCGATGTCGTCAACGACGGATTTGTAAAACTCTTTTCACATTTTGAAAAATTCAAAATGGCTGTCGGCGAGGAGGAAAATAAGAAATTATTAATGGGCTATATAAAAAAGATCATGGTGAACTGTGCTATTGATGCGCTGCGAAAAGAAAATATGATACCCGAAATTGGCGGGTTCCCGGATTTTATTTGGGATTATACAAATAAGGAATTTAACGCGGATCAACTGTTGCTTTATAAGCAATTAATCATCATGATTAAGGAACTCCCACCAACATACAGGGTAGTTTTTAATATGTATGTAATAGATGGATTTAATCATTTAGAAATTGCGGACATCCTGCAAATACCGGTCGGCACTTCCAAATCAAACTTACTACGAGCAAGAACAATCTTACAAACGAAAATCAAAAAATCTGAAGAAATAAAATATGCAGCATTTTGACTACGACATGGATGACTTGTTTCGCAACGCGTCTGAAAATTATCCTTTGAAGATAATGAAGGAGAATTGGGAAGCTATTGCGGATGCGCTCATTGTACCTGGTCCCATGATCGCAGACACAGTTAATAAAAAGCGTACTGTTAAGAGGTATTCGATTTTAGTCCTTGCCGTATTAAGTATTTTAGTAGTAGGATCATCCGTTTTTATGATCATTTCCAACCCGACCAAAATTATTGAAGCAAAAAAATCAAGCCGTGAAGTGGTAGTAAAAAGCGGAAATGAAGAAACTACTAGCTCCAACGGGCGTAATCAAAGCAGGCCTTCAATGCCTATTAGTAGCGCCAAAGCTTCAGCTCGGAATTCAAAAATAAACGAACGAATCGATCACATAGAAAATACCGGGCGGGCATCGTCCGTCACTGCTGAATCACCAATAGATTATCCGCAACTAATAATGGAAACATCCAGGGTAATAAGAAATCCTGTTGATGAAAGCAATCTGATGAAGCAATCGGAAACACCAAGGGCTAACCCTTTACCACCACAATCCGGGGAGAAAATGGATACAGCAAGCGCAAGGCCAGTTAGCAATGCGTTGCGCCAATCAGGGAAAAATATAAGTTTCTACATTGGCGTCATTGGCGGCCCGCAATACACAACGATTAAGGGTCAGGGATTCACGAAACCCGGATTGAGTGCAGGTGTGGTCGCAGGATTCAATCTTCACCACAAATTTGCTTTTGAAACTGGATTGCTGATTTCTACAAAAGAATATTTCACGATGGGAGAATATTTCAGTATGGATAAATTGATGTCAAGCATGCCCCAGGACATGAAATTGGTAAGTCTGCACGGTTCAATAACGGCCGTTGAAATTCCACTACTGCTGAAATACAGTTTTGTGCGGGGAAAAAAATCGGACGTGTTTGGCACCGCCGGATTTTCTTCCAGCATCGTTACGAGTGAAAGCAATAAATATGTCGGCACAGTGAACGGGAACCGGGAAAATATCAGTGGACATTATTCGAACAGTAATTTTTATTTAGCGGCAACAGTAAATATCAGCGCCGGGTATGATTATAAAATCGGTAGCAAAATTTTGCTACGCTTTGAGCCATATATTCAAATTCCAGCAAGAGGGATTGGTGTTGGGTCAGTACCTGTATTAAGCACAGGAATTCATTTGGGGGTCATATTTCCCCGATAAAGTAATCAAGGAAAAATATTCCGTAGGAATGTACACCGTTACAAATTGTGGCGGATGGGAATTTTATTTATTAATTTTTAAATTCAACGCAATGAAAAGAATTATTTCTTCAAGGGTGATTATCACATCTGCAATCATTTTCGCCATGTTCTCCTGCAATAAAAACGACAACAAGAGTGTTGCACCAACTGATGACTCAAATCTCCTGACTAATACGATGATGTTGGAAAATGGTAATAATCCGGATGAGATGATTATTCAGACGGGAAGTTCGGACGGTATCGAATCAAATTCACTATCGTCGCACAACAATCGGCGCGAACATTTCTTGTATACTGAAACGAATGCTAGCGGAACCAATCAGATTTTGCGTTATGCAATAAACCGGGATGGATCCCTTCATTTTGATGGAAGTACATTATCGGGCGGTGCAGGAACTGGTACAGGGCTTGGTTCACAAGGTGCTTTGGCATTGGATAAGGATCACGAATGGTTATTTGCAGTGAATGCGGGCGGAAATTCCGTCTCTTCTTTCAAAGTTGAAAATGACGGGAGCCTTACGCTCGCACATACGGAAACTACTGCAGGCGAAATGCCGATAAGTCTAACCGTGCATAGCAACCTCCTCTATGTCTTAAATACCGGTTCAGATAATATACATGGTTTTATAATTGGCCCAGGTGGTTCCTTAACTCATATTGATGGTTCGACACAGTCTCTCAGCGGAAAAGCCGTCGTCGCTCCGCAGATATCATTCACTCCGAATGGAAACTGGATTTTAGTGACTGAAAAAGCAACGAATAATATTAGTGCGTTCAAAGTAAAAGTGAACGGATCCGTATCGGCGGGAATCGTAACGGCTTCAACTGGTGAAACACCCTTTGGATTTGACTTCGGTCGAGATGACGTGATGGTTGTTTCAAATGCAGCCGGTGGCGCTGCAGATGCAGGGTCTGCGACATCATATGATGTGACTGGCAGTGGAAGGCTCCATTCCATCAATGGCGCAGTGGCAAATCATCAAGGTGCTCCTTGTTGGGTTGCAACGACTGAATTTGGGAGATTTGCCTTTGTAAGTAACACAGGAAGCAACTCCATTTCCTCTTATTATATCGCGCCAAATGGCCGGTTGTTTTTGGTTAATAAGGCGGCAGCGCCGACTGACAATGCACCGGCTGATATCGTCGTTGCAAAAGATAACATACATGTATATGCGCTAAATGTTAAGTCCGGCACAATTAGTGAATTCCATCGTACCATTTTTGGAGGGCTGGAAGCGATTGGATCTGTTTCTGGATTACCGGCGGCAACAACAGGACTTGCCAGATATTAATAGAAGTTAAAAAGCGCTAGACGGGCACATCCGGAGGTTTAACGTAGTTTAGAAAGTGTGTAAGGTTTTCATTTTATGTTTCGGATTCAGCTTAGTCCCGATAGGATTTGGTTAGTAGTACAAAAAATTTGGAATTCGTATTACGCTTTGTGTTACACTTCGTTTGTAAGGTTTTGAATTCCAACGCTGGTTCGATTCCTCGTGGGAAAACCAGCGCGCAAATTGGAACGAGCCTTAAAAAGGCTTAACACCGCTACAATCAAGGACTGTAGCGGTTTTTTTATGCTTCTTGATCTGGCGTCTAGATCGACGAAAATTTTTATAAAAATATTCATTGTGTGATCGAACATAACCATTAACATTTAGATCAGATCATTTTGATAAAGAAATCGCTAACTCGCGTCCGAAACTGAAAAATGGTATTTTTTTTTGTAGTTCCCCAATTAAAAAATTGGAATATCAAGCTGCGCGACCATTTGATGTAGCAAAAACCTTGAATTGTGTAAAAGATATTCAACTGGTCCATGATGTGGCAACTCGCGATGGTTCCGGGGACGTACTTTCTTAAATTAAAAAAAATAAAAAAATTCTAGTTATGAAAACTAATATGCTTTTGTTTGTGGCACTGTTAACGGCGGCGGCTTCTAGTTGTAACAAATCCAGTTATACGATGAATGGCACGCCTCCTCCGACGCTTCAGGTAAATTACAAGCAGACGGTTCTCGTTGCCGACACACTGGGATATGGAGCAGCATTTATTGATTCGAATCTCCGAAATGCGTGGGGAATTGCCTTGAACCCTATGGGCATCGTTTGGATATCCGCTAATCATGCGGGGGCAACTACGATTTATGATTCCACGGGCAAAACATTGTTCGGCCCCGTCGCGATACCCTCGCAAGGCTCGCATTTTGGTGGCTCCCCCACAGGAATTGCGTTCAACTCAACGACGGACTTCATAATTCCATCAAACCGAAAAGTAGCTAAATTTATTTTTGCCAACGAAGACGGAACCATTTCTGCGTGGGGAGGTGGGGACTCAACAACAACTGTCGTTGATAGATCCACGACGGGAGCAGTATATAAAGGAATTACTATCGCAAATGATGGAACTTCTAATTTTCTTTTCGCGGCGAACTTTAAAGGAACTAAAATAGACGTCTTTGATGCGTCGTTCAATCCTGTTACCACAAAATCCTTTAACGATCCGCAAATACCAGCCGGATTCGGGCCATTCAACATTGCAAGTATCGCAGGGAAACTCTTTGTTTGCTATGCTAAACTCAAAGGTCCGGATAATATGGATGATCAGGCTGGTCCAGGAAACGGCTATGTCGACGTGTTCGACACTAATGGAAAATTGCTACAAAGATTTATTTCGCAGAACCAACTCAATTCTCCGTGGGGAATCGCACAGGCTCCTGCGGGATTTGGGATACCATTTCATTCTATTGCTGTCGGAAATTTCGGTGATGGAAAAATCAACGTGTATGATTCCACTGGCGTTTATCTTGGGCAACTTCAAAATAATGGAAATGCAATAGTCATCCCAGGCCTTTGGGCGTTGGACTTCCCCAAAAATGAAGTTCCTAATGCAAGCCCCAATAAACTTTATTTCACAGCGGGCCCAATGGACGAAAATCACGGCTTATTCGGCTTCATTGAAATGAATTAGTATTTCGCATACACATTAATGTTAGAACTCGAACTTTGATCAGAAACGCCTTTTTTGAAGTCGCGCAAAGATTATGCGCCAAGATCGAAGTTCGCTTTCTTCGGAAAATTGGTGTTTAAAACCTGAACCCAAAAAAGTACTTTATCAAAAATAAAAAAACTCACTTAATCATTTAGCTTTGACATTTTGGGGAATGGTCGAGTGGGGCACAGTGTGACGGGGAAATTTTATAGTTTTTACATTACGCTTTGTATTACACTTCGCTCATAACATTTTGAAGCACAACGCAAGTTCGAATCCTCGTGGGACAACGGGGCAAATACAAAAACCTGCTTGAATTTATTTTCAGCGGGTTTTGTATTTTGAAGAGTTAATATATTGATGCGTTTTTCCTACCCTACCGCAAGCGCACAAAAAAACATTTATAAAAATGGATTCCAGCGCGGGTATTTCGACGGGCCGAATTGATTCATGCCGCACACAATGCAATGTGAAGATTTCCAAATGTTAATGTAATCCACACTTTTATTGTTTCTTACTCTCAAAATGTTTTTCGATCATCTTCCCAATCATCTTCGTGAATTCTGTTTCCTCATTGGTGTCGTCATCCACCCACCTCCCCTGTTTGTCGCAATTAATATTTACTTTCTTTTCTTTGTTGATGACTGCCTGGAAATTGATATAGTCGTTTGAATATACTACGTGATTCACCTGCACAATTTCGTTATTGATTTTCTTTTCAAATAGTTCAGCCATGGCGGTTTGGCGTCCTTTGGATTGGGAGGTGTGGCCTTCCTTTTTTGTCGTTGTTTTCATGATAATTCTTTGAAAGCAAATTACTAATTTTTTTAGCAAATAAAATAATAATTTTTTTAGCAGAATGTGAATTTACCTTTGTTATATCCTTGCACGTCGTTTAAGTCGGAAATATGATTTGGAACTTAGTAAAATATGCCTGGCGTTCTACACGAAAGCATTTCGGAATTTCTATAATAAATATCATCGGTTTAGCAACCGGTATTGCCTGTTGCGTTATTGTCGGTTTATATATTCAGGATGAATTCAGCTACGACAAACAAAATAAAGATGCGAATCGAATTTACAGGGTTGTAGAAAACTTTCAAAGCGACAACGGAACATACATTCCTCAGGCAACAACCCCACCCGCATTGGGGTCAGCGCTCGCAAAAGACATTCCTGAAATCGAAAGCGTTACCAGAGTATTTCCAAATCCTGGTCTGGGAGGTAAGTTTTTTGTTCGCTATGGTGACAAAAAGTATCTGGAAGAAAACGTTTACCACGTCGATGAAAATTTTTTTGATTTTTTTACACTTCGGTTTATAAGTGGCGATCCGAATAATGCCTTAAGCGATCCGAATTCAGTTATACTGACAGCATCCACAGCTAAAAAGTATTTTGGAAATGTCGACCCCTCGGGGAAAACGCTTGAAATCGACGATTGGTCACCCGTCAAAGTTACAGGCATCATTGATGACGTACCAGACAACGAACACTTCAAATTTCAAATGCTCATACCCCTTCGGCGATTTCTGCGCGACGATGGAAATCTAAACTGGGGATGGAACAGCTTTTATACGTATATCAAGTTGAGACAGCCGCTGAAAGAAGAGGACCTCGACAAAAAAATTGAAGCAGTCTCTAAAATAAATCAACCGGATAGTAGAAATAATTATTTCACACAGCGGCTAACTGATATACATCTCCGGTCCAACTTGAAAAGGGAACTTAGCCAAAATAGCGATCTGTCATACATTAAAATAGTTTCCAGTATTGCTGCTTTGATCCTTTTAATCGCCTCCATCAATTATATCAATCTTACAACAGCCCGTTCTTCAACTCGTGCAAAAGAAATTGGAATTCGAAAAATATCAGGTTCATCGACGTGTTCTTTGGTCAGTCAATTCATCTCCGAATCAGTGTTGGTTGCAATTTGTGCCGGTTTTTATCGTTGGCAATTGTCGAATCGTTGCTGCCAATGGTAAACTCGATAACAACAAAAAACCTTTCATTAGTAATTCATGGGAATTTATTTATTGTTTTTATTGTCATCAGTTTTTCTATTATGGTTGGTTTTTTCGCTGGGATATATCCCGCATTTTACATGTCTTCATTTGAACCCGTCAAGGCTTTAAAAGGAGAAAAATTCTCAGGGCCCGGCAATCTGAACTTGAGAAAGCTATTGGTGGTCGCTCAGTTCACCATTTCTATTATTTTAATAGTTGGAACCCTCATTGTTGCCGAGCAAATTAATTTCTTGCAAAATGCTAAACTTGGAATTAATAAAGAAAATGTAATTATAATAAACGATGCCTATTACCTGAAAAGTGGCCAGGTAAAGATTTTGAACAATGAATGGATGCGGATACCTGGAGTTAATAAGGTCGCATTGGCAGACGGCGTATTTGGTGGTCAGATTTGGTCCAACAACGTTAGATATTCTGGAACATCATCAAATAATATTTCAATCAATACCATCACCGTCGATTCGAACTTTTTTGAAACCTATAATATAGAATTAATACAAGGCAAAAACTTTGCGCTGCAGGCTCCTGACTCGATCGACCAGGTAATTCTAAATGAGGAGGCGGTTATACAATTGGGAATTGCTGCCCCGCTTGGGAAAAAAATCATTTGGCATGAAACTCCTAAAACGAAAGAAAAGATATATGCAACAATTATCGGTGTTGTAAAAGACTTCCATTTTAGCTCGATGAAAAACGAAATAGAGCCTTTTGCCTTTACAACAAACGCGAAACGGAGATATAATTTCTCAATTCGAATAACCGGGACGAATACGACCAAAATCATCAAGTCGATAAAAAATATTTGGGAGAAGAATGTTCAGTCAAGACCCTTTCAATATTCATTTCTGGAAGAAAGATTCGCAAGGCTGTACACCGCTGAAGTCACCTTCAAACAAATATTCAGTTACACGACTGTAATTGCAATCATCATATCGTGCATGGGGTTATTCGGACTTTCAGTATTCACCTTGCGACAGAGAAACAAAGAAATTGGAATACGCAAAATAATGGGGGCGTCGACGGTCAGGATATTTTTTGTTCTGGCAATGGATTTTCTGCGTCCGATATTGGTTGCAGTAGTCATCGCTATACCGATCGCGTGGTCGGTGATGCACGCATGGTTGCAAAATTTTGCCTATAGAATAGGTATCCATTGGTGGATTTTTTTGCTGGCCGGAATAATTGCGGTTTTTATCGCTATATCTACGATTAGTTTCCACGCCGTGAAAGCAGCTGTTACAAATCCAGTAAAAAGTCTTCGCAGCGAATAATTCGGAAGCAAAACAGTCGCCCAAGAGATTCCACGT
>Ga0068860_100000700_pt1 | contig 38538 bp, 32 predicted proteins | sample KBSSwiS32_FD_66597 | JGI IMG/M metagenome (GOLD analysis project Ga0068860, IMG submission 66597) | Switchgrass rhizosphere microbial communities from Kellogg Biological Station, Michigan, USA - KBS Switchgrass S3-2 | ecosystem: Host-associated > Plants > Roots > Rhizosphere > Soil ... | reverse complement strand
CGCAAAACGAAATGCAGCACTTTGGGCTCGTGCCGATGTATTGCTGACTGACGCATTTTTCAAACTTGTAAAAGATATTAAACAAGGACGACTGGCCTACGATAGCACCACGCTTAGAACGGACACGATATTAAAACGCGAAATATTTAATAACGCATTCACCAATGCGCAACAATCTGCCAATATCAAGGCAATACTGGACAGTCTTGAGCCAAAATATAAAGGCTATGATTCACTAAGAACTTATACAAAAGAGTTTCTTGCAAAAGCATCATTCACACCGTATACATACCTGGTTTATCCGTATAAAGATTCTGTGGCATTTTTCAAATTAATGGAGAAACGTTTACATGAGTTGGGTGAAATTGCACCGGAAACATCGAACCTGGATACGCTTGCTTTCTGGAAAATTTTCAGAAAACTGCAAAGAAAATTTGAATTGAAGGAGACAGGAAGATTGTCAGACAGGCTTGTCGATCATCTCAATGATACTGATTGGGAAAAATTCAAACAAATTGCAGTTAACCTGGACCGTTATAAGTTACTTCCTGATACTTTACCTCAAAAAAGGGCATGGGTAAACCTTCCTGCCTTCACGCTGCAGATTTTTGATGATGATACGCTTGTATTCTTTTCACGTGTTATAGTCGGCAATCCACAAACCCGGACGCCTGTATTGACCAGTGAGATTTCGAATTTTGTTACGTATCCGCAGTGGACAGTCCCATACAGCATCATTTTTAAAGAGATGCTCCCAAAAATCCGCGAGAACGTAGAGTTTCTGAATAAGGAGAATCTGATGGTCGTTGACAAGAATGACAGCGTGCTTGATCCAACTACAATCAACTGGAACAAGCTGAATAAAAATCATTTTCCTTACCTCATAAAACAACGAGAAGGGGATGACAATTCGCTCGGTGTAATCAAATTTAACTTTCGAAATAAATATGCGGTTTATATGCATGACACAAACGTGCGGTGGATGTTTGGAAAGCCATATCGTGCATTAAGTCATGGCTGCGTCCGGGTAAAGGAATGGCAAAAACTCGCTGATTTCTTAATTAAAACGGACACCGTTAAATTTAAACCTGATTCGCTTCGCGCCTGGATTGCAAGACAGGAAAAGCATGTCATTAGCGGTTTTCCAAAGGTGCCGGTCTTTATCCGTTATTTCTCATGTGAGGGAAAAGATGGAAAAGTTAAGTTTTATGACGATATTTATGAGGAGGACAGATATCTGCGTGAGAAATATTTTTTGAATAAATCCGTTGATTAGAGGGCAAGAATGAATTGTCAGAAGTCAATTAGTTGAATAACTGATACGTCGAAAATCAGGATAAGCGCGATTGCCGGCCTATTAGCTTGTCAACTTTTCGACCTTTCAATTAATTCCCGATCCTTAAAATCAATCCTCATGAAGAAACGCACACCACTACTGCTTGCATTCATTGCATTGTGTTGTCTTTCTTTTTCTCAACACAAAAAAACTTCTTCGTCAACTCCGCCCACGAATAAGAAACCAGCGGTTCACTATGGGACTGCGAGCTATTATGCAAATAAATTTGAAGGACGGAAAACAGCAACCGGAGAAATATTCAGTCAGAAAAAGATGACGGCCGCGAGTAATATTTTATCTCTCAATACATACGTTCAGGTAACAAATTTGCATAATCATAAAACGGCAGTTGTGAAAATAACTGACCGAATGCATCCAAAAAATAAAAGATTGATTGATCTCAGTCGTGCCGCTGCAAAAAAACTGGGATATACCGGCAGGGGACTTACAAAGGTCAAGGTTGAAGTTCTTGGAAAAAAAGCGCCTGAGGATTGGCGTTTGGAAGCGTATGATAAATGAAATGACGGCTGCCAGATAACTTTGTGCGGTTGGCTGAGTCATCATGCAAGTTGCAACCGGGTCTGTCAATCGCCCATTGTTATCTGCCCGCTTATCAATTAACTCACTGCCTTATTCACCAACGCGGCAGCTTCACTTAATAAAATCGCTGATTGTACTTTCAGGCCGCTTTGCTCAATTAGTTTTTGTGCTTCTTCCGCGTTGGTTCCCTGCAAGCGAACGATGATTGGAACTTTGATAGTGCCAATAGAATTATAAGCGTCGATGACACCTTGCGCTACTCGGTCGCAGCGAACGATTCCTCCAAAAATATTAATGAGAATGGCTTTGACTTTAGGATCTTTTAATATAATGCGGAACCCGGCTTCCACGGTTTGCGCGTTTGCGGTTCCACCAACATCCAAAAAATTGGCGGGCTCGCCACCACTTAGTTTGATCATATCCATTGTTGCCATGGCTAACCCTGCGCCATTGACCATACAACCGACATTCCCATCTAATTTCACAAAATTCAAGTTGTATTTTCCTGCTTCTACTTCTGTTGGATCTTCTTCGCTGATATCCCTCAATGCCTCCAGGTCAGGATGACGCATCAATGAATTATCATCGAGATTCATTTTGCAGTCTACGGCAATTATTTTTTCGTCACTCGTTTTAAAAAGCGGGTTGATCTCAAGCATACTGCAATCCAGTCCTACGTAAGCGTTGTACAAGTTGGTAACAAATTTTACGCAGTTCTTAAAAGCTTCTCCTGAGAGCTGAAGATTAAATGCAATCTTCCTTGCCTGGAAAGCTTGTAATGGTCCGCCTGGATAAACCCATTCTTTAAATATTTTATCAGGTGTTTTGTGTGCAACTTCTTCGATATCCATTCCACCTTCAGTACTATACATAATAACATTTTGCCCTTTTCCTCTGTCAAGCAAAATCGATAAATAAAATTCTTTCACTGGATTTGGCCCGGAGTAATAAACGTCTTGTGCAACGAGGACTTTGTTGACCACTTTTCCCGAAGGCCCTGTCTGGATCGTCACCAACGTTCCTCCGAGTAGATTAGAGGCGATTTGTTTTACTTCCTCGGAACTTTTGCCAACTGCGACTCCGCGTTGCTCTGTTCCCTGGATTTTGCCTTTACCGCGGCCGCCTGCATGTATCTGTGCTTTCACGACGGCAAAGCTGTTGCCTGTTTGCACTTTGATTTGCTTGTAAGCTTCTTCGGCTGCTCCAGCTGAATCAACCGGTATACCTTCCTGAACCGGAACATTAAATTTTTTTAATAACTCCTTGGCTTGATATTCATGCAGGTTCATGTTGAAAATTTTGACGAAAATAGAGAAAAATGTGATGAATGTGATGAATGAATGTGGAAATGTGGAGATGTGAAAATATGGAAATGAACCGTGGGGCAAAGTTTGGTTTCACACAAAGGCACAAAGAAAAATCAAGACACAAAAATCTTAATCAACTAGCGCCATTTTGCATAGCCGATCCTTGTGCCTTGATTTTTCTTTGTGCCTTTGTGTGAAACCAAACTTTGCCCCACGGTCCATTTCTATATTCATTGCATTTGCACTTATCTTTGCGCCAAACTTTATGGCTGATACCGTAATTCAATTGGACGAGGCGACGCGATTTATTAAAAGTATCTATCCCCATGAACCACAAACCGGAATTGTGTTGGGCAGCGGTATTGGGAATCTCGTGAGCGAAATAACGGTCGAGCAGGAAATTGAATATGCCGAAATCCCGCATTTTCCGGTCGCAACAGTCAAAGGCCATTCAGGAAAGCTGATATTCGGCTCCGTTAATGGCAAGCGTATCGTCGCGATGGCGGGCAGATTTCATTTTTATGAAGGTTACTCTGTGGAGCAAGTTGTTTTTCCAATCCGGGTAATGAAATTTCTTGGAATAAAGACTCTATTAATTTCGAATGCCGCGGGTGGAACTAATAAATCTTTTAAAGTCGGTGATTTGATGATCATCACGGATCACATCAGTTTTTTTACGGTGAACCCATTAATTGGATACAATGACGAACGGCTTGGCCCGCGATTCCCAGATATGAGCGAGCCATATAGCAAGAAACTAATTGCAAAAGCCAAAGACATCGCTACGCGATTGAACATTATAGTTCACGATGGAGTGTACACAGGAGTAACTGGTCCAACTTTCGAAACACGCGCCGAATATAAATTAATTCATATGGCCGGTGGTGACGCCGTTGGAATGAGTACTGTGCAGGAAGTGATAGCAGCGGTTCATATGGGCATTCAGGTGTTTGCAATGAGCATTATAACGGATATAGGTATACGCGACGACGACAATATTATTACTCACGAAGAAGTACTGCGGGAAGCAAAAAAAGCAGAACCCAGGCTTACGGCTATTTTCAAAGAATTGATTGATGAATTATAACATTTTGTATAACTCCCGTCAAACACCTAATGCTTAATTTGTCAAAAATTTTTTCATACGTGCCTGGAACGAAGATCATCACAATATTTATAACAGGATTTTTGTTGATCGCAGGACTGCATTCAAAAGCCCAGGATCCATTTTCCAGATTCAAGGGAATGGGTGGACGAGGTGGTAAGAGCGGGGACACAGTATTGAAACATCGGGTGGAGGACTCTATCAATATTACCTTTCGGTATCTTGATTCCAGCAGACCCAGAAGATTCGATTCTACGGTTTACGATTTCAGAAAGAAAACCGCGCTTCAGTCAACATGGATCGATCTTGGAAATCTCGGCACCGCTTCGCGGAATCTTGAATTCACGCCAATGATCAAATCAGGATGGGATCCAGGATGGCATGCATATGACACGTATGTTTTTTCTGTTGATGAAACGAAACTATTCACCACGACAAAACCTTATTCGGAGCTCGGATATTTATTGGGGGGACAAGCGGAACAAATGGTTAGCCTGGTACATTCACAAAATATAAAGCAAATTTTTAATTTCTCGTTTCAATACCGGTTGATCAATAGCCCCGGCACTTACAATAATCAAAATACAAATCATAACAACTATCGTTTTGGTGCATGGTACAATTCGAACAACAAAAGATATCATGCATTCCTGGTAATGGTCGGCAGCAAAATTGTTGCATCTGAAAACGGCGGATTGAAAAATCCCGGCGATCTGGATTCCATTGCATACACAGACCGATTTAATATCATCACGAGATTAGCGCCGGGTAAACAATACAGCACAAACGTATTTGCCTCCAACGTTACAACGGGAACTTTCTACAGCACGGGTACATACATGTTGAGGCAACAATACGATATCATTGGAATAAAAGATTCTATTGTAACCGATTCAACGGTAACACCACTTTTTTATCCGAAATTCCGCGCGGAACACACGATATCATACAGCACATATCACTATAGATTTGTTGATAACAATCCGGATACATCTTATTATACCCGATACTTTGATTTTGTTTCGACGCCAGATACGATCAAGCTTAGTGACAAATGGCACGATCTCGTCAACGATTTCTCGTTATATCAATTTCCGGATAGCAAAAATCCACAGCAGTTTATCAAAGCGGGTGCAAGCCTCGAAAATCTGACAGGTTTTTTTGACGCTGGTTCAAAAACTTTATACAACGCGTTCATTCATGGTGAATACCGAAACAAAACTCGAAATCAAAAGTGGGACATCGAAGCATTTGCAAAATTCTATCTCGCAGGATACAATGCCGGAGATTATAACGCGTACATCAGTTTGAGGAGACTAATAAGTAAAAATCTCGGATCATTGCAATTGGGTTTTCAAAACTCAAATCGCACGCCGTCGTTCTCGTATGATAGAGAAAGCAGTTTTGGATTTGGCGTCCCGGGATTTTTCAATAAAGAAAATATCGTTAACCTTTTTGGATCGATTGAACAGCCGAGACTGAATTTGAGATTGACCGGCAGTTATTTTCTGGTGACCAATTATAATTATTTTACCGACTTCTACCATGCGGCCCAGGAAACGAGTCCATTTAATGTGCTTCAGGTTACACTTGACAAAACATTTATTTATAAGCGTCACTGGATTTGGCGCTTGCATTTGACGGTTCAACAAAAAGCCGGCTCGTCTCCGGTTAACATACCAACGCTCGTTACGTTTAACCAGCTTGGGTATGAGGGAAAACTTGGGCTCACAAATCTGAATATTGCCTTCGGTACTGAAGTCCGTTACTTCACTGGATATAAAGCAGACGGCTACGCGCCGCCGATCGGACAATTTTTTGTGCAGAATGATGAAACCATTCGGCAAAAATTACCTGATATCAATTTGTATGTGAACTTCAGGATCAGGAGCTTTACGGCCTACGTACGCGCTGAAAATCTAAATACGATGCAATTCAATGGCGCCGGCGGCTTTGGCTTCACTAATAATAATTTTGTCGCACCCAATTACCCGTATCCCGGACTACATATCCGGGTTGGTATCTTTTGGTCATTTGTCAACTGACCAGATATTTTAACACAATACTTTCGGGATTATTATTAATTTTACTTGTTCATCGTATGAAGAAAATCATTCTCGCCATACTTTCAATTATCTACCTCGCGGTTGCGAGTGGTATTGTCGTTGGTACCCACTACTGCATGGGAAGAATCTCTTCCTCCGAATATGCATATACAGCGGCCGATCGATGTGATCAGTGCGGAATGAAAAATCAAAATGGCTGTTGCCATACTGAATTTAAGATCGTCAAACTTTCGGACGATCAGCAACAGGTAAAAGCAAACTTTAATTTAACTGAGCCCGTTGTAGCATTTCTTCATCATTCTTTAAATCTTTTGCAACCTCTCCAGGGCCAGGAAAAAAGAATGTTAGATGATCATTCTTCTCCGCCACTGAGTCCTGACAATCCGCTTTATATTTCTAATTCAGTCTTTCGCATTTGATACCACAATGCCGTGTTGTTTTTCATGGATGCGATGCGCATCCCTATTCCTGGTATTTATTATCGTTAAAATTTTCAAAGACTAATTATGAAAAAAATAACTCTCTTATTAATAATATTGATTCCGTCGTTCATGGCACATGCCCAGTTTGAAAAAGCCGAATTGCAGGCCAGCGGATTAACGTGTTCGATGTGTAGCAATGCGATACAAAAAGCGATCAAGACGCTGAATTTTGTAGAAGGTGTACAGACGGACCTTAACAAAAATATATTCACGATTTTTTTCAGGAAAGATGTAACAGTTGATTTCGATCAAATCAAAAATAAAGTGGAAGACGCTGGATTTTCTGTTGCTAATTTTTGGATCACAACAAATATTCATCATTTCGATGTCGATAATGATGCTCACACGCAATTGGGTGGAATGAATTTCCATTTCATGCATGTTCAGCCCGCAACGCTGGATGGAGTATATCGATTGCAGCTGATCGATAAGGATTTTGTTGCTTCGAGGGATTTCAAAAAATTCAGCGGATATACTTCAATGTCTTGCTACCAAACCGGCGTCATGCAGGCGTGTTGCAAATCGAAAGAAACTGCAGTTGCAGGAGCAAACCGAATTTATCATGTAACCATGTAATGATCGCAGTGAATACTGCATAAAAAGTTTTTTATGCCAAGAATAATCACATGCGCGATCATGATTTTCTATTCCCTGCACATGCACGCGCAGGAACTGTTTGTTTCGACCGAACCGGCAAGCAACATGGCCACCGGAAGTCTTGGGTTGAGGATGAATACCAAACTTTTCAAGATGAAGAATGATGGTCAGTATGCGTATCGTCTTGATCCGGAAGTCATGGTCGGCGCCACTAAAAGATTGATGTTGCATCTCAACGTGTACGGATCGAATATGTACCAATCGAATTTTCGGGTAGAAGGTGCTTCAGTGTACGGTAAATATCGGTTCTATTCATCAGATGATGTTCATAGTCATTTCAGAATTGCAGGATTTTCAAAAATATCGATGATCAACAATCCGCCGGTATTGCAAAAAGATCTGCATTATTACTATAGCGACGAAATAGATATCGATGGAAATAATTCAGGTTGGCTTGCAGGGATCGTGGCGACGCAACTTTCTCACAAGCTTGCTATTTCATCTTCGGTAGCTTTTGTCAACAGGTTGGATAATATCAACGCAACCAAAGATCCGGCACAGTCCGCAACGGCTATCAACTATAGTTTATCCGGCGGTTATCTGGTTCTGCCAACAGTGTACAAAGACTACAAACAAACCAATTTAAATTTGTATTTTGAATTGTTGGGATCGTCATCGCTTGATAAGAAAGCCTATTTTATTGACGCTGCACCGGCGATTCAATTTATTTTTAATAGTATTTCAAGGCTTGATTTATCGTATAGGACACAAATCGCGGGGAACATGCAAAGACTATCTGAAAGATATTTTTTATTGCGTTTCGAATATAATTTATTAAATATTTTCGTTAACAGAAAATGAAAACCGCTTTACTACAAATATTAAAGTTTATTCAATCGCTTTTCATTAAAAAAGATTGTTGCAAATGAAAAAGTATTTCTTCTTATTGTGCATAACAACATTGAGTATGTCAGTTTTTTCGCAAATTAAACCAGGTCAACAGGCACCTGAATTATCATTGCCTGATATAAGTGGTAAGATCATTCATCTTTCAGATTTAAAAGGAAAAGTCGTGCTGATAGATTTTTGGGCGAGCTGGTGTGGACCGTGCAGGAAGAATAATCCGCATCTGGTTAAATTATATAACAAATACCATAGCAAGGGGCTTGAAATTTATGGAGTATCTATTGATGATGTCAACGCAAACTGGAAAAAAGCAATCGACCAGGACAAGCTTGGCTGGATTCAGGTGAATGATAGTAAAGGGTGGGATGCACCATCCACTCTTGCTTACGGCGTTGATGCGATACCTGCCTCATTCCTTATATCTAAAGATGGTATTGTTAAGAATGTAAATCTTGTCGGTTGGAATCTTGAAGCGGAGATTAAGGAGATGCTTAAATGAATCGCGGATTTCACGGATTTGAGCGGATTTCGCGGATCTTCCAGTTGAAAATTGATTAACAACTTTAGCTTTTTCACTGAAGAAACAATCAATATTCACTAAGGATATTCAACTTGAAGATCCGCGAAATCAGCTCAATCCGGAAATCAGCGATTCATTTTAACGCTCGGCTCGCAGTCTGCTTCTTCGCAATGCTCTCCATCCGTTTCAATCTCAAGTGTTGCGTGTTGAATATTCAGATGAAGGAGTTGATGTTTTATTTCGTGCTTTATTTTCTCCAGGTTGTTCATATCAGTGTCTTTCGAAACAACTACGTGTCCTGTTAACGCATTTTCACTTGTGCTGATTGCCCAAATATGGATATGATGAAATTCTTTTACACCTGCAACTTTATTGATTGTATCCTGCACATGATGCAGATCGATCCCCTCGGGCACTGCGTCTAACGATAACCGTAAGCTGTCGCGTAATAAGTTCCATGTGCTAAAAAGAATTACGGCACCCACCAATAAGCTGAGGACCGCATCGATCCAATAAAATCCTGTAAACATAATCAGGATACCTCCAATTACAAGGGCTGCAGAAACAATCGCATCTGCCAACAGATGCAAAAATGCGCTTTTGATATTTAAATCATGATCTTTGTCGCGAAAGAATAAGAGTGCTGTGACGGCATTGATCACAATTCCGATTGCCGCCACGATCGATATAATTTTTCCCGGAAGTGGCTCAGGGGAAATTATGCGATGTATCGCTTCATATCCGATAGCTCCAATCGACAACAATAAAATAACGGCGTTAAATAACGCTACCAGCACGGTGGTTTTTTTATAACCGTATGTATATTTTTCGTTGGGTTTTACTTTGGCAAGTCGAAATGCAATGAGCGACATGGCGAGGCTGGCTACGTCCGCGAGATTATGACCGGCATCTGATAACAACGACAATGAATGAATATATAAACCAGCAGTCACTTCGGCGATGACAAATAAAAAATTCAAAACAATTCCAATAATGAACGCCTTGTTGACATTCTTTAAATCAATGGCATGATGGTGATGACCATGCGCTGCGTGACTATGCTGATGTGCATGCGTGTGCTCCATGATCTGCAAAATTACTGCATCGAAGGTAAAGTCAATTTGTTAATTGATATTTTAGAGCAGCGCGAGAAGTATTTCGCTATCCGCGCTCCAGACTGCCTATCGAAATAAACAAAATTAATTTTGAAGTAAATTTAATATCCTAACTTTATTATCCGGCCTCATGGGACAATTACCCCTGCAAAAAAATGCTGTCTAAAACTCTTCTCTGATTAGCGTTTGTTAACACCTGGTTACCCCGAATTTTTAATTCCTAAACTATTCAGCACGCTGATTTCAAATTCCGACTGGGAAAAATGTATTTCCAGTTTAAAATCGCTCTGACCATTCGACTTTTTTCAAGAACTGGAATTTTTCTGCACCCCATCAAGATGATTAATCCATCATTGTAATTTATTTATTCACCTAAAAATTTATGTTTATGTCATTCAATTTGATTGATTCTGTAAAAGGCCTGTTTGGTAATGATCTGATTGGAAGAGCATCATCCTTATTAGGCGAAAGTGATTCGAATGTACAAAGAGCAGTAAATGGGATTGTCCCTTCCGTATTTGCGGGAGTTTTGAATAAAGCCGGTTCGGGAGATGTTGAAGGCATATTAACTCTTTCGAAGGATGCGATCAATACAGGTATCCTTGGAAATATTGGTGGCCTGCTGGGTAGCGGAACCGGATTGTTGACTAAAGGGGCAGACATGTTACGAAATCTTTTCGGCGACAAGACCTCAAATGTGACAAGTATGATCGCAAATTTTTCCGGCATCAAAGAATCTTCTGCGTCATCATTAATGAGCATGGCGGCTCCTGCCGCACTTGGAGTATTAGGGAAACAGGTTACGGATTCAAATATGTCGTCATCTGGATTATTGTCTTTCCTGAATAATCAAAAGGATAGCATTCTCAATTCAATTCCTTCGGGACTGAATCTCGCTGGTGCATTAGGGTTAGGGAGCCTTGGTTCGATCGGAAATAAATTGTCCGGACTTGTTTCAAACCTTGCAGGTGGTGCCAGGGAAACAATGTCAAAAGTATCAGATATGGCGGGATCAGCAGCACAAAGAACTGCCGGAGGCATGCGTTGGTTGTTGCCATTGATTCTCGTGATTCTCGCAATAGGGCTCATTTGGTACTTCAGGGGAAGAGGCTCATCAGAAAACGCGGCTTCGACGGTAATGGATACGGCAGCGGTGAAACCAGATACAGTTAGAGCAGCTGCTCCTCCCGCGCGTGTATCGATGAAAGTAAAATTGCCAGACGGCACCGAGTTGGATGCATACCGGGGCGGCATCGAGGACCAACTAGTTGCCTTTTTAAATGATCCTAATTCAAAACCCGGCAAAGATGTATGGTTTGATTTTGATGATCTGAATTTTAAAACTGGAAGCGCCGATATTACTGATGAAAGCATGAGGCAAGTCAGCAACATCACTTCTATACTAAAAGCTTATCCGAAAGTGAAAATAAAAATCGGTGGATATACCGATAGGACGGGAGATAGTCTTGCTAACATTAAATTATCAAACACTCGCGCAAAAGCAGTTGCAGATGCATTAAAAAAATCCGGGTCGAATGCTTCTCAGGTTGCAGGCGCGGAAGGATATGGATCGCAATTTGCAAAAGCAGCAGCAGACGCAACGGACGATGAAAGAAAAAAAGACCGGAGGATTTCTGTTAGTGTAAGAGCAAAGTAAGTTCACCGGGTGTCAAAAATAAAGTCCGCCTGATTTCAGGCGGACTATCGAGTGTCAGCTCCATCCTGTGACTGACAGCAAATACATTTGCATCGATTTGCCGTTACCGATTAACCATTCATTGTAATCGTTGATAGCAGCGAGTCTTTGTAATTCTGTAATATAATTGTCCTTCACTAATTGTTTTCCACGCGTTTCGGCGACAGTTGTCCAAATACCGGCTTTCATTGCGAAATCTTTATCGGTGCTCACGGTTTTTTCAAACTGATTTTCCGAGTTGATATTTTTCAAACCGATTTCGGTAAATATTTGACACAAATGATCAGCGATAGCGTTATCAAAGCCTGCATCTTTTCTCCATTCCAGGAATGCACTGTAGAAATAATGCATCGATTCCGGAATATGCGGATTCCACTCTATCTTCTCATGATTGTAATCGAGAATTGAGATACATCCATTCTCCGCGAGCACGGTTTTCATTTTTGCAAGTGCCTCTTTCGGGTGATCCAGCCATTGCAGCACGCGGGCGGATGTTACCAACTGAAATTTTAACGGAGATGTATAGCTGTAAATATCACTTAGATAAAACGAAATATTTTTTACCGCTGAATATTTGTCTTTTGCAATGCCAATTAATTCATCGCTGATATCAATACCCGTTGCTGCTCCGTTCGGGGCCACTCTTTCGGCAATATCATTGGTGATTGCCCCGGACCCACAACCGACATCGAGAACATTCATCCCCGGATTTAAAAGACTTTTCAAATTCCTGTTATCACGTTCTATTGTTCGTTCATCCAAAATCTTATTGGCTCCGGATGGCATGGACGCGCGATCTTTTGCAATTGAATTTGACATAGTCTTTTGAAAGTCGTTTATGTGTTTTGAAAGCAAAAATTAGAATCGAAATGCCTGGCCTCAACCTCAATCTGACTAGTTCAATGACGACCGCATCTCCATTTCACGAATATCTTCCTCGGAATAACTCTTGATTACGCTGTACAGTGTATCCCTTTCAACCGGTTCTCTTTTTACCTGCAATATAAGAGAAGCCAGCTCCGCTGTTGTCAGCGATGGATGTTGCTCTTCAGATCCGGCCATCGAATAAATTTTTGTTGAATCATCGATCGTTCCATCAAGATCATTGACCCCAAATGACAACGTGAGTTGCGCATTTTTTCTACCCAGCATCGGCCAATATGCTTTCAAATGAGGGAAGTTATCAAGATACAAACGACTGATTGCATACAAGCGCATATCTTCTATTACTGAACTTTCGGGCACATTGCTCATGTCATTATCCTTATTGCGAAATTTCAGCGGGATAAACGTGTTGAATCCTTTTGTTTCATCTTGCAGTTTTCTTAATCGCTCCATATGGTCAATCCGGTGATGATATTTTTCAATATGACCAAACAGCATTGTAGCGTTCGTATGCATGCCGAGTTGATGAGCCGTTTTATGAATGTCCAACCATCCGTCAGCATCTACTTTGTCCGCGCAAATTTGTTGACGAATGTCGGGATGAAATATTTCTGCACCGCCTCCTGGCAATGAATCAAGTCCTGCCTCATGCATTTTTTTCAATCCTTCTTCGATTGATACTTTTGCTTTTCGAAACATGTAGTCGAGCTCCACTGCAGTAAATCCCTTTATATGTAATCCGGGACGATGTGTTTTTATCTTTCGCATCAGCTCCATGAAAAATTCCATATTCATTTTTGGATGCACGCCGCCTACGATATGGACTTCAGTGACCGGCTTTCCATCATAACTTTTTACAATATCAAGCATCTGCTGCTGGCTTAGTTCCCAACCCTCATCCCTATGCGCATACAAGCGTGAATAGGAGCAAAACGTGCAGGAAAAAACACATACGTTCGTTGGTTCGATGTGAAAGTTTCTATTAAAAAAAGTTTTATTGCCGTGCAGCAATTCGCGTACGTAATTTGCAAGTGCGCCGACAAATGGAAGTTCTCCTTTTTCAAAAAGCATATTTCCTTCTTCTTCGGTGATCCTTTGCCGGTTGATTATTTTTTCACCGATTCTTTTTAGGTCCGGATTTTTTTCTTTCGATATGATGTTATCAATTGCACTTTCCAAAGTAATCATGTAGATCTCGTTTTCTGGTTGAGGATGCAAAGTTATTTCATTATCTTCATTCTTAAACCAAACGGCTACATGGCACGCTTTCACGGCTTGATTGGCATAGTATTGATCTTCGGAGTTGCCTTTTTGTTTTCAAATAATCGTCGTCGTATAAACTACAGGGTCGTTTTCAGCGGACTTTTTTTGCAGATATTGATTGCTATCCTCGTGTTGAAAGTTCAACCGGTAACAAAATTCTTCCAATTTCTTGGACATGGCATGGAGAAGATCGAGCTCTTTGCGTTTCGCGGCGCGTCGTTTGTATATGACGGAGTCGCTATTGCAAGGCCGGATGGCAGCTTTGCCAGTTATGCTTCCGGGGGATTTGTTTTTGCTTTCAACGTAACCGCTACTATCATATTGGTATGTGCGTTGGTTGCGGTGCTATATCATTTTGGAATTATGCAACGTCTGGTAGCAGTAATTGCAAAAGCAATGAATTTTGTAATGCGTGTGAGTGGCGCAGAAGCATTGAGCAATGTTGCGAGCGCTTTTGTAGGACAGGTCGAGGCACAGGTGATGATTCAACCATATTTGCCCGGAATGACAAAAAGTGAATTGCTTGCCAGCATGAGTGGTAGTCTCGCGTGCATTGCAGGCGGAATTCTCGTCGTATATGCGAATATGGGAGCGCAGGCAGGATTGGATCTCGCTCCAAAATTGATCACTGCCAGTTTGATGGCAGCGCCAGGTGCGTTGGTCATTTCAAAAATAGTTTGGCCCGAGACCGAGGAAAGTCAGACCATGGAAAGAGTAAAGCTGGAAGTCAAAAGTCACTATATAAACGTTATTGATGCTATATCACATGGTGCCGGCGAGGGTTTTAAAATTGCAATGAATGTGATTGCCATGTTAATCGGATTTATCGCCGTCATCGCACTGCTTGATTACTCATTATTGAAAATCGGTCATCTTTTCAATCCGCAATTTGATCTCAGCCTGAACTGGATTTTCGGAAAAGTATTTTATCCATTTGCGTGGTCAATGGGAGTGCCTTCCGGTGATGTGAGCAGTGTAGCGACACTTCTTGGTCAAAAATTATCCATCAATGAATTTGTAGCGTTTAAAAATCTTACTTCTAAATCAGTTCCCGTTATTTCAGAAAAAGGATTACTCATAGTAAGCATCGCAATTTGCGGTTTCGCAAACTTCAGCAGTGTGGGAATGCAGATTGGCGGAATTGGCGCGATCGTTCCGACCAGGCGTACAGATCTCGCCCGGCTTGGACTCAGGGCTTTGCTTTGCGGTACACTGGCTTCTTATTTATCTGCAACCATAGCCGGAATTTTAATGTGAGCCGCGTCTATGAAAGCAACTTTTACTTATTATTCTACGTAATATTGTCAACGCACCATTGAATTTTTTTATAGCCTGCTGATCAAGTAAAGCAATCATTATTTAACTCTTTTTTGCATTGGGATAACACCGAACCGGGCAATATTTATCTTTGTCGTTAGTTATTGTATGCAGAGAGTTTTGTATCTGTAACTGGATTTGATTTATGAAAACCATCAGCTTGATTTTTTTATTGATTTGTGTGATCATTTTCTCGTGTACAAAGAGTACGGGTAGGGGAGATCAGGGACCTACTCCGGATCCCTTGATTGATTGCACAAGTGTTGCATCCAGTTTTACGGCGGATGTAAATTTGATCATTCAAACAAGTTGCGCAACAAATTCCGGATGCCACGGAACAGGAAGCAAAAATGGCCCCGGACCTTTGACCACGTACGAACAAATTTTTAATTCACGAATTGCTATTCGATTTGCAGTTGTGAGCGGTGCAATGCCGCTTGGTTCGAGTCTCTCGACAATACAAAAAAATACTGTCGCCTGCTGGGTGGATAGAGGCGGACCTCAGGATTAGATCGATTGAAATTCTCACTCTGTGAATTCATGGACCCGTTTTTAAAATCCCGTACTATAACCGGGCAATCAACTTTTGAAGGCAGTGCTGGTCGAGAGATCGTACTGCCTTATTTGTGAAATTTTTTCACCACATAGGCACATAGGAAAGCATTCACCATTCAGAAAAATCAAATACCTTCATTTATACAGAAAACGCCCTCAATGCACTATCGTCAATATCTTCCATCTGATGCACTTCGTAACTACGTGGAGTGTTATTGGGTTGCGTCGTTGCATCGCGATGATTTCGGACGTCAGCGATTAATTCCGGGGGGACGTGTTGAACTCATATTTAATTTTGGTTCGCCGGTTTCATGGATGTATGATGAGCTTGGCCAGAGTTCACATACATTGAAGAATGAATTTGTGGTGATGGGTCAACGCAACAAAATTTATTATGCATCCTTTGAAGGTGCATTCAATATGGCCGGCATTCGGTTCAAACCTGCTGGTATAACAGCTTTCACAAATATTCCCGTTGCCAATTTGTTGAACAATCTCCTGGATGCTGAAGATGTTTTTGGAGCGGGGATGAAACCATGGTGTGATAAAATTTGCAACGCACAGACAGATGAAGAAAAAATTCATGTCTTCGATAAATTGCTGTTATCGATCCTCCGTAATGAACCTGCTGAATGGAATGCAATGCAGGGTATTATCAATTCTATTCGTGCAAACAATTTAGAAAATATTTCCGCTGCCTGTTACCAAACCGGTTGGAACTATAAAAAACTCGAGCGTTCGTTCTTAAAATATGCGGGATATTCGCCGAAGCAATACATGCGTATTGTCAGATTTAATAAAGCCCTGCGCAAAATCGATACAAACCAGGAATCACTGACATCAATTGGTTTTGATTGCGGATATTATGACCAGGCACATTTTATTAAAGATTGTATTCATCTTGCCGGTACTACTCCGGGAAAATTACAGACGGGAGACCAAATCATCACCAGTTTTTTGATAAAGCATCAGGCGGTTTGATAACATCAGATTTTGGAAAATAATAAAGCCCGTCCTTGCGAACGGGCTTTCAAATGAGTTTAACCAATTATATGTGAGCCTCAATCTTTTTTACAAAATTGGTTTTAGGTTGTGCACCAACCAATTTGTCAACAACCTTACCACCCTTGATGAAAAGAATTGCGGGTATGGAGGTGATTCCATAATTGATCGACAATTCCGGGTTGTGGTCAACATTCACTTTACCTACATTAATCTTGCCATCATATTCTTTGGAAAGTTCTTCAATGACCGGACCAATCGCGCGGCAAGGTCCACACCATTCTGCCCAAAAATCGATCACGGTCAATTTATCGGACGCTATTACTTTTTCCTGAAAGTTCGCATCGGTGAATTCTAATGCCATAGTAATTGTTTTAATTTATGTAAAAGTCGAAATTAATTTTGATTTCTTTTGTCGTTTCAACGACACGCTTTGAATTCAAACAATGAATTTGAAACAACCACTATAGGAATACAAATATATCTCCAAAGTTATCTCAATGGTATTTTGGCATTTCCTTTTATTAAACGGTGACTATCTGTACATCCATCTCAGGACTACCATCCAAAAACGCGGCCAATTCGTCATTCATTTCGAAGCCGCTATCCATTGTATATAAGCTGATTTTATAATTGGTTTTTGCCTCTTTGATGTTGAATTTCAAGGATGATTTTCCCGGAAATTTCTTCATATTCTTCTCCACAAACTGCACCATCTGCGGATTAATGGATCTCGCGTCAATATCAACGACCACCTGTTTTGTCAGGAGTTGTTTTACGCTTTCCAAAAGCATCATTTTCTCAACCTTGAATTCAAACTCCGGCCTGTTAAATCTTGTCCTGAAAAAACCTGTTAAAAACAAGTTAATGCCTTTTTCGAGATAGTTGGAAAACTTCGCATAGTCTTCGCTCCATAAAAGAAACTCACTTTTCCCGGAATAATCCTCGATAAAGAATGAGCCAAATTGTTTCCCGGTTTTGGTTACCCGATGCTGCGCATCAGTAACGAGCCCGGCCAAACGATAAATCTTGTTGGGATTTGGTTGCAAACCGACTGCTTCTTTGATCTCATTAAATTCCGACAACCTCGTAATTCCGTAATGATTGATCTCGAATTTAAAATGGTCCAACGGATGGCCACTCATGAACATTCCGATGATTTCCTTTTCATGCTCTAAAAGTTCGGTAAGCGTCCATGGTTCGCAGTTTGGAATTTTTGGCGTAGCAATATCTGGCATTGTGAGATCTCCAAATAAACTATTACTTGTTTGCAGTGAATTTGTCTGGTACTGATTTCCGAAGCGGATAATTTTCTCCATGCCGGAAGAAGTATCACCCGGAGCCATATGAAAATATTGCGCACGATGGAACTCTTTGAAACAATCAAATGCTCCGGCATAAGCGAGATTTTCCAACGTCTTCTTATTGATGGCGCGCTGACTGATACGTTTTACCATATCGAAAATAGACGAGAATGGCTGACCGCTTTTTTCCCTTTCTTCGATGATGCTGTTGACTGTTGCTTCGCCTACTCCTTTTAAACCGCCCAATCCCACACGGATCTCACCGTGCTGGTTAACCGCAAATCCTTTTTTAGATTCATTTACATCCGGCCCAAGTACTTTTAATCCCATTCGTTTACATTCTTCCATAAAGAAGGTAATTTTCTCAATGCTGCCCGAGTGATTTAATACCGCCGCCATATATTCGGATGGATAATGAGATTTCAGATACGCGGTTTGGTACGCAACATATGCATAACAGGTGGAGTGAGATTTATTAAAAGCATATTGAGCAAAGGCTTCCCAATCGGTCCATATCTTTTCCAATTTATCTGCAGGAAATCCTTTGTTGGTAGCTCCTGAAATAAACTGATTTTTCATTTTGTCCAATATGGATTTTTGTTTTTTCCCCATTGCTTTCCGCAATACATCTGCATCACCTTTGCTGAACCCTGCCAGTTTCTGAGCAAGCAACATCACTTGTTCCTGGTACACAGTAATACCATATGTGTCCTTGAGATATTCTTCCATTTCTGGAATATCATAACTGATCGATTCCCGGCCATGTTTGCGATCGACGAAATTGGGAATATAAGCCATGGGTCCCGGGCGATATAAAGCGTTCATTGCGGTGAGATCGTCGAATTTATCGGGCTTTAAATCACGCAGGTATTTTTGCATTCCCGGACTTTCAAACTGGAAGGTTCCGATTGTTTCTCCTTTTTGATATAGTTCGAAAGTTTTTTTATCATCAAGCGGGATTTCGTCGAGATTAATATCCACGCCATGATTTTCCTTAATAAGTTCGAGAGAAGTTTTTAAAATATTCAACGTTCTTAACCCGAGAAAATCCATCTTCAATACACCGGCTTCTTCAATTATGTTTCCTTCAATTTGTGTGACGAGCAATTCGGAATCTTTAGCGGTGCAAACCGGAATGATATTCATCAGCTCATCCGGTGCAATGATAATTCCGGCAGCGTGCAACCCCGTGTTGCGAACGGAACCCTCCAGGCGTTCGGCTTCATGCAACACACGACTTCGCAAATCAGATCCATCATAGATTTCACGCAATTTTTTTATTGTTTCGCGATCATCTGGACCAAACCCTTCTTTTTCTTCAAGAGAATTTTCTCCCTCTTTGTAAGTTATCGGTGCATGTAAAATTCTTTTCAGGTTAACCCCTGGTCTTTCAGGAACAAGTTTTGCAAGGGCATTTGATTCAGGCAATGAAAGATCCATCACGCGCGCAACATCTTTAATACTCATTTTCGCTGCCATTGTACCGTACGTAACAATTTGCGCGACCTGGTTCCTCCCGTATTTCTTGACTACGTAATCGATTACTTTTTGCCGTCCTTCATCATCAAAATCTGTATCAATATCAGGCATTGATTTTCTGTCCGGGTTTAGAAATCTCTCGAAGAGCAGGTTGTATTTAATCGGATCGATATTGGTAATTCCAATGCAATATGCGACTACGCTTCCGGCGGCGGATCCACGACCAGGTCCAACGAAGACTCCCATTTCCCTGCCTGCTTTTATGAAATCACTTACAATTAAAAAATATCCGGCGAAGCCCATCGTTTTAACTGTGAACAATTCAAAGTCGATACGATCCTGAATGTCGGGAGTTATCTCACTATAACGCGTACGCGCTCCTTCGAATGTTATGTGTTTCAGGTATTCCCATTGGTTCAGATTGCTGTCGCCATGAATCTGGAATTCCTTTGGAATTGGGAAAGCGGGAAGCAGAATATCTTTCTTGAGATTTAGCACCTCGATTTTATCGGCAACCAGGTTGGTATTGTCGATTGCTTCCGGGACATCGTCGAAGAGTTTGGTCATCTCTTCTGTTGTCTTAAAATAAAATTGATCATTAGGGAACTTGAAGCGCCTGTTTTTCATATGCACTTCATCGTTCACAAAATCATCAAATCCCGGAGTGCTTTGTTTTTCGCCTGTGTTAATACAAAGCAATATATCGTGTGCATTATAATCGTCTTTGTCGGTATAATGACTATCATTCGTTGCAATGACAGGTACATTATATTTCTTTGAAAGCTTCAGCAGAAATTGGTTGATCTTTTCCTGTTCCGGAATATTGTGTCTTTGGAGTTCGATAAAATAATCATCGCCGAACATGTCAAGCCACCATTTGAACTCCTTCTCTGCTTTTTCTTCCCCTTCGTGAAGGATTGCCTGTGGCACATACGCACCAATGCAACATGTCGTCGCAATTAATCCTTCATGATATTTTTCTATGAGTTCTTTATCGATGCGGGGATATTTGCTATAAATACCTTCGGTATATCCGAGAGATGTGAGTTTGATAAGGTTCTGATAACCGGTTTTATTCTTTGCTAATAGAACCTGGTGATATCTTTCATCTTTTTGTTCTTTGGTAAAAGCTTTGCGGTGCCGGTCGGCGACCACATAAAATTCACAGCCAACAATTGGTTTTGTTTTTAATGTGCCATCGTCATTTTTGTGTTTGTAAGCTTCGGATACGAAAGAAAATGCGCCAAACATATTCCCGTGGTCAGTGATTGCAAGGGCAGGCATGTTTTGACTGACTGCTTTTTTGAAAAGACTTTGGATCGATGCGGCACCATCGAGTAACGAATACTGAGTGTGGACGTGTAAGTGTGAAAATTTCATGGCTATTGAAATAACATTCGAGACGTTGATTGGTTGAGTCTCCCGGTTTCGCCCTGAAGCGATGGGGAGGGTCAAATTTAACATTTCGATGCCGCTGGAGGTGGTTTCTCCTCGGAGAATTACTAACAACTTTTACATCAAAATTGTATCTTTGACGCCGTGCCCAATATCGCGTCATAAATATGATGAAAAACCTGCTCATATTTCCAATAGTTATTTTGTTGCTGGCTAGTTGTAGCACTACGAAACCGACTGCATCTCAGCGCACGGACACGCGGCGCACGAATAGTGAATCCCAACTTACATTTATCAATAATATTTCCGTTACTCCCGGAGAGAGCAATACAGGATCTGGAACATCTTCCGGAAAAAATGATTACAAAGCCGACTATACTGTTTCTGATAAAAATAGCAGTAATGGCTCCATTGAAAAATATTCTTCGCTTCAATTCAAATATGCCATATTAACCAATGCCCCGGTGGAGCAACTACGCGATGAAAAATTGCTCAACTTTATGGACGAATGGTATGGTACAAAATATCGATATGGCGGCACCACGAAAAGCGGTATTGATTGTTCTGCATTTGTTTCTATGTTGATGTCTTCTGTATATGGTATTACCAACCTTCCCCGCATGGCGCGCGATCAATATGATGATTCCCGTCACATTGGCCTTGACGAATTACAACAGGGCGATCTCGTCTTCTTTCATACAGTTGCCAAGAAGAAAGCAGTCTCCCATGTTGGTGTATACCTCTGCAATAATAAATTCGTACATGCATCGGTCTCCGGAGTGATGATCAGTGATATGAATGAAGGTTATTATGCTCAGCACTATGTCGGCGCAGGAAGAGTCAGATAAATTAGGGAATGTGGAAATGAATCGCGGATTTCGCGGATTTGAGCGGATTTCGCGGATCTTTCAGTTCAATATTATTATTGAATATTGATTCTTTCTTCGGTGAAAACTGCTAACGTCGTTAATTAATCTTCAACTGTAGGATCCGCGAAATCCGCTCAAATCCGCGAAATCCGCGATTCATTTTCACATTTTCAAATTCTTAAATCCCAATCTTTTTTTAACGGTCTGCCACACGGGCAAAATATCGGGAGAAATCTTCAGATAAATTACTGCGGGCAGATAGATTACGGTAAACACAGCACTTCGCAAAAGTATCCCCAAGAAACCTTGTTGATTTTTAAAAAGAAAGTGGCACACCAGATACCCCATCGTTGCCAAGAGTAAGATATAAATAGTCTTTTCAGAAAAAGGCTGCATGTCGAACCTTCTTAATAAAAAGACATAACGAATACCGTTATATATCGCCAATGCGATCAGCTCTGCAATGGCAGGTCCGGTAACACCAATTTGTTTTGTGAGAAAATAAGAAAGAAAAATGGTGAGTGAAAGTAAAACAAGACCTGTTATGAATTCAAACCTCCAGAAAGTCGACGTGCCGATGATCTGTGAATTTACGCCCGTCCCCATGTCAATAACGCGGGTTAGTCCCATGAATAAAAAAACATATCGCGCCTCGAAATACGCGCTCTTCAAATGAAAAGTGGATACACCATCCGTAAAATTTATCCATAATAGTACGAACACGCCTGCAGCGAAAACCAGTTGGTTGATTGAGGAGCGACTGTACACACGACGAATCTTGTCAAGGTCCTTATCTTTCCAGGCTCTAGATAGGGGCCCGAGCGAAGTTGATATGATTACACGTTGAGGCGCCTGAATTACGCTCGCAATATTTTGTGCCAACGTAAAAATTCCTACATATGCCAATCCGGACGGCATGACCGCTGCAATAACCAATACACCAAAGAAATTGGCGATCGTATGAATGAGAAATCCAGCCCAAACGAAACTGGTCATCGCAATTATTCTTTTTCGATACTTCTTCGTGACACGTGAAATACGAAAAGTAAAATGCAGCTCTTTTTTCCAGATCAAGTAACCAGCAAGTATCATTGCGAGCAAAATATATTCGAATGCAAACAGTTTTATGAAAAGATCAAAACTTTTTATTATTCCCACGAATGATAATACGATAAGAAATAACGTGAATAGACGAAATTGCACTTCACGCATATAATTTGTCAGAATGGATTTTCGCAGGTGCCATGCGAACGCTTCGAGCAATGTATACATTGTTAATCCGAAACCAAATGGGAAGACTAAATAATAATAGTTGATTAACTGAGAAGAGTGTTCTCCAAATTTCCGGATTACAAAGTTTTTAAATACAACACCCGAAATCATAACCAACATGAAACCGAATAAACTAATTAACAGCGCCCAGGTCATCATATCATTTTTATCTGTATCCAAATTGTCTTTGTAGTACGGATAAAATTTAAAGATATAGGCCTGCATTCCCAGGTTTGCGAATGAATACATGATGTTGGCAATCGCAACAAATGTCCCGGTCAGTCCATACTGCTCAGTTGTAAACCCGCCTTCTCTCGTAAAAAGATAGATATTAATAAAACCCAATACAAAGCCGAAATAAACGATGCCCGAAGAAATAATGCTTTGCCGCCGGATACTACTCATGTAAGGAAATGATGTTCGGCACAAAGATAATCGCGGATTAGCGGATTTTATTGGATTTCGCGGATTCTTCGGTTGGACACTGATTATCATCCATTGATTGTTCGAAGGCTCTTCGGCTTGAAACAAGACTTCTCAATATAAAAACAATTGGTTCAACCGAAGAATCCGCGAAATCAGGTAAAATCCGCAAATCCGCGATTCACTTTTCATCAGTTCGTATATAAAAATTCCGATCCACGGAAAACCTGTTGTCACCTTCCGGGTATAATGATAAAATTTGCCATTTTTCTGTGGGTTTGATCCAGCGCGTTTCTTTGAAATGGATCTTCAACGGCATATTGAAGCCTCTTATGCAATTCGTCCACCGGTAGGAGAGCGTGTGGCCATTAATTTTATATTCAAGCAGCGGAATTTGAATGGTTCGCAGGTATTGATCGAATACTTTTGAAAAATTTATTTTAGATGTCTTGCTGATATAATCTTCGACTTGCTTCGTTGTTACTGTTTGATGATAAAAAGTTTTATTAAGTCCACGCAGGATCTCTCGAAAAATTGCATCATTATTGATTATTTGGCGGATTGCGTGAATCATATTGCTCGCCTTGTAATATTCGTCATTATCAGCCGGCCCTTTGTTGACTCCATATGGACGAATAATCGGGTGGTTGTTTTCTATTTGTTTTCTTTGACCAATGTTGTAGTCATTACCCGCTTCTTTTCCAAAATAGTAACCGGTATAAAGGGTTTCGCTGTAACAGGTAAATCCCTCGTGTATCCATTCGTCGGCGATATCCTTGCATGTGATATTATTCCCAAACCATTCATGTCCGCTTTCATGAATAATAATAAAATCCCATTTCAATCCCCATCCTGATTCGGATACGTCTCGCCCGGCATATCCTTTTTTGAAGTTGTTTCCATAGGCAATCGCGCTCTGATGTTCCATTCCCAAATGTGGTGCTTCAACCAGTTTATATCCGTCTTCATAAAACGGAAATGGACCGAACCAATATTCAAAACATTTGAGCATCGAATCAACTTCCTTAAACTCGATGCGTGATTTGTCAACATTATAATCTATCACCCAATAATCACAATCCAACTTTCCTTTTTCTCCTTCGTAGGTGCTGTGCCAGGTGTCATACTTACCGATATAAGGAATGATATTATAGTTATTGATAGGATTGACAACTTCCCAATGATACGTCGTTGTTCCATCGCCATTCGATACTTTTTCTTTCAACCTTCCATTCCCAATCCCAATCAGGGTATCCGGCACCGTTATATATAAGGATGCACCGTCGTCAGGTTCATCTCCTAAATAATCTTTGCAGGGAAACCATGAACTGGCTCCGAGACCTTCACATGTAACGGTCATCCATGGCCGACCTTCTTTGTCTTTTGTAAATATCCAGCCATTGTCCCACGGTGGCTGTTTTGCAACGAGCGGATATCCATCATAGTTGATATGAAGAGTCTGAACCGAAGGGCTAGGCGGCTGAGAGGGAAATTCAATTAAAAACACATCGTTGTTTCTCCTGTATTTTAACGGCTCATTGTTCCAACTTATATCTTTTATCTGCATGGGTTCCTGTAAATCGATCTGCATTATCGTTCCCGCGCTCAATGCTTTAAATTTTATATCGATAGAACCTGAAAGGAATTTCTTTTCATAATCGGGCTTGATATGCACGTCATAATATACGACATCCCACCACGCGCGCTCGCGCGTCACGGTTCCTCTTAAAGTGTCATCGTGTGTAAAGCTCTGTTTTGTCCTATATGCTTGTGATGAGCAGGAATTCCCAATAAACGCCAACAAAATAAAAATGGAAATGACTCTGGGTTTCATTTACTAGATTTACTTTTATGCAGACGCCCAACGTTAAACGCATTGGGTTGCGTGCGTCAAGCGTTCTGCGCAACGCATTCAGCATTCAAATAAAGATAAACAAACAATCAGCTTCGTGATCACAAAATGTATAAGCGGTTTCCTGCTCATATTTTTTATCTATGGTTGCACAACAAGAACGGATCGCTCTAAAAAAGTGTTTCGTTATAATGCTGATACAGGTATTCCGACTCTTGATCCGGCATTCGCCAAAAATCAATCCATTATTTGGCCGGTTCACCAGATCTTTAATACGATTGTCGAGACCGATAGCAATCTCAATATTGTTCCTTCGATTGCACAACGGTGGGACGTGACCGCAGATCGACTCACATATGTATTTCACTTGCGGACCGATGTTTTCTTTCACGATAATGATGCGTTTCCAGGTAGCAAAGGAAGAAGAATGACCGCAACTGATGTCGTGTACAGCTTCAATCGCATCATTGATAAATCAACGGCAAGCAGCGGTGCATGGATATTTAATAATCGAATCGATCCAACGGATCCATTTCGTGCAATCAATGATTCTACATTCCAACTAAAATTGATCAGGCCATTCAACCCGATATTGGGATTGCTCAGCATGCAGTATTGTTCGATAGTGCCCAGAGAAGTCGTCGAAAAATGGGGAAAAGATTTTCGCAGTCACCCCTGCGGAACAGGACCCTTTCAATTCAAATCCTGGGAAGAAGGACAGGATATGATTTTATTGAAGAATGAAAGTTATTTTGAAAAGGACAGCGCGGGAACAAGACTTCCTTATCTCGATGCAATCAAAATCAGTTTTTTTGATAATAAGGCGACTGAGTTCTTATTGTTTCGGCAGGGTCAACTTGATTTTACAAATGATATCGATGCTTCTTTTAAAGACGAAGTATTAAATAAAAAAGGAGAATTGAAAAAAGACTGGATTGGAAAAATAATTTTGTCGAAACATCCATACCTGAATACCGAGTACCTGGGTATTTTGGTTGACTCATCCAATGATTTGGTAAAACATTCGCCCCTTCGTTTGAAAAAAATCCGCCAGGCAATCAATTACGGATTCGATCGCCAAAAAATGATGATGTATTTGCGTAACTCGATAGGAATACCAGCTGAAAGTGGCTTCGTTCCTGCAGGATTGCCTTCATTCGACTCGTCAGTAGTCAAAGGCTATTCATATAATCCGTCGAAATCACGGCAACTGTTAACCGAAGCTGGATATCCCGATGGGAATGGCTTACCTGAAATCAAATTGTTAACAATCGACATATATGCTGATCTCGGCAATTTTATTGCCAAGGAATTAGAGGAATTAGGAATCAAAGTGAGGATCGAGGTGATACAAAAAAATTTGCTGTTAGAAGAAACAGCAAAATCGCAGGCATTATTTTTTCGTGGAAGCTGGATTGCGGATTACCCGGACGCCGAAAACTATCTGAGTGTTTTTTATTCAAAAAATCCCGCGCCTCCGAACTACACACGTTATAATAATCCCGCATTTGACAAATTATATGAGCAGTCATTAATCGAAAACAATGATACACTTCGAAAAAAACTTTACCAAGAAATGGATCAGATGATGATTAATGATGCGCCTATTGTGCCGCTGTGGTATGATGAAGTAATTCATCTCGTCAATACATCGGTGCAGGGTTTTCAACCAAATGGGTTGAATCTGCTAGAGCTTCGGAGAGTGAGAAAGTAGAGGTTAAGGTTGAGGTTGAGAAGTTGAACTCAACCTCAATCTCAACCCCTCAACTACTTTGCTTCCTTCGCCTTTAACTTATCCTTAAATACTTTTTCAAACTTTTCTACTTTCGGACGAATCACGAAACTGCAGTATGGCTGCGAGCCGTGCGTGTTGTAGTAGTTCTGGTGATAATCTTCAGCTGGATAGAATTTCGAAAAGGGAGTGATTTCTGTCACGATCGGGTTACTATACGCGCCTGCTTTACTCAACTCTCCCTTGTAATGTTCGGCTTTCTGTTTCTGCGTAGCATCATGATAAAAAATGGCGCTACGATATTGTGTGCCGACATCATTCCCCTGGCGATTGAGCGTGGTCGGATCGTGAGATTCCCAAAATACTTCCAGCAATTCATCATAGGTGATCACTGATGGATCATAGATAATTTGGAGGCACTCTGCATGACCCGTTGCGCCAGTACATACTTCTTCATAACTCGGATTGGCCGTCGTTCCGCCTGAATAACCCGACGTTACCTTTAAGACGCCTTTTAATTCCTGGAAAATCGCTTCAGTACACCAGAAACATCCTGTGGCAAATGTCGCCGTGTCGGTTTTCAGGCCGGCCGGGATTTTTGTTTCATTCATATTGATATGTTGTGATGATGATTCCGTGCAAAAACCGGCGAACATTGCATACGAGAGCACGATGGCAATAAGATTCATAGATTTCATCTATTTATTTTAACAATTTAATTAAAGAAAAGTTCCGCATTCAACTCCGGTCAGGCTGCTCAAAATCGTGATCTAAAACTGTTGGTGCAAGTTAGCTTGAACATGAGCAGTTTTGGGTAAGATTCACGACATTTCGTTGGTTTTAAAAGTTCGTTAACAGAACATCTGACCTCAAAAATTGCTTCGAGAAATATTATATACGGGAAAATGAGGTACTCGGTTTTCTTCTTATGAAGTCCCGAAATTGTCATGCGATCGGCATGGTCCCCAGAATTTTTTCCGCTTATCTTTACAAATAAAAGTTTAGGCGCACATCTTATGAAGTATTTCCCAGAATCCGCGTTGGTACAACTAGAGTTCGACAAGATTGAAGCATTATTGGCGGCACATTGCAGAACTGAATATGCAAAGACGAAGGCGGAAGACCTACGAATACACACACGCAGGGAATACATTGAGTTGGAACTTCAGCAGGCTAACGAGTTTAAGTTGCTCTTGCAGCAGGCGCAATATTTCCCCAACAACGATGCATTGAACCTTTCCAAAGAAATCAAACTATTGGGTATACCAGGTGCAATTTTAACAGGGGATCAATTTATTCAACTTCGCAAACTTGCCGAAAGCATCCGGCAAATATTTCATTGGTTTGACAACGAAAGAAGAATTGCATACCCGGCATTATCAAAAGTAATTGCCGATACTTATTATGAGAAAAAGATCATTGAGTGGATCGATGAAATTCTTGATGAAAACGGGGTTGTGAAAGATGATGCATCCGAGGAGCTGGCTTCCATCCGCATGAGTTTGTTCCGCAAACGAAACGAGCTCCGGCGGGTGTTTGACAGGATTTTGGCGAAGTTGAACAAGTCTGGCTATGTCGCCGATATCGAAGAAGCATTTCTAAATAGCAGGAGAGTGGTTGCCGTGTTTGCTGAACATAAGAGACAGGTAAAGGGAATTCTGCACGGTGAAAGCGATACCAGGAAAACCGCATTCGTTGAACCCGAAGAAACAATTGAGCTCAACAACGAAATATTTTCACTGGAACATGCAGAAAGCCGGGAAGTGACGCGCATCTTGCGGGAGCTAACCTCAAAGTTGTCGGTACATGCTTCATTATTGAAAACTTACCATGATATCAGTGGCGAATACGATTTCATCCGGGCTAAAGCAAGATTTGCAATCGACGTCAATGGAAATTTCCCACTCTTACATGATAAAGCGCATATTCGTTTGATTGAGGCGTCTCATCCACTATTATATGTCCATAATAAAAAACATCATAAACAAACGATTCCTACCAATATCGAATTGAACGAACGGGCGCGCATCCTGGTCATATCTGGTCCTAATGCCGGGGGAAAAACGGTGACGCTAAAAACGGTTGGACTATTACAACTGATGATACAGGCGGGTTTATTAATCCCGGTGCATCCCGATTCGGAGCTTGGTATTTTTAAGCAGATCATGATTCATATCGGCGACACGCAAAGTATAGAATTCGAGTTGAGCACTTATAGTTCGCATTTAAAAAACATGAAGTACTTCATTGAAAATGCAAACGGCAGAACTTTGTTTTTCATTGATGAATTAGGAAGTGGGAGTGATCCAAACCTGGGGGGCGCGTTTGCAGAAGTCATTTTAGAGGAGCTTGTGAAAAAACATGCTTTCGGCATTGTGACCACGCATTATCTCAACTTGAAAATCATGGCGAATAAAACGCCCGGCATATTAAACGGTGCGATGACTTTCGATGAACAAAATCTTCAACCGTTATATAAACTGAACATTGGTAAACCGGGTAGTTCATATACATTTTCCATAGCTGAACGTATCGGTCTCGACCATGCACTGATCAAGAGAGCCCGCGGTTTAGTCGACGAAGAACATTTCAGGCTTGATAAACTATTAAATCGGACGGAGCAGGATTTGCGTGACATCGAATCCAAGGAAAAAGAATTGCAAAAGTTGTTAAAGGAAAATGAGAAGCTGAAAAAAGAAATGGAATCCGTTATCCATAAGGAAAAACACCGGCAGCAATTGGAAATTTTGAAACAGCAAAACAGGATAACGGAAGAGCGGATCGCATACCTGAAAGAAATGGAGAGAAAATTGAAGCAGATTATTTTTGACTGGAGAAAGACCGATAATAAAAATGAAGTTATCAAACAAATGCAGGCCCTTCTCTTTAAGCAAAAAGAAAAACAGGTTACCGAGAAAGTCAAAAAGAAGTTCGATTCAAAATATGTTGAAGTAGGAGGAAGCGCACAGGTAGGAGATAAGGTGATGATGAAAAAAAATCACCAGGTTGGTACTGTAAAGGAAGTTCGCGGAAAGAAAGCCGTTGTACAGTTGGGTTTGATGCCGATAACGGTGGACTTTAGTGATTTGATTGTAGTGAAGGATAAGCCCGAGGAAGAAAAGGTTTGACCTGCAATTTTAAAGACTCACATCAATCCTGGAGATCCATAAAGCTTGCCTGTCTCGATTTTCTCTAAAGTTTTTTATCAGCATCGTTTTATCCTTTTCAACTTTTTTGTCAAATACTTTTTTGCCGTTGACGATGACTTGTACCGGCAAATTCCAATCGATCATTTGCTGACCGATTAAAATTTCAAAGCCGTTAACTCTTGAGGTTTTTAATTCAAACACATTATTTTTATAACTGCCTTTAATGGCGCAGCTTTCTGCATTGCGATAATAGTCGTACTCCTCAAATTGCTTTTTTATCTTATTGTAAGATTTGACGTTGATGCCCTTCTGCCACACGGCGGGGTCCTTATGCAGATCAAAGCGTGTTATCCTGATCCAGTCAATTTGCGCATATGCGGGATCGTTGGTTTCCCAATAGATGTCGGGATGGTAAGGATCCCGGGTAGTCTTATTAAAAAATTTGAGCCCATCAGGGATATCCTTTTCCAGGTGTTTATCGAAATGTTTGTAACCGATATATTCTTTATAACTGATCGGAGAATTAAAAGTTTTCAGTTCGTGTATGATGACGCGGGCCTGTTCAATCGGTCGCAAATCGTCCAGGTCTGAATGGATGATGTAGCAAGGACGGTTCAGCATATTTCTTAAATAGATATTGCTTGCGAAGATATTTGTCAGCATGGAATTGTAACAAGCAAAACCTGCAAATGCAGAAGGTGTGTACACTTCAAGGGCAAAAGCACCGTCTGATCCATCAGAGTGTCCGATGGCAAATACTTTTGAATCATCGATGTTGAGAAATGATTTGAGTTGATTGATGATCTTATTCAGTGTTGCAAACGTCAGGTTCGTAATGACGCTATCAGGATTCGTTACACCTTTTGCAAAACGGTTGACGACCCAATCAAATTTTATCTCGGGATCCGCATAGGGCCGAACGATAATTGAATTTTGTTTAGAGAGATAATCGAAGAATGGGTCCACGTCTGATTCGTTTTTTGGCGCTTCATTTCGTATCGTCAATGAAACCCTTCCGAAATTGCTGATGTTTACAGCTCCGTGAAGAGAAAGAATCAGAGAATTTTTATGATCGTTCTTATAAGACGCCGGAATAAATATTCTCAATGGAACGTTTCCGTAAAAAGAATCCTCAAAAAAATAAACATATTCTCTTGCTGTCGAACTAATTTGCGGGTAGTTGTTCCAGTGAGACAATAAATACAATGCAGAGTCTGCACCAATCGCCGGGTTGGATTCTACCTGTTGCAGAAAATGATCGAATGCAGCTGTTTTCGTTAATTTTTGGTCGAAGTATTGTCCGCTTGCAAAAATTGAGAAATATATAAAGGAGAACAGCAACACAATTTTCTTCATAAAAAAATTTTTGTTCTTGTAAAGACAGAACTAACTTCAGCATGTTGCAACTTTCCATATACTTCAATAATGTTGTATGAATAGTAAAAAAGCTGCGGCAGACAAAGCTATATCGTTTATTCAAAATGATATGCATGTGGGTCTGGGTACCGGTTCAACCGCCTATTGGGCCATCGATGGAATTGGCCGTCGTGTTCGTGAAGAAGGTTTAAAAATAAAAGCTATTGCCACATCTAACAGATCAGAAGAACAAGCACGAGGCTTAGGCATCCCGATTTTTTCATTTGCAGATATTGATATGCTCGATATTACGATCGATGGTGCCGACGAAGTAGATCAAAATATGAATCTTATTAAAGGTGGCGGAGGTGCGTTGCTTCGGGAAAAGATCGTCGCGTCAAACAGCCGGCAACTTGTTATCATTGTGGATGAAAACAAAATGGTCAGGCATCTTGGAAAATTTTGGCTTCCTGTTGAAACAGCAGTATTTGGTTGGGAAAAAACGCTGAAAAAACTGGCGGCATTGGATTGTACTCCGCACTTACGCATGAACAACGATGCGCCATATGTCACCGATAATGGAAACTATATTGTGGACTGTGATTTTCGTGAGATCATTCAACCTGAAATACTACACGAGCAAATCAATTCAATAGTCGGCGTTATGGAAAATGGTCTTTTTATTAAGATGGCAACAAAAGTAGTCGTTGGACATGAAAATGGTGACGCAGAAATCTTCAACGGGAATAGATAAAAATCCTTTGCGCCTTCGCGCAAAACAAATCTCGCACCAAGGCAGAATAGCCTTCCCTTCACCGAACTAGCATATATGAAACTCCTAAAAAAAATTCTTAAAAAACTTCTCACCCGCCCGGTTACCTGGCTCGCAAACCGCGTTTCTTCTGCACCAAAAAAAGAAAATGTAATGGAAGCGCTCTCCGATCTCTACCAACAAATCCTGACCAACCCCGGAAAGAAAGGTTTATTATTACCATTTGATCCTTCCACGCAATCGCTCATCATTTTCAGCGACGAACACAAAGGCACAAGAAATGGCGCAGATGATTTTGCCGCATGCGAGAAAAATTATCTTGCCGCCCTCGACTATTATAATGCCAATAATTTTTTCTTCATCAACATGGGTGATTGCGAAGAGCTCTGGGAAAATACCATTTTCGGCTTGATGAAACGAAACAAACGGACTTTTGCGAAAGAAAAACTATTTGTCGATCGAAAAGCCTATTGCAAAATATTCGGTAACCATGACCTGTTCTGGGATAATGATCCGCTTGCATCTGTATACCTCAAAAGAATGTATGGCGAAGCAGTAAGAATTTATACAGGGATTGTACTCCAGGTCTCCAATACACAAGGCGGACATACTGATATATTTTGTACTCACGGACACCAGGGCGATGCACAAAGCGATGGAAACGCATTCAGTAAATGGTTCGTCAGTTACATATGGGGGCCTTTACAAATCTTTCTTGAAATCAACACAAACACGCCGGCAACTAACGACCATGATAAAACGCTTCACAATCTTTACATGTATGAATGGAGCGCTGAACAGCAAAATGTAATGCTGATCACAGGACATACGCATCAGCCCGTATTCTGTTCGCTCACACATCTTGAAAGATTATACCTACGTTTGGAAGAAGCTCGCGCAAAAAAGGATGAAAAGGACATAGCAGACATTGAAGCAGAAATTCCAAGGAGAAGAAGAGAATATGATTTTGTGAATAATTCTTTCAGAAATATGAAGCCTGCTTATTTTAATTCCGGTTGCTGTTGTTTTGACGACGGGACAATTACCGGGATTGAAATTGGCCATGGGTGCATACGACTCATCAAATGGAACACGATTAATGGCAAACCGGCACGCACGGTGGCCGAGGAATCAAAGTTTCAGGAGGTCGCTGAAAAGATTGCGACGTATGTTCCTTCAAATAGATAACTATTTCTTTTTCTTGGCTAGTTTCTTAGGCAGATTCTTTTTTGCAGCTTTCTTCTTGACCACTTTCTTTTTTGCAATTTTCTTTTTCGCGACTTTCTTTGTCACCATACTCTTCACCACTGTTTTCTTTGCTTCGGGTTTCTTTGTCGGTGGTTTCTTAACAGTTTGCTTTGGTTCCGGCGCCTTAGCAGCCGGGGCTTTAGCACTTGCTTGCACAAATTGCGGGACCTGTAATGTCAACCCGCAATCTTTATTCAGTTTTTCGGAAAGATAAATTGTAAGTTCGGGTGATTTCGCTTCATCATGCATGTGCATGAAGAAATATATTTCTTCGATACCCGTGTCTAGCCAGAGTTTGATTCGTTTCACCCAATCATCGCAGCGGGTGTAATCTGTTTCATGAAGACTATTCCCAACAAACCGGATAAACGCCTTTGGAATCGAGAGCGCCATATGACAGCAATCCCTCCTTCCGGCAGTATCGGTAATGACAGCGCCCATCTTCAAAGAATGAAGGGTATCAAAAAATTCTTTTTTTATCGCTTCGTTTGCAAACCATTCAGGATGTCTCACCTCTACAAAAAAATCAATATCTGTTGGCAACGACCGAAGATAATCAAACAGCTCATCCTTTCTGTTTGGTGAAAATCTATCATTCACTTGGATGAAAATCGGTCCAAGGTGTTTTTCGAACGCCAATACGCCACGTAAGAATTCCGTTGTCAAAAATTCCTTTCCTTTCAAATTGCCCCGATGTGTGACACCCTGGTACATTTTTGGACAGAATTTAAATTCTTTGCTATTTGCTTTTTCATCCCATTTTGCAATTCCAGTTGCCCCATAGAGCTTATAGTGTGTTGCATTCAATTCAATACTATTGTAATGTTGTACATAATGCTCAAGAAAATTTTTTTCTCTTGTTTTCTCCGGGTATATCTTACCAACCCATTCCGGTCGGCCCCATTTTGCACAACCTAAATAGACTTTTATATCCTTTGCTTTATTACCTTTCAGAACTTTTGCGTTAACCTCAGGATCTGGCGGCAGTTTAAACTTGACTGACTTGAGGTCTTCCTCTGGTACTCGTCCGAATTCCATAAATTAGATTTATCCATAAAGTTAATCGATATCCGTTTTCAAAATTTCGAGTCTCAATAAAACTATTTAAGTAGGAATAATTATTGCAACGCAGTGATAAATTGGATTTCATGAAACAATTCACAATAGTATTTTATTTCGAGGGACAATTTTATTCAGCCGATGCCACTGAACTTGGGGGACTCGATGACACGCAATACGCGATCAGCCAGCAGGACGAGACCCTTGCCGAGAGATTCAAAACAAATGTTATCCGCGAAGCAAAAGACACGAAAGAATTTCAATATGCTATACCGGATGATCCGGCAGGACCAGAATTTATGGAAGCAATGGCACATGGATTAAAGAAAGCAATTCACAAATGATTTCTCCCACACTAGAACAGGAATGGTTAAATAGTGTTAACACTTATTTGGCTTAGTCCAATAAAAACTCATTCAGTCTTCGTTTCGCACGCGTCGGTACGGTTTAGCATTTCACATCTAATTTTTGTGTGTAATCTTAGTCTAACGATATTGACTACATGAAAAACATTAAGCCAAAGCTCTTCGCTACACTTTGTATCTTACAATTCACTTGCGTAAAATCTGTTGCGCAACCTGAGGCTAGGGAAACCGCCATTCTCTGTTACTCCCCAACTATGCATGCAATGCTTCTATTTGATGGCTATGCCATTCGACCTGCAAATGGACGAAATTCCGTTTGGAAATGGAATGGAGTAAAGTGGGAAGAGATCGATGCAGAAGGCCCCAAAACAAAAACGCTGAGTAGCGGCGGTTTCGATACAAAGAAAAACGTGGCGGTGATCTTCGGCGGCATTGGCCCGAAGGGATATGACGAACTCACGGGCGATACCTGGATGTTTGACGGGAATCAATGGTCAAAAATTAATACAAACAATATCGATACACGCGATCATCACAAAATGGTTTATGCAAGTCACCTTGATGCGTTTGTTTTGTATGGTGGTATCAACTCACAGAGAAAAAATGACAGCACAACCTGGATACTGAAAAACGGAATATGGGATTCGTTAAAAATACCCGGACCTGGCGCCCGGTTTCATTTTGGAATGGCGTACGATGCATCAAGGAAGAAGGTTGTTTTATATGGCGGGTATAATGGCATTAGTCTAAATCAGGATACCTGGGAATTTGATGGCAACAAGTGGGAAAAAATAAACGTTGAAGGACCTGGGCCAAGAGGTAGGTCGGTGATGACATATGATCCTGATAAAAAAATGGTCATCCTACGTGGTGGTGATGTTTGGAAGAAGAAGGTAGACACTTCTGTAAATAAAGATGGTGAAGTCTGGGACGTCCGTGGTGATACCTGGGGGTGGGACGGAATGCGGTGGACAAAAATCGCGGATGGCGGACCTGCACGTATGTTAATGGCCCTGGGATACGATGAAGGTCGGCACGTTCTTGTCGCATATGGCGGTGGTGACGAATTTCACTATGCCGACACATGGGAATTAAAAGGAAGTCAATGGAAGAAAGTGGAAGATAACGGCAAATGGAAATGGGATAACGGCCTTAAGAAGGTTTCAAATTAAAATGTCGGTGCCCGGCTTCTTGTCGCCGCATTTGATGCAAGCATGTGTACCCTTTTCCACATCTCCGTCCCGTTTCCTCAAATTCGCAGTTATTTTGGTCAGCATTCGGGCTTTAAATTTTTTGGCATGAATGTTTCGATATACAATCAAACACTCGAATAGCCATCACACCTGATGTTATTCTTGATCTGCCTGAGCGGATAAAATATACCGAGCGCTAAATAATAATGAAAGGGGGATCTTGCATTATTTATTTAGCGTTCGTCTTTTATGGAACGTGATAAATGTGATGAATGAATGTGAAGATGCGGAAATGTGGAAATGACGACTTCCGGCTCATTTCCACATTTCCACATTTCCACATCTTCACATTCATTCATCACATTTATCACATTCGTCACATTTGTCTTATATTCGGCAACCATTTTCAGAACCAATTGCCGTTGCATGTCCATCCTAATCGTCCTGCTTTGTATCATCATACTAGTATTGCTCATTACCTGGATTAAGCTCAATGCTTTTCTTTCGTTATTGGTCGTTTCCATTCTCGCCGGCTTCTTGTTAGGAATGTCTTCGTTGGATATTACGAAATCGCTTTCAAAAGGTATTGGTGATACGTTGGGTTCACTGGTTATCATTATAATCCTTGGAGCGATGCTAGGCAAACTGGTTGCAGAGACGGGCGCTGCGCAAACGATTTCTTCGTTTATGATGAAGATCTTTGGCGAGAAATATATTCGCTGGGCATTAATGACCACTGGTTTTATTGTCGGCATACCACTTTTTTATAACGTCGGATTTGTGTTGATGATTCCTCTTATTTTCACTGTTGTTTACCAATTCAAACTTCCGGCAGTATATATTGGTTTACCAATGCTGGCCTCGCTGTCGGTGACGCATGGTTTTCTGCCTCCTCATCCATCGCCTGTTGCCTTGGTCGCACAGCTGCACGCCGATATGGGGATCACATTAGTGTATGGACTACTGTTGGCAATTCCAAGTATTATCATTGCGGGTTTGTTTTATTCTAATACGTTAAAAGATATTACTGCAACTCCACTTCAGATATTTAAATCGGATCCTTCAGAAAAAAGAATACCTGGAAAAGCAAACAGCTTTTTGACGGCATTGTTGCCCGTTTTGTTGCTGATAGGAACCAGCCTGCTTTCACTCGGCATGAAGCAAAATCCAGCCGTGCAAAATATTATCAATTTTATTGCGGACCCGTCGATTGTAATGTTGTTGTCGATTCTTGTCGCAACTTTCACGTTAGGAATACTCACGGGTCGAACGATGAAAGAAGTGATGAACATTTATGGCGATGCAGTAAAAGATGTCGCGATGATATTGCTCATCATTGGTGGATCAGGAGTTTTGAAGCAGGTATTGACCGACAGTGGCGTGAGCAATGAGATCGCGCGCGTGCTGCAGGGATGGCAGGTACATCCGCTCATACTCGGTTGGCTGATTGCGGCGATTATTCGTGTTTGCCTCGGCTCGGCGACGATTGCCGGTTTGACTGCAGTCGGAATCATCGCACCAATGATGGCTCACATACATGTTCATCCAAGCCTGATGGTACTCGCTATTGGCGCAGGCAGCCTGATGTTCTCTCATGTGAATGACTCTGGCTTCTGGCTTTTTAAAGAATACTTTAATTTGTCAATAAAACAAACAATTCGTTCATGGTCGATGATGGAAAGTATTATTTCTGTTCTCGGATTAATTGGCGTGATGTTATTAAATTTCTTCATTCAAAAATGATTTATGTCTGCCGAAAAAAATTTCGCGGCTTTGCAATTGAATCTGCCTCCGGCTCCGACGCCCGCGGGTGTGTATAAACCATGCCTGGTTGATGGCAAGTATCTTTATGTGTCCGGCCATGGCCCCGTACGGGATGACAAATCCCTGATCACTGGTCGTGTTGGAAAAGATATGGATGCTGATACTGCAAAACTCGCGGCGCAACAAGTTGGACTGACCATTTTGTCTTCCGTCAAAGCAAAGATTGGAAGCCTGGATAAAATTAAAAGAGTGATCAAAGTATTGGGAATGGTCAATGCTGAACCAAATTTCGAAAAGCATCCATTTGTAATAAATGGCTGCAGTGAATTATTTGCGAAGATTTGGGGAGAAGAAAATGGAGTGGGTGTGAGGAGTGCAGTTGGAATGGGATCGCTTCCAAATAATATCGCAGTTGAGATAGAGGTTTTGTTTGAACTGGAATGATTGGGTTAAGAACGAAGTACAATTTGATTCGTTAATGTCACATCCACTTTTCAACCAATCAGCTTTCTCACGACAAAATTTATGTAAAAACAATCGCTCACTAAAATAGCCTGGTATGTCTTCAACAGATTCTTCCTGGTATTCTATCAGCAATATCAATGAGCTGGATT
>Ga0068860_100000698_pt1 | contig 38545 bp, 31 predicted proteins | sample KBSSwiS32_FD_66597 | JGI IMG/M metagenome (GOLD analysis project Ga0068860, IMG submission 66597) | Switchgrass rhizosphere microbial communities from Kellogg Biological Station, Michigan, USA - KBS Switchgrass S3-2 | ecosystem: Host-associated > Plants > Roots > Rhizosphere > Soil ... | reverse complement strand
AGCTTGGAATTCCCTATCCAAATTATGGAACAGCTTTTAATACCGATGATGCTATTGAGGTGGCCAAAAAAGTTGGATACCCTGTTTTGGTGAGGCCAAGCTATGTGCTGGGCGGGCAACGTATGCGTATCGTTTTAAATGATGAGGAGCTTGAAAAAGGAGTACTCAGTTTATTGAAACATTTGCCCAATAATAAAATTTTAATTGATCATTTTTTAGATCGCTGCCAGGAAGCAGAAATTGATGCCATTTTTGATGGAGAGGAATTTCATGTAATGGGAGTAATGGAACATATTGAGCCGGCTGGTATTCATAGTGGCGACAGCAATGCAGTTTTGCCGGAGTTTAATCTAACCCCTTTGGTTGTACATACCATGGAAGAGTATGCTGAAAAAATAGCGCGTGCCTTACACATCAAAGGGCTGATCAATATCCAGTTTGCGATTAAGAATGGGGAGGTGTTTGTTATTGAAGCCAACCCCCGGGCATCCCGTACAACCCCCTTTATTGCCAAGGCTTATGAAATTCCATACCTGAACATTGCAACCAAGATCATGATGGGCGAGGCGATGCTGAAAGATTTTACTTTCGAAAAAAAGCTCAAAGGATTTGCCATAAAAGAACCTGTATTCTCCTTCAATAAATTTCCAGGAGTTAATAAAGAACTGGGTCCGGAAATGAAAAGCACGGGTGAAGCGATCCGCTTTATTAAAGACTTGCGTGATCCTTACTTCAGGCAGTTATATAAAGAGAGAAGTATGCATTTGAGTAAATAAAATTCATTAATCAATACGGTTTAGTTAAATAAAACCCGCCTTTAAAAAAAGGCAGGTTTTTAATATAAACCCTCAAAATTGAAACAGAAGTAATTACCAGTTACTTAATCTAATCCCTATATTATAAGGCATAAGATTGAGTCCTTTTTCAAAGATCGAATTAGGGCTGTAAGATCCATACAGATGTGCCGGTCCAAGCCCAAGTTCTGCTATATAAGAAAACTTCCATTTTTCAAGATCATAATCGCCCCGGTTCTTATGTTTGCCACGTTCACTTACCTGCTTATTGCGACTGCTGTACAGGTACCCTACACTCACACCTGCGCTTAAGCTAAGGCCCTTGTCAGAATTGCTTGGATTGGTTCTAAAGTTTAGCATAAATGGAATTGTAACATAATCAGCGGCCAGCTTATTTTTTGAGAAACTGATTGAATCCCGGAAGATAAAAGGATGATTAATATTTTGCGAAAGATCATAGGGATTTGGACCTCCCTCCTTCATACTCAACGCTGTTTTAAAGCGATAATTATTTAGTTCGAGTCCAAGGCCGTATTTAAGATTCACATAATGTTTAATGAGATTAAGCCGTTGCATAAAAAACCAGATGTTTACATTAACGGATTTTACCGTTTTCAATTTAAGATCATTTTCGGCCAAAGATGGTGAGCCTGGCTTATTTACAATATACCCATCCGTTGTTGCAGATGCATAATTGGTTTTATCATCCCAGTTCGCAAATCCTAAATCAATGATCCAGGAGGCTGTACTTATATTCGAATTTCCCGCTTTACGCCTGTTACCAATGGTAACGGATACATGCCTTCTTTGGGTCGAGTCTTCCTTCTTTAGAATTATCATGCCGCCAATGCGAATGGTGTCATTTTTCTTTTGAATCTCGACCGAATCTTGTTGTGCGATCGAAGTAACGGCCAATAAAATTCCTATAAAACTTACAAATGTCTTTTTCATTTTTTAAAATTTAAGCGTACGTGATTTTATTTCCCCTTTTCAGTTGGAAACTACCTGCCTATCGTCTCCGGATATAAGGCGGCTGATGGGATTATTTCGTGAAATGATTCTTTTTACTTTCTTTAAAAAACCGCTAACTTTCGTCTTTTTGAATTCTTCGCTGGTAACATCATAAAACACATAGTTTTGAGTATTATCATTTGCATCCGAAACATAAGACGTGCTTTGAGCATTCATTACAGGTTGCACCTCGTTGACCTTTATAAGAGCATTTCCCGTTAGTTCCTTTGATGGCTCAACTGCATTATTACCTGTGATTTGATCCTTTGAAATATTTTTGATTTTCTCATTTGCATTAACAACTTCGTTAGTAATTTTTCCGTCACTATTTATTTTTTCCGGAGCCCGGTTCGTTAAATTTACTTCACCTGGTTGTTTTTTTACAGAAGCTTTCACCAACACATTGCCATTCTTGTGTGATAATGGCTTTCGTGATTTTTCTTTTCCAGGAATTATTTCCGTTCCTGCTGGCTTAGCGTTCCTGGCTGGTGACTGAACAATAGTATTAACTGGTTTCTTCTCCGGAACAGGCGCAATTTGCTTAACGGGAATTGATCGTACAGTAAGGCTACTTTTTCCTCTTCCTTTTTGAAGATATAATTGTGTTGCCCATAACCCGCATCCAATAAATATCGCCGCTGCCAGGGCTCTCCAGAATATTACCGGAACTACTCTTCCTCTTTCTTTTCTGTATAATAACCTTTTATTAGGAAAAACAACAGCATCTTCAGGTATCAGTCTTGCCAAACCAATTAACTCAAATTCATTTTTCAATTGTGCATGCCTGGTTAAAAAATCTTCAGTCTGTTTTTTTTGTTTATCGGATAACTCATTATCATGATACAAAACAAACACTTCTTCGTAATTTTTTTCGTTAATAACCGGCGCTTCATCTCCTTTAAGCAAGAATGATTTATCTCCCAGTGCAATACTTGCATCAGGCTTACAAATAGTGTGGTGTATCATCCTGAATTCTGATTCAAGATCTTTATTCTCTTTAAGAAACATCAATACTTCAGCTTTTTCAGAATCCGTCAATTCATTATCAGCATAGAGTAAAAAATATTCTTCGTAATTATTTCTATTAATGTTCATCTTAAATCACGTTTTCGGGTCTTACCAAATAGGTTTTAAGCTGTATCCTCGCCCTGTGCAGGTAAACTTTTACCTGGCTTTCACTCAGCGATGTAATTTTTGCAATTTCATCATAAGAGTACCCTTCATAATCCTTTAATAATACAAGGCTGCGCTGCGTTTCACTTAGCTTGTTCAGGGCTTCATTGAGTATTTTTTTAATATTATGATGCGGTTCTTTCGTTGTTCTTGTTTCTGCAGAAAAATCCTCCTGCAGCCTGATCCTTTTATTTTTTCTTATGTGGTCAATCATTTGATGATATGCTACTGTAAACAAATATGATTTAGAACGTTCATTTTCTACTATTTCCCGGTTAATCCATAATTTCTCAAATGCAGTCTGCACGACATCTTTAGCATCTTCCTCGTGACGCAAATTTTTCACAATAAAACGGTACACATTATCAGCAAAATGATGTACACATTCGTTATATTCTTTCTCAGTCATACACTCAATTGGCAATTTAGAATTACTCCCGCAGGTTTGTTTGTTGTTATACGCACACCGGCAACAAAAAGTTACATCCTTTTTGATTATGCCTCATTTTTAAGATGAAATTTAGCGATTTCGTGTAGGTTTGTCCTCGTAAAATTAAAAGTTATGAATGAAAGTTTTATAAACAGGATGGGAAAAGAACTGGAAGAGATCAAAAGTGCGGGGCTTTATAAAAATGAAAGGATAATAACCAGCGACCAGGGGGCTGAAATTGAAGTTGGCGGGAAAAAAGTCCTGAATTTCTGTGCCAATAACTATTTGGGCCTTTCTGCTCATCCGAAAGTTATAGACGCTGCAAAAAAATATATTGATGAACGCGGATATGGTCTGAGCAGTGTTCGTTTCATTTGCGGTACACAGGATATTCACAAGGAGCTTGAAAAAAAGATAGCCGATTTTTTAGGGACAGAGGACACCATCTTATATGCCGCCTGTTTCGACGCTAACGGAGGCGTTTTTGAACCCTTGTTTGGGGAAGAAGATGCCATCATTTCTGATGCATTAAATCATGCCAGTATTATTGACGGTGTTCGCTTATGTAAAGCAAAGCGTTTCCGGTATGAGCATAATAGCATGGAAGATCTCGAAAAGCAATTAAAAGAAAGTCAAAACTTACGAAGCCGGGTAATTGTAACTGACGGATCTTTCAGTATGGATGGAACCATCGCACAACTTGATAAAATCTGTGAGCTGGCCGATAAATATGATGCCATTGTAATGATAGATGAATGTCACTCAACAGGCTTTATAGGTAAAACAGGGCGGGGTACGCACGAGTACCGGGGTGTAATGGGTAAAGTTGATATCATTACCGGAACACTGGGTAAAGCGCTGGGTGGCGCCAGCGGCGGCTTTACCACCGGTAAAAAAGAAATTATCGAAATGCTTCGCCAGCGTAGCAGGCCTTACTTATTCAGCAATACAGTAGCACCTAGTATTGTGGGTGCGTCTATTGCTGTTTTTGATATGCTGAGTGAAACAACCAGCCTCCGTGATAAGTTGGAAAGCAACACAAAATATTTCAGGGCAAAAATGACCGAAGCTGGTTTTGATATAAAGCCAGGTGACCATCCTATTGTACCTATCATGCTTTATGATGCTGTGCTGGCACAAAAATTTGCATCGCTTTTACTGGAGGAAGGAATTTATGTAATTGGATTTTTTTTCCCGGTCGTGGCAAAAGGGCAGGCACGTATAAGGGTGCAAATAAGTGCTGCACACGAACGGGAGCACCTTGACAATGCCATTGGAGCTTTTACAAAAGTTGGAAAGGAATTGGGAGTATTAAAGTAAGAAGGATACATTTTTGTTTTAATAACTTTACAGGAATTTAGAAGATGGAAACAACACCATTAAATAGAATTACAAATAATCCGGCTGTGTTAACCGGGAAACCGATCATAAGAGGAATGCATATCTCCGTGGAACAAATTTTAAAGATGTTGCAAGAGGAATTTTTCATGAAGATATCATTAAAGAATTTCCAATCCTGGAAGAAGATGGTATTAAAGCATGTCTTGTCTATGCAGCTGATAAATTTCTCATGAAGAAGAAAGAGCATGACTGATCTGTCCGCATTCAAAACCTGGATATCATTATAACGATGGATAAAGATTTTGGTGAATTGGTATTCAAAAATCATTCATTTCACAAAGGAATTCTGCTATTAAGGCTGGAAGGCGGGGTTGCTGAAGAAAAATTCTCGGCAATTCAAAATATTTTTCCAAATCATTTACCTCAGGTAAAGAATAATTTTTATGTCTATCAAAATGGTAGACTCAGAATCCGAAAATCATACAAATGACTGAAAACGCTTCAACATTTAAAGCAAAGAGCACTATTAAAAGTGCAGACCTTGAACACCGCCAAAAAATAAACTTCAATATTGGCAGGTACAATGCCATTGTTCCGCAGGGCAAGCACCAGTTTGTAAATACAGATCTTGCAAGAGAAAGGGCAAAAAATATAAAATGGAGGGCACTTGAAACACTCGACCAGCAACTGGAAGAATTTGAAATGAACTTTACCAAACGGGGCGGAAAAGTCATCTGGGCAGAAAACTCACAGGAAGCCCTGGACGAAATACTTACCATCTGCAAAGAAAAAAACTGCCGAACCATTGTGAAAAGCAAGAGTATGGTTACAGAAGAAATACATCTCAATGAATTCCTTAAAAAAAATGATATAGAAAGCGTGGAAAGTGATTTGGGAGAATATATTCAGCAATTGGACGGCGAGCCTCCTTATCATATTGTAACACCGGCAATGCACAAAAGCAAAGAAGATGTTGCAAAGCTTTTCGCTGAAAAACTGGGAACTCCTTCCAATCTTTCTCCCGAAGAAATGACACTGGTTGCCAGGGAGAAATTAAGAGAAACCTATACAGGTGCACAAATAGGAATTACGGGCGCGAATTTTATTATCAGCGATATCGGGGCAATCGCCATAACAGAAAATGAAGGGAATGCCCGCTTAAGCACCGCGTGGCCAAAAACACATATTGTCATCACCGGGATAGAAAAAGTAGTTACCTCTCTTACAGACCTTGCTTTGCTCTGGCCACTACTGGCAACATATGGAACAGGCCAGAAGGTTACCGTTTACAGCAGTATCATTTCAGGACCAAAACAACCCGGTGAAACTGACGGCCCCGAGGATATGTATGTGATATTACTGGATAATAACCGTTCTCATATTTTGGCGGATCCCCTGCAGCGTGAAAGTCTTTATTGCATAAGATGTGGCGCCTGTCTCAATGCGTGCCCGGTTTATAAGAATATTGGCGGGCATAGTTATGGGGCCACTTACAGTGGGCCTATTGGAAGCGTCATCACTCCGCATTTACAGGGAATGGATGAATATAAGCACTTAAGTTTTGCATCATCTTTATGCGGAAATTGCACCGAAGTATGCGCAGTGAAAATTAACCTGCATGAATTATTATTGCTCAACCGAAAAGAAAGTGTTGTAAAAGGTCTGGTAACTTTTTCAGAAAAGCTTGCCTGGAAACTTTGGAAGAGAGCATCATTGAAGAGAAGAATTATGAATATGAGCAATGGCAGATTGAAAACCAAAGTGGTCAATAAATTATTTAAAAACTGGAATAAGCAGCGTGTCGAACTTCATTTCAGTGAAAAGACTTTCAACGAAATGTGGAAGGAAAGGTTGCAGCTGAAAGATTAAGCCATTAGTGTTTTTACAAAGATGCCCCAACTTCCTTAATGCTTAAAATGCCTTAAGCCCGTAAGCACCATCGCGAGGTTATTTTGTTTGCAATATTCAATAGAATCTTTATCTCTTATTGAGCCGCCGGGTTGTATAAACGCTGTAATACCTGCCTCATGAGCAATCTTTACACAATCATCAAAAGGGAAAAAAGCATCGCTGGCAACCACGGTGTCTTTCAAATCAAAATTAAATTGGGCCGCCTTGGCAATTGCCTGCCGCAAAGAATCTATACGTGAAGTTTGGCCGCATCCTTTACCAACCAGTTGCAAATTTTTTATTAATGCAATGGCATTGCTTTTCAGATGTTTGCAAATAAGGTTGGCAAATACCATATCTTCTTTTTCCTGTGTGGAAGAATTTCTTCCCCCTAGCTCGTCCCAGGTGGCAAAATTGCCCTTATCATTATCCTGGATTAATAATCCATTTAATAGAGTTTTTGTTTGTTGCAAGTCTTTCGGAAACGCTTTTAATTTCAAAATAATCCTATTCTTTTTCGCCATTAAAACTGGCAATGCGTCTTCATCAAAAGCCGGAGCCACCATCACTTCAAAGAACAGATCTTTAACCGCTTCAGCTGTTTTTATATCTATAGGTGAATTTGAAATTAATACACCCCCGAATGCACTTTCAGGGTCTCCGGCAAGGGCCGCGGTGAAAGCCTCGAATACATTTTGTCTTTGAGCAGCACCGCAAACATTGGTATGTTTTATAATTGCAAATGTGGTGTGCAGGGAGCTCGCTTCTCTAAACTCGCTCATCAATTGTAAAGCGGCATCCACATCTACAAGGTTATTATAAGAAAGCTCCTTACCATGTAACTGTTGAAAAACTTCATTGATATCTCCTAAAAACAAAGCCTGCTGTTGCGGATTCTCACCATAACGCAACGTCTTTTTCTCAGTAACAAATGGATTTGGAAAAGATGTCTTATTGAAATAATTTGAAATAGCAATATCATAGCCGGAACAAATATCAAATGCCCTGGCTGCAAATTTTTTTCTTTCCTCCAGGGGAGTTTCGGCATTTCTTTTTGATAAAATATTTTCGAGTTCCCCATAATCTTTTTTATCGGCTATTACCACAACATTTTTAAAATTCTTGGCAGCGGCTCTTATCATTGAGGGACCGCCTACATCTATTTTCTCTATGATAGCCTGTTCATCATCTGTTGACTTCACGGTTTCCTCAAATGGATATAAATCGACAATTACCAGATCAATTTCAGGGATGTTATATTGCAACATTTCTTTTAAGTCGCTTTCTATTTCCCTTCTTCCTAAAATGCCTCCAAATACTGATGGATGTAACGTCTTAACCCGTCCGCCTAAAATTGAGGGAAACCCGGTCAGGGACTCAACAGCTACACAATTAACACCTGCCGCTTCAATAAATTTCTGTGTGCCGCCGGTTGTATATATAGTAATATTCTGTTCTTGTAAAAGCCGGATAATATTCTGTAGCCCTTCTTTGTGATAAACGGATATGAGGGCAGACTGTATTTTTTTTTGCATTAAAATGTTGGGTCGAAATTAGCGCTTTAAAGATCAGTTACAAATGCACCCTGCTCAGGAACAGAGTAGAATTGCAAATGTAGTTCTTCACAGCCTTTTTTCCACTTATCAATTTTCCACAAAGAGTTGGAAGCATCGAAAATATACATATTGCAATTGAAAACGGCTGCCAGCTTAGATATGAAAATTTTTGGATTTTTTGAGATGATAATGTAATCTACATACATCTTTTCTGCCATGGGTATATAAACAACCGCCGAATCAACGATCAAAATCCTTTTATTATGGAACTGGTAAAAATTATTATGCCGGTATAAGGTAGATACGTTCTCTTCTTTATTATTAAGCATTAAAGAAATACGGCCGGGTTTTAAATGAAAATTCTGCAACAGGCCATCCCGGGCAAGATCATCATCCCCGACAAACTGATAGCGGTTGCCATCTACAAAGTCAATCGCCTTATGAGTAGGGACGTTATACACGATTATTTTTTCCTGGTGGGAAAGATGCCATTTTTCAAGAGCAATCATTCCTGCGAGTGTAAGAGAACTCAAAACACCCAATTTAAAAGCGGCCATATTTTTTTTAATAAGCCAATAAAGAAAAAAAATAAAAACTATGTACAATAAGATAGCTCCTGTTACTGATAGTGATATACGATCCCACAATGAAAAGGGAAGTGCATTGACTAAAAGGACTATGTGGTTTAACAGCCAGATTGAAGCAGAGACTCCTTTGCCCAGATATAATGCCACCAGGTGGAGAGGCGAAACAAATACCAGAACGATGCAGCCCCAAAGGGCCACAGTAGAAAGCGGAATAGCAATAATATTAGACAATAAAAACATTACGGGCAGCTGATGGAAATAATAGATGCATATAGGCAGCGTAAATACCTGGGCCGATAAGGTAACTGCAGCAAGCTTCCAGGTTTCATTCAATAATTTATTGCTGAAATAAAACCAGTTATAAATAAACGGTTGTACAATTACTATACCTGCTACGGCCAAATATGAAAGCTGAAAACCTACATCCCATAACATAAACGGGTCGTAGCATAGCAATATAAACGCGGATGATGCCAGTGAATTATAGATTGAGGAACGCTTATCAAACGTGATTCCTGTCGCTATAAAACTAAACATAACAGCCGATCGTAAAACAGAGGCAGAAGCGCCGGTTAGCAACGAAAAAAACCATAAACAAAGCAATACCAGGACAAGCCTGATAATTTTAAATCTTTTAATGAAGGGAATTCTGGCTGTTACCCAAAGAAGCGATGCATAAATCAATGCAAGGTGTAAACCCGAAATAGCAATCAAATGAACGACGCCTGCATTAGTATAAGCCTGAACGAGGTCTTTATCAAGATCAACTTTGTAACCTATGAGCAATGCATTTGCAAGAGATGCTTCTTGCCTGCCGGTAATATATTTATTAAGCGCATTTATGATACCCTGTCTTGTTTTAAAAATTACCTGGTTGTACGCAGTTACTTCTTTTCCTTTTAATAAAACCCAATCATTTTTTTTGAGATTACATTGATGAAAGATTTGTTGAAAGGCACAATAGCGTTCATAATCAAACGCAGAAGGATTTCCCGAGTTCTTTATTCTGGTAAGCTTTTTCCTTAGAAGGATCCTATCACCATACTGGGGATGATTTTGTAAAGAATCTTTGGCAAAGTAGAGCAGTAATTTTCCTTTAGCAGAATAAATCGAATTTTTTTTAATAATTGCACCAACAGTTGCAATGGCTTTATATGATTTATTTTTTTCTAAGGGAGGCTCACTTACAGTTGCGATGATGATGGAGGTACTATCATAGTATTCTCCGTACCAATAAGACTGATGGCGAATGTCTTTATGCCAGGTAATAAAAGACCCGGTATCAATCATAAAAAGCGTAACGATTATGCCCAGGAAGGACCGCAATTTAAAACGGTAAGCCAGGGGTAAAATTCTGAAAATAATATAGGCTAAAACCAGGGCTGAAAAGGCAAAAGAAATAATGAATATTGGAAATTTAAAATAAAATTCTAAAATAATTCCTGCTATCAAAGGAAGCAAAAGCCGTAGGAACGGAGCCTTTTTCCAGATATAAATTTTATATGCCTTTGCCATTCTACAATTGAATTAATTGTGAAAAGTGTAAGCAATAAAATGTAGTAACAATAGATCGGCGATCGGTTTCTCAGCAGAAATCATTATGAGCCTGAAGATATAACATTATTTCATAATATTACAATGCTCCTTAATCTAAGGCCGGGTGCCCGGCATGGTTTTCAACCTTTGCTGACCATGATTTATTGGGGAAACCCTCTTTTCCACAGGCAAAGAAAAAAATTATGGGAGACAACCGTTATGGATGCACCTGGTTTGCCGGATAAGAGGCCAGCCGAACGTTGGGTCATTCATAGGAGGATATATAAAAAGTGGTCTTTTACGAAGAAGGGATTCATACTTAAAACCGTTCGCTCTGCTGAAGCCGGATGTTGATCTTATTTTATTGATGAGAAAAACTAAAATAACATAACGTTACTGGTAAAAAACTCAATCGCGTTTAAAAAATGAATTGCTTTTGATTCAACCAGTATTTGATTCGGCAAATGGAAGGGCAGGAACGAAACAATTTGCAGAAAACTTTTAATGAAAAATTGTATCACCTTTATTATAAAGCTCCTGTGAAAACAGGAGCCGTTACCAAACTAATTACTTATGAGAAAATTTTCTTAATAAGAATTGCGTTCGCTTCAGGATATTTTCAGTCACAGCTTTCCTGATGACCTGAGGGGGCAGAATGATTGTACGATAATTTAAATATGTTCATAATTCCTGTCCCTAAAATTTTTAATTCCGGTTTTTCTTTAGCGAATATGTTTGGACTACAAAGATGGAAAAAAATCAGCTAAGTATCATTACATAATTCCTCGAATAAGTTACATAATTCACACGTTCTCTAAGGCAACCCTTCTTTTATTTTTAAGCTTTTTAAAATGAGAAGGCGTTAACCCCGTAACTTTCTTAAATTGGTTCGATAAATGGGCAACACTGCTGTAATGCAGTTTTTCGGCAATTTCTGTAAGACTCATCTCATCATATACCAATAGTTCTTTTACTTTTTCAATCTTGTGGCCGATGATGAAATGTTCAATAGTAGTGCCCACAACTTCAGAAAATAAATTAGCGAGGTACGTGTAATCCTGGTCGAGTTTATCACTTATATAAGCTGAATAATTTGTTCTGGGGAGTTCATCAGCGTAGTGAACCATTTCTATAATTACATTTTTGATTTTTTCAATGAGCATACTTCGCTTGTCGTCCATGAGCTCAAGCCCCCATTTTTGCAAGGCAGCTTTTAGCGCTTCATATTTTTTATCAGGAATTTTATCAGGAATAATTGCCTCACCTAAGTCGACAACTTTATAATCCAACCTGAGTTTTTCGAGTTCTGATTTGACTAACATTTTACAACGAATGCTTACCATATTTTTAATAATGATCTTCATTGCATGCAGTTTGGCAGGGTGCCTGGTAATTAGTAGAAGGTGAAATTATTAAAATATGTGAGGAATTTTATAACTATATTTTCATAATATATAGTCTGCAAGCTCTAATGAAGGAATGAGTTACAAATAATTCAAATAGCTATTTATACGAACCTGACAAATAGAACTTTCATGATTAATCAAATATATCTTTTCAAAGCGAACGCATTATTATTGCCAGAAAAATCCAAAAATGCAATTCATTTTCCCCTGTTAATTCAATGACCTTATTCATTCTGTACGCAAAGAATCGTCATGTAATTACATTCTTAACATTTTTTATTAAAGGTATTAACATTCCGTTGGTACACCCGGGCTTCAAAATAGTATCTCATACCCAGAAACTTTTTTAAACAATTTAAAATTACAATCATGAAAAAATTTATTACACTTTTGTTCTCAGTAGGGGCATTTGCAACTTCGTTTGCTCAATACAATCATCACCAAAATAATGATGATCGGGGTTACCGCACTGAAAATACGCGGGACGACCAGTATGCAAATTCATCCCACGGTAATCGATATGACAAAGATGACCAGGGCCATTTCAACAGGGGAAATAGATACTCTCTAAAAGAAAGGGAATACCGGATCGAAAAAATCAACCGGGATTTTGATTTTAAGGTACGGGCAATAAAAAGTGACCGTTACCTCAGGCGTCGTGAAAAAAGGGCAGCAATCAGGAGTGCCGAAATTGAAAGATCAAGACAAATACAACTCGTAAATGAAAGGTTTATTTCCAACAATAACCGACACCACTGATCTACAAAATATAATCCAATAACCACCCCGCATAGCGGGGTTTTTTGTGAATAGATTTCCCCGGATGGATGTTCATCGGGCATGTTCAAAAGGGGTACCTTATCATATTGTCAGCTTATAAGCACGAACCTCTAAATCCATTCTGCCATTCATCATTCTTTGTATCATCTTTGCTGTTACAGTATTAGGCATAATAATTTGGACCTAATTTTGAATGCTAACGAAGCAGATATGAATTTTAAAAAATCCGGTAAATATTTAATTACGAAAAAAATCGATAGTTTTTTCTTACACCTGTATGCCGCGTTCCAATTTATTCTTCGCTTTTTTAAAGAGGTCTTCAGGCCTCCCTTTGAATTTAAGGAAATTATTAGACAATGTTATGAGGTGGGCTACAAATCGTTGGCTCTTATTACGCTTACAGGCTTTGTAACAGGCCTTGTATTTACGAAGCAATCAAGACCATCCCTATCGGAATTTGGTGCAAGCTCATGGTTACCCTCTCTGGTAGCTATTGCCATTATCCGTGCATTAGCTCCCCTTGTAACTGCATTAATTGCTGCAGGAAAGGTTGGATCAAATATAGGGGCTGAATTAGGTTCTATGAAGGTAAGTGAGCAAATAGACGCCATGGAAGTTTCGGCAGTAAATCCGTTTAAATTTTTAGTAGTGAGCCGTGTGGTGGCCACCACTCTTATGATACCCATGTTAATGTGTTACACGGGCGCAGTGGCCATGCTGGGAGCATATATTAATGTTCATCAAAATGAAGCGACCAGCTTTATTTCATTTTTTCAGCAGGCGTTTGATAAAATTTCTTTCCTTGACATCTTTTCTTCATTGATAAAGAGTATTGTATATGGATTTACTATCGGCATTGTAGGGTGTTATAAAGGCTATAATGCGACCAATGGAACTGAAGGGGTTGGTAAAGCAGCCAATGCGTCTGTGGTTGTCTCCATGTTCCTGGTGTTTGTTGAGGAAATTCTTATTGTTCAAATTACAAATAGCATCAGGTAATAACCAGGATGGAAAATAAACCTCACGATATTAATAAAAAAGAAGTAGTGATCTCGATAAGAGATCTTCATAAATCGTTTGGTGATAATCATGTGTTACAGGGAATAAACCTGGATGTATATAAAAGAGAAAATGTTGTGGTGCTCGGACGTTCAGGAACCGGCAAATCTGTACTAATTAAAATTATATGCGGCTTACTTAAACCTGATAGTGGTACTGTTACTGTTTTGGGAAAAGAGGTAGACCGTTTAAATGAAAGTGAGCTGCGCGAACTCCGGCTGAAGGTCGGTTTTTCATTTCAGAACAGTGCATTATATGATAGTATGAGCGTTAGGGAAAACCTCGCATTTCCACTGGTAAGAAATTCAAGAAATATGAGTCAACAGGAAGTAACGAAGGCAATTGAGAGTGTGCTTGCGAATGTTGGATTGCCTCAAACAATTGATCAGATGCCATCGGAACTTTCCGGCGGGCAGAGAAAGCGGATTGGCATTGCACGCACACTTATTCTGAACCCCGAGATAATGTTGTATGATGAGCCCACTGCAGGCCTTGACCCTATAACAAGTATTGAAATTAATAATCTCATTAACCTGGTCCGCGAAAAGTTTCATACAACTTCCATTATTATTACTCATGATCTTACCTGCGCTAAAAATACGGGCGATCGCATAGCAATGTTGCTGGATGGAAAGTTTTTAAAACAAGGTACTTTTGAGGAACTTTTTGACACAGAGGATGAAAGGATACAAAATTTCTATAATTATAATTTTATTAACCAGAAATGATTACCAATAACAAGAGAGCCATAATAGTTGGCATATTTATATTTCTCGGCATCGCCATTTTTATTATTACGGTGCTTACACTCGGCTCACAACATAAAACCTTTGAAAAATCAATAACGATATCAGCAGTTTTCGACGACGTAAATGGATTGCAAAAAGGTAATAATGTATGGTTCTCCGGGGTGAAAATAGGAACAATAAAAAAGATATCCCTTGCCGGAAATTCCAGGGTCAATGTTATCATGAATATAGAGGAACATTCCCACCAGTTTATTCGCAAAAACGCCAAAGCAAAAATCAGTACAGATGGATTAATTGGTAACAAAATCGTTGTAATTTATGGTGGCTCCCCGCAGACCCCGGAAGTTGAAACAGGAGATGTTTTAGGCATTGATAAATTGCCAACCACTGATGAGATGATGAATACCCTGGCAAAAAATAACGATAATTTTCTTGAAATAACCAATGGCTTCAAAGTGATCAGTAAAAGACTGGTAGATGGCCAGGGAACCATCGGCAAACTAATGACCGATGAAACCCTGGTAAACAATTTAGATGCAACTGCTAACACATTAAAAAGAACTTCTTTAAACCTGGAGAAGGTTTCGTCAAATGTGGCAGCATATACGGCAAAGCTTAGCTCACAAGGCTCACTTGCCAATGACTTAATAACAGATACCGTAATATTTAATAAATTGAGATCAACCGTGCAGCAACTGCAACAGGTAGCTGAAACGTCAAAAAGTATTATGGATAATTTAAAAACATCAACCAATACTTTCAATGAAGGATTAAATAATAAAAATGCACCGGTTGGTATGCTGCTTCACGATGAGCAGGCGGCAACAAATATAAAAATCACCTTGAAAAATTTACAGGCCGGTACTAAAAAACTTGATGAAGATCTTGAAGCCCTTCAGCATAATTTCTTATTACGGGGCTTCTTCAGGAAGAAGGCCAGAAATGAAAAAGCAGATAGCACAAAGGACTAGGCAGTGATAATATGATGATAAATCAAATAGCGCAAAATTTTCCACAATTGTGTATTGCATAATTTTTCATCGAAATTTGCGGAGTTCTTATATTATTTTGGGAGGCAGATCAAATGCAATGGCTTCATGCTCGAAATGACCTTTGTGCGATCCGTCGCAAAATGGTTTATTATTTGACAGGCCGCAGCGGCAGATGGAAACTATTTCTCTTCCACCAAGTCCATATACATTGCCATCCTGGTCTACTATCTCAAAATCACCTTCAATCCTGAGAGATCCATTGCTCTTTGGAGTAATTCTTGTTTTAGCCATTAGTCTATTATATAGTCCGCAAATTTAATAAAAATTAACAGTGGCCATTTTTAAAATAATTAATGCCCGCGATCATAACAGGACTTAGAGAATTAAATTATATTCATAAACTTAAATTCTATTGAGTGAATAAGCCTCTTAAATACACGCTCAGGGCATTTGGAATCCTGCTAGGTATTTTATTTGTTCTATACATTGTCATATTTATATACGTCTCTTCCAATAAGAAATCAATTATAAAGCAGGTAACCGAAGAGATTGGAAAAAAATTAAATGGGAATGTATCGGTCGGTGATATGGAACTAAGCTTTTTCAGAACCTTTCCGAGGGTATCTCTTTTACTGCACAAGGTTTCTGTTACCGATTCCATGATTGCCCAACACCATCATGCTTTTTTCCAGGGCGATGAAATATACGCCGAGCTAAGTATTATGAGGCTTATAAAAAAAGAACCCGCTGTTAATGGACTCAAAATAAAAAGAGCGGCTATCTATTTATTTACAGATACGGCCGGCTATACCAATACCTATTTGTTTAAGTCAAAAAAAAATTCATCAGCCACTAAAGAGTCTGGCACTAATAAATCAGAATTAGAATCAATCGTGCTTGATGAAGTAAGAATAACAATTGACGATAAGGAAAAAGCAAAATTGCATGACATTTTTATCAGTAACATGAAGCTTAAGCTTGATGACGAAACTACTGAAACTATTTTTTCAGCAAAAGCAAATCTGCTGGTACATAGCCTGGCATTTAATTTACCGGCGGGCAGCTTTATAAAGGAAAAAAAATTTGAAGGGATTTTTGATTTCAGGTATGATAAGAAATCCAAGCAGTTGCAATTTGACAGTATCAATATAAAGATCGGGAATCATCCCTTTAATATTACCGGCAGGTTTGACCTTGAAGAAATCGATCCGCAATTTAGCCTGCGAATATATACCCGGCAGATACAGTACTCATTTGCAAAAGGCTTACTCACCGACAAAATTGCAAGGGCATTATCTATAGTTGATCTTGACGCAAAATTAGATGCAGGTGTAAATATCAGCGGGCCATTAAAGGGAGGTGATCCGTTAATAAATGCTTCCTGGGTTGTAAAAAAATCGCATTTAACCACTCCCTTCCTTGATTTTGACGATGCTTCTTTTACCGGCTTTTATACTGATGAAGTTGTTAAAGGCGAGCCCAGACGTGACCCGAATTCAAAAATTGTCATTAATAATTTTACGGCAACCTGGAATGGACTTCCTTTTTTTTCAGCCAATATCGATATTCTGAATTTATACCAACCGGTAATGACATGCGATCTTACTTCAACTTTCTCCCTGACCACTTTAAACGATATTATCGGAAGTAATGTGTTACAACTGGAATCAGGAGATGGTGCAATGAACGTGAACTATAAAGGTCCCCTGGAAAAAAATAACAACACCAATTCTTCATTAAACGGCGTTGTATCCTTTAAAAACGGAACCGTATTGTACGCTGCCAGGAATGTAGAATTGAAAAATGTAAATGGAAGGTTAGTATTTAAAAATTCTGATGTGTTTATTGAAAACCTCCAATGTATTGTGCTCAATAATAAAATAAGCATGGATGGGCACGCAAAAAATCTCCTGACACTTGTTAATACAGATCCCAATAAAGTTAATATTGACTGGAATATTTATTCACCAGAGCTAAATTTATCTTCTTTCACCTATTTATTAAAACCAGGGAAAAAGATTTCATCTAATAAGCCGCAGAAAAGCAAAATAAGAAAGGTAGCTACAAGTATTGATGCAATATTAGACCAGGGAAGACTTAATGTAAACCTGCACGCTTTAAGGCTTTTATACAAAAAATTCGAAGCCGCCAATGTGGTAGCCAATGTATCTTTATTGCAGGACAGTTATGTAATTAATAAAGCAAGTATGGATCACGCCGGGGGTCATGTAAATCTTAGCGGTTCAGTGATATTGCTAAAAGAAAATTACCACCAGGCAAAAGTGGATGTATTAATGGATAACGTGGATGTAAATAAAGTCTTTACAGCGTTCGATAATTTTGGGCAGGATGCAATAAAGGCTCAAAATTTAGATGGTAAGCTCAGTGCAAAAATAAATGCCACGATTGGGCTTAATGATGACGGAAAGACATATCCTAACAGTATAGAAAGCGTGGTGGATTTTTCTCTCAAAAATGGGGCACTCATGAATTTTGAGCCGGTAAAAAAAATACAGTCATTTATATTTAAAAAAAGAGATTTTGAAAATATCCGGTTTGCTGAGCTGAAAGATCGCCTTGAAATCTCAAACCAGGAAATTAAGGTCAACCGTATGGAAATCGAATCAACAGTAATATCAATGTATGTAGAGGGAATTTACAGTATGAAAGGTACAACAGACATGACTATACAGATTCCACTTCGCAACCTTAAAAAAAGGGGACCCGACTATAAACCAGAAAACACCGGTGTTGATAAAAAAGGAGGGGCCAGCATATTTATGAGGGGCCGGCCGGGACCGGATGGAAATATCCAGTTTAAGCCCGACCTGTTCCATACCTACAAAAAATCAGGAAACAAACTAACTAACTAACCACTGGGGAATTTGATAGTACTGTTAGCTATTGTAAAGAACAGCAGGACACCCGGTTGCGGGATAAATTTATTGACCCGCCTTTTCAGTGGGTCTTATATCTTCATCGGGTTCCTTTTCATATATCATAATTTTAACGGCCCAATCGGGCATATTATAATTAAGGGCTACTTCAATTTTAAGGCGTTGTAAATAGGTTTCTTGTATGTCCGGTTCAAGAATGCTCGAGGCAAAGGCCCGATTAATATCCGGTGCATCAAAAGACCCTTTTATTTTGCAGGTTTTACCATCATTCATGGCAAAATTTGCCCCGTTAAGCTGACGATAAATTTGTTTGTACTTTGCAACTGCCTTATCGTAGTCATCTGTATTCATCATTATGGCCTGCCAGCTATAAACATTTTGCAAACTTTTAATTTGCATTACGGTGGATTCTACTGCTCCCTGCGGCAAGATTTTACTTTTGTATTCTATGGTGCTTTCTGTTTCTGAAATTTTCTCTCCTTTGATAAGAAAAAAATGGTCGTAATAGTCATGGGCGGCTCTTACAACATCTGGTGTAACTGATGAAAATTTGACAACAAGAGCCTTGTTTTGTGCCTTTATTTGCAGTGTAGCAAGAATAAAAACCAGCAGGGTTAATTTTTTCATTAGGGTTAAATTATTGGACCTTAGAGACTAGTTAAACGCGATATTAACCTAAATATTATCAAAACCCGGCAAGTAACTAACCCACAGGTGTTAATATCTAAAACTTTTTTTGTAGCAAAAAAACCGTATACAACCCCTGAATAATGATGCAACAGGGTTGCGATCTCTCACAACCAGATACTTGCGTGCGAACTTTATGGCACAAAACATTGTATTTACCAGGATTTTTTTTTATTTTAACTGCACATTAAAGCCTGATATGATGAAAAATTTAATTCTCGGCTTAATAGTATTATATACTCTAAGCTGCAAAACCAAGGAGTCACCCAAAATGCCCGGCGCCTACCTTATGATATCCCAAACACTTAATGACGGTAAAAAAGACACGAAATTAACAAGTCTTAGGCAATTGAAAATTTATACAGATGATTTAATGATGTATTCGCAGGTAAACCCTGCTGATTCTGTTTCTACTTTTGGTGTGGGTACTTACACCACCAACTCTGACTCTGGAACGGTAACTGAAACGAGGATATTCAGTGCAAGAGATTCAACCTTTATTGCTACGCCCGAAACATTTAAATTAAACATCACAAAGACCCCGGATGGATACGAACAAATAATTCCTGAACTTATTACTGATTCACAAAAGTATAAACTTACTGAAGTATACCAGGCTGTAGGTACATCCGCAAAAACCGAATTAGATGGAATGTGGAAAGAAGTCAATTCTTATAGTGTCACGGGAAACGATACTATCAGGAATGTGAGAACACAATTTAAGTCATTCTATGCGGGCTACTTTATGTTTGGTTCTTCGTATAAAGATTCTGCAAATAAAAATCATACCGGTATTGGGTTTGGAACTTTTGAAATGCTCAGTGATAAAAAAATGAAAGAGACAGATCTAAATTCAACGTTTTCTATTATAGCAGGCCAGACTTTTAATATAGATATTGAAATGACGGGTACCGATAATTATAAACAAACGATTACAAATGCAGATGGGTCCAGGAGTGTTGAATATTATGAACGGCTGAAAAAATAACAGTCATTTGTTTAAACTTTTTGAAAATAAAAATATTATTTTTCTTTAAGCAATAACTATTGCCAACAAAGCTTTCCGGAGGTTTTAAAATTTCGTCCCGGAAGGAAATCCCGGTTTTCGTAATCGCTTAATTAGTCAATCGCTTAACCTGGGTGTTTAACTGTGAAGACCCGTCGGGACCTTCTCAGGATTACAAGGACATAAAACAATTCTCCACTCGCACGAAGTTCCCCAAACCTCCCTTCAGGGAGATTTAGCGGGTTCCGCTCAATTTTTAATTTTCTTAACCTCGTTTCTTTTATTTTTAGGATTCAATGAAATCAAATACATGAAAACTTTTTTTCTTTGTTCATTCATATTATATTCTATTTCTTCAGGCGCACAACGGTTCTATGAATACCAGGATACCCGTAAAAAAAATGAGTCATTTGCAAAATTGCCGAAGACAGAAATCAGGATGGATCTGGCCACATTTACTTTATCCGGTATAAGTGAGTCTGTTGGAAAAGAGGAATTAAAAAAAATTCCATTTAATAAATTCGGGGGTGATTATATGAATTTTGGGGGCGATGATATTAAAGCATTCATTAAACTTTCTCCGTTTGATGCAGGCAAACATAAGCTGGATTATGATGAAAAGTATTTAATAAGAATTGACAAAAAAACGTATTACGGCGATTATGGAAATCTTCCAAAAACATTCATAAGTAGAGTGATTGTAACGATTGGAAACGATACCGTTGCCATACCCGCTGCAGCCTATTTTGATCTGTATAACCTCAACCTCACATACACTGAACAAGGCACATTGAGATCGCGTAATGGAATTTATAAGTCAAAGGACGGGCACAGGATCTATGTGTATCTTTTTTGTAAGGATGCAACCGGCAGTTATGAAGTAACATGGATAATCCAGGATAAACAATATATGAGGCGCGTACTTGATTACGGGTTCATGTAGGCCATTACCGTATCAAACCGGGCAGCCATCGTCGAAAAATATCTTTTGTCTATAATAGTTCCATTAGGCATTGACTGTTTTCGATATGATATTTTGAATTACAATCATGGTTAAGCTGATAACAAATAGTAGCAGGTTTTGGCCGCTTTTTTTTGACTCCATAATTAACAAGCCTGGCTGCGAACTCATCATCCTCTAATCCTTCATCCATGAAATAAATTATTATCGCCGCTAACTGCATCGTAGTCTTCTATCCAAAAGCCCGCTTACATACCTTTAAATTTTTTGAACAAAGGATCAAGGCAAACTTACTAATATAGGAGAAATGCTTACCTGCCAATTGGATTTGCAAAGATAAGCGCCGGAAATAAGTTCACATAGGATTGTGTGGGCAGCAAAATGATGAATTATAATACGTCAAAGTCCAGGCTGAAAAGATGCCGTTCAGGCTAATCTATTAACCAGTCATCCCATTTGCAAAGGCAGAAGCTCCATTTGGCGATCACAAGGGTTCCTTTATAAAACCCACTGCCAATATAGGCTTTCACAATTCTTTATCTCTTTTAAGATGCGTGAAAACTCCCTAAGTTGATTTGCATCACGATTTATGCCACTCTACTTTTACACCACGAATGACTGATGTGAAGAAAATGTAACAATGACCTTTAATCTAAAATTTCACTTTATGAAACAAACAATGAAAACAACAAGAATGATTACAATGGGGTTATTTACCCTTGGTACAATGGGATTATCACAGGCCACTTTTGCCGGTTTAAAAACAGGCGACCCGATGGAACTTAAATTCATTGGAAGAACCTCCAATAATCCTGTATTTCAACTTAACCTGAATAACAGTGAGGCTGAAGAGTATTTCATCAGTATAAAAGATGAAAACCGCAATGTGTTATATTCTGAAAAAGTAAAAGCAAAGGAAGCAAACTTCTCCAGGAAATACCAGCTGGCCCTTGAAGATGATATTCCCGCATACGGATTTGGAGTAACAGTTGAAGTAACTTCAACAAAAACGCATAAGACCCAGGTTTACAAAATAAGCAAACAAACTACTGTAAATGAAAATATTACTGTAGCAGAATTGTAAGAGTCCAGGCCCGAAATTAAGTCCCTATTAAAACATTATAAGACCTCCGGAGATAAACCGGCAGGTCTTTTATTTTTTGGTTAACTCTGCGGCAAGTCAGGTTACCTGGGGAAATAAATGGTATTAAAAAGGATGTATATATTAAAAAAAAATCTAACAATGATCATTAATAAGTATTTTCACAATCTCAAAAAAACAGGCCATCCTGTTGAAACAGGACGGCCCTTACGATTGCTTGATATGAGAGTCTTTAATTTTTTAGGTTGTGCTGAAACGACAGCTTACAATGGGGGAACCCATTTAATTAACAAACCTATACTCTTATTACAAGTTAAACCAATCAACTTATAGCCTCATATATTATCGCTGAACTGGTTGTTTTGTTCGTAAATCCTTTCCCATTAAGCGTTCCATGATAAATTTTTAATGATGCCCAACCTCTTTTCTGATACATTATTTCAATTGGTACACTCGCTTGAAAAATCCGAGAAAAGACATTTTAAACTTTATATTAAAAGAAGTTCGGCTAAAGAAGACCTTAAAATCATCCGGCTATTTGATGCGTTGGATAAACTTTCAGAATATGATGAAAAGCTCCTGCTTAAAAACCTGAGCGATATTACAAAACCCCAGTTATCCAATTTAAAAACACACCTTTACAAGCAATTACTGGCCAGCCTCCGCTTATTAAAAACCAATGAAAATATAGACCTTAAACTCAGTGAACACCTGGATAATGCCCGGCTGCTTTACAATAAGGGCCTGAAAATACAAAGCCTGCACATACTTGAAAAAGCGAAAGAACTGGCTAAAACTAACCAGAAAATGAACTTCCTTGTACAGGTTATCTCGCTTGAAAAAAAAATTGAGACCCTGCATATAACCCGCAGCACGATTGAAAAAACACAAGCCCTTGCTGAAGAAGCGATCGATATCAGCGGCCATATTGACCGGGTTACAAAACTATCTAACCTGGCCCTCCTGCTTTACAGGTGGTATGTAAAAAATGGCCATGCCCGTAATGAAGAAGATGAAAAAGACATCAGGAAATTCTTTAAGAGCTCTTTGCCTGCCGACGCAAATGCAATAACAGGGTTTTATGAAAAATTATATCTATACCAGAGTTATTGCTGGTATGGTTTTATACGCCAGGATTTTTTTATGTATTATCGTTATAGCCAGAAATGGATCGACCTTTTTGGCGAAAACGAGGTAATGATTGCTGTGGAAACCGGGCATTATATAAAGGGCATGCATAACTTGCTCAATGCCCATTTTGATCTCCGCAATTTTAAGAAATTTGAAATTACGTTGCGCCAGTTTGAAGAATTTGCAAAAACTCCGGCTGCCATTCAACATGATAATTTTCGCACCCATACTTCTATTTATATCAACAGCGCCAAAATCAACCAGTTCCTCATGCAGGGTAATTTTAAAAACGGACTCTTTATTGTGTATGAGGTAGAAGAAAAGCTAAAAGAATATGCACTTTTTGTTGACAGCCATCGTATACTCGTTTTCAATTATAAATTTGCCTCCCTGTATTTCGGTGCCGGTAACTATCTGACAGCCATTGACTACCTGCATAAAATCATTAATGATAATCAACCGGGATTGCGAAATGATTTGCAATGTTATGCCCGTCTCATGCACCTTTTGTGCCATTACGAAATTGGTAACGAAGAAATTCTTGATTCTCTTATCAAGTCAGTTTATCGGTACATGGCCCGGCTGAACAACCTTACCGTAGTTGAAGAAGAAATATTTACTTTTTTGAGACACTCCACTAAAGTAAGGCCCAAAGAATTAAAGCCTGAACTTAAGCAGTTTCTGGAAAAAATAAAACACCTGGAAAAAAACCGCTTTGAAACCCGCTCCTTTGCCTACCTCGATATCATTTCCTGGGTAGAAAGTAAGGTTTATGAAATACCCATGGAAGAAATCATTCATAATAAATATATGAAGAGCCCCCACAGGTAGAAGATCTTCTTGTGCCGGGGATTCCGTTCCTAAAATAAAACAGGTGTGTCAATTAAAACACACCCGTCAAAATCAAGTGATTTATTTTAGAACTTAAAGTTTACGGAAGCCTGGAAAATAGTACCCAACTGGCTGAATTGAGAACCGTTGTAACCTAATATTCTATACCTTCCACTGAATTCTAAAAATCCTTCCAGCAAACTTTTAGCGGCCGGGTCACCAAGCGTTGAAACAGCATTTGAATAATTAGGGTCCGCTGAACTACCGGTTAATTCCAAATCCCATTTAGGCAAGATATTCAATATATTATTTACAGTAATAGCGGCTGATACTTTATTGGTAAATGCATAACCAACATTGAGGTCTGTAACAACGGCAGTTTTAAATACCTGTTTAATGTTATTCATAATAGCTCCGCCATTATCTAAATCCTGGAATTTTGTTGGGCCAAATAAAGTATTGTTTAGATTAAAGTTGAACTTATTTATGAAATAATCGAACCCGAGTACTACTTTATATTTGGGACGGCTTTCGGTTAATAAAGATCTTATTTGGGTGCTTAAAATATTAGCCCCCGCGTCTGCAATTGCTTTGGGATTATTAGGACTACCCACTATTTTATTGTTCAAAGTATAGTTACCAGCAAGGTTTACCCCAAGTCTTCCATCCCCGAGATGAATATTTTTATAGTTGGCAACAAAATCAAGCCCATCTGTTTCTGTTTTAATACCATTAATGAAAAACTGGATTTGAACAACGCCGGCAGCAGCCAAAATCTGACCCAGTGTACTGTTAGGATCGCTGGAAGAAATTGGAGAGCTGTATACAATCCTGTCCTTAATACGGATATTATAATAATCTAAGGTTATGCTTAAGTTTTTAGCGGGATTGAATCCCAGCCCAACCGTATAATTGTTTGATTTTTCGGGTTTCAATAAAGGAATGCCTAAGGCAAAAGCCTGCTTGCTCCTGTTGTTGAATAGCCCCGATAATTGAATCGTTCCTCCTACGAAAGATGCCTGGGTAGACTGGTCATATATCTGGTGTAAGGTAGGAGCCCTGAAACCGGTAGAGGCCGAAGCCCTGATTACAACTTTATCACCACCTATTTTATATCTGCTGGACCCCTTCCATACAAATGCACTTCCAAAATCACTATACTTTTCTCCCCGTACAGTACCATCTATCAAAAAGTCTTTGGTAATATCCCAACTGGCATCGAAATAGGCTCCGAAATTAAAACGGCTGTTAGTCGAAGCGTTTTCCGCACGAATACCAGGGAATGAATTGGCGCCTTCGCCGGAATAAGAGGCAGTATCGCCGGAGATGATCTTGAAGGTTTCTGACCTGATTTCTGATCCGAACGCAATAACAAAATTATCAGTTATTGCCTTGGAAATATCATAGTTACCAATAATATTCGTAAACCTAAATCCCCCCGGCTTAAAGGTAATGGGACTGGTAGTTCCCAGGCTCCTGTTTATTGTATTGTTAACGGAATACAGCTGCTGGTTACCTCCTAAAGTAAAACTTATGTCCTGGTTCCAGCCATTTTTTTCATTTTTGAAACCAAAGGTTGCATTGTAATCTATTAGATCGCCTTCAAAAGAGGGACGATAACCAATATACCCCTTATAAATAGGGTCACCGGTGCCTGTGTAATCAATGCCATTAGCGTCAGCCACGTGCAGCAATCCAAGATCCTGCCTCCAATAAGGAACCCGGTAATTGGCATTACTGATTACCTTTTTAGAAACAAATCCTGCATTGCTGTAAAACTGCCCGAATTCGCCAACAGGAACTCCTAGATTGTATTCAAATTTAGCAGCAGTGATTTCTCCTGTTCCATTTGTATTCTTACCGGTTGGATAAATTTTAAGAAAATCAATAATGGGTTTATTGACCGGGTCATTTACATCTCCATTACCGAATGTAGCAACCTCTGTTGGCACGTCGATGATTCCGGAGCGAACTGCATTATCCTGCTGGCTGAAATCAATAGTATAATTGATAAACCCTTTACTGGCAAAAGTGGAACCGCCATTATATGATAGTCCATAAGTTCCGCCATCGCCCTCACTGGTAATACCCCCGTTAAGCGTAAATGAATTGTATTCAACTTTATCTTTCAAAATAACATTCATTACTCCGGCAATTGCATCAGAACCATATTGTGCAGAGGCTCCATCCCGTAATATTTCCACCCGTTTAATGGCATCGGCAGGTATTGCAGATAAATCGGCACCTGTTTCACCTCTCCCCGGAGAAAACTGTACGTATAACAATGAGCTTAAATTTTTTCTTTTACCATTAATTAAAACCAGCGTGCGGCTGGGGCCAAGATTTCTTATTTCATAAGGATCCAAAAGTGTCGTAGCATCATTTACCGGTGTATTAACCGTATTAAATGACGGTACCCGGTATTCCAGCGCCTTATCAAAGGATATCTGGCCGGTGGATTTTAAATCGTTTGACGAAAGTATATCAACGGGGAGAGGGGTATCGGTTAGCGTTCTTTGGGTATTCCTGCTACCTACAGCAACCGTTACAGATTCTAATACAGTTTGCTGAACTGATAACTCAATTGTTATTTCCTGCTGTCCGTTTATAGATACACGTTTAGGTGCATAACCAACCTGCGAAACATCTAATCTTGCCTGGGGGTCAGCCTTAATGGTAAAGGCGCCATTGGCATCAGTGATAACCCCGGTTGGAGTTCCTACCACTTTAATAGATGCTCCCTGTATTGGGTCTTTAGTTGCATTATCAATTATTTTTCCTGAAACTGTCTGGGCAATTGCGGCGTTTGCAAAAAGGAAGACAATAATTACTGTTACTGTGAGCAGCCTGGTAATCATAATAGTTGGTTTAAGTGAAAAATGGGTTCAAAAAAAATACCCTATTAAAAATTTAATCAGAGTATTTGTCCTTACATAAATATAAAAAAAATCCTGTCAAAATCACTTTTTAATTCTTACCTGCATTGCAAAATCATACGTGTCTAAAGGATTAAATGAAATTTTTTCCGGCGAAACAAAATGTAAATAATTAAAGAGCTTCTGATGCGTGAACCTTTGTGACCAAAATCTTTCTTTAGTGGCGGTAAACGAATCTTTGTCATCAGTAATAATGGTCATCCCTGCTTTTCTATAAAAATCTTCCTGCTTTCTCCTGGTTCGATCGTTGTCAATATAACAGGCTCCAATTATAATTTCACCGCCTGGTTGCAAAAGATTATAGGCATTGGAAAAAATTTTTTCAAATTTTTCATTGGTTGCCATGTCAGTCCTCATTCCGGATTCTTTATAAGTTTCAAAAGGAAAATTAATCGGGTAAAAATTCCCTGCCGTAAACCATGTAGTAATAATCAGATCATATGTCCGGTTCCACTTATCCAGGTCAGCCGCCTCGAAAAAATATGCACTTACCTTGTTCCGCATGCCCAGGTCTGCTATAACTTTTTCAGATATTTCTACGCAATTCATCGCATTGTCCGTTCCGTCATATTTTTCAACCATGTCCCAGATTTCTTTAATGCCGCAAAGATGTTTTGGTATGCGTGCGTTTCCAATTCCGACATCTAAGATTGTTAGCGGATGCTGTTTTTTATGATACAGCTCCGTTATTATTTTTTTTAATTCTATAAATTCTGCCCATTGTGCCTGTAATAATTCTTCAGTTAAGAAATCAGGGTCAAATGATTTTTGAACCGTATTTTCATTGTCATACATTTCCATGTTCCTATTTTTAGGATAACAAAAACAATAGCAATTTGCGAACTCCTTGCCTGTTGCCTGTTGTCTATTGATATTAGTTTGCGTTTTTCACGTTCAGGTCAATATTGGCATAAAACCCGAGGTCCTTATTTTTTATTTGCTTTGTCCAAAAGGCAATTTGCCCTGTATGGTACGAATAGTGCTCTGTTATATGAATGATGATTCCAATACCGGATAAATTGAACCCCTGTACAGAATAGATCTTTGTTAAACTCCTTTCATCAATATTTTTAATAATGCCGGTAGCCTCAGAAACGGTATGAACAAGCTGATTCAGCAACGCTGATTTGGAAGGCCCCGTTTTTGTTGAAAATTCTTTGTCTCGTTCCCTGGTGTCTTTTGCTCCACCTAAAGCTGAAATTGTATATTGCCTGATATTACCACATAAGTGCAAAATAAGGTTGCCAATACTATTCAATTGATCGTTGGGAGATTTCCAGATTTCTGTGTCGTCAATCTCATCTAAACATTTTATAATCCGCTGGGTGCTTTCCTCAATACGATAGATTGATTGTTCAATAAATTCTTTTGCGAAAACATTTTCCATAATTATTTTTTGCCTCGATGCTAAATTAAAAACAAATAAGCAATACGCAGCCGTCAGCTATGAGCTATGAGCTGTCAGCTGTCAGTGCAAATGCAGCTGGTCTATTGACCATTGACTATTGACCATTTTCATTTCTCCAGTCCCACAATACAATGTTCCACTCATCGCCTTTGGGATCCCGGTAAATATGAATGCTGTTAAAACCAATTCTATAGTGTGCATTTATCGAACGCTTGTTTTTAATATGGATCTCAGTTATTGCAAAATCATATTTGTTCCTTAAATGTTTTTTGTATGCTGTGTAACAATCATCAAGAATGCCTTGTCCGCGCCAGGCCTTGGCAATACAAACCTGGCCTACCACAATATATTTATATTCTGATATTTTTTTATTGTTGTACACAACATTATCAAAGGCCTCGAACATAGGGATTAACACCGGTATATCATTTCTCGCTTCTCTTGTCATGGCGAGCAAATACCCGATTACACTATCATTATCTTTTGCTATTATACTTTGCTCCGTTGCATTCATTTTTTTAAGGATATCAAAACTGTGATCGACCGTTACAAAACCTTGTGTAGTTATTTGCTCATTGGTAAGGTTTTGCGGCAAATTTTTTTTTTGAAGTTCTAATATTTGCACAATCTCTTCGTCAGTTTGCGCTGTAGTATAAACAATCATGTATTCCTTTTTAAAGTACAAATAAAGTTCATGATCCAGGTTTAGCGTCCTAAATATTCTTTACGAATCTCATCATATACATTGATCAATTCTTTGGATTTTCCTTCATTGTCAAAAATGGATTCCCATGTACTCAACGGCTCCCAGATGCAGGTGCCCTTTCCCTTATCACCAGGAATATTAAAGGCAATATTATTTACTTCTTTTTTTAATTGAGAATATTCAGCTATAATAATATCCTGCTGATAACTTTTGGCAAGCAAGGTTACATTGTTTTTAAGATCATCCAATGACCCATGCCATTTGGGATAATAGGATAACCCGATCACATCAAAGACTACACCCCTGGCAAGCATATTATCAATAAAGAAAACAGATTCATCATGCTGCCCGCCCAGCGCAATGTGCAACATAATTATAGCAGACGGTGCCACTTTCTTCACGGCACTTATGCCGGCTTTCAATAATTCTGATAAATTACCGGGGTTGTTTATCCTGGCGTCAGGCCATACCATTCCATGATTAATCTCGTTACCTATCTGCACCATATCAGGCAAAGTGTTCTGTTTTTGCAGGGCCTGCATTACATCCTTCGTATAATCGTGCAACGCTTTTGCAAGTTGGGTGAAGTCTAAAGATTTCCAGGCTGCAGGCTTATATTGTTTACCGGGATCTGCCCATGTATCACTGTAATGAAAATCAAGTAAAAACTTTAACCCCGCATTTTTGATGCGTTTGGCCATTTGCAATGTATGCTGCAGATCACAGAAGCCTTTACCCGGAGAATATCCGCTATCATTTCCGGGGTCATTAAAAATGCGCAGGCGTACATAATTAAAGCCATGGTCTTTTAAAATTTCTATGGCATCTTTTTCTTTTCCTTTATCAGAAAAATGAATGCCTTTGGCTTCCAGCTCCGGCAAAAAAGAAATATCCGCACCAAGCATTTTGCCCACTTCTTTTTTTACTTCTTTATTTATTGGTGCGGTAATATTATTTCCCGAAGGAGCGACCGTCACCATATCTGTAGAGGCTTTCCATAACCCGGGTGATGTAGCCTCAATATGAATGAAATCAGTTTTCTTACCTGATTGGACAATCAGCTGGCATTTACCATTAAATAATTTTCGCTGCCAGTTGTTATCAAAAAATTTGTCGGGCTCATGGCTGCTTGGGTTACCATTGCCAACACCAATTATTTTTGCATCACCTGCCAGGGTAAAGCTGATCAGGTTGTCGGCACCAGGTACATCCCTGCCTTGCTTATCAATTACTTTTACGTTTATTACAGTAGCATCTTTACCATCGGCTAATAGCGTGGTTTTGTATGGAGTAAATACTACCTCAGCAGCCTCGCCGGTGGTTTCAACACTTGTTGTAATTTTTCTTCCATTTCTATAACCCACGGCGGCTAAAATCCCTGGTTCATATTTTACCTCCCATTGCAAATGGCTGTTGCGAGGCATGTCTTTTTTACCCAAACTTTTATTATTCAAAAACAATTCAACATTATCAGCATTGCTGTTGACCCACACATCAAGGGATTGTCCTTCTTTACCTTTCTCTGCAGGAGTCCTTGCGGACCAGTTCCAGTGTGGAGAAATATGCAGTACATCTTTATCGGACCACCATGACTGATAGTAATAATAAATGTTTTTGGGAAACCCACACATATCCATGATACCAAAATGAGAATTAATATTCGGCCATTCGAATGGAGTAGGCTCGCCCCTGTAATCAAACCCGGTCCACACAAATCCGCCCATCCACCATGATCTGTCGGCGGCTAACGTCCACCACTGTTCGGCAGTATTGGCCCATGGCGGTGCTGTAATATCTTCGTCAGGAACATAAGCATTGACGGTATCTTTTATATAAATGCCACGGGTAGTTACGGTGCTCCCCATTTCAGTACCCACCACAGGTTGCTTTGGATGATCTTTATGATAAGGGTCAACACCTGCTATGCGATAATTAAATCCCCGAACGGGAATTACTTCATTAACACCGTTAAAAATATTTGCCACATCTGCCGCGTAGGTGCTTAGCCGTAATGGATCCAATTCTTTTTGCTTTGCCAATAAGGTTTGTGCAATCCGTTTACCAGTACTACTGGTATGAATCCATCCGTCTTCGTTACCAATACACCACATGAAAACTGATGGATGGGTGCGGTCTCTCAGGATAAGCCTTTCAAACTGGTTGATGTATTCCGGGCTGCTGTTTAGCTGCCGCTGTTCATCCAAAACCAGCATGCCCAGGCTATCACACGCATCTAATAATTCAGGAGTGGGCGCATTATGGCTTGTCCTGTATGCATTTGTGCCCATATCTTTTAGCAGCCCTATTCTGTAATATTGCAAATAGTCAGGCAGCGCACTTCCTACACCAGCATGGTCCTGGTGCGCACAAACCCCTTTTATCTTTACATATTTACCATTTACAAAAAGGCCATTTTCATTTACAGTAATTGTTCTTATTCCGAATCTCTTTTTATAACTGTCGATTATTTTACCGTTTGATTTAATTATGGTAATTGCCCGGTATAAGTATGGATCATCGATGGACCATAATGTTGGTTTGCTTATTACAATCTTTTGCTTGATGATCCTGGTTTCATTGACGTTTAATGAAACGGGTTGTTCATTTGTTTGCCCAACAATTTTTCCATCACGATTGGTAACAATAGAAAAAACTGTGCAATTTGAATAAACAAAATTTTGATTTTGAACCGGGGCTTCAATATTTATTAAAGCATTATTATTCTGAACACTTGCGTAAACAAAAGCTCCGTCATTGGCAAGGTGTACATTGTTATATTTATTAAGCCAAACATGCCGGTAAATTCCTGCACCTTCATAAAACCATCCTTCATATTGTGAGGCATCTACACGCACAGTCAGCACATTTTCCTTAGCATAATTAATGAAATCAGTAATATCATAGGCAGCTCCAACATAGCCGCTTTTATTATTCCCTACATAAATTCCATTGATCCAGATATTGGCATCCCGGAAAATTCCGTCAAACTGTATTTGAAAACGCAGACCTGAATCTCTTCTGTCTACCCTGAAATGCTTCCGGTACCACCCGACGCTTGTTTCAGGAAATAAGCCGCCAACGGGCTTATAGCCGTGCGCCATCACATCAAAGTTGGGTGAATTTACAAATGGTAGTTCCACTACCCAATCGTGAGGTAAATCCAAAGTACGCCAGGCTGTATCAATATAGGTAAGGCCAATTGCCGTATTTCCGGTACCACCCGTTTTTGAAAAGATATTGGCAATAGAATAATTGAAATCTTTTAGCGGATCAGCGGCATTACCAAAATGAAATTTCCAATCTTCATCAAAATTAATATGCCTTTGAGCCAGTACATTTTGACCAATGCAATGATTATTGGAAGAAGTAACCAGTAAAGAAAAGGTGAATAAAAGTGTCAATATTTTTTTCATATAACCCCGGGTTTACTGAAGAAGTATTTCCAAAATAAATGTAGTTGAAATTATTTAAATGCATCAGGCCCTTGCAGACTTGCCGGGCATTATCGAAGGCTCATAAAGAAAATACCCGGCGGAGCAATACTATCATATCTATTTGAGATATGCGCTACTACTTTAGAACTATCACTGGCAGATTTTACTGCATTGCAAACGGCATTTATCAGTAGGTTATATTATTGGGATAAGAACGAAAATAAAATCGTCTTTACAGGCTGATTGGACACCGGTGTTTATGATAACAACAGAACCCGGTTTTTATAAACCACTGTTTATATCAAAGACCGCCCGATAAAGGAACGATCTTCGGTATCAAATATCAATTAGTACTTCTAATTTATTACTGCTGTCTGGGCATACTCATCCAGCGTAATTGTATATGTGCCTGCAACCGTTGGTGTTTTAAAATTATCGCCTCCTTCCCATTTAATCTTTTTTGGTGTTCCTAGAGCCTGGCTTTGACCGCTGTTATCTTCATAATCTAATGCACCCCAGGCATTGCCTGCTACAAACTTAATATCCTTATTAGCTTTTAATGTGATAGTAATTGTCCATACCCCATTGCCTGAATAGGTCATTTGCGGAGAGGTTGGCGGATCCCAGTCATTTACACCAGCCTGGTTAATACCATCACCAACTACTCTCATTTCCAGTGCAGGGCTAATGAAATATTTTATATTATTCACATCACGGCCGTCCCACATAACCCTGTATCTGCCGGCTGTAGCCGGATCAGGAAAATTAGCGCCGTTTATGACCATCGTACTTCCATCACCACCAGCGGATCCATAACCTCTTGTTTCATCCACAGCTTTACTGCCATTATCCCATACACTATTATCAATCAGCTTCCAACCACCGCTTGTTAAATCAGTAATACCAACGAACAAATTGTTTGCAGGAGCTCCCATTGAATAGGTGGGGAATACATTAGGGGGATTCCAACCAGCACCTGTTGCTCCACCTACAAAACCCATTCTGCCTGCACTTATATCATATTTCAAAGTGGTACGGTTAATGGTAACACGATAAACTCCTGCCGTGGCAACAGAGAGGTCTGCTCCACCTGCAGACAATGTTCCACCTGTTCCCCCATAATTTATATCCCAGCTGCGGCCCTGAGTAACTTTAAAATGAGCATCTGCCGGCAACCAGATATAGATATAATACATATCATTAAATACACCGTCGCGAAGGTCACGGATCAGTTCAGGCGCATCACCAGGAGTCCAGTCAGTTCCGTTGCCGGTAGCAGTCTGATAACCTCCGGGCAAATAAAATCTCAGGATGGATACATAGCTTTGTATGGTAACAAACACAACATTTGAATACGATATGGCTCCCTGTGCAGTTGTTGCTTTTATACGATACTCTACCTTACCGGAATTTCCCGCAGGTATTCCTGATTTAAAAGCGGTAATGTTCATTTCATCCTGTGTCATTTCTTTAGTATAAATAGAAGTACCAACAGGGATCTCCTGCGGCGAAGCAAAATTTTTCGTTGCAGAATCGTATTGTATAACATAGTTTACTGCTCCGGTATAACCCGGAAAAGATGGTGCCCAGGAAAAAGTATTAGCATTTTCTGAAGCTGTGGCCAGGGCTAAGGTAACAGATGTTTGTGCACTTGCCAGCGCTGATGGATCACTATAGGAAGCAACTGATATTTTCACCACATTGGAAAGATATTTTTCGTTGTTATTGCTGTAGGAAGAGGTTACTCTTACATCAATATCATAAGGTGTTCCTAATGAAAAGCCAAAATTTAATAAAATGTTATTCAGCTCCCTTCCCGTTAATCCTGTACTGGGACTACCGGTAACTATCTTAGTCATTTCCTTAGAAAAGTTTCTTCCCGAAGAATCTATTTCCAGGATAAATTTATACGTATTTGAATCCGTTGCGTATTTCGGGTTTGTCCAGGAAAAGGTAACAACATTGCTCGTCGAATCAGCCAGAGTTGGCTCTACCGATGCTTTTGATGAAGTCAGTGTTACCGCTGTGCCATTTTTGTAAAATGGAAGATTTTCAATTTTTTTGCAGGACTGGATAATCAGCATAAGACCTGCAGCACAAAAGAAATATTTTACTAAGCTTTTCATTATTTGTTTTTTAGTCTTGAAAAATCAATATCCACCTGGGGATACCTATTGTGTGACTGCGAATTTCCCTGTCTTAAAATTTACGTTTATCTTATAAGTACCTGTCCCAAGTGTAGTAAAACTCGGCGGATCGCTCTGTCCCGGCAATCCCATATTGTACCCCATATCGCCGCCTGAAGGATTTGTAGTAGCAGTTGCTCTGCCATACTGAGGCTGCCACTGGTTTAAAGTGGAAAGAAATTTAAACTCCTTTCCGGCGATCAAAGGAATAGTTATATTGTATTCGGTTTTGCTGACCTTTGTAAATTTCTGTGATGCAGGAGGATTGTTTGTCCAGTCACTGGCAACCCCATTACCCGTAATATACAATTCGCCGGTTGGTGGTATAGGAACAGCAACATCAAGGTAGGGTGTTATAGTAATCTTTATTACGTTGGAATAAAGAGGAACCGTATTATTTACGAGACCTGCTTTTATTCTAAATTCAACATTGTGTGGAATATTTTCAAGCAAATTCAATTTTGTAAGTATCGCATTCAATTCTTTTACCGTGTAGGAGACACTCAAGTTTTTAGCTATTGATATTTCCTGGAAACCAGGATTTGTAAAACCCGCTCCTGAAGCATTTGTAGTATCAACCTGAAGTACATAGGTTACATCCTGTGAACTTATGCCTGTAGTAAATTTATAATCCGGATTGGTCCAATCAAATCTTATCGCCTGGCTGTTCTTGAGTACGCTATCAAGTACCATCGCTGATGTGGACGAAGCGGTAAAAACCGGGGCGGTGCCCCCTTCAAAATAAATTTTGTGTTCATCCTTTTTACAGGACAATATAGAAGCCGTTATGAAGGGTACACCTAACAGCAGAATTAATATATTTTTCATATACAATCTTTTAATAAAATTTAATAGCCTGGGTTTTGATGCAGGTTTAAGTTTGAATTTATATCCCGTGAAGGAATTGGATATATTTTTCTATCGGCTGATACTCCTGTGCCGGAACTTACACCACCTTTCCATGGCCATAAATAAGTGGCTTCTGTAAATTTGTCGAAGCGAATAAGATCTGTACGGCGGAAACCCTCCCAATACAGTTCTCTTGCTCTCTCATCCAAAATAAAATCCAGTGTTAATTGACCGGAAGAAATGTTTCCTGAGGCATCTCCGTAAGCTCTTGTGCGCATAATGTTGATATAATCTACTGCAGTAGCAGCATCCCCGCCTGTGCCCGCTCTCAATACAGCTTCTGCATAAATAAGATACATTTCTGCCAAGCGAAACAATGGCATATCAATATCAGAAAAATCCTGGCTTTGGCCATTAGTGTTATCTCTTTTTATATTCTTATACTTTGTCACAGCTAATCCATCTTTGAAACTGGTAAGATCCTTAATTTCCAGGTTTTGATTGGTGGTAAAAAATTGAGCCCGCTTATCAATGGTTCCTGTCACATTAGGGAAAAGGTCCGGTAAATTTTTCGTTGTACGGGTGCCACTCCAGCCACCGCCGATACCAAAGGAAGAGGCTGGCATATCCCCTCCCACACAGGCATGGGTCAAAAAAGTTGTACCGCCATAACCCTGTGTACGCAATCCATCATAATTAATAGTAAAAATAAATTCGCTCGTATTAAGGTTATTATCGGCTCGCATTAACCAGCTATAATTGCTCACAAGTTGATAACCCCCATCAATTACTTTTTTAGAATAAGTAATAGCTTCCGTGTATTTACCGGTGCCGGTATACACCTGTGCATTCAGATATATACGGGCCAGCAATGCCTGTACGGCGCCCTGGTCTGCACGGCCATACTCATTGGTACGGGGCGCAGGCATATCTGGCTCTATTGCTTTCAATTCGCTTTCGATATAGTTAAATATTTCAGTTCGGCTTGCCTGTGGAGGTGGCGCACCACCAATAATACTTGCTTCTGTTACAAACGGAGGGTTTCCAAAAAGATCCATTAATACCCAATATTGAAATGCTCTCAGGAAACGGGCCTCTCTTCCATATTGACGGATATTGTCTGCATCAGCACCGGAGATGCCCCGTGAGCTTAGTTTGTCATCTGCGGTCTCCCTTATAAAATCATTACACAGGGTAATCTGGTAGAGGCAGCGATAGTAAAGTCCTGTAAGAAAGCTGTTGTTGGATGTCCAGTTCATGTTATGAAAATCCTGGATACCAACATCACCCCATGATATCACTGCTTCATCTGTGCTTAATTCCTGTGCCTTCCAGAATAAACGAAAGAAATCAGAGAACCCTTCATCAATTCCCTGGACGTCTCCGCCCTGAGAAACAGGATTTGCGGGCCCAATATTACCAGTGAGCGCAAAAGAGCCGTATACCTTGGCCAGTACCTGCTTATAGCCGTCAGGAGTGGAATATACAGTTTCGGCAGTTACATCATTGGTGGGACTTAAGTCTAGTTTTTTTGTACAAGACTGGATCACCAGGCAAAACACAGCAAAAACGCTGGTTTTTAACATAATTTTTTTCATACACATTATTTTAAGCAAATCGTTTTAAAAAGTGATACCGAGGTTAATAACGTAAACTCTTGGCCTGGGATAAAAATTATTATCAATACCATTTGATACCTCGGGATCTACTCCTTTGTAATTAGTAATGGTAAACACGTTTTGTACACTGGCTCCGATTCTTAGATTGGTATTTTTTCTGACAATATCTCCGGCACTGTATCCAATATTTATATTATCCATTCTGAGGAAGGAAGCATTTTCTATGTAATAATCACTCAAAAGATATTTATCTCCATTGCCCGTAAAGTTTGATTTGAGCAAACTGGACGAACCGTTGGCGAGGAAGACGAGCGGATCGAGGATATTTCTTTGCACTCCGGTATTGGAGAACCTGTTATTATACATATAATTCCCCAGGTTGGCTCTTACTGTAAATCCGGCATTCCATTTTTTCCAGGTCACATTTGAATAAGCGCCTAAAAATACGTCCGGGTCAGGAGACTTGTAACGGTACAGATCATCAACGTTGATCTGGCCGTCGCGGTTTCTGTCTTCAAACAAATTCTCGATAGGCTTTCCGCTCGAATCATATACCTGCTGGTATACATAAAATGAACTTTTAGGATAGCCAACTGAATGGATTTGAATGGTACTTCCAACCCCGCCAGCTATACCGCCCACCAGGTTGCCAGGAAATTTTGGATCATTTGTAAATGTGAGCCTTGTAATTTCATTTTTATTATAAGTAATGTTGAATCCAAGATCCCAGGAAAGAGTTCTATTTCTTACGATTTGTGAGTTAATAGTAAATTCAACACCGCGGTTTTCCATATTACCTATGTTAGCAAGAATTTTATTGGAAAAATTAGTTCCGGCAGGCTGATCAATTACACTAAGGAGATCGGTAGTTTTCTTTAAATAAAAATCAACACTTCCTGTTATACGGTTATTCCAAAAACCATAATCAAGTCCAATATTATAAGTAGCAGTTTGCTCCCATTTTAAATTGGGATTGTAACCCTCGGGACGATACAGGCTATAAAATTGATCGTCAAACTGGTATTGTGCCTGGCCGTTAGACGATGAATATCGTGGTATGTAATCATAATTGCCAATTCCATCCTGTTGGCCGGTTTCGCCGTATCCCAGTCTCAATTTCAGGTCACTCAGCACCAATACATTTTTAAGGAAACCTTCTTCCTTAATTCTCCAGGCAAAAGCTCCCGAGGGGAACCAACCCCATCTGTTCGCCTCTGAAAAACGGGATGAGCCATCCCGGCGAACAGTTCCGGTTAAGAGATACTTTCCTTTATAAGAATAATTGAGACGGCCAAAGAAAGAGATCAACCTGTTCTCCGGCTTATCAAAACGATATTTGGAAAATGAAATAAGGGTACCATCTGTTGTCTTATCGGTATAGGGAGACCAACGGCTTCCATTAGTTGCTATACTATCCAGAGTGCCATCTGGCTTTTGATAAAGTTTGCCATTGGGATCACTCTTGGCGTTATAATTAGTGGTTGAGAA
>Ga0068860_100000697_pt1 | contig 38584 bp, 27 predicted proteins | sample KBSSwiS32_FD_66597 | JGI IMG/M metagenome (GOLD analysis project Ga0068860, IMG submission 66597) | Switchgrass rhizosphere microbial communities from Kellogg Biological Station, Michigan, USA - KBS Switchgrass S3-2 | ecosystem: Host-associated > Plants > Roots > Rhizosphere > Soil ... | reverse complement strand
ATGTCGCTTCCCTTTTCCTTGCCGGATTTCCGAGAGGTCTTCTTTTGCCTCTCTTCTTCCGCCTCCTCCTCGGATTCTCGCGCCTTCTCGGGCAGCCGGCTCTGAAGGTTGTCCAGACGGCCCTTCAGAGCATCCATATCCGGCTCGGATTCCTTCAGAAACTTGACATCTTCAATGACTCCACCGAATTCATAGGCTTCTTTCTTGAGCTCTTCGGCCTCGTGCATCAGAGCGGTTCCATGGGTGATATCGCGCAAGCGGTAGGATCTCTCCTTGAGGCTTTCCACCTTCGTGCGCAGCTTCAAGGCTTCCGTTTCGCTGATCCCGCCTGGCGTGCCCGTTCCCAGCTTGTTGAAGATCGGCGCCAGGAGAGAAGCCAGGGTCACCTCCTCGGCTTCTACCTGATCGTCCTTCTTCTCGACCTTCTCGTCGTCTGGCTCCGGTGTTTTAGTGGCCTCTTCGAGTAATTTCTGGACCTCCTCCGCGTCCAACTCGGTCCTTTCCGCCATGCCAATGGCGGGCTCGACGATGCTCTCGTACTCCTCCTGAGCTGGGAACGCTGCCTTGACCTCGTCGCCCCTTAGGAATCCCATCAGGTCCTGCTTGGCGCTGGCAACAAATACGGTGGCGTCTTTGTCACTCATTTCCACCCAGACGTGATGGCTCTTTCCTCCTCCGGTGAAGGGCACCTTCTTGCCCACCTGCCCATCGAAATTGGCCTTTCCTCCACCCTCCTCCTCTCCACCCACTCCCAGAGCCCGCAGCAGCCCGCGCGCCCGCTCCGCGAGCCAGCCGATCACCCGGTCGATGATCCCCATCACCCATTCCTGCATGCCGCGGATGCGGTCGGCGATCGTCTCGGGCAGGTCGCCGAGGCCGACATAGTCGGCGAGGAAGTCGATCACCGGGGCGATCAGGCCGGCGAGCGCGGTCTCGACCGCCCGGGCCATGCCGGCGGTGTTGCCGGCGACCAGGTCCGCGATGCCGTTGACCACGGTCTCCACCAGACGGAAGATGCGCGCCGCATTGTTGAAGATCCAGGAGAGGACGCGGTAGATCGCCTCGATCGCCTGGACGATCGCGCCCACCGGATTGAACAGGGCGATGATACGCACACTGACCTGATGGATCAGGGCCTCGATGATGTAGTCCTTGGCCATCTGGAGAACCTGATCGAGGATGGCCTGCGGATTGAGCTGCTCCTTGATCATCTCGAAGAGGCCTTCGGGCCCCAGCTCGATCAGGTTGGCAATCAGCTCGTAGGCCTGCTCGATCAGCGCCACGTTCTCTTCACCGATGTGCCGGGCGAGCACCTCGCGGATGCGCGGCCAGGTGATGCCCATGAGCTGCAGGAAGAAGGTGACGATGCTCTCGAGCGAGAGGTCCGTCGGGACCGTCACGCCGACCGAGCCGAGGCCGGAGAACAGCCAGTCCATCAGACCTTGGAGCAGGTGCTGGCCGATGCGGTCGAAGAACCCCTGGAAGCCCTGAGCGAGCGCCGTCAGCAGGTTGCTGGCGAAGCCCAGGGGATCGTCGGCTATGTCGCTGATGACCGACTGGATGCGGGCCACCAGAGCCCAGAAGGCGGCGGGCGGGATGCCGACCAGTTCCAGGAGGCCTTCGAGGATGAAGCGGGCGGGGTCTTCGAGGAAGCGGTCGACCGCGTCGGCGAGGCGGCCGAGGAAGCCCCCCGCCTCCACGCGTAAGGCGTGGATCTGCTCGCGGACCTCCTGAACGGAAGTGGCGGCGCGGTTGACGAGGTCGCGGTTGAAGCTGGTCTGGGCCTCGGTGACCCGGTTGTGCAGGCCGTCCAGCTCGCCGCTCAACCGTGCCTGCTCGCCGGCCGCCCATTCTCGAAGGCCTTCGGGAAGATCGGCGAACAGCTCGTCAATCCGGGTGCGGGCATCAGCAATGATTGCCTCGCAGGTGGCGATGACGCCGTTGACCTCGGTGGAGATCTCGCGGATCAAGTCGCAGACGCCGTCGCCGAAGTCGAGCTCGGCGACGTCGTAAGCCTTCTGAATCCAGTCGGGCAGTCCAAAGGCACTATCCCAGACGCTGACCACCGCGCCCCAGCCGCCGGAATGACGCTCGCGGACCCAGCCCTCGACCTCGCTCAGACGCGTCTGGAACCGCGTGGAAAGGATGGCGACGCCGGAATCCCAGCGGCTCATTGCGGTCTGGGCCAGGGGCTGGAGAAGGCCGTCGACCTGGGTCTGGGCGGAGCTGAAGATCGATTGGGCCTGCGCGCTGATCTGGGCGCGCTGCTGCTCCTCGGAGCCGACCATCTCCTGCTGCCGGCCGGCGGTGCTCTGCACGGTGGCGGCGCGGGAGCTGCCGAGGGCCGCCAGGGCGCGCTGTTGGAGGCCCTCCATGTCGGCGGAGGCGCGGGAGAGGGCGGCCTGCTGTTCGGCCATCACCTCGGCGGGGCCGCGCTCCGCCGTGGTCTCCAACTCGCCCTGGGCCTCTCGGGCCTCCGCGATCGGGCCGCTTTGGACCAGCTGGGCCGCCTCGCTGCTCATGCCCGCCTCGTCCACCCGGGTCTGACTCGCGGCCACGTCGGCGTCGAGCGAAACGTCTTCGGCCGGCACCTCGTCCGGGGTCGCCGCCGCGGCGCCGACGTCGGGGGTCTCGACCGCCGCGGGGGGTGTCTCCAGGGGCTGTGCCTGCTGCTGGGGGGCGCCTTCCGGCGGTGCATCGAGCGGGTCGTAGCCGCTCTCGACCCTCTGGGCATCCCCTTCGATCGAGGAGCTCAACTGGTGTCCTGCCGAGGTGGCGATCTCCTGAGGGTTGGACTGGACGAGGGACTGCTCGTCGGTCGGGCGCCTGCTGCGGATCGCCAGACGGATGTCGTTGCACAGTTGCTCGATTTCCGGGCTGGGAGCGGGCCGCTCGCCGAGGGCGGCCACGAGGTCGGCCTGAGCCCGGCCCGCGGTCTCCTCCGGCGGCTCGGTGACCGCGCCGCGCGCCGCGCCCGCGGACTCCGCGGCCGCGGGCAGCTCCTCGGTGACGGCGGCGGCCTCGGAGGCGTTGCCCTGGACCTCCGCGAGCCGCGCCCGGTGCGCCTCGGACATCCCCGCCGGGGGCTCGGGCATGAGGAGCTCGACGCCTGCGCCGGCTCCACCGGAGATTCCTTCGGAAGCCGGAGCCGCGGCGGGTGCGGGCGCTCCGTCCGGACCGGAGGCCGCATCGGCTCCCGCCGCTCCCTCAGCCTGAACGGTCTCCTTAATCGCCTTGCGCTGAACGGGCGTCTCTTCGTCCATGGCCTTCTTCTGGACGGTCTCCTCGCAGGCGCAGCTGGAGACGGAGGAGGGGCCGCCCGGCTTGATGGGCGAGGCCGCTGGCACCTCAGAGTCGGAGATGGCCCGTTGAGCAAGGGAGTCGGCCTCGCCGTCGACGAGGCCGATCTGCACAGTGGCGGCGAGACCGAAGGCCGGACCTGCGGCGTAGAAGGCACCCAGCCGGCCGCCGGCCCGCGCCGGGGCCGCCGCCTCCGCCGGCCCCGCCGACGCAGAGGGACGCGCGGCGCGGGCGGCAGGCGTCTTCGGTTTCAGCCGGGCCTGAGCTGTGTTCACGGCCTCCCTTCCAGGGCGGCGACGAAGACTTCCATGCCGCCGTCCGCGGCGCGCGGCGCGACGGCTTCGCTCAGCGGAAAGGTCCCGCCGGCCTTGCGGTACTCGCTGCGCAGCGCCTCGTCCAGATGGCGGAGCTCGACCGGGCCGGCCTCGTCGAGCGCGAGGAGCGTGGCGTGGAGGGCGGTGTTGCGGAGCTGGCCGCCGGTGAGAGCGCAGCGGCGGGCCACTCGCTCCAGATAGGCGGGAGCGACGCCGTGCGCCCGCGGCAGGTGGAGATCGAGGATGCGCCAGCGCTCTTCGGCCCGCGGCGGCAGGAAGGGGACGACGACGTCCATGCGACGCTGGAACGCGGGATCGATGTTCTCGCCCAGGTTGGTGGTGACCAGCACGATCCCCCGGTAGCTCTCCAGGCGCTGGAGAAGGTAGTTGGTCTCCAGGTTGGCGAAGCGGTCGTTGGCGGACTTGACCTCGGTGCGCTGGCCGAGGAGGGCGTCCCCCTCGTCGAGGAGGAGGACGACGTCCAGCGCCTCGGCGCGGGAGAGGACGCGGTGGAGGTTTTTCTCGGTCTCGCCGATGTACTTGTTGACCACCGCCGCGAGGTCGACCCGGTAGAGGTCCATGCCGAGCTCGGCGGCGAGGACGCGGGCGGCCAGCGTCTTGCCGGTGCCGCTGGGGCCGGTGAACAGGGCGCGGACGCCGCGGCTCGCGCCGTTGCCGAAGGCGGGGCCCAGGTGATCGAGCAGGCGCTCGCGGTGCCGACAGCGCCGCTCCAATTCGGCGAGCTTGGCCGTGGTGGTCTCGGAGGTGACGAGGTCGCCCCAGGTGCCCCACGCCTCGAGAGGGTCGGCGAGGGTGTCCAGCATCTGCCGATTGAGCGCCCGGCCGGCCTCGCGCACATCGTTCGGGCGGACCTCCTCACGGCCGTCCAGGGCGGCGAGGGCGGCGGCGATGCGGGCCACCCGGCGGATGAAGCCGGCGGAGAGATGGAAGCGCCCCACGATCTCGTCGAGACCGGCGGCCGGCCGGCCCTCCAGTGCGCGGAGCCAGCATCGGCGTCGCAGCTCCGCGCCAGGTGCCGGCAGGACGAGGGTGACGGCGCCCTCGCTCCCTCGGCCTCCGAGCCCCCCCTCCATCCCCAGGAGGAGCACGAGAGGCCCACGGTAGCCGGTCAGCGCCGGTGGCTCCGTGGTCTCTCCCGGCCCCAGATCCCGGGCAAGCGCGGGGAGGGACCGGGTGAGGGTTGCGAGCGGCCCCACGGCGCGCGTCCGCTCCTCGTCGGCGGAACCGTCCACGAGCAGGAGGCCGCGGTCGAGGGCGCGGGCCACGGCGCCCGCCACCTCCACCGGATCGGCTCCGGGATCGCTGCGCAGCACCAACGTCCGCGCCCGGCCGTCCGCGAGGAGAGCCGGCACCCGCGCCAGGCGCTCCAGGAAGTCGTCCGGGGCGAGCAGGTCCTGCAGCACCGGAAGCTCCTCCGGGGCGAGGAGCTGAAAGCCGGAGACCGACGCGGCCTGACCGCGGGCGGCGTCCCAGAGGAGGGGCGGCACCCGCAGCAGCCATTCCGTGCGGGGGGCCTGCCGGTTGGGGATCTCCAGCAGGCCGGCCTCGACCAGCGGCCGGCAGAGGGTCCAGGCATCCGTTTCCCCCAGGCGGGCCTCGCCGGCGGCGATCACCCGGCCCGTCAGCTCCAGTGTGGGGCGGCGCTGGCCGACCGGCTCTTGGAGCTCGGCGAAGAGGGTGCCGAACCGGGAGTCCTCCTCGACCAGCCCGGCGAGCAGGAAGGCGAGACGGCCGGCGAAGCCGATCCCCGCCTCGTCCAGGGCGCGTAGCGGCAGGTGAGCCTCGGTCTCCGCTTCCCAGGCCGCGATCTCCGCCTGCCATTGCGCGGGCTGGAGATCTCGCAGGTATCCGGCCAGGAAGGGGTAGCGATCGAGGACTTGGTCGACCGGCGGCCCGCCGGTCGACGCCAGCCGCCGGACGTGGTCGACGACGGCGTGAACCGCCGCGTAGAAGAGCAAGGTGAAGTGGCCCGCCGCGGTGCGGGGAACGGTCTCGAACGGACGGCTCGTGGTCAGGCCCATGATCGATCTCCCGGGTCATTCGAAGTGGAACAGCACCACGCGTCCGAAGCGCGGTATCCAACCGGGATCGCGGTCCAGCCCGGCCCTGCGGACCGGCAGGGAGATGCGGCCGAGGTCGGCCACCAGATCGACGTGGCTGGACGTGACATAGATCCGGCCGGGGCAGAGCAGCAGGGTCTCCGCGACCTCGTCGGGATCGACGCCGAGGGCCTCCTCCAGCCGTCGGTGGATGGCGGGAAGGAGGGACATCAGCCAGGGGGAGAGGGCGGGGTCCAGGCGGTCTGCGGGAGCCCGGCCGTCGAGCTCCGCCAGCTGGGGCCAAAGGGAGTCGTGCTCGTGGTCCTGAGCCAGGGGACCCAGGAGGGCGCGGGCGAGAAGCTCCAGGAGCCCCCACGCACGCTCTTGCACCTCACTCCCATGGAGAAGGTCCAGGTGCTCGATGAGGTTGATGAGATAGAGAACGCCGCCGAGGTGGGTGGGGAGGCCTTCGTCGGGCAGCGGCGCAGGGTGGGGTTCGTCATGCCGGGCGTCTTCCTCGCAATGGGTTTCCATCGGCAGAGTCGGCGCTTCGGATTCCCCAACCTCTTCCCACATCCCGTCCCCTCTCCCCTTCATCGCATTGGGGGGGCGCCGCCGCCCATCCCACGGATCGGAAGCGATCTCGTTGCGCTCAAGCGGAAGAGGCAAAGGCGGTTCCGTCACACGGGCCGGATCGCGAGGGCTCACCTCTCCTTCCCGGCGATCCTGTTCGATCCTGCCGGGAGAGAAACGCTGTTGCCCATCAACTGTTCTAGAAGGAGCTTCCCGCACGCCCGGGGCGGGGGAGTAGGAGGGTAGGAGGGGGGGATCGAAGGAGTGAGGACTCCACCACTGCCGCACCTCCAGAGCGAACCATCGCGAACGGACCTGCGCCGGGGCCAGATGCACGCCTAGAACGACTCCGAGCAAGTGCTCCTGCTCGCGTGAAAGTACGGCCGCCTGCACCGCCGGAAGCCAGCGGTGCCAGGGAGCCAAGCCCGGTGAGAGAGGCGGAGCGACCTCCGGGGAAGCTCCCTCCGTCGAAGTCGCCGCCTCTCCGAGAGGGATCTCCATCGTGGCCCCTCTCTCGTGAGAGGGAGAGGGGGCAACGGCCTCGGAAACCAAAAGTTCCGGGCTCAACTCATGGACTCGCACCATCGCCTTCAGCACACGCGCGGTTTCGGCAGCGTCGAGTACGCGGGCCACGCGGACGGCCTCGCCCCAGCGGTCGAGATGGGCGAAGGCGGCGGGCGCCGACCGGGCCTGCTCGAGGAGGAGCGGTGCCAGACCGGGCACATGGAGAGCACGGAGGATCGTCCTCCACCACCAACGTCGCTGGTGCTCGCCCCGGGCGAGGTCGAGGGCGAGGCAAGCGAGCATCTCCGCCTCGTCGGTGAACAGGATGGCCTCCGAACCGGGGGCGATCCACCCCCGGTCCGGATGGGTGGCGCGGCGGGCTAGATCCGCCAGCCGCTCCCGTAGCGCCCGTTCCCAGAGCGGATCGGAATGGACGGAGCCCGCCCTAGTCCCGATCCGGCCCGGCAGGGGATCGGAGAGATGCCGGACGACGAGGATGGCCGCGGGCGGCAGCCCGGCCGGTCGCGGGTCGGCGCCGCCCAGGCGAGCAGAGACCGCGCGCCGCAGGGCGGGCGTGTCCCGCCCCGCGGTCCGGATCCGGACGGTGCCGATCCGCGTCGCGATCTCCATCGCTCCTCCGAAACCCGCCGCTTTAGAAGCGGATCCGCAGCACCCCGTGCCAGGTGAGAAACTCGAAGCGGTCCGGGCTCGTGTCGACCCAGTGATAGCGTGCGTCCGCTTCGACGGCCAACCGCGGCGTCAGGCCGTACTGCACGCCGGTGCCGGCATCGAAGCCATTCTCCCGATCACCGGGGCTGAAGTCGTAGGTGCCCACGCCGGCCAGAACGAACGGCTGGAGCCCACCGGTCCCGAAATAGGCCTTGGCGTTGAGCGACAGGTGATCGACGTCGAAGTCGAGCCTGCGGGCCACGTCGAAGCTGTCGCGTCCGTAGAAGAGCTCCAGCGCCCAGATAGAGCGGAACCGGTATTCGAGGTCGATGCCGTAGCTCGAGCCGCCGTTGATGAATCCGGGGACCTCACCCTGCGGATCATTGACTCCGGCGTGGAGGCTCAGGGACCAGCGGCTGGGCTCGAGGGCCTCGATGGTGGTGGTGATGCTCCTGGAGCTTCTGTCTGGAACCGTGAGTTTGTAGAAATCAGGACCGATATTGATCAGCTCGGCCCCCTCGAGGGCATGGCGCCAACCTTCGAGCTCGCCTTTGTGATTTACGAAGTAGCCGAAGGATGTCATCGGGCGCAGGAACTTGTGCTCGACGCCCTCGATGATCTCCCGCTCCCCGGTGTCGTAATACGCATGGACCGTGTAGGTTGGCCGCGTTTGCGCCAGATCGGAGAAGGTGTCCGGTGGAGCGTCAACGCCTTGCCCGTTGGTGGAAGTCCGCTCCAGACCAGAGGAGACCTGGTCATTGGGGGGGTCTCCAGGAATCGATCTTTTTCCTCGACCTCTGGCCACCTTGGGTGGCATGTTGCGGGTTTCCACGTAGAGATAAATATCCCGCGTACCGCCCAGCCCGAAGTTATAGACACCGGCCCCGCGCGTGAACTTCGATGCGTCGACGAAATCCATGTTTCTGATGACGCTGGCGTTGAGAAAGGTCACCCCGACGCCGTCGAGCTCCACCAACATACACTGGTGATCGCGCCGGTTGTTGACGCCGTTGGGACATGATGGCAGAGAGCTGCAGGCTGCTGTGTGATTGGCATAATAGGATTGATAGCGGCACTTTTCGCAATTCCCGCTGACGCTAAATGAGAGGGTCAGGTTTCCCTGTGCAATCCCCGGGATGTTCGCGGGCGCCGATGTGCCCATCTCCTGCCATAGCTCCCCTGGAGGTACTCCTGCTTCCGGGATCGCCTGGACCCCCCAACTGGCCGTCCGGAATGTCGCCGTGACGCCGTTGGCTGGCGCTGTTCCTTGATTTTTGGGTTTGGCGAAGAATGTGTTGGGGCTGACGAGATTGATCTGATGAGGCGGAGTGTTCGTCGTGCCGACGTCGTCGACACGGAGGGAAACTCCTGCCGTCGAACAGGCAGGGTCGGGCGCTTCCGGCGTTCCCGTGGTCAGCCGGAATTCTCCCCAGTTTTGGGTAACTCCGGTGACGGGAGGTGGTGGGTTGTTGAAAGTCGCGATCTGTCCGTCAGGCCAACTGTAAGGGACCGAACCCGAAGCAGGCGTCGCCACCCGCGCTTCGTACCACATGCGGAAGTTGGTGCCGACCGGGACTCCGTTCGCCAGGCTGGAGGCCAGAGGTACACGCATCTCGACGCCCCAGCCCTGGGGGGCCGTCGTCACCCAAATACGCGCGGGTGTCAAGACCCAGGAGGGCGTGGGGACTACCATCCATGTGGATGATGGAGGCGTCCGGGTACGGACTTCGGCGGTGTAGCCCCCGGTGGCGGTGGCCACGCTTGTCGTGGTGGTCTTGATCATGATGGCCACGTCCACCCCTCCACTGGGATTATGGAAGCCGACGAAGAGCCGCGTAGTATTGAGTGTCAGCGCCGGAGCCGCCTTCACCTGCCACGACAGGTACAGGAACTCGCGGAGAACAGATGGAGGAACCGAAGTATCCAACTCTTCCCGGTGAAGAGCGCGGAACAGCACGTGCTCCGAGGCGACACCCACACCGTTCAAGGGGAAAGTCTGCTGGTGGGCACCCCGCCAGCGGGGATCGTCCTGCCCCGTGTTGTACTGGGGAAACGTCTGTGAGCTGTTGTCCCACCAGTTGGGCGGTCCAGAGAGCCCTCCCGGCACGCCCTCGGCTCTCGGGATGCAGATGGGCGCCGCCGCGAGCGGGCTGGCCTGGAGGAGAGCGGCCCAGACCACGAGGCAGACCATGCACAAGCCTCGGCCCAGTCGCCTACGGAGAGAGATTCGGAGATTCAGCATCGTTTGTTGCATGGTCCACTCCTTATTTCGTGTGGCGCCTAGTCGGGCGAGGTATTACGAGCTAACCAAAAACCAAACTGACCAGGGTCCTCCGGATGGTTCGCCCGATCGGGGACCCCTGACGCTGGATTCGAAACTCGATCTCTCCGGCGTGGGAGACTGTGCTCGACGCGCTGATGAGGAACGAGGCTGTCTTGCTCCGGCCTTGAGGAGTCAGCAGGTCCGCAGGCGTCACCGTCAGGAAGGTGATTCCTCCATCGATCCGGACCGTCCATCCACTGCCGGAGACGATCCGCGGCAGAAGGTTGTACTGGCCTTCGACGGTGAACCCGGCCAGGAGGGTCAGCAACATCTCGCCGCCGGCGGCAAGCCGGATTTCTCCTCCCACGTGCGCCGAAGGAGGTTCCGCTCCGAAAGGTGTCCAAGAGAACGAGGGATCTTCGGCTTCGGTCAGGGTCCCCACAGTGAAACTGCGGGTGTCCTGCATCACGGCTACCCCTGGAGTGTTCGAGCTGACGGTGAGGGTGAAGCTCGACGGAGACGAAGGAATCGAGGGAATGCGGACTAGGACCGTCCCTTCCTGCAGGCTTTCGAGCTCGATCGAGTTCGAATCGAGGGGTGCCCCGTCTTGACCGAGAATCTGGATCTGGTCCTGCCAGGCCGACGCATTGGGGACACGGCTGACCGTCGCCTGGATAGGAAATCGGGCTGACTGGTTCACCCGCGAGAAGACACGGTACCGGAAAGTGGCCTGCCCACCCGCGCTGATCGTCGTTGGATTGACCGATTGGAACGAGATCTCGAGATTACCCTCCAGGGGTAACTGGAGCGGAAGCACGACGAGGGGGCGGAAGGCGACGGCGTCCTGGTTCCTCACCGAAAGTGTGACCGTCCTCCCCTCCCGCGGCAGGCCTGGAATCGGCGGCACGGTGAACAGCAGTCGCTCGTCGGTCCCGGAGACGAAGGAGAGAACCTGCACTGCGTCCAGGAACACGCGATGCGCTCCGGTGGTGAATCCGAAATTGCGTCCTTCGACCTGGAGACGCTGATTGACTCGCACCAACTCCGAAGAGACCCGGGTGATCACGACGGTGCTCGCAGACGCCCCTTCCAGCGCCACCACCCGGCCGTCCAGACCCTCCAGGGTCGCGAGGATGCGGTTCATGAATTCCGCGGTGATGAGATCGTCGGGCAGCACTCGTTCGAACTGTTGTGGCATGGCTCTGTCCTCCGCTCACTCGACGAGGAGCGTCGAGTAGTTGCTGAAGCTCCAGCGGCTCACGTCGTACCGAGCCTGGGCGTGATAGCGCAAGAAACCACTGGCGAAGAGAACGACCGGTGGAGTCGGACGGGCGCTTCGTCCCAGCGCCGCCCGGCGGTTCTCCCGAAGCTGGTAGAGCCAGACCATCTCCGGCTCGGCGAGGTCGATGGGCGGCATTTCCAGGGATCGCGCGAGAAGGGAGTCGGCCCGCGCTCCTTCGAAGAACACCGGCCCGCGCACGGTTCGGCCCTGAAAAAAGACGGGCACCAGGACTCCCCGCGGCCGTCCGGTCCCCTGGGTCGGCAGCAAGCCCACAGGCGGCAGATAGCGGAAGAAATCGAGTGTCCTAATCGCCGCCGGGTTCGGGTGTGACTGGACGAGATCCTCCAATTGGTCCTGGAACTGCAAGAGCACCGCCTCGGCGTCGGCTGGCGACCGTTCCCCTGCCAGGGTCGGCCAGCGTGCCGAGGGTTCGCCGGCCACCGGTCGGCGGCGAACCGCCCAGAGATCCAGAAAAGCGATGCCGCGCAGGTTCCAGAAGAAGAGCGCCACCGGCACCTCGCAGTCGGAGAGACTTCCGGTCGCGCGCAGGTCGTCCAAGGCGCCGTGAGAGCGGATGGCTGAAAATCCGTTCTGCCGGGCGAAGGGATCGACGGCGAAGCCTCCGAGGGCCTCGGTGCCGAAACAGAGGTGGGCGGCGAGGTTGCGCAGGCGGGAGAGGCGCGCCGGGTCGTTCGCCCCCGCCAGCTCCGTTACCAGCAGGTCGCGGGTGCCCTGAGAAATCTTCGTGAGCCGGCTCGGGTCGAGCAGCTCCAGGCGGAATCGGACCCCTTCGACCGCATAGCGGCTGCCGCAGCCGGCGACCCGGCTGTCGCCGCCCAGGCCGCTCTGAGGAACTCGCTCCCGAAAGCCGTCGGCCGGCGCGAGGAGCAGCACGTAGAGGCCGACGCCGACCGGCACCCGCGTCTCCAAGGGGCGGGAGCAATCACGGAACAGACAAGGCCCATCCGCCTCGTCCTGGCGCGAGCGGACGAGGGCGAGGAACTCGCGGGCCGGCAGCTCGAGCGTCTGCCCCTTGCGGTTGAGCGCGAGGCCGGGCTGGATCTCCAGTACCGGCGGCCGTCCATCCGCGCCGTCGTGCTCGACGCGGACCGTGAGGCCTTCCACGATGCCGGCGCCGGTCGCCCGGCCGAGGCGGTCGTGGTGGGCGCGCTGGGCCTCCTGCTCGGTCTTGAGGTCGGCCGCCGAGAGCTGCTGGCCCTCGAAGAAGTTGACGTTGCGAATGCCACGTTCCAGGATCGCCGTCGAAAGCTCGCGGGGCATGATCGTGTCTCCGTTCGGCCTACTGCGGGCTGAGGAGCTGGAGCATCGGGTCGGTGACGCCCTGGATGCCGCGCAGGTCGTCCACGCTCTCGAAGCCGCCGAGCTCTTCCCGTCGAGCGAGGATGCGGTTGACGACCGCCGGACGATTTCGGAAGACCGCGCCCACGCCCATCAGCTCTTCCCGGGTGACCGAATTCAGGTCCAGACCTCCCCGGATCAAGAGGATCGTCCGGCGCAACACCCAGCTTTCGAACAACCCTCCCTGGATTCCCAACCGGGAGCCGGCAGGCCGGTCTCCGGTCGGCAAGGACCCGCGCAAGTACTCGCCATCCACCGCGCGGTTTTCCCGGTCGAGCACGAAGTCGCACCGGAGGGTGACCAGGAGCTGGCGGCTGACTCGTTCGCTGCCCAACAGATTCGGGTTGAAGAGGAGGGCCGCGGCCGGCGCGTTCGGGCCGGGGACCGTTCTCGCCTGGGTGATCAGCCCGCCGACCAGTGCGCCCGTCTCCACCGGGATCGGTGCCTCCGTGACGAGGCGCAGTCGGCTGACGAAGCTCGCCACGTCCGACCGCTCGGCGAAGAGCTGGAAGGTGTTTGGGTCGAGGGAACCGCTGCGGACCTGGACCGTAGTGCCGTCGTTGATGGTCTCCCGGCCGAAGGCGATCACGACGCCGGTGACCGGCCGGTCGTCCAGCGTGAAGCCGAACGTGCTCTGCCCGCCGTGCCGCCAGCTCAGCGCCACGATGCGCGTGAGATCCCCCTCGAGCCCCGTTCCCGGAGGCCCCTGGAGTCCTTGCGGACCCGGCTGCCCCGGCTGGCCCGGAAGCCCCTGCGGTCCCGGAGGTCCTTGCGGCCCCGGCTGACCCGGCTGGCCCGGAAGCCCCTGCGGTCCCGGAGGTCCTTGCGGTCCTTGCGGTCCCGGAGGGCCTTCCTCGCCGGGGGGGGATGAGCCCAAGCCGCCTCCTGCGACGCCTCCCCAGCCGAGGAGCTCTTGGAGCAGGCGGGTTTGGAGGAGGCACGGCCTGTCTTCCTCGTCGATCACCACGTCCTCGGCGATCCCCGTTACGCGCAACGCCTGGTCGAGGGACTCGATCCCGAAGTCGAGGCGCGCGAGCAGCACGCACCCCTCGCCCGGTGGGCCGGAGGCGCAGTTGCGGCCGTTGCCCAGGAGGCGGGGCCGCACCTCGGTGACCCAAACCAGGAAAGCGGCGCGGAGGAAGTCTCCGGCGTCGCCTGGGTGGAGGCGCAGGCCGTCCGGCGGGGAGAGCGCCGGCGGGCTCGCGGGCGGCGAGCTGGAGGCGATCAGATTGCGGACGAGATCCTCCAATTCCTCGCGGGTGAGGAAATCACCGGGCGCGTCCGTGATCTCGATCGCGCGCAGCAGGTCCCCGAAGTCACGGACCACCTCCTCTTCGATCTGCTGCGGGGGCGTGAGGCGCAGGGCCAGCTCGAAGGCGTCGGCGATGCGCGACGGCGCGGAGCTGTCCTCCAGCGAGCGGCAGGGACCGCCGGGGATCGGTACCCGGTCGGTCTCGCACTCGCGGTAACAGAGGACGAGATAGAGCGAGAGCCGGTCCGGCGGCGGCGAGGCGAAGCTCGTCTCGACCTCCTCCCGGTGGCGGTCCAGCCAGTCATTGAGGCGACCGCACTGGGCCACCGGGACACGGATCTCGCGGCCGTCGGGATTGACCGCGAGCCCCGGCTCGACGACCACCTCGGGACCGCCGGTGGTGTCGCGCACGGCGACCTCGAGGCCGCAAACGGTGCCGTAGCCGTGAAGCGCCCGGTTGTGCAGGCGGTGCTTCTCGAGGAGGTAGATCTCCTCCTGGAGGAACTCGTCGACCCCGAGCACGAGGCCCGTCCGATAGAGGTTCCGCTTCCAGGGGTCGAGGGCGACAGCCTGATCCGTGACGTCTTGGAAGTCACACATGCACATGCGGTTCTCCTTGGATCGGCGGGATGCTGTCGCGCCCGACGACGAGGCGGTCGCGGACGTTCCAGGGGTGGGATTCGGCCAGGAAGCCCGTTCCCAGGAAGCCTGAGCCGAGGACGAGGGTGACATAGCGGCTCCCCTCGCCCAGGGCGGTGTCGAGGCCCAGGCGGGCGGTTCCGACCTGGAAGAGGGCCCAGAACAACTTGACCTCGAAATCGGTGTGCGCCGGCTTTTCGCGGGCGACAATCTCGCGTACCTGGTCGCGCCGCCGCGCGCGCGCCGCCGGATCCTCCCCCGGCTCGGTGGGGATCAGGACGGTGAAGCGGTGGGCTCTACGATGGATCGGCAGCACCAGGGCAACGAAGCGGACCCAATCGGCGAGCGCCGCGCCATGGTCGGGCAAGGCGTCCTCGCCCGGCAGGGCAATCTCCTCGAAGGAGCCGGGACGGCGGGACGCGGGCAGCGTCCAGGCATCGCCCAGGGCGCTCACCCGGCGGTAACGGCGGGCCAGGAAACCGCGGTAGAGGGGAGCGTCCGCGACGGTCACCGGCGCCCAGGCGAAACCGAGCGCCGTGCGGGTGAAGGCGAGCCAGTCGATGGCCACAGCCGGGTTCCCCGGCGCGACCGCCGAGAGACGGATGGCTGCGAAGGAGGCGTACGACGTGTCCCATGCCGCGTTGAGCCGTTTCAGGGCGGCCGCCTCGGCCTTGTCTCCCTCGCTCTCCAGATAACGGCTGCGCAGGAAGTCGCGGAAGCGGCGGTGCAAGGGCGCCGCGCCATGCGCCGGATCCCACACCTCTCTCGCGGTCGCGAAGCCCGGCCCGCCGGGCTCGGTCGGATCGCCCAGCACCACGCCGGGCAGCTGGCGGGTGAGGAAGGACTCGACGATGCGTACCGCGCCGCGGCCGGGGACCTGATCCGTCACACCGTCGGCCGCGCCGAGCCCGGCGAAGATCCTCTCGTCCGGGCAGGGCTCGGTCGCCAAGCGGATGGCCGCGATCAGGCCGGCCGGCGTGCCCCGCCAACGGAACAGGCGGGCGGCCCAGGCGAGGAACAGGCGACGGCGGGCATCGTCCCACTCCGGATCGAGCGCCGCGCCGAGCCAGCCGGCCAGCCACTCCAGGAGCTCCGGCGGCGCTGAGCGGACGTCGAAGAGCATTTCGGACCGCTCGATTCGCCCTTCGATCGCGGTGAACAGCCCCTCGGGATTGGCCAGGAAGCGGTCCAGAAAGGAGGCGGAGATCGGCTCGTCCCGATAGACCGCGGGCAGGTACTCGCGCAGGTAGGAGAAGCGAGGGGCGTAGGCGCGGAGGCTCATGAGCCGCGGCGTCGTTCGGCCGCTGCCGCGCAGGGTGAGGCGCAGCTCCAGATACCGCCCGCTGGCCTCCTGGAGCAGCAGCTCCCGGGTGCCGGCGCAAGGGTCCGCCGCCTCGCCGACGAAGGGACGATGGAACGGCAGCTCCGAGCCGCTGGCGCGCCGCCGGGGGTCCGGCTCGCGCCGCCAGCCGCTCTCGGCCAGGAGCCGCGGATCGTCGTGGGCGCGGCTCTCGACGGAGATCCCGTCGCCCGGCGGCACGACCGCGTCGAGCAGCAGGCGGTGCCAGACGCAGCCGGGCTCCCGGCCATCGAAGCGTGGCGTGGTCAGGGCTCCCTCCGTGGCGTAGCGCCGCCGCGGCTGCTCGACCAGAGGATTCCACCGCGTTTCCAGGTCGTAGAAGACCTCTCTCCCGCCTTCCCCCTCTCCCTCGAGCAATGCCTTGTAGCTCCACCGCCGCATCGGCAGGTAGCGCGGCACCAGGTCGAGGGTGGTTCCGTCCGCGTCGGACGCGAAGCGGAAGGCGAAAGTCTGGTTGCCGTCGTCCGCCGCCAGGTAGAGCTCGCCGCGCACGGCGCCAGGCTCGGCCTCCAGGGGGAGGAAGGCGAAGTCGTGCCCGCGGAGGTCGGCGTTCGAGGCTGGCGCGTCGTCGTCGAGAACCCCCGCGAGAGCTCCGGCGAGGGAGATCTCCTCGGCGGGCAGGAGTCCCTTTCGCAGCAGGAGGAGCCGGGAGAACGTGAGGGCCGGATCGCTCTCCAGAAGGAGCGCTGAGCCATCGGGCAGGCCGGCGACCGAGACGATCCAGGAGGTGCCTCCCCAGGAGGACGATGGCGACGAGAGGTCGAGCGAGAGATCTGACGGGAAGCGCCGGGCCGGCCGCACCCGCGTGCCGCCCGCGAGCGGCCGGAAATCCTCCCGGACCTCCGGCTCCTCATTTTCGAAGCCCTCCGGCGGCGCGGCGCATACCCGAAAACAGCGGTCGAGCCGCCACAGGCGTGACTCTCCCGCCCCGGGGTCGCCGGAGAGCACCCAGACGCCGTTGCCCGGGGCGGGCGCCAAATCGAAGGGGGCGAACGGCACGGTCGCGGGCCAGGCGAGCTGGCGGGGAGGTCCCCCGGCGTGGAGGTCGAAGAGGAGCAGCCCGCCCGGGTTCAGGGTGCCGGCGACGAGGTAGTGATGGCCGGTGACGGCGAGCCCGCGCAGGCGCGGCAGGATCTGCGGAATAGGCGTGGCGGCGGGCCGGAAGTCGCCGGCCGGCTCCGGCTCATCGCAGCCGCGGGCGAGGTCCGCAGTCGACCACCAGCGGCCGGCGGGATCGACCGGGGAAGGCTGATAGAGGATCTCGTCCTGGCCGGGGCCGATCCAGTAGACGGTGCCGAAGCGGTCGCGCGCCGCGCCCCGGCGATCGGTCGGGACCGGCGGCGTCTCCGAAGGACGGCGTCCGAAGAGCAGCAGCCGCGGCGCCAGGGTGACGGCGTTGCGTTCGGCGTCCCAGGCCAGAGGTTGCTCCTGCGAGAACAGAGGGCGCCAGTCGCGCTCGCCGAGGAGCAGGTGAAAGCGGGTGCCGTTGACGTCCACCTCAGCACTCCTCCGGTACGACGGGGACTGGGACGACCGGCAGGCCGCCGGTAGGAGCCGGTTCCGCGGCCTCGCCGCGCACCTGCTCGAGCGGCGCCGGATCTCCGGCCTCGACCGCCAGGCCCATCAGCCGCGGCAGCTTGAGGCCGGTGAGAGGGACGGTGGGGACCGCACCGCCCGTCTCGTCGCCGAGAAAGAGGCCGGTTACCTTGGCGACCCCGTCGACGCGGGTGGCCGCGGCCGAGACCTCCGCGGCTTCGACCGACTTGCCGAGGGGCCAGCCGCGCTTTTCGAAACCTCCCAAGAGCGGCGACAGGAATCGGCGGACTGCCGCCCGCACCGCCTCGCGCACCGGGCCCTGGTCGCGGCCGGGCACCACGTCGAGGCCGAGAGAAACCCAGATCTGTCGGTAGACCGGGCCGCGGACGTGGATCTCGGTCGTGACCAACCGGCGCGGTTCGAGGTGGCGGCAGACCGTCTCGAGGAACAGGCGGTCGGGACGCGGAGCCTCGGGCTGCTCAGGATCGTTTTGCGGCACCACGAGCACGGTGACCACCCCTTCGGCCGGGGCCTCCGGCAGATCGGGATGGAAGAGCGGCAAGATCTCCACCCGGCCGAGATCGACTCCCGGCGTCGCGCGGGTGATCTCAGCGAAATCCTCCGCCGACACCAGGCGGTCGCCGTGGCGCAGGAAGGTCGGAATTCTCCTCTCCCCCTCGGCCACCGACTCGGGCTCGTCGCCGCCCCAGGTCGGCACCGGGTTGGAGACCTTGCCGGCGAAGCCCACGCCGGAGAGCTTGTTGATCGACCCGATGCCGACCAGGCCCGCCCGGCCGCCGCCGAAGTCGTAGGAGACCTGGAGGGCGGCCCCGCGCGGCGGGCGCATGCCGCGAATGCCGTCGCCGAAGCGGATTTCGCCGGATTCGCGATCCACGGTGTAGACCCGCGGCGTCTGCGGCCCGCCCGGAGTCCCCGGAGACGGCCCGCCGGCTCCCACCTCGGGCGGTGCGACCGAGAGCTCATCGATCGCCTGCCAGACCTCGCCGTTGACGGTGAGCCGGACGCTGCCGGGAAGGACCGGACGGCGGGAGAGGGTCATCGTCTGGTCCGGCTCGCCGGTGCCGGGCGGCAGCAGCTCACCGGCGACCCGCGCCCGCTGGACGACCCGGGCGGCGTTGATCCCGATCCAGCTCAGCCGGGCGCTCACCTGTCGGCTGCCGCCCCGGCTTCGCGGGTCGGCCTGCGGTGAGCGAAGGCGGATCCAGGTGACCAGGCGCGCCTGGTCGTCGCTGTCTTCCAAAGACGGCGGATAGTCGCCGACGCCCGGCTCCAGCGGATCGAGATCGAGCCAGGTGCCGAGCCTGCCTGCGTCGGGCAGGGAGAGCTCGACGACGTCCGGATGGACGAGCAGGTCGCCGGCCGCACGTGCGTCGAGCCGCTCATAGCGGGGCTGGCGGACGGCGGTGTTGGGGATCTCGAAGACCAGGGTCGGGCGCACCGCGGCGGTTTCCCCATCGCGGCCCCCGCCGGGACCCAACACCAGTCCGTCGACCTCCAGGGCCGGCAGGACGCCCACGGTCAGTACACGCCCGGCGATCGCCCGGCGCGTCTCCTCCAGGCTGGTGCGGGGGCGGGCCATCAGGGCGAGCCAGAGGGCGCCGTCCAGCGTGTCGGCGAGATCGAGCGTCGGCAGGGACACGCCTCCCGCCGGCGTGGTGAACGGGACGGTCTCGTAAAAGTCGAGGGTCTGCCCCGTCGTCTCGTGGCTGGCGTAAAGCCGCCGGTAGAGGCGCGCCACTTCCGTCCGCCGCGCCTCCGGGATCGGGCGTTTGACGTAGACCCGCGCCTCAACGGGCAGCACGTCCAGACCGTTCTCCGTGCGGAACGGGACGTTGCCGGCGAGCACCTCCAGGTCCGCCCCCAGGGTGACCCCCTCGATCGGCCCCGCTCGCGGGGTCTCGAAGGTGACCAGCCCGCGAGCCGCCTCGGCGGCGCGCAGTGGCAGCCCGAGCAGGCGTAGGTACTTCTGGCGGTTGCGCAGGGGGATCTGGTTGGCGTGGTAGATGACGCTCTCGGCCATGAAGGCGAAGAGCTGAAGCAGCGTCACCCCGGGATCGGAGTCGTTGAAGTCGGTCCACTCGGGGTTGTGAACCCGGATGCGCGCCAGCGCCTCATCGACCAGATCGCGATAGCGGCGGCCGTCGAGCTCGGGGGTGGGAAGCGGCATGGTCCGTGTCTTTCCTCAAGTCGTGAAGCGGACGCGGAGGGTCACCTGGTCGGCGGCCTGGGTGGCGACCAGCCGGTAGCGCACGGTGGCGAGGGCGGCCTCGAGGTCGCCGGCGTCGGCCTCGACCTCGACGGATTCGACGTCGATCCGCGGCTCCCAGCGGCCGAGCGCCTGGTGGATCGTCTGTTGGATCAGGCGGTGGGTGGACACCGTGTTGGGCTGGAACAGGAAGCGCCGCAGGCCGCCGCCGAACTGCGGCAGCATCACCCGCTCTTCCAGCTCGGTGAGCAGGATCACGCGAATCGCCTCGCGGATGTTGTCCGGGCCGGCCGACCAGGCGATACGGCCGTTCGGGCCGACCCGCACCGGGAAGCTGATTCCGCGGCCGAAGCGGCCCGCGTCGTCGCGGATCACGATCCACCCTCCGCCTTCACCGGGATCGGCAGGCAGATGCGGAAGAGCGGCAGCCAGAAGAAGACGACGTTCAGGAGCTGCACGATGATCATCAGGAGGATCAGGGCGCAGATCGTGATGATCGGGATCGAGAAGGAGCAGATCATCCCCAGGTCGAACGCTGTCCCTGCCGGTCCCGCGTTCCCGTCGGCCAGGTTCTTGAGCCCGGCGCTCTGCGCCTGGGCGGCCTGCTGGCGCAGCTTGCTCGACAGCAGGATCGACAAACCCTTGGGAAAACGGCTCAGCCCTTGGAAGCTGGTGTCCACCGGCATGCGGATGCGCAGCGGCCGGACTGGCGCGTCCGGATCGAAGTAGGAGGCCAGCGAGAACGGCCGGCTGGGCCGGCTGACCACCGGATCGTGGAACGGCGCGCAGCCCGGCCGCTCGTGGACGCAGCGCACGACGTAGAGCGTCGGTCCCTCGCCGTCCGCGACCGGCGCCGGGGCCGGCGGGCCGGCCGGCTCAGACGGTGCCGCGGGCGGCGAGATCCCCGCCTCGTAGACCTCCCGTCCGCCGGCCGGGATGAGCCCGGCGTGCAGCCGGTGCTGCCGCCCTTCGTTCGCGAAGGCGAGGGAGAAGAGGGGCAAGCGCTCCTCGCCGGCGAGCGGCAGCGCCGGATCCTCGAGCGGTGCCCAGGTTCCTTCTTTGCGGTCGCCGATCCAGGCGTGCTCGCGCCAGGTCGACGGCTCTGCGCCGCCGGCCGGCCGGGGCTCGATCCGGCGGATGACGAACGAGACCTTCTCCTTGGCCGGATCGACCGCTCGGTCGGGCAGACCGGTCACGCGGCAGACCAGGCTCGCCGCCACCAGGTAGAAGCGGCCGTGGACCGGCTGGAAGAGGCGCGGCGGCGCCTCGCCTGCGAGCCCGGCGGCGTCAACCCAGCCGACGCGCTCGCCCTCCCAGCTCTCGCGCCGGGCGACATGGTCGGCCAGGCGGGCGGGGTCCGCGCCGAGCAGGCGGAGGAGGTCGTCCATGAAAGTGTCGCTGGAGAACCGCAGTAGAGCCGGCTCCTTGAAGCGGTTCCCGGCCGCGCCGTCCTCCAGGGCCAGGTCCCACAAGGGGCGCGCGGTGTGCCATTCGACCGGGTGTCTCATCGTCATTGCCTCCTAAGGGGTGTCACCAGATGTTCCCCGCGCCGGGGGTGTAGGAGGCGCTGACCACCGAGTTGGTGATCACCGTATCCGCCTGGACGACGCCGCTGAACTTCGACATCCCGGCATTGACCGTGACCATCCCGGCGGAGATCTCGACCGTGCTCGCCTGCACCTTCACCTGGGCCGCGGCGGTGACCGTGATCCCGGAGGTGTCGAGCTTGACCGTATTGCCGTTGCTGTCCTTGACCTCGATCGAGCCGGGGCCGTCCTCGAGGACCACGCTCTGGCCGGCCGGGGTCTTGAGCGTCAGGCTCTCGCGTCCGCTCGTGTCGTCGAGCGTCACCACGACGCCGTTGCGCGAGCGCAGGGTCTTCACGTCGTTTCTGCCCGCCTCGTCCATCGACTCCGGCGGCGCGTCGCGGCCGTTCCAGAGGGCGCCGACGACATAGGGCCGCCGCGGGTCGCCGGCCTCGAAGGCCACCAGCACCTCGTCGCCCGTATCGGGGATGAACCAGCTCCCGCGGTTGTCGCCGGCCATCAGGGTGGCCAGGCGTGCCCAGGCCTGGTAGTCGCTCCCCTCGCTGTCCGGCGACCAGGGGAGGCGCACGCGCACCCGCCCCTGACCGTCCGGATCGACGACGTCGGTCACCAGGGCGGTGTAGACGCCGTAGAAAAGGCCGCCCCAGCCGCGCGGGAGACGGGCTTCCAACAGCTCCTGGAAGGCGGGCGCGGCGATCATCGTCCGACTCCCAGGCCGGGCCGCTCGACACGGAACTGCGTGCGCAGCCCAGAGACGAGGTCGTAGGTGTGGCGGACCTCGATCACGTAATAGCGACCGTCGAAGAGGTCGCCAAGACCTTGCAGCCGGAGATGGGTACCGACGCGGACGCGGCCATCCCCCTCGGCCAAACCCTGGCCGGTGACGAAGCGCCGCGCCATGCGGCGATAGCAGGCTTCGGCGAGCTGCTGCGCCTCCGGGCTCGACAGCGGCACCAGATGGGCGATCCGCTCGGGGCGCTGGCCGAAGCGGTCGGCAAGAACCGATCCGCCGCCGTGGCCGCCGTCGAGCTCCCCCCGGACGGCCGTCTCGTCACCCTCCCGCTCGATCCCCTCCTTGGCCTGAACGTCCCAGCCGCTGACCGTGAGACGGGTGCGCTGCTGCGCCAGGTCCGCCAGCACGGAGAGCTCGAGCAGCCCCTGGCCGTAGGTGAGCGTCACCTCGGCGTGCCGGCGCCGAGAGCGAGCCTGCGCGTGCAGCGTGTCGCGGTCGATCCACAGGTCCGCGTCCACGGCGCGGGCGCGCTCGCGCAGGAAGGCGAGATCGCTCTGGTTCACCTGCGCCAGAAGGCGATGAGTCGGCCCGTCGACGTCGAGATCGGTGCTCAAGCCGTGCTGGCCGGCGATGCTCGTGAAGACATCCCGGTCGCTCATGTCCTCGAAGGAGCGGCTGCGGCGCACCATCCGGAGATCCTGGAAGCGGTCCTCGGCGAGCACCAGGAGCTCCGGCGGCCGGCTCTGGGGGAAGCGACCCTCGATCCCCGTGATCCTCCCCTCGAAGATGCGCGCCGCGGCGTCACCGGCTCCGGCGTCCACCGCGAGGCGACGGCCGAACTCCAGAACCTGTCGGTCGAAGTAGAGGAAGCCGATCCCCCCGTCGGCCGCTCCCCAGTTGCCGAAGGCGGCCTCGCAGGTGAACAGCCCCTCCGTGGTCTCGGTCACGCAGAGCGACAGGAGACCGATCGCCAGGTTCTCCTCCGGGCGACCGTCCAGCTCGAGCGCCGGCCGGGCCGCGTAGAGGAGGGGAGTGCTGCCGAGATCGCCCATGCGGTTTTCTTCCCGTCGGCCTAGTGGGCCCAGACGCGCGCCGACCGCTCGGCGGCATGGCGTGCGATGTCCTCGAGGTCCAAGGGACGCAACGGCGGCGGGGAAGCCTCCGCCGGGATCGCCCGCGGTGGCGCCTCGTCGGCCGGCGGCTCCGGCGGCTCCAGGGTGACTTCCAGGGTGTCGATGATCACGGCCATCTGCAAATCCTCCCTTGGATCCGGCTAGATCCGGGTGTTGACCACGGTGCCGGGGGCGAGCCGGCGCGGGTTCTCGATGCCGTTGGCCGCGGCGATCCCCTGCCAGGCGTCCGGCCGCCCCTCGCGCGCCGCCATGGACTGCACGCTGTCCCCTTGGCGCGCCTGCTGCTGGGGCACGGTGCCCGGTGCGGCGCCGCCGCCCTGGGCCGGCGGTGTCTGCTCGGGTAACAGGAACTGGATCTTCTGTTGCGAGAGCGAGACCGAGACGCCGGCACGCAGCGGCCGGCCGTCCTCGGAGAACAGCTCGAGGGTCTCGTTGACCGAATCCATCATCCCTTCGAAGAGGAAGGTCCCCCAGAGGAAGCGCACCCCGGGGGGGACGCCCCTGGGATTCTCCCGGGGCTGCATCAGGTCCACCACCTTCTTGGTCAGCTTGCGGACGTCGTTCACCGTGTCGCCGTTCGGCTGCGGCACGGTAACGTCGAACCAGAGGTCGAAGTCGAGCTTGGTCGAGCCCTGGGCCACGTGCTGGGTGGCGCCCCCGCCCGCCTGGTTGCCGCCCGCGCTCTGGTTGGCGAAGGCCAGCTTCAGGGTCTCGGGGTTGAACTGCACCACCAGCGGCGCCGGCTCAGCGAGATCAGTCACCAGATCGCCCTGGCCGAAATCGATCGCCCGGAGCTCGGCCTTGAGGAGCTTCGTGGGTTGCGGCACGGCCTAACCCCCCTCCGCCGCCGGCAGGGAGAGCGTCTCGTAGGCGATCTGCATCTCTTCGATGGCGACCGCCCCGTCCTTCGCGTTCAATCCGGGGGCCTTGAGCTTGAGAGGAAGACAGCCGGTGAGGACGAAGCGCACGTCCTCGCGACTGCGGTCGGATGACAGGATGAGCACCTCGCCCGAAGCGCGCAGGGCGCGGTTGTGCTGCACGGCGTCGAACCAGTGCCAGAGGCCGAGGTCGGGAGTCATGCCCCGTTTGAGCGTCAACTGGCCGTAGCTCACCACCCCCGCGAGGTGGATCTGGCGTCCGTTGCTCCCTCCTTCGCGGATGGTCTTGGGCTCCAGGCTCATCTCCAGGCCGTCGCACTCCGAGAACTCGGCGCTGCAGACCGGGTCGGACTGCCCGGCGAGCAGGAGGTTGACCCTGAAGTTGAAGCTGGTGAAGGGGCGCGCCGGCACGGCCATTCAGACCTCCTGGACCGCCAGTTGCTCCGGACCGGTCTGCACCAGTCGGACGCGGAGGAAGGAAAGCGGCCGCGACGGGGCGACGCGCAGCTCGACCACGAGCCGGCCCAGATCGACGCTTTCCGGCGGATTGACCGACTCGTCGACGACCACGCGGAAGCCGGCCGCAGGGACGTCTCCCGCGAAGGCGCCGCGCACATAGAGGTCGGAGAGCAGTCGCTCGAAGCGGTGCCGCACCAGGCCGCGGAGCCCGGCGTCGTGCGGCTCGAACACCCAAGTGGCGCCTTCGCGCAGGGCGAGGCGGCGGATCAGGGTGAGCAGGCGCCGCACCGGGATCGGCCGTAGCTCCTCGCTGCGGCTCAGGGTGTCGGCGCCGAGGGTCAGGAAGCCCCGAGGTTCGAGGCGCAGCAGGTTCACTTGGAACGCGGCGAGGCGCCGCCACTGCGCCTGCCCGAACGGCGGCTCCAGACCCACCACGCCGGCGAGCGGCTGATTGGCCGGAGCGATCCAGGCGCCGGGGCCGAGCGCACGCCGGGCCAGGAGGCCCGCCATTGCCCCTTCCGGCGGAACCCGCCGCGGATCGGTCGCTCCCTCCCCGGCGGTCCACAGGAACCAGGGGTGAAAGAGAGCGCCGAAGCCGAGGACCCCGGTCTCGAAATCGGTGAGCGGCGGCACCCCGTCGAAGGCGCTTCCGGCAGGTTCTCCGTAGGCGGGGATGAGCGCTCCGAGATGGGCCTGGACGTCCTCCTCCCGGAAATGGGCGGGCAGCGCCAGCAGGGCGAGCAGGTCGCTGCGCGCGGCGCAGAAGCGGAGCAGGGCGCGGTGCACCGCGAGCAGCGAGGACTCGGTCGGGTCGAGCTCCGCCAGGGGCCGTAGAACGTAGGAGCCCTGGCCGGCGGGCTCCGCCACGACGGTGTTCGACCACGGACCGATCCGCTCCCCGCGCCGGGCTCGCACGCGCACGTAGCGGACGGTGTCGAGCACTGCCGGCAGGTCGAAGGAGGTTTGCGGGCTCAGTGCGAGCTGGCGCGCCGACTCGAAGTCCGCATCGAAGGCCTCCTGGAGCTCGAAGTTGTCGGCGGATTCATCCGCGATCGAGGCGAGCCCCCAGGAGAGCAGCAGCTCCGGCGGGGGCGGAGAGCCGGGCACCACGCTCAGCGAGACCTCGGAAACAGGCTCCTCGGCACAGGCGATGAAGTCCTGGGGGGGCACCACCGCGCCGCGCGTCGCGGACCAGGGGCTCGCCTCGCCGCCACGGAAGGCCCGGACGCGGAAGAACCAGGATCGCGGGCAGCCGGCGGACAGCGGGACCCGCGCCGCCGTCTCGTCCCCGTCGAAGACCGGCAGCTCGTCGGCCAGGTCGGGGAGCTCCGAGCGCTGCAGGAGATAGCGGTCCGCCCCTGGGACGCTCGACCAGGTGATGCGCACGCGGCCGAAAGCGTCCGGTTCGGGCACCGGATCGAGCACCGGTGCCGCCAGCCGGTTGGGCCGGGGGGGCAGGTCTCGCGTCCAGCCGCGATGGGCGGCGTCGGGGATGGCGATCAGGGTCGCCTCCTCCACCGGCAGCAGGGCGTGCAGGCCGAAGAGCGGCTCCTCCAGCCGGTAATATCGGTGCTCGGCCTCGCCCAGGAGGGAGCCGAGCTGGGCCCACAGGAGGTCGCGATCGAAAAAGAGATGCGCGCCGAGCTCGGCGAGCCCGTTGCGAGCGAGAGCGGTTCCAGGCATCGCGGAATCAGGGATCGGCTCCGCCGCGGCGACCGGGTCGAGTGCCACGCCCATGCCCACCGGCAGATAGAGCGCGGCCGGCGCCGCGGGAGCGGCGAGTGGGAAGCGCGGGCTCGCGGCCTCGGCCCGCAGGGTCACGACCGATTCCGGGAGCGGCGGCTCGATCCGGCCGGCTCGGGAGCGGAACAGGTCCTCGTCCGTAGGCAGCAGGCCCCAGAAGCGGGGGTGGCGCTCGCTGAAAGCGAGGTCGGAGAAGCGGGCCGCGAGCCGCTTGCCCTCCCAGACCAGGAGCTCGAAGCGGAGCCGGTGGATCGAGGGGCCTGCCGGAGGCGAATCCGGGGGGGATCCCGGAACGGGAGGAGGCGACACCGCGGCGACGTGGAGCCGGGTCCCCCGCCTGCGCGAGATCACCTGCTCGACCAGCAGGTAGGCCGGAGAGCCGGCGGCAACGACCGTTTCGAGGAGATCTCCGGGGACCACCCGCTCCGTCGGGACCGCCACGTCGATCCAGCCGGGCTCCTGGTCATCTACGGGCAGGAGCTCGCGGACCAGCCGGGTCCCCACCCGCAGCCCGTCCGCCCAACTGCCGGCCGAGCGGGCCAGCGCCAGCGCCGACCCCCCAGTACCACCGCCGTCTGCCGCGGCCAGGCCGGGCACGAGGAAGCGATGGGTCCAGGCCCTCCTCCCCGCGACCCGCACGATCCAGCAGCGCCGGCCGCCGTTGCGGAAGAACGCCTCCACGGCTGCGCCCAGATGCGCCCGCTCCATCACGCCGCGCTCCTCGTCCCACGCCAGCTCCGGATCGGGTCCGAAGATCTCGCGGAAGCGCGCCGGATCCTCGACCGGCACCGGCGTGTGGAGCGGCCCGCTGGCGGCGAAGCCGACGAACGCCGCCACATCCATCCGCGGCAGAATCGCCTCGGGCGCGGGCGGCTGCACCTCGAAGGCGACGCCGGGCAGACGGAAGGACGACGGCCGCATGATCGCTCCTAGACGACCTCGATCCGCTCCGACGCCAGGACCAACTCCTCAATGGCGAGATCGGTCCCCTTGCCGTTGAGCGACGGACCCGTGTACTTCATCGGCCGCGCGTTGATCAGCCGCCACTCCTGGGCGACCGTTGCACGGTCCTCGCTCATCAGCTTGATCGTCACGTTCTTGAGCTGATCCTGTCTGCCGTTGCGAACTTCGTTCAGCCAGGTGTAGAGGTCGAGAGAGCCGATCACTCCGCGCTTCAACGTCACGTCCGGTGTCTTCGACGTGCCGGTGATTTTGATCGGCCCGTTCTCGTTGAAATTGCCGGCGCGGTACTCGGCAACGGTGATCTCCATGCCCAGCCCCGCGACCTCCTGGAAGCCGGCCTGGACCGCGTTCTCGTCCAGGTCGGGCCAGCTCACTCGAAAGTTGAATTGGGAGTAGGGACGGTCTCTATCGGTTGCCATGTCGGGATCTCCTTGCCGTCTGTGGCGCTCAAGACCGGTTGTCGGCGGTCTTCTGGCCGATGCGGAAGATGACGAACTCGGCCGGCCGCAACGGAGCGACGCCCACCAAGCAGACCAGGCGGCCGTTGTCCAGGTCGTTCAAGGTCATGGTGGTGCGATCGCAGCGCACGAAGAACGCCTCCTCGGGCTTCAAGCCGAGCAGGCGGTTGGACTTCCACTCGTTGAACAGGAAGTCCTCGACGGTGCGACGGACGTTGCCCCACAGGGCGTCGCCGTTGGGTTCGAACACGGCCCACTGCGAGCCCTTGTCGATCGACCGTTCGAGGTAGGCGAAGTAGCGCCGAACGTTCAGATACTTCCACTCCGGGTCCGAGCTCGTCGTGCGCGCGCCCCAGACGCGGAAGCCGCGCCCTTCGAAGAAGCGCAGGCAGTTGATCCCTTCCGGATTGAGCGCCTCTTGCTGCGCCTTGTTGAGCAGGATCTCGAAGCCGAGGGCGAGATGGACCGGCTCGTTGGCGGGCGCCTTGTGGACGCCGCGCTCGACGTCGTTTCTGGCATAGATGCCGGCCACGAAGCCGCTTGGCGGCAGCAGGATCTCGGTCTCGGTGACCGGATCGAGCACGCGCACCCAGGGGTAGTAGAGGGCGGCCCGGGTGGTGTCGATCCGCCCACGGGTCTCCCGCACCTCGCCGGGAGTCTGGCCGTTGATCGAATCGAGCACGGCGACCCGGTAGCGCATCCGCTCGCAGTGGGAGATCAGCAGCCGCGAGACCGCGTCGGGGAGGATGTCCCCGTCGGCGTGGCTCGAGCCCGGTGCGGCGAGGATCGAGATGTCCTCCAAATCCTCGAAGGCGCGCAGGCCGCTCTTGCGGCCGTCGGCGTCCCCCTCGTCCCCCTCGTAATCGGGGGCGCCTGGGCGGTTGCCGTCGTTGCCGCCGATGAGCTCGATCCGGAAAGTCCGGGCGGCGTCGGTCGTGCCGGCCGCGACCAGGGAATCCAGAATGGTGGGCGGGGGGCTGCCCGGGGCGAGGCTCGTCTGTCCCGCTAGGAACTCTGCGAGCGCAGCCCCGTTGCCCAGCCCTGTGGTGAGCACCAGCGGCACGTAGAGCTCTGTGGTCCGCTGCGTCGGGTTGGGAGCGAAGACGTTGCCCAGGGCGCGGCGATGCTCGGGATGGAACGAGAGATCCTGCCAGACCTGGTCCTGCCCGAAGCGCCCCATGGGGCCCACCAGGACCGAGACGGTCAGCACCTGCACCGTGCCGCGGGCGCCCAGATCCCCGAGCCCGACCGCTCCGACGGGATCGACGCCCGGCTGTGGATCGTCTTGGCGCAGGCGGAACGTGTCGCGCTGCAGGCCCTCGTCGAAGTAGCGCTCGATCCAGCAGAGCTCCCCGCCGGAGGGAGGCGAGTCGGTCGCCTCGGCCTCGGTCCGCGCGAACACGACGTCATAGTTGGCCGCGCCGCGCAGGCTCGGGACCGTCGGCTCGTTCGTGTCCAGGACGTTCTGCCCCAGCCGGAAGACGAAGGTGATTCGCAGGTTGCCGGCGGCCCCTGGGTAGCGGGCCACGATCTCGACGTCCGGCGGCGAACCGCCCGTCCAGCGGGCGCGGCCGTCGGACCAGCGCCCAGCAGAGAACGCCGGCTCCGCGGCTGGGTCGTCCTCGAGGGCGTCGTACGCGCGCGCCACGTACAACCGCTTGCCTCCCTCCTCGAAATAGGCGCGTACCGCCTGGGCGATGTAGTTGTGCATACGGCCGGTGCTCACGTCGACCCATTCGAGCTGATCGATGCCGCTGTAGATCCGCTCGAAGTCGGCGAAGCTGGTCAGCAGCTCGGGCTCGCCGGTCACCGGACCGAAGCGCGTCGGGCCGACGAAGCCGGTCGTGCTGGTGCTCACGCCCTCGATGGTCTTCTGCCGAAAGCTGACCTCTTCGACGAAGACGCCCGGCGCAAGGTATTCAGGCATGGCTCTTCCTCCGTTGATGCCTAGGGTGACGAGAGCCGCGGGCTCACCAGGAGCCGCGCCAGGCCCTCCGTCCGAACGACCAGCTCCCCGCCATAGAGGAGCTCGCCGGTCCATTCCGTTTCCTCGGTGCCGCCCTCCGCGGGCTGCACCGGCCAGACCCCCGCGGCCCCCTGCCGGAGCAAGCTCAGGCAGTCCGGGATGGCGGATCCGGGCAGCGCCTCGCGACGGCCCGGCTCCGCGAGCACCTCGACGCGGACGCTCCACGAGCGCGCCGCGAGCGGCCCTTTCGAGCCGGGCGGCGAGCCGCCGAGCGCTTCGACCAGCGTCGGCCAGGGCAGGAGCACCGCGAATCGCCCCTCCGCGTCCGACAGCCCGTGCCAGACCGGCTCGCCCGGGATGAGGACCCGCACCACCGCATGAGCCACCGGGGCGCCCGTCCGCTCCGCCAGCTCGCCGCGCACGGCCGCGAGCCACGGCGGACAGGGCCGCGACGGCGCGGAATGGAGCAGGAAGCCGCGGGGCACCTCCTCGGTCGGGCTCCCCTCGAAACCGGTCAGGAACAGTCCGCGATAGGGGAGGGGCAGATCGACCGCGAAAGCCACCGGCAGGAAGCGGCGGCGGGCGTCCTCCGCTTCGACCACGAAGCGCCGTCCCGACGGCGGGCTCCCGGCCGGCGCCGCCTGCGGGACCGGCGTCTCCACCGCGCGCATGCCGGGCAGGTTGCGGAACGCGTAGACGTCCGAGGCCGTGCGAAAAGCCTCCACCACCGGCCGCAGTCCCGGGTCGGGCCACGCGCGAACCCGCAGCTCGTCGCGGACCTGAGCGTCGAGCACCGGGTCCCAAAAGCGGATCCCCAGCGGAGTGAAGGTCAAGGCGACTTCCAGCACGCGGACCGTCGTTCCCGGCATCGCTCAGCTCCTCTCCGCCGCGGAGGTCTCGGAGACACCCATCCGCAGGGCCCGCTCCTGCACCGCGCGACCGCCGGTCGGCTCGGGCAGGGTCGATTCGAGGTGGATCACGCGGGCGATATAGGGAACCGAGAGTTGATAGACGTTCAATCCGAGCACCTCCCAGATCCGCAGCAGATCCTCCGTCGACAGCTCGGTCAGGCTGACCTCCACCGTCTCGTCCGGCCGGAAGACATCGGCGGTCACCGCATTGAGGACCCCGGCCGCGAGGAGGGGCGTGTCCTCCAGCGTGCGCATCATCCAGCCGGCCACGGCGTGTTGCAGGCTCGCTTCCCGCCCCCAGATGGTGAGCAGTAAATGGAGCTCGACCGGCAGCTCGGTCTGCAGCCGCCGGCCGTCGACGCCCAGGCGGCCCGACGGCCTCCGGTTCATGCCGTTCGGATAGATGCGGTAGAGGAACAGCGACACGCCGTTGGCCATCGGGCTCGAGAAGTCGCGCGGGGTGAACACGCGGAACTCCAGCTCGTTGTTGAAGTCCTCGGGGCGGTAGCTCGCACGCAGCAACTCGACCACCGCTTCGCAGACCGTGGCGACGGCGCGGAAGTCAGCCATCAGGAGATCGCCCCACCGGTCATCGCTGGGACTCCTCAACACGATGGCGGACCTCATCCAGTCGTGCGGCATTCAGGCCGTAGCGAACCGCACCGTCGGCGGCGCGCCTTTCCACCATCAAGCCCTCGGCCACCAGTCCGGCCAACGCCCTCCGGACCTCTGCCACACCGTGTCGAATCTTCTGTTCCATTAGCCACCACTCCGCAATTCCCTCCAGGGTGTCCTGCCCCTGAGGGTGGTCAAGAAGGAAAGAGAGGATGTCCTGGCGAAGCTCCTCGTCGCCCGTTGAGTCGTTCCTTGGCACAGCAGGAACGACTGCAACCGTTATGCCCTACAGAAGGGCCATTACAATCAGTGGTTTGCGGAGACTGACAGGGCTTTTTTGTCCGACTGAAGGAGGCCGGAAGGGTTTGAAGTCTGTGAAACCGTGGCTCTACTGAAGAGGATGTTTTTGTCCTGGTGAAAGCGATGAAGTGTCCTGGCGCTCCCATTAAGTTCTCGGAGCGGTCGGTCACCGCACGGCCCGGATCGGCTCCAGATCTCTGAAAATTTGTTCACCGGGTAGTGAGAACCCGAGCCTCTTCTCGACGATCTTGAGGTCGGCTTCGTTCTTGAGCTCGAGAGTGAGAGCGAGTCGGGCGTAAGGCGGCGGACGAGTTCTATCGAGATGTCCAGGTGCTGGTCGCGATCGTGGAGGAAGCCGTCGAGATCGTCGATGGAGATCGCCTCCCGCGGGTCCATGCGAAAAGGAACACCGGATCACCTGTGTCTCATTTCCCTTTCGAACGTTAGAAGACAAATCCGGAACCGGTGATCGACCGTCTCGAAGAGGAAGCGCTCGTTCGATAGCCCAAACAAGTGATCAATCTCTGCCCCTTCGAACGGCAACTTCCGCAGCCCCTTCGTTTCGAGATCCGTGTAGAAGCCGGTGGGCAAGCAAGATCCCGCAGTGCCAGCCCGAGCGGAGCAGGGGTAGGCGCGCTCCAAAAACAGCTTGTACAAGGTTCACGTCGCTCGACGTCTTCCTGCCGCCCACCTCCGCGATCTGATGCTCGAAGTCTGGTGCCTTGCGGAATACCGCGCTGGTACGCGGACAGACGGATGTCCTAAGCTAAAAGTCTTCTTGGGTCTGGTCGGTGAAGAGGGAGCGGAGCACTCTGTCAGTGAGCAGGACGAGCTGGACTACGACCATCTGAGGAACTTCCTCGACCGCAGGGTGCGCGATGGTGTGATCCGTCGGGCGATCGGCAAGTGGCTGCAGGCAGGTGTGTTGGAGGAGGGGAGCGTGAAGGATCCGGCATTTGGAACCTATTTGGGCCAAAGCGTCGGCGACCGAAAACACCCGATCTCTTCAACTCGCTGATTATTATGGGGTTTATGGAGCGGGAGACGGGATTCGAACCCGCGACCAACAGCTTGGAAGCCAGATCTGTAATACCTTTCAGCGCCTTGCAGGGGGCTTCAGGGAGACTCTCAAACTATTTGAAATACAACGACTTACGGGGTTTCAGCTCCTCACCGCCATTCACCCGTTATCACCTTCACTCTCGGCGTTTGGAACCTATTTGGAACCTATTTTCGGGCTGGGGAGGCGGGTCCGAGCCCTCTGCTTCATCTCTTCAAGGGTGGTTTCAAGAGCTTGGGTTGCCTCCGACATTCGGCCGCAGATCGGGTGACATGGCACATGCCGAAGAAGGAGTCCTCGGCTGCCGTCCGTCGGTTTCGAGAGCTTTGGGAGGCACGCACCGAAGCCTCCGCGACCTCGGCCCGAATCGTCCAGGCGAGAGCCTTGATTCTATGCGCCTTCCCCTACGCTCGAATCTCGGAGCGATCGGTGACCCGAACGGCGCGGATCGGTCCTGGCACCCGAATGTCGGTGACGTTCACTTCGGTGGATCCCGCGGTTCCGCTTCCTTTCGGCGCCGACCGCGCGCTCTTCGCCTGGATGCAGACGCAGGCTCTACATCGCGGCAGCGTCGACTTCGGAGCGCTCAATCAGTACTTTGACGCTTTCCGTCTGGGCTCCAGCGGCCGTGAGTATCGAGTCGCCCACGAACGCCTTCGCCGCCTGGAGAGCTTGTCGATGACGATTCGGGTGGAATCGCCGGAAACGGAAGAGGTGGTCCACCTCCATCCTCTCAAGCGCGCGACCAAGCCTCGGCAGGGCGTAAACCGCGAACGACCAGCCGCAGTTCCCTTGGCCATCCGCCGCGGCCGATTCGGCTTCGAGCTGGATCCGGAGTTCTGGCAGCACCTCAAGTCTCACCCGGTGCCCCTTCCGCTCGCCCTCATGCGCCAGTTCCACAACCGGCCGCAAGCTTGGGATTTTGCCGCCTTCCTTCTCTATAGGAGCTTCGCGGCGCGATCGCCGAGTGTCGTCCCCTGGGACGACCTGGTGGACCAACTCGGGGCGCGCGATTCGTTTCCTCGCCGCCTCAAGGCGTCGCTCGCGAGAGTCCTGCGCGAGATCTGGGTTGTCTTTCCCGGATTTCCACCGCGCTTTCTTCCGGGCTTTCGAGGCCTGGCAGTGGCGCCTTGGAGACAAGACGCAATCTCCAACTGAAATTGCTCGTCGGATTGGGTGCGCGCTATCATCTAGCTCGTGATCGCAAGAATACGAGGAGACGGCAAGGCCATCGCTCCGGGGATGGAAAGGCGCCCCGCCGTGCGGGTCTTCCTGTGGTGGTCGATGTTCGTTCTCGAAGTAGATTGGAATAGGAGAAGCGGATGGCGACGATCTTGAAAGACCTGATGACCACTGAATTCGGGCGGCTTCGCCTCGACATGACCATGGCGGAGACCTGCACCGCACTGGCCAGCGAGCCAAGACTACTGGGCGCGGTTTTCGACGACCTCGACCGTCCAGTGACCTTGCTGTCCGAGGCTGATCTCGAGGCGTTCGCCGGCACGCCGGATAAGACCCTCGCCGAGGCGGTGGCGGAGCTGCCACCCGGCATCTTAGCGCCTTCAAGCATGAGAATGGAGACCTTCCTCGACGGTACCTTCGTGGCGCTCCGCCTAGGGGCGCGAGGCGTGCTGGTGATGGAGGATAATCAGATGGTGGGGGCTCTGACCGGGGCCGCAATCAATGATTTCCTGCCGCTAGGCAAGCTGACCCGGACGCGAGGCGACTTCGTCCTGGACGGCTCGATCATCACTGGCAAGCTTGTTCTGTACTGCGACGAATTTCATCATAGAAATGAGCTTCTCTATTTCAACCGCCGGAAACCGCCGACATGCCAGGTGACGACGCCTCGGGTCCATCCGATCCGCAGGAAGTGAACCGATGTTCAGCTCGGTCCTCAAGGAGGTCACGGGAGCGCTGGACCGGCGATTCCTGCTGACCCTGTTCCTTCCCAGCCTGCTCTTCTGGGGAGCTTTGCTTGCGGTCTTCTCGCCCCGGGAGGGCTCCGACGCCTTGCTGGCGGGCTGGAGCACGCCGAGCACCGAGCTCCAGTGGCTTCAAATCGCCGCGGCGGTGGCCTGGGTGACTTTTTTCGCCTACGTGCTCTCCTCGCAGACGACTTGGTTGACCCGGCAATTCGAAGGCTATTGGAGCTGGCCGCTGGGAGACCGTCTCTGCCGCTGGCGCAAGCGCCACTACGCGAAAGTCTTGAGCCAGCTAGAGGCCGCGGGAGACGAGGGCTATGAACGCATCTACTATGCCTATCCGCTGCCGGACGGGGCCAACGAACTGATGCCGACGCGGCTGGGCAACATCCTCAAGAACGCCGAGCTCTACTCCTATGAGCGATACAAAATCGATGCGGTCTTGCTGTGGCCGCGCCTGTACGCGGTCCTGCCGGATTCCTTCGTGGCGACGCTTGGGGAGGCCAAGGCCTCGCTAGAAATGATGCTGGTACTCTCGTTCCTGGGCGGGCTCTTCGCCTTGACGGCTGGAGTGGGACTGTTGATCCTGCGGGGGCCTTGGTGGCTCTTCCTGGGGTCTGTGCTGGGTGGCTTGGGGCTGGCCTACGTCGCCTACCGGAGCGCCCTTGGGGCCGCCATCCCCTACGCCCAACTGATCAAGTCGGCCTTCGATCTCTACCGAGGAGACCTATTGGACAAGCTGGGCTACAAGCGCCTCGAAACTCAAGAGGACGAGATTGCCTTTTGGGGAAACCTCAACAAGTTGATTTATCGCGGGACCGTCGAGGAGCCTTCGGCGTTGCCCTATCGGGGGGCAAGGGAGGATCTTGGGGAGCCGGAGCCGTCCGATTTCTGGCTCTCCATCCTTGGGAGACTGATCGAGCTATGGACTGGCAGAAAACGATCCTCGTAACCGTCCTGCTGGCTCTGGTAGCAGGCGGAGTCTGGTTTCTGTACCGCGGAGAGACAGTCGACGTCGCAGTTCCGGTCAGGGATTTGCCCGCATACACCCGGATCACGGCGCGGGATGTGAAATCCGTTTCTCGCGTCGGGTCCACGGTGCCTTCCGGTGGGGTCCGGAAGGCGGCGGACCTGATCGGCCGCTACACCCGTGAGCCGCTCTCCGCGGGGCAGGCGGTCCGCCGCAGGCAGATAGTGCCCGCGGCCGGCCCAGCGTCCTCGCAGGGAACCGTCGCCGTTCCGCTCTCCGCGACGGCCGCCATGGCCTTCGGCGGCCGTCTGCGCCCAGGCGACGAGGTGGCTTTGTGGTCGCTGCTTCCGCCTGCCGGCAAACCAACGGCCGAGGGCCGGCTCCTCCTCGACCATGTCCTGGTCCTGGATCTGCTGCCTTTTGCGGACGCCGGGGGGAAAAGAGGTAGTGATCCGTTCGTGATTGTGCTGGCCGTTCCCGTTCAGTGGCAGGCGCAGGTGCTGACCGCCGACGCCCAGCAGGCTCTTTCCCTGACCCGCCGGCAGTGAGGCCTGCCCAGACACCAGGTTCGCACGGTGCCAAACGCGCGGGTCTCACAGACTTGTGACGCTTGGCGGAAGAAGGCCGGGCGAGCCGATGATCGGCGGCATCCCTGGAAGGCATGAAGGATCGACGCTGACCAAAGAGGTCCGCGATGGCTTGTAGTAGGCATGCTCTTGAGCTGGCCTTTAAGCCTCCGGGGCATCCCTCGCCTTTTTACAGATTGGCGGTTAAATGGATATGATTGCCGGCAACCAAGAGGCGCTTCCAGGCAATGGCGATCCGACCTCCAAGTAGGGGTCCGTCGCCATTCGTAAATGCCAATGGCTGTCGGCAAGCGGGCACAGTCGTGCATGACATTTCTTGAGGCGGCCACCCTCCTGAACCGTAACGCGACTGGAACCGAGAGATGAGCGATCTAGTCATGCATATCGACCCGAGAGACTGCTCTTGGGTTGTGCAAGGACCGTCAGACAGCGATCCGGAATACGAAGTTCCCAGCCCTCTCGCAGACCAGGAGTTTCTGGGTCTATTGCGAGAATTGCGAAATAACGGTGCCGCATCGATCCGGATCGAAGGCAATCTAAAAGCCGTCGCCGAGCAACGTGAGCTAGAGGAGCTGGCCCGACGTATCTCTGATCGCATCACTGCAGTGTTCTCAGCTCCAGCCCGCCAAGCCATCCTTCGGAGGCTCAATCAGGTTCAGTTTGGACGGGCTCGTCTGACGGTGCGCGTCGCGGATCGCGGACCACGTACCGACCAAGCGTTGGCTCTACCTTGGGAGCTGCTCGCTCCAGATCTACAGGCCCCCAAGCCCTTCCCCGTCCGCCAGGGCGTTCTCGAGGTAGTGAGGGAGGCTGTCGTAGAGGCCAGCCCCGAGCTACCACCTCCCGCGACGTCCCTGGCCGTGGCGGTGATGGTCTCGGCGCCCGAGGATCAAGCGGCGCTCGACTCCGAGAAGGAGGAGCTTCGCCTGGAGACAGCTCTCGCTCCTTTGGGTCATGCCGTCGCATTCTCTGATCTCGGAACTCTCGACGCTTTGATCGACCTTGTGGACGAGCACCAAGCTTCTGCGATCCTATTTAGCGGTCATGGCGTTCCGGGGCGGCTTCTTTTCGAGGACGAACTCGGATTCTCGGCGCCCGTGGAGGCCGAAGAGGTTCTTCGTCGCCTACGGACGATTCTTCTCAAACCGGGACGCGGAGATTCGTTCCCTCGCGTGTTCTTTCTCTCTTCATGCCATGGCGCGACCGCGGCGGGGCGAGCCATTCTTGGCGACGGTCCCTCTACGGCGGCAACACTCCACCGGGCTGGTTTCCCTCAAGTTGTCGGCTATTTCGGATCGATTCTCGATAGCCAGGCAGCTCGCGCGGAGGCCGTCTTCTTCTCCGCTCTGGCCCGTGGCGAGACCGCGCTTCAGGCGGCGCACGAAGCGCGTGCATCCCTCATCGATGCCTTTGAGATTGAGGATGAGAAGCACGTCTATCCCCTCGGCTGGACGCAGCTGGCGGTCTATCACCGCGGACCGGATCGACCAATGGCCTTACCGAGGAAAGCCGGGAGAGCCCTACCGCCACGTTTTAGGCGCCGTAGGGAGGACTGGGGCTGTGTTCAGGCCCTCGTCCATGGCTTCATCGGCCGGCGCGGACTTCAGCACGAGGTCCTTAGGCGGATTAGGGATGGCGAGCGCCTTATCGTGCTCTATGGCCCCGGCGGACTTGGGAAGACTGTTCTCGCGTGCCAGATTCTGCGTCGGGGATTGGCCAGAGAGCCTTCGGATCGATTGGTCCTCTGCCCGAGATCCGGCGAGGACGCAGACTTGTCAGACCTGCGGAGCCAAGTAGAGCTCCATCGCAAACGCCACGGCATGACGGCTCATTTCTCGGAGCGGAAGCTAGAAGATCAACCAACCGGCCCTGGAATGGCCAATGCCTTCAGCGCCGAAATCCGGGCACTGCAACGTTCGCGGCCCGGCCTTGTGGTCTACGTTGACCGCCTCGATGCCGTTGAACAAGAGGCGGGTGAGCAGAATGGATCGACGCCTATGACAGATGCCTTGTGGCAACAACTCAGGGCTCTTTCAGAGGAAGGGACTCTGGTTTTTGTCACCACCCGCATCTTGCCGCCGGAGATTCCGCCTCGATCCTGTATTGGAGTCACTTTCCTGAACATCGCTGAGTCTCTAAGAATCGCCTCGTTCATGGTCGAGCTGGCTGACCTGCCCTTTGACGAGAGAGGGCGACTGGTCGAGTGGGCTGGCGGCCATCCACTCACACTTGAGATTCTCGACCGTGCGATTGACCGTCGCTATCAGCGATTGGGATTAGGCCACGAGATAAGAGACCCGTGGAATGAGCTCGTGGAACCCGTTATCAAAGAAGTCTCCGAGCAGATACTCGTAGAACTAAACTTTGAGGCGCTCTGGCGAAATCTACCCGATGCTGGCCGAGAACATGCACGGTGCCTGGTGAGCTGGCCTCAATCGATGACGTCCGCTCTCGTCGATGGGCGGGGAGATGCCCGAGACCTATTGATTCGCCGCGGTTTCTTGGTTCGCGAGCGAAGAAAGGAAGGTCCTTACTCTTCGCGTTGGATGGAGAGGTGGGGCCTGCTGCCGCGATTTCGCGAAGTCATCCGGAGAGACCGAGATAAACTCGAGTGAATACCCTATCAAACCACCACTCTTTCTCCTCTGGAAGCGAGCGCTGTCGTAGCTCCGTGGTGTCATGGCCACCATCATTTTCTACCTGACACTCACTCCCGGCGATGAGACGTGGACCCTCATCGGCCCCTTGCTGTCTCGCCCCTCCCGCGAAGTTCCCAACCCTCTCGCGAACAGATCTCTTTACGGCCTCGTGGCGAGCTTACGAGAGTGGGCGAGCCAGCCGGTGCCGCTCGACCGCCCCGATTCGTTGGGGACCGCGGCGTTCGTCCAGGGACTGGCCCACCGGGTCTCCGACCGGCTTACTCAGGCCTTGCTGACAGAGGACGACCGGCGAGCCCTGGTGGCGGCCCTCGACGGCAACGGCCGGGTGCGGCTGGTGA
>Ga0068860_100000693_pt1 | contig 38695 bp, 40 predicted proteins | sample KBSSwiS32_FD_66597 | JGI IMG/M metagenome (GOLD analysis project Ga0068860, IMG submission 66597) | Switchgrass rhizosphere microbial communities from Kellogg Biological Station, Michigan, USA - KBS Switchgrass S3-2 | ecosystem: Host-associated > Plants > Roots > Rhizosphere > Soil ... | reverse complement strand
TCCTGGTCGAGCCGCAGGCGGCGGATCAACTCGTCGGTCAACGACGACTTGCCCGCCCCGCCGGTGCCGGTGACACCCAGCACGGGCACTTGGCTGGCCTTGGCCTCGCCGCGCATCGCCCTCACCAGTGCCTCGGCGGCGGAGCCGTTCTCGAGCGCGGTGATCAACTGGGCCAGTGCGCGCCACGCGGCCTGACCGTGGCCTTGCAGTGCGGCCAGCTCGCCTGGAGCGTGCGGCGACAGGTCCTTGTCGCAGCGCATCACCATCTCGCCGATCATTCCCTGCAAGCCCATCCGCTGACCGTCTTCCGGGCTGTAGATGCGGGCGACGCCATAGTTCTGCAACTCGCGGATTTCCGCCGGCACGATCACCCCGCCGCCGCCGCCGAACACCTGGATGTCGGCGCCGCCGCGTTGGCGCAGCAGGTCGACCATGTAGCGGAAGTACTCGACGTGCCCACCCTGGTAGCTCGACACCGCGATGCCCTGCACGTCCTCCTGCAGCGCTGCAGTGACGATCTCGTCCACCGAGCGGTTGTGGCCGAGGTGGATCACCTCGGCGCCCATGCCCTGCAGGATGCGGCGCATGATGTTGATCGCGGCGTCGTGGCCATCGAACAGGCTGGCGGCGGTGACGAACCGCACCTTGTAGGTGGGCCGGTACTCGGCCAGGGCCTTGAATTCGGCGGACAGATCGGTCATCGCGGTCTCCAGCGCGGCCCAGCGCGTTCGCGGGCGCGCCGGTGAGACCGCAGTCTAGGGCTCCCGATCCACCTGCGCGATGGCCGAATCGCTCGCCCCTTTGAGCGCATTTGCCAGAATGCGGCGCCATGCCTCCCAGCAGCCCCGGCGCGCACACGGTGGCGGCCGCCTTCGTGGCCGGCGCGGTGATGCGGCTGGGCCCGGAGGCACGCTCGCGCGTGCTCGCCGCCTGCGGGCTGGCGCCGCAGCTGCTGGCGCAGCCGGCGGCACGGGTCGACGCCGAAGCGTTCGGCCGCTTGTGGCTGGCGGTAGCAAGCGAGCTCGACGACGAGTTCTTCGGGCTCGACTCGCGGCGCATGAAGGTGGGCAGCTTCGCGCTGCTGTGTCGCGCGTTGCTCAGCCATCGCACGGTGGGCAGCGCGCTGCGCGAGGCCCAGCGCGGTTTTGGCGCGTTTCTCGACGATGTGCGCATCGAGCTGCACTGCGATGGCGCGCGCGCGCGGCTCGAGTTGCACAACCGCATCAAAGCCGAGGCGGCGCGCCGTTTTGCCGACGAGACGCTGCTGGTGATGCTGCAGGGCCTGCTGTGCTGGCTGGCGGGGCGCCGCATCACGATCCGCGCGGCGCGCTTTGCCTGGCCGCAGCCGCCCCATGCGGCCGAGTACCGGCGCATCTTCGGACCGACCATTCGCTTCGATGCCGCGCGCACGTCGCTGGAGTTCGATGCCGGACTGCTGGCGGCGCGCCATGCGGCCACCGCCGCCACGCTGCGCGAGTTCCTGCGCAATGCACCGCCATCGGTGTTCCTCAAGCAGGTGGGCGGGTCCCAGTGGGCGCAGCGAGTCCGTGGCCGCCTGCGGCGCGGCGGCGACTGGCCGAGCGTGGACGTGGTGTCCGCCGAATGGGGTGTCTCGGTGGCGACGTTGCGACGCAGACTGGCGGCCGAAGGCACCGGCTGGCAGCAGGTGGTCGACGAGTTGCGGCGCGACCTGGCGCTGCGCCTGCTCGCTGACAGCCGGCGCAGCATCGAGCAGGTGGCGCTCACTCTGGGGTACGGCGACGCCCGTTCGCTGCACCGGGCGTTTCACAAGTGGACCGGCGCCGCGCCGGGCGCCTACCGCGACGCCTGAGCGGGCACGCGCCCGAGTGCACGCACAGCGGGGTACGGGTCCGCCCGTCCCCCAACCCCGGGGTGGTTGCACGGCGGCGCGTCGCTAGGATCGTGACATCGATCACACCTGTGCAACCCGCACCGCGCCCGGCCATCCCCGGCGCCCATCGCCCACCAAGGCCACCGCGTGCGACAACCCATCGACATCCTGCCTTGGGCGCTGCTCTCGATTGCTGCGCTCGTGCTGTCGGGTTCCGCGGCCGACGCGCTGCGCAAGGGCGCCGCGCTGCCCGACCTGCAGGCCATCGATTCGACGCTCGGCAGCGGCCCATGCGGCGCGGGCCAGGACGGCTGTGCATTGCACGCGCCGCGGCGCTACGTGCTGGCTGCCGATGCGTTTGCGCTCGATTCCGCCGAGTTGCCGCGCGAATTGATGCGGCCGCTCGACGCGGTGGCCGATGCGTTGCGCGAGCACGGCGCGCAAGCCGTGCGCATCGAAGTGCACACCGATGCGTCGGGCCCCCCAGAAGCACGGCGCACCCTGACGCAACGGCGCGCTGACGCCATCAAGGCCTATCTGATCGAACGCGGCGTCGATGCCACCGCGCTGCATGCTGTGGGCATGGGCTCGTCGGTGCCGAGGCAGGCGGCCGATCCGTACGCCGCAACCAATCGCCGCATCGAGGTCGTGCGCTTGTAGCGGCCCCGGCGTCGTGGCTACCATCTGGGAGCCATGAACAAGGCCTTCACCCGAGAAACCGACGACGCCGACGATGACGAAGGCGACGCCGCGGCCCCCGCTGTGCCGGCTGGCGCGCGGAACTACATCACCGTGCAGGGCTATCAGCGCCTGCGCGGCGAGCTGATGCACCTGATCGACGACGAGCGCCCCAAGGTGGTCGAGGTCGTCTCGTGGGCGGCGTCCAACGGCGACCGCTCCGAGAACGGCGACTACCTGTACGGCAAGAAGCGGCTGCGCGAGATCGATCGGCGCATCCGCTTCCTGACCAAGCGGCTGGACATTGCCGAGGTCACCGACCCGTCGGCGCACCACGGCAGCGACCAGGTGTTCTTCGGAGCGACGGTCACCTACGCCAATGCGCGCGGCGACGAGCGCACGATCACGATCAAGGGCATCGACGAGGCCGACAGCCTCGCTGGCGAGGTGAGTTGGATCTCGCCGATCGCGCGCGCACTGCTGAAGGCGCGCGAAGGCGACGAGGTCAAGCTGACGACGCCAGGCGGCGTCGAGACGATCGAGGTGATCGACGTGCGCTACCCGAAACCCGAGTAGGCACTGCACGCCCATGCGCGCGAGGGGACGCGGCCGCCAAGCCGCGTCAGGTGGTCAAGGCTTCACGCGCCACACCCGCAACACCGGTGGGCAGCGCCGCATCGTGCGCAGCACATCAGCCAGGTGCAGGCGATCGCGCACGGTGATCAGCAGACGCAGCTCGGTCGTCTCCGACGCGCGGTCTTCGCCCATGTCGATGTGCGTGATGTCAGCCTGCGACGCGCTCACCGCGCTCGCCACCTGCGCCAGCACACCTTTGCCGTTGCGCACCAGCACAATCACCGCGGTCTCGAACGTGCGCGTCGGCTCCTCGGCCCACTCCACCCGCATCCAGCGTTCGGGGTCTTTGTCGGCCAGCCGGCGCGCGACGTGGCACTCGGCGGTATGCACCAGCAGCGCCTCGCCGCGGCCCAGGTAGCCGACGATCGCGTCGCCGGGGATCGGGCGGCAACAGGTGGCCAGCTGCAGCGACGCGCCCTCGCTGCCGTCCACCAGCACCAACGCATGCGGCGGCATGCCGTCGTCAGTGGCGTAGCGGCCCAGCGTCAGCGTCACCGCGTCGGGGCGGGTGCCCTGCTCGGCCATGAAGTGCGACAGCCTCTTGGCGACGATGGTGGCGATCTTCTTGCCGATCGCAATGTCGGTGAGCAGTTCGCCGCGCGTGCGGTTGCCGCTCCAGCGCAGCAGTTGTTGCCACAGCGCATTGGTGGCGGGGTCGTCGCTGGTAGCCGGCAGCTGCAGGCCTTCGGCGCGCAGAGCCTGCGCCAACAATTTCTCGCCGAGCGCGCGCGACTCTTCCAGCTCCATCGTCTTCAGGTGGTGCCGAATCTTCGAGCGTGCGCGGCCGGTGCGCACGAAGTTGAGCCACGCCGGGTTGGGGCGCGCTCCGGGGGCAGTGACCACCTCGACCACGTCGCCCGAGCGTAGCTCGGTGCGCAGAGCCACCGGCTCGTTGTTGACGCGCGCGGCCACCGTGTGGTCGCCGACGTCCGAGTGGATCGCGTAAGCGAAGTCCACCGGCGTTGCGCCGCGCGGCAGCGAGAGGATTTTGCTGCGGGGCGTGAAGACGTACACCTCGTCGGGCACCAGGTCGATCTTCACGTGCTCGAGAAACTCGGCCGCGTCGCGCGTCTCATCCTGGATGTCGAGCAACGACTGCAGCCACATCGTGCCCAGGCGCTGCGCCTCGTCCGTGTCCTTGTCCTTGGTCTTGTACAGCCAGTGCGCCGCAATGCCCGACTCGGCCACTGCGTGCATCGGGGCGGTGCGAATCTGGAACTCCACAGCGGTTCCGAGCGGGCTCACGAGCGTCGTGTGCAGCGACTGGTAGCCGTTGAGTTTTGGGATGGCGATGTAGTCTTTGAAGCGCCCCGGTACCGGCTTGTACAGCTGGTGCAACACACCGAGGGCGAGGTAGCACTCGTTGAGCGTGCCGACCACGATGCGAAAGCCGAAGATGTCGCTCACCTGCGCGAAACTGGTGTGCTTCTCGCGCATCTTGCGGTAGATCGAGAACACCGTCTTCTCGCGCCCGCCCACCTGCACCTTGATCTTGGCGGTGCCAAACGCGCGCACCACCTCCTGCTCGACGCGCGCGACGATGTCGCGCCGATGGCCGCGCGCGCGCTGCAGGGCCTTTTCGAGCGCGGAGTGGCGCCACGGATTGAGACACGCGAACGACAGCTCCTGCAGCTCGCGGTAGGTCTGGTTCAGGCCGAGCCGGTGTGCGATCGGTGCGTAGATCTCGAGGGTCTCGCGCGCCATGCGCTGGCGGCGGTCTTCGGCAATGGCCTGGACGGTGCGCATGTTGTGCAGCCGGTCGGCCAGCTTGATCAGGATGACGCGCACGTCGCGCGCCATCGCCAGCAGCATCTTGCGAAACGACTCCGCTTGACCCTGCTCACGGGTGGAGAACTGCAGCTTGTCCAGTTTGGTCAGGCCATCGACCAGGTCGGCTGTCGGCGCACCGAAACGCTCGATCAGCTCCGACTTGGTGATGCCGCAGTCCTCCATCGCGTCGTGCATCAGCGCAGCCATCACGGCCTGCGCGTCGAGACGCCAGTCGGCCACCAGGCCGGCCACGGCGATCGGGTGCGTGATGTACGGCTCACCGCTGGCGCGGAACTGCCCGAGGTGCGCCTCGTCGGCGAACTTGTAGGCCTCGCGGATCAGCTTCAGCTCGGGCTTGCCGAGGTACGCCAGCTTGTCGAGCAATGCCGCGAACGATGCGGCCTGGGGCTTCGGGGCGACGGGCCCCGCGGCGGTCACACGCTGGAACCCCTGCAGCGCGGATGGCAGCAGTTCGGCGGCGAACGAACGAATGCCCATGATCCGACTTTAGCGCGGATCGCTGTCGAGGCGCGCTTTGCCGCCGGGAGGCCCGCGTGTCGACGGCCTCAGGCACCCGCGCCGTGTCGCGCCGGCTTCACCGATGCAAAAGGGCGCCCGTGGGCGCCCTTTGGGTGTGCACAGCTCGGTGCGCTGACTGTCAGATCGGCACGCGGCGCAACATCTCGACACCGACCTCGCCGGCGGCGATCTCGCGCAGCGCGGTGACGCCCGGCTTGTTCTTGCTCTCGATCTTCGGTGCGTGGCCCTGGCTCAGCATGCGCGCCCGGTAGGTGGCGGCCAGCACGAGCTGGAAGCGGTTGGGCACCTTCTGCAGGCAGTCTTCGACGGTGATGCGGGCCATGAACGAGCTTTCCTTTGTTGGCGCACCGACTAGAGCAAGTCGAGCGCCTTGAACACCAGGGACTTGTTGCGCCGCTGGGCGGCGAACTTCAAGCGTTGCGAATGCACGACCGTTTTGAGGTCGAACAGCGCGCTCTCGAAGAGGGCATTGATTATAACGAAGTCGAAGTGCTTGGCCTGCGCCACCTCGATGCGCGCGTTGGCCATGCGGGTCTCGATCACCGGTGGTGCGTCTTCGCCCCGGCGCAGCAGGCGCTGGCGCAACTCATCCCAACTCGGCGGCAGGATGAAGATCAGCACGGCATGCGCAAACAGGCGCTTGATCTGCAGAGCACCTTGCCAGTCGATCTCGAGCACGACATCTTCGCCAGCGGCCAGGCGGGATTCGATGCCCTTGCGCGACGTACCGTAGAGGTGGCCGTGCACCGAGGCCCACTCGAAGAACTCGCCGCGCTCGACCATCGCGCGAAACGTCGGCTCGTCGGTGAACCAATATTCGCGGCCATCCTGCTCCTGACCGCGCGCGCCACGCGTGGTGTGCGACACCGACAGCGCGAGGTGCGAGTCGAGCTCGAGCAGTGCATTGACCAAGCTCGATTTGCCGGCGCCGCTCGGCGCCGCGACCACGAACAGGTTGCCCGGCGTCTCGATCCGGGCGTCGGGCGGCGTCGCGGGCTGTTTCACAGCCGAAAGTGTAGGGCGCTGCTGCACGGGCTGCGCAGCGAAGCCGACCCTTCAGCGTGACAAACGCTCAGAACCGGGCACCACGGGGCGATCACTCGATGTTCTGCACCTGTTCGCGCACCTGCTCGATCAACACCTTCATGTCGACGGCGATGGTGGTCAGCTCCAGCGTGGCCGACTTCGAGCCCAGTGTATTGGCCTCGCGGTGCAGTTCCTGCACCAGGAAGTCGAGCCGCTTGCCGATCTCGCCGCCGGTGTTGAGCAGGCGCTGCACTTCGTCGAGGTGCGCGTTCAGGCGCGTCAACTCCTCGGCCACGTCGATGCGCAACGCGTACGCAGCGGCCTCACCGAGAGCGCGCTCGCGCGGCGACTCGGTGTCGGAGGCACCGGCGGCCGCCAGCGCCTCGTTGAAGCGCTCGATGAAGCGCTGCTGCTGACGTTGCACGAGCGCCGGCACGAGCGGTGCGGCCTGCGCCGCCAAGGCGCGCAACTGCTGCACGCGTTCGAGCAGCACCGTCACCAGCCGTGCACCTTCGCGTGCGCGCGCATCGCGCAGCGCCGCCACGCAATCGCGCGTTGCCTGCACGGCACAGGCTTGCAGGTCGTCATTGGCTGCACTCGGGCGGCTCCACTGCAGGATCTCGCCCACGCTGAGTGCGCGTGCGCCGGGCAGCCAGGCCTGCACGGTGGACTCCAGCCGCGCCAGCCGGCTCAACTGCTCGGGTGCCGGCATCGGCCAACCGAGTTCGGATTCGCGATGTGTGACCACACGCAACTCGATCTTGCCGCGCCGCACTGCCGACGCAACGGTGTCTCGCAAGACCGGTTCGAGGCTGCGCAGTTCGTCTGGCAAGCGCAATGACAGATCGAAGAAGCGACCATTGACCGATCGCAGTTCCACGCTCACGCCTACGCGTGAACTCGTGCTGTCTTGCGCGTGCGGCGCCGGTGTCGCTTTGGCGCTCGCGAAACCGGTCATGCTGTAAACTGCCATCGCCCTTCGCGCCGCAAAATTCGATTATGTCAAAGCCGAAACCAGCGCCGTTGCCGGCCGGCACTGTGGTTGGCGGCTATCAGGTAGTGAAGAAGTTGGCAGCCGGCGGCTTTGGCGTCGTCTATCTGGCCGAGGACGAGAGCCGGCACCTGGTCGCGGTGAAGGAGTACCTGCCGGCATCGCTGGCCGAGCGCTCACCTGGCGAACTGACGCCGCGCGTCAAGCCCGAGAAGCAGCCGCTGTACCGGCTTGGCCTGAAGAGCTTCTTCGAAGAAGGCCGTTCGCTCGCGCAGATCAGCCACCCGAGCGTGGTCTCGGTGCTGAATTTCTTCCGCGAGAACGAAACCGTCTACATGGTGATGAACTACCTGCAGGGCGATACCCTGCAGGACTTCATCGTCACCGCGCGCGACTTGAAGCGCGACAAGGTGTTCCGCGAGTCGACGATCCGCAGCCTGTTCGACGAGATCCTGCGCGGCTTGCGCATCGTGCACCAGCACAAGATGCTGCACCTCGACATCAAGCCGGCCAACATCTTCATCACCAACGACAACAAGGCGGTGATGCTCGACTTCGGCGCCGCGCGCGAGGTGCTGAGCAAGGAAGGCAACTTCATCCGCCCGATGTACACGCCGGGCTTTGCGGCGCCCGAGATGTACCGCCGCGACGGCACGCTCGGGCCCTGGACCGACATCTACGCGATCGGCGCGTGCATCTATGCCTGCATGCAGGGCTACCCGCCCAACGACGCGCCCCAGCGCATCGACAAGGACCGCCTCGCGCTCAGCCTCTCGCGGCTGCGCAACGTGTACTCGGACAACCTGATCGAAGTGACAGAGTGGTGCATGTCGCTCGATCCGCTGTCGCGGCCGCAGAGCGTGTTCGCGCTGCAGAAGGAACTGGCGCGCGAGACCGAACGCCGCTACACCAAGCTCAGCTTCGGCGAGCGCCTGAAGCTGCAGCTCGAGAACCTGAAGACCGGCGCAAAACCTTGAGGCACCACGTCGCTCCGCTCCTGTCCCCCATGGGGACGCTGGCCGGCTTGGGAGCGGCCCACCGCTCGGCCGGCTTCTGCTAACCCCATCAGAGTCCCTTCGACCATGCGCTTCTCCGTCTATCAGGTCAGCCGCAAGGGTGGCCGCGAGAAGAACGAAGACCGCATGGGCTATTGCTACACGCGCGATGCGGGGCTGTTTGCCCTCGCCGACGGCATGGGCGGCCATCCGGAAGGCGAGGTGGCCTCGCAGATCGCGCTGCAGACGCTGGCTGCGCTGTTCCAGCGCGACGCCAAGCCGACGCTCGCCGAGCCGCTTCGCTTTCTGCACGAGGCGATCATCGCCGGCCATCATCAACTGCTGCGCTACGCCACCGAGAAGGCCCTGATCGACACGCCGCGCACCACCGTGGTGGCCTGCCTGATGCAGGGCAACGCGGCGTACTGGGCGCACTGCGGCGACTCGCGGCTGTACTTCGTGCGCGGTGACAAGCTGATCGCGCGCACGCGCGATCACTCGTATTCCGAGCTGCAGGAGACGCTGTCGCAGGTGGTGCCGGTGGGCGAGCGCTTCAACCGCAACGTGCTGTTCACCTGCCTGGGCTCGCCTGGCAAGCCGGTGGTCGACACCGCCGGGCCGCTGTTGCTGCAGCCGCACGACCGCGTGCTGCTGTGCTCCGACGGCCTGTGGGGCAGCGTCAGCGACGCCGTGATCACCGAGCACCTGGCGGCGCGTCCGATCTCCGACGCAGTGCCCGAGCTGGTGGAGCTCGCGCTGCGCACCGGTGGCGCCAAGAGTGACAATGTCACCGTGCTCACCGCCGAGTGGGAAGCCGCCGAAGACAGCGAGGGCGCGGCCGAGGTGCAGACGCAGGCCCTCGGCGAAGAGGTGTTCGCCTCGACGATCCAGGCCAGCCTGATCGGCGAGAACCAGCCCGTCGACGAGCTCGACGAGGCCGAGATCGAGCGTTCGATCCGCGAGATCAACGAAGCGATCAAGCGTTCGTCGCAGAAGAAGTCCTGAGCGGCCAGCGGCGTTGCCGCGCATTCGGTGCGACGCGAGCGCACTGAACGACAATCACACCATGAACTACTCACGCACGGGCGGCCGGGCCGCTGATGCCTTGCGCCCGGTGACGATCGAGCGCGGCTACACGCGCCATGCCGAGGGGTCGGTGCTGGTGTCGTTCGGCGACACCAAGGTGCTGTGTACCGCCTCGGTCGACGACAAGGTGCCCCCGCACAAGCGCGGCAGCGGCGAAGGCTGGGTCACTGCCGAGTACGGCATGTTGCCGCGCGCCACGCACACGCGCGGTGATCGCGAAGCGGCACGCGGCAAGCAGAGCGGGCGCACGCAGGAGATCCAGCGCCTGATCGGCCGCGCGATGCGCTGCGTGTTCGATCTGGCCGCGCTCGGCGAGCGCACCATCGTGCTCGATTGCGACGTGCTGCAGGCCGATGGCGGCACACGCACCGCCGCGATCACCGGCGCTTATGTCGCGGCCCACGACGCGGTGAACTGGCTGCTGGCCAAGCACGCGATCGAGGTCTCACCGCTGCGCGACCAGGTGGCCGCGGTGTCGGTCGGCATCGTGCAGGGCACGCCACTGCTCGACCTGGAGTACGTCGAAGACTCGGCGTGCGACACCGACATGAACGTCGTGATGACCGGCGCGGGGGACTTCGTGGAAGTGCAGGGCACGGCCGAGGGCCAGAGCTTCTCTCGCGCCGAGATGGACCGGCTGCTCGCGCTGGCCGGCAAAGGCATCCGCGAACTTGTCGCTGCGCAGCGCACGGCACTCGGGCTGGTTTGAGATGAGCGCGAGCCTCCCCGGTGGTCGGACAAGGGATGCGTGATGCGCCTGGTGCTGGCCTCCAACAATGCGAAGAAGCTGCTCGAGCTGCAGACCCTGTTCGCCGGCCTGCCGGTGCAGCTGGTGGCGCAGTCTGAGCTGCGGATCACCGAGGCCGACGAGCCGCACGGCACCTTCGTCGAGAACGCACTGGCCAAGGCGCGCCACGCGGCCGCACTGGCGGGCGCGCCGGCGATCGCCGACGACTCGGGTTTGTGCGTCGACGCGCTCGGCGGCGAGCCCGGCGTCGCGTCGGCCCACTACGCGCCGGCGGTGCCCGAAGAGGGCGCAGATCGCGAGCAGCGCCGCGCGCGACAGGATGCTGCCAACACGGCGCTGTTGTTGCAGCGCATGCGCGACGTGCCCGATCGGCGCGCGCGTTTCGTCAGCACGCTGGTGGCGCTGCGCCATGCGCACGACCCCGAGCCGCTGATTGCCCTCGGGCGCTGGGAGCTGGCGCTGCTGCGCGAGCCACGCGGCAGCGGCGGCTTCGGCTACGACCCGGTGGTGGAGGTGCCCACGCACGGTTGCAGCGTCGCGCAGCTCGAGACGTCGGTGAAGAACCAGATCAGCCACCGCGCGCTGGCGGCGCGCGCGATGCGCTCGCTGATGCAGGAGGTGTGGCGCCTTGGCTGAGCGGCCGCGCGCGGCACCTGCGCTGCGCATTGCGCCGGCGCCACTGACCGAGCGGGGCGTGACCGCGTCGCGCGCGGCCAGCGTCGAGCACCACCTGCGCCCTGGCACGCTGCAGCTGCCGGTGCTGCCGCCCCTGGCGCTGTACGTGCACCTGCCGTGGTGCCTCGCCAAGTGCCCGTACTGCGATTTCAACTCGCACGAGATGGCGCCGGCGGCGCTGCCCGAGGCGCGTTACCTGGAGGCATTGCGTGCCGACCTCGAAGCCGCGCTGCCGCTGGTGTGGGGGCGTCCGATCATCAGCGTGTTCATCGGCGGCGGCACGCCGAGTCTGTTCTCGCCCGAGGGCATCGACGCGCTGCTGTCGAGCGTGCGCAGCCTGCTGCCGTTGGAGCCGGCGTGTGAGGTCACGCTCGAGGCCAACCCCGGCACCTTCGAGCGCGCCCGGTTCCGGGCCTTCGCGCAAGCAGGCATCAATCGGCTGTCGATCGGCGTGCAGAGCTTTGACGACACGCTGCTGCAGCGCATCGGCCGCGTGCACGATAGCAGCCAGGCACGCGCGGCGGTGCACGAGGCGAGCGCGTCTTTTCAGCGCTTCAACCTCGACCTGATGTACGCGCTGCCCGGGCAGACGCTGCTGCAGCTGCAGCACGACCTCGATGCCGCGCTCGCGTTCGAGCCGCCGCACCTGTCGGTGTATCACCTCACGATCGAGCCCAACACACGCTTTGCGCTCGACCCGCCGCCGCGCCCCGACGACGACCTGGCGAGCGACATGCTCGACGCGATCGTCGAGCGCACCGCGCGCGCCGGCCTCGCGCGCTACGAGGTGTCCGCGTTCGCGCGGCCGGGGCGCGAATGCGTGCACAACCTAAACTATTGGCAGTTCGGCGACTACCTCGGCATCGGTGCAGGCGCCCACAGCAAGCTGAGTTTCCCGCATCGCGTGGTGCGGCAGCAGCGCTGGCGCGAGCCGATGACCTACATGGCCCAGGCGTTGCAAGGCGCCGCGCTGAGCAACGAGCACGAGGTGGCGCGCGACGCGCTGCCGTTCGAGTTCATGCTCAACGCGCTGCGCCTGCGCGAAGGGTTTGCCACGCACCTGTACGCCGAGCGCACCGGCTTGTCGCTGTCGAGTGTCGAGCCGGCGCTGCAGCACGCCGAGCGGCGAGGCCTCATCGACCGCGACGCGACGCGGGTGCGCCCGAGCGCGCGCGGCTTCGACTTCTTGTCGGACCTGCAGCAGCTGTTTCTGCCGGCGCACTGAGCGTGCCGCGCGTCTTGCGCGGCAGGGCCGGCCGGCCTTCCGCAGCGCCCGGGCTGGCCAGAGGCGACGCATCGCTCACCGACCAGGCGCGCGCCGACGCCTCGATCTGCTCGTGCAACCAGCGCCGCAGCGACGCCAGCGGGCGCCAGTCGTGCAGCGCGGGCGGATAGACCAGCCAATACGCGTCCACCGTCTCGTCGCGCAGCGCCAGGCTAGACAAGCGGAACAGCCGTCGCTCGCGCAGCGCGTCGGCGGCGAGCACCTCGCGCGACAGCGCGATGCCGATGTTCTGCTCGGCCGCCTGCAGCATCAGCCCGGCGTCGTTGAACACCGCCACCGGGTTGACGCGCGCCTTCACACCTGACAGCGCGAACCAGCGCTCCCACAGGTCGGCATCGCCGAGCAGCGGCTCGCGCACCAGCGCGGCGACGTCGCGCCCGAGCAGGCGCTGAGCGGCCTGCGGCGAGCCCACCGGCACGCGCGGCGAATCGATCAGCCGCTCGGCACGCAATCCGCGCCACTGTCCGCCGCCCTGGCGCAGCGCGGCGTGGAACCCGTCGCGCTGCAGGTCGACGACCTGCTGCGACGCGTCGAGCTCGAGCGCGATGTCAGGGTGGCGGGCGTGCCAGTCGCCCATGCGCGGCAGCAGCCAGCGCTGCGCGAACGACGGCAGCACGGTGACGCGCAGGCGCGCCTGCGCACCGGTGGCCGCCGCGGTGGCGGCACGCACGCCAGCGTCGATCTGGTCGAGCGCCGGGCCGATGGCCTGCAGCAGCGCCGAGCCGGCGGCATTGAGCACGATGCGGCGAGCGCGCCGATCGAACAGCGCGACGCCGAGCTGGACCTCGAGCTGGCGCAACTGCTGGCTGACCGCGCTGTGCGTGAGGTGCAGCTCTTCGGCGGCCGCCCGCAGGTTGCCGGTGCGCGCGATCACGCGAAAGCTGGGCAGCGTGTGCAGCGGCAGGCGTGACATGGTGTTGTTCAGTGAAGCTTACCAACTTGGGCAAAAGATGTCGATTCACCGGGGAGAGTTGGAAGCATATGCTGCACACCAGAGTTGAAGGAGTGTCGCATGGCCACGACCTGTTCTCACCCTCTCCCCGCTACGCGCGCGGCCTCGCCGCGCCTCGGACACGTCGCGCTCGCGCTCGGCCATCACGTGGTGTGCACGCTCGAGCGCTGGCACCTGCGCTGGCAGGCGGCGCGCCTGCGCGCCGCCGAACTGCGCGCGCTGCGCGACCTGAGCCCCAAGGTGCTGCGCGACATCGGCGCCGCGCCGGAGTGGATCAACCACGCGCAGCGCTGGTGCGATCAGCACGACGCGACGCGCGACACCTTCCTGCGCAGCCTGTAGTGCGCCGCGCGCGCACGTCGCCTCAGATGCGATGGATCGTGGCGCCTGCGGTGCTTTTCAAGCGCGTCAGCAGCGCCGCCGCGACGCGCGACAGAGGCAGCACCTCGTGGGCGGCGCCGCGGGCGATTGCCTCACGCGGCATGCCGAACACCACACAGCTGGCCTCATCCTGGCAGATGTTGTAGCTGCCTGCGTCACGCATGGCGCGCATCGCCTGCGCCCCGTCGGCGCCCATGCCAGTGAGCATCACCGCCAGCGCGTTCGGGCCCACCACGCGCGCCGCCGACTCGAACAGCACCTCGACCGATGGCTTGTGCCGGTTCACCGCGTCGCCGTCGCGCACGCGCGCGACGTAGTTGGCCCCGTTGCGCTCCACCGCCAGGTGCCAGCCACCGGGTGCCAGGTAGGCGTGCCCGGGCAGCAGCCGTTCGCCGTCGACGGCCTCCTTGACGCGGATCTGGCACAGCGAATCGAGCCGTTTCGCATAGCTGGTGGTGAAGCCGGGGGGCATGTGCTGCGTGATCAGGATCGCAGGTGCATCGGCGGGCAATTCCATCAGCACGGCCTTGGTGGCCTCGGTGCCCCCGGTCGACGCGCCGATGAAGATCAGCTTCTCGGTGGACAGGCGCCCGATCGGCTCACGGGCGGCCGGCGCCGCGCTCAGATTGGCCGCATCGCTCGTGTGGCTCGCGCCGAGCCTGCGCACCTGGGCGCGCGCGGCGACGCGGATCTTGTCGGTGATGTCGTCGGCCAGACGCTGCAGGCCTTCGGCCACGCCAATGCGCGGCTTGGCGACGAAGTCCACGGCGCCGAGCTCGAGCGCACGCAAGGTCACTTCGGCCCCGCGTTCGGTCAGGGTGCTGACCATCACCACCGGCGTCGGACGCAACCGCATCAGGCGCGACAGGAAGTCGATACCGTCCATGCGCGGCATCTCGACGTCGAGCGTGATGACGTCGGGGTTCATCGCGCGGATCAACTCGCGCGCGGCCAGGGGGTCGGCTGCGGCCCCCACGCACTGCATGTCGGCCTGCCGGTTGATGATCTCGGCGAGCAGCCCGCGCACCAGCGCGGAGTCGTCGACCACCACCACCCGGATGCGCGCTCGCGTGTCCATCGCGTCGTCGCTTCAGAACAGGTCGACCGAGCCGCCGCCGGTGGCCTGCGGTGCCGCCTTCTCGGCCGCGGCGCGCTCCTGCGCCACCAGCGTGGCTGCGTTGGTGGGAGCGAGCCGCTTGACCAGTGCCTTGCCGCTCGCCGGCAGCAGGCACACCTTGCGAGCACAGACGTCGAGCACGTCCTTGCTGACCACCGGGATGCGCTCGGTGCGCAGGTAGTCGAGCACGAATTGCGTGTTGCGCTCGCCGACGTTGATGCTCGTCATCGAGGCGATCACCGCGCCGCCGCCGAACACCTTGGCCTCCAGCGTCGAGCGTGCCGCACCGCGCTTGAGCAGTTGGTTGATCAACAGCTCCATCGCGTACGAGCCATAGCGCCCGGAGTCTGCGTCGCCCTCGGGCAGCATGAAGTGGTTCATGCCGCCGATTCGGCGCTCGCGGTCCCACAGGCACGCGGCGATGCACGAGCCCAGCGTGGTGACGATCAGCAGGTCCTGGTCGGAGACGAAGAATTCGCCGGGCAGCACCTTGACCGCGTCGTTCTTGAAGCTGGCGTCCCAGAAGAAGAACGACGCCTCGCCCGGCGCGCGCGGCGCGGCGCGCAGCTGCGCCAGGCGCGCGCTGTGCGCGACCAGCGGTGCGGGGATGCTTGCGGCGGCCATGCGGGTCACACCTTGCGGTAGACGGTCTTGCCGCGCAGCTGGAACAGCTCGCGCGACTGCGTGAAGTTCTCGGAGTGGCCCACGTACAGCAGGCCACCATCGGCCAGCGCCCCGTGCAGCCGCTCGAGCACGCGGCGCTGCGTCGGCGCGTCGAAGTAGATCATCACGTTGCGGCAGAACACGATGTCGAAGGGCGCTCCGAGCTCCCAGTGCGGCTCGATCAGGTTCAGCGTGCGAAAGCCGATGCGCCGCGCCAGCGCCGGTCGCACGCGGATGCGCCCGTGATTCGAGCCCTTGCCGCGCAGGAAGTGGCGACGCAGGCGTTGTGGCGACAGGCCGCGCGCCTCGGCCTCGTAGATGCCGCGACGCGCGCTGTCGAGCACCGCGGTGTCGATGTCGCTGGCGACGATCTCGACGCGTGCGTGCGCGCCCAGCGTCTCGTCGACCACCATCGCAATCGAGTACGGCTCCTCCCCGGTGGACGCGGCCGCGCACCAGATGCGCAGGTCGCGTCCGGGGCGATCCAGCAGGTCTTGCGCCAGGCAGTCGAAGTGGTGCGCCTCGCGGAAGAACGACGTCAGATTCGTCGTCAGCCCGTTCACGAACTGTTGCCATTCGGCGTGGGCAGAGGGGTCGCCGGGCTGTTGCAGCCAGCCCAGGTACTCGGCGAACGTGCGATGGCCGGTCTCGCGCAGACGGCGCGACAGACGGCTGTACACCATCGCCTGCTTGCCGGCGTGCAGATGGATGCCAGCGTGGTCGTAGATCAGCTGGCGCACGCGTTCGAAGTCCTGCGGCGAGAACGCGAATTCCTGCTCCACGGCGAGCTCGGGCGCGGCGGGGCAGGTGTCGCGAAGGGCAGCGGGCATGGCACACGGCAAAGACCGGTGCATCTTGCCGGCGCGCGACCTCTCGCGCGTCCTGAGATGGACTGGCTTTGGCGCTCATTTCGCGGCCCTGCAAACGCCGCTGCCGCTAGACTGACCGCGTCGCCCTGAGATGCGTGCCCGTGCCGCATCGAGGCCGCACTATCGGACATCGACGTGGACCCACACGCCAGCACCCCGCCACCGCACCCCGCGGGTATGGCGGCCGCGCGTGGGCTGAACCCCGACGTGGCGCTGCAGCTGTTGCACCAATCCGGCCACGGCCCGTTGCCCGGCGAACCGATGAGCGACGTGTGGCTCCAGGCACTGATCGATGCGCTGGTCGACCTGTCGAGCCGCGATGCACTCACCGGGCTGGCCAACCGGCGCAGTTTCGAGCTGGCGCTGGCGCGCGAGATCGATCGCGTGGCGCGCTCCGGCGAGCCGGCGCTGCTGCTGACGCTCGACATTGATCACTTCAAGCGCGTCAACGACACGCATGGCCACGCGGCTGGCGATCTGGTGATCCAGGCGGTGGCGCGTGCGCTCGCCGATACGGTGCGCCCGATGGACCTGGTGGCGCGCGTCGGCGGTGAAGAGTTCTCGATCGTGCTGCCCAACTGCCCGGCTGCCTTCGGCCCCCAGGTGGCCGAGCGCATCCGCAAGCGTGTGGCGCGCTCGCCGGTGGACATCGCGCCCGGCGAAACGGTGGGCGTCACCGTCAGCGTGGGCGGCGCGTTCGCCCCGCAATGGGTGCGCACCACCGCACGCCTGTGGATGGACCGCACCGACCTGCAGCTGTACCGCGCCAAGAGCGAAGGCCGCAACCGGTGCTGCCTCGAGCCCACCGCGGTGCCGCTGGTGAGCGCCGAAGAGAAGGGGCTGCTGTTTGCCGCCTCGACGTTCCAGGATCTGACGTGAGGCCGCTGGCATGAGCCCCGCCACCGCATCCGACCCGGCAGCGCTCGTCACCTCGGCCGCCGGCGCACTCATCACCGCCGTCACCAGCGGCAAGGGTGGAGTGGGCAAGACCTTCATCACCGCCAACCTCGCGGCCGCCCTGGCGCGCCAGGGCGAACGCGTGCTGGTGCTCGATGCCGACCTGGGCCTGGCCAACCTCGACGTCGTGCTGAACCTGTATCCGAAGCTCACGCTGCACGACGTATTCACCGGGCAGACGCGGCTTGAAGACGCGATCTTGCCGGCGCCCGGCGGCTTCTCGGTGCTGCTGGCGGGCTCGGGGATGATCGAATACTCGCGCCTCACACCGACCGTGCGCGACCAGCTGCACGACGTGATCGTGCGCGTGCGCCCGCGCTTCGACCGCGTGCTGCTCGACACCGGCGCCGGCATCTCCGACGTCGTGCTGTACACCATCTCGCTGGCCGACGAGGTGCTGATCGTCGCCACCCCAGAGCCGACATCGCTCACCGATGCCTACGCCACGATCAAGGTGCTGGCCACCACCCAGCCGCGGCGGCTGATCCGGCTGCTCGTCAATCAAGTGCAGCGCGCGGGCGAAGCGCGCGCGATCCGCAAGCAGCTGCAGCTGGTGATCGATCGCTACGTCAATGCCGGCCTCGACAAACCGGTGATGATCGAGTTGCTCGGCGAGGTGCCCTACGACGCGAGCGTGCGCGAATCGGTGATCAAGCGCGAGCTGCTGCTCGACGGCGCACCGGGTTCGGCGGCGAGCCAGGCGATCGTCGCCGCGGCTGCCAAGCACCTGGCGGGTTGAGCCGATGGCCTCCGGGGATACCCCGTTCGAGCGCCTCGGCGGCGAAGCCGGCGTGCGCACCCTGGTCGAGCGCTTCTACGATCTGATGGACCTCGAGCCCGCGTATGCCGGGATGCGCGCATTGCACCCCGCCACGCTGGAGGGCTCGCGCGACAAGCTGTACTGGTACCTGTGCGGTTGGCTCGGTGGACCCAACCACTACATCGAGCGCTTCGGGCATCCGATGCTGCGGGCGCGCCACCTGCCGTATGCGATCGGCAATGCCGAGCGCGACCAGTGGATGGCGTGCATGACGCAGGCGTTGCGCGAATGCGAAGTTGACCCCGCGCTCGCCACGGCGCTGCAGCAGGCGTTCCAGGGCACCGCCGACTGGATGCGCAATCGCGCGTGAGGGCCGCCGCTCAGGGCCGTGGCGGAATGTTGAGGCCGCGCACCACCGCCGGCCGTTCGAGAAACGCCTCGAGGGCGCGCTGCACGTGCACGAATTGATCGAAGTGCACCAGCTCCCCGGCGCCGTAGAACCCCACCAGATTGCGCACCCACGGGAACGTCGCGATGTCGGCGATCGTGTAGTCGTCGCCGGCGATCCACGGGCGATCGGCGAGCTGCCGATCCAGCACCGCGAGCAGCCGCTGCGACTCTGCGGCATAGCGGTCGCGCGGGCGCTTGTCGTCGTAGTCCTTGCCGGCGAACTTGTGGAAGAAGCCCACCTGACCGAAGAACGGCCCGACGCCGCCCATCTGGAACATCAGCCACTGGATCGTCTGGTAGCGCGCCGCCACGTCGCGCGGCATCAGCTGCCCGGTCTTGTCGGCCAGGTACAGCAGGATCGCACCGGACTCGAACAGCGGCAGCGGTTCACCGTTCGGCCCGTCGGGGTCGATGATCGCGGGGATCTTGTTGTTCGGGTTCAGCGACAGGAACTCGGGTGACCTCTGGTCGTGGGTGTCGAAGCTGACCCGATGCACCTCGTAGGGCAGACCGGTCTCCTCCAGGAAGATCGACACCTTCACGCCATTGGGCGTGGGCAGCGAATACAGCTGCAGTCGATCGGGATGCCGGGGAGGCCATTTGCGGGTGATCGGAAAGTCCGACAGCGAGCGCTTGGTCACGAAGACCCTTTCGTGCAGTGGCGCGCATTGTCGTGGGCGACGGGCGCGCCCGCCGCGCTGCGACGCGAAGACCCTGCCCGAGCGCGGCTACCGCGTGCCGCGCGGCGCCAGCAGGACCAGCAGCGCGCCGGCTCCACCTTGCGCGCCCGCGGCTTGAGCGAAGGCGATCACCTCGTTGCGTTGCGCGAGCCAGCGCTGCACCTTGTCCTTCAGCACCGGCTGGCGTCCGGGCGAGCCGTGGCCCTTGCCGTGCACCACGCGCACGCAACGCTGACCGCGCCGATGCGCCTCGCGCAAGAACGACACCAGGGCCTCGCGCGCGGCCTCGCGCGTCAGGCCGTGCAGATCGATCTCGCCCTGCAAGGCCCACTGGCCGCGCCGCAACCGCGTCGGCACGTCGGGCCCGATGCCGGGCCGCCGGAAGCTCAACCCGTCGTCGGTGAGCAGCAGCGATTCGACGTCGACTTCATCGGACAGCGCCTCGCGCATCGCCCGGCGCTCGTCGAGTTCGCGCTGGCGCGGATGCGGGGTGGGGCGCTCGCGCGCCAGCGGTACGCGGTCGTGGCGGCGCAGCGCGCGCACCGGTCCCACCGCGGTGGCGAAGGCAGCCGCCTCGGCGGCTTGCTGCACCGTCTGCGCGACCTCTTGCGCGTCGCGTGCCGCGCTCGCGTCGCGCTCGCGCCGCAGCTGCTCGTGCAGCGCCTTCAGCTGATCGAGCCCCTTGGCCCTCACAACAGCCCCCGCTCGGCGAACGACACCACCGTGCCGCGGCCGACCACCAGGTGGTCGAGCACGCGCACATCCACCAGCTGCAGCGCCGACTTCAGCGACTGCGTCAGGAACTCGTCGGCCCGCGACGGTTCGGCCGCACCCGATGGGTGGTTGTGCGCGAGGATGACCGCTGCGCTGTTGAGCTCGAGCGCGCGACGCGCCACCTCGCGCGGGTAGACGCTGGTGTGCGTCAGCGTGCCCCGAAACATCTCCTCGTGCTTGAGCAGCCGATGCTGGTTGTCGAGGAACAGGACCGCGAATACCTCGTGCTCGAGCGCACCGAGGGTCAACGCGACGAACTGCTTCACCACCGCGGGATGATCGAACACCGGGGCCTGGGCCAGCTGCTGCGACAGCGCCCGCCTTGCGATCTCGAGCACCGCGCCGAGCTCGGCGCGCTTGGCCGGACCGAGGCCCTTGATGCGGCCCAGCGTCTCGGTATCGGTGCGCAGCAGGCCCGACCAGCCGCCGCGCTGCTCGAGCACCGAGCGCGCCAGCTCGAGCACTCCCTGGCCCGGCAATCCGGTGCGCAACAGCAGCGCCAGCAGCTCGACGTCGGCCAGCGCCTGCGGCCCCAGCGCCAGCAGCTTTTCGCGCGGTCGGGTCGTGGCGGGCAGGTTCTTGATCGACATGGCGTTGGCTACGTCCCACGCGCGGCCGGGCGGCAGCGCCCGCTTAGAATCGACGGCAGTCTAGTCGCACCGGGCCTGCGCCCCGGCATGACCCGTGAAACCCGTCGACATCGGGTCGTTCCTGACCCTGCATTACCGCCTGGCCGGCCCTGACGGCACCGATGTGATCAACACCTTCGGTGCGCGTCCGGCCACGCTGTCGCTGGGTGTCGGCCAGCTCGCACCGGCGATGGAATCGCTGCTGGTGGGGTTGACTGCGGGGCGGCGCGAAACGTTCGATCTGGCGCCGGGAACGGCCTTCGGCGAACGCAAGCCGGAGCTGGTGCAGCGCGTGGCGCGTTCGCTGCTGGAGCAATTGGGCGACGACGACGCTGCCTTCGACGTGGGCGACGTGGTGCAGTTTCCGCGCCCCGATGGCGAGCCGGGCTTCGCCGGCCTGGTGCGCGAGTGCGCCGACGAGTGGCTGCTGTTCGATTTCAACCACCCGCTGGCCGGCCAGCGCGTGACGTTCGAAGTCGAAGTGATCGAGGTGCTGTGATGGCGCAAGCCGATCCGACCGAGGCGCTCAGCGAGGTCACGCTGGCCGAGCCGCGCGGCTTCTGCGCCGGCGTCGATCGCGCGATCGAGATCGTCGAGCGTGCGCTCAAGCGCTTCGGCGCGCCGATCTATGTGCGGCACGAGATCGTGCACAACACCTACGTCGTCAACGACCTCAAGGCCAAGGGCGCGATCTTCATCGAAGACCTGGCCGACGTGCCGGCTGGCGCCACGCTGGTGTTCAGCGCGCACGGCGTGTCGATGGCAGTGCGCAACGAAGCGCAGGCGCGCGGCTTCCAGGTGTTCGATGCCACCTGCCCGCTCGTGAACAAGGTGCACATGGAGGTCGCGAAGCTGGCGCGCGAGGGCTACGAGTTCGTGATGATCGGCCACAAGGGACACCCAGAGGTCGAGGGCACGATGGGCCAGCTCAGCGAGGGCATCTACTTGGTCGAGGACGTGGCAGACGTGGCCACCGTGCAGCCGCGCGGCGACAAGCTTGCGGTGGTGACGCAAACCACGTTGTCGGTGGACGATGCGGCCGAGATCTTGGCCGCCGTGAAGCGCCGCTTCCCGCACGTGCGCGAGCCGAAGAAACAGGACATCTGCTATGCCACCCAGAACCGCCAGGACGCGGTGAAGCTGCTGGCGCCGACGGTCGACGTGGTGATCGTCGTGGGCAGCCCCACCAGCAGCAACAGCAACCGCCTGCGCGAGCTCGCCGAGCGACTCGGCACCCCGGGCTACATGGTCGAGGGCGCCGCCGACTTGCAGCCGCAGTGGTTCGAGGGCAAGTCGCGCGTCGGGCTGACCGCCGGCGCGTCGGCGCCCGAGGTACTGGTCAAAGAGGTGATCGCCAGGCTGCGCGCGATGGGCGCCACCAGCGTGCGCGCGCTGCCGGGCACGCAGGAGACCGTGCATTTCCCGCTGCCCAAGGGGTTGGGCGACAAGTCGATGCGCGAAGTGGCCTCACGATCGTGACGCCGCTGTGGCGCCGGCCGCCACGGCCGGCGGCGCGCCACCGTTGCCTGCTTCACCGACTTCCGCGAAGGATCACCATGCTCGACATCGCCCAATTGCGCCGCGACCTGCCCGGCGTCATCCAGCGCCTGCAGCGCCGGGAGAATCCGCAGACCTTGCTCGATACCGAGCGCTTCAGCCAGATCGAAGCCGAGCGCAAGCAGTTGCAGGTGCGCACCGAGGAGTTGCAGGCGCGTCGAAACGCGCTGTCCAAGCAGATCGGGCAGCTCAAGGCCAAGGGCGGCGACGCGTCGGTGGAGATGGCCGAAGTCAACCGCATCGCCGACGAGCAGAAGGGTGGCGCGGCACGGCTCGAGGCGATCCAGAGCGAGCTGACGCAGATGCTGATGTCGGTGCCCAACCCGCCGCAGGACGACGTGCCGGGGGGCGCTGACGAAAGCGCCAACGTCGAAGTGCGGCGTTGGGGTACGCCGCGTGCGTTCGACTTCGCGCCGAGGGATCACATCGAGCTGGGCGCAACGCTCGGCCTGGAGTTCGACACCGGGGCACGACTGGCCGGCTCGCGCTTCACGTTCCTGCGCGGCCCTGCAGCGCGCCTGCACCGCGCGCTGGCGCAGCTGATGCTCGACTTGCAGACGCGCGAGCACGGGTATACCGAGTGCTACACGCCCTACATCGTGAACCGCGAGATCCTCGAGGGCACCGGTCAGCTGCCGAAGTTCAAGCACGACATGTTCTGGGTGCTGCGGGGGGGCGACGACGAACAGGCCGAGCAGTACTTGATCTCCACCTCGGAGATCTCGCTGACCAACACGGTGCGAGGGCAGATCCTGAAGGCCGAGGAATTGCCCGTGAAGCTCACCGCGCACACGCCGTGCTTTCGCTCCGAAGCCGGCAGTGCCGGGCGCGACACGCGCGGCATGATCCGCCAGCATCAGTTCGACAAGGTCGAGATGGTGCAGATCGTGCACCCCGAGCGCAGCAACGCGGCACTCGACGAAATGGTCGGGCACGCCGAACGCGTGCTGCAGGCGCTCGAGTTGCCCTACCGTGTGGTGCTGCTGTGCGGTGGCGACATGGGTTTTGCGGCCGCCAAGACCTACGATCTCGAGGTCTGGCTACCCGGACAGAACACCTACCGCGAAATCAGCAGCTGCTCGAACTGCGAGGCGTTCCAGGCGCGACGCATGCAGGCGCGCTTCCGCAACGCGCAGGGCAAGACCGAGCTGGTGCACACCCTCAACGGCTCCGGTCTCGCGGTGGGGCGCGCGCTGGTCGCGCTGATCGAGAACCACCAGCGCGACGACGGCAGCATCGCACTGCCGCCCGCGCTGCGCCCGTACCTCGGCGGCGCCGAGGTGCTGCGCGCTTGATCGGATAAAATTCGCGCCCTCGCTCGTCGACCCGAGCGAATGAACCGAGCGGAGAGATGGCAGAGTGGTCGAATGCGCCGGACTCGAAATCCGGTTCACGGGTTCTCCCGTGACGTGGGTTCGAATCCCACTCTCTCCGCCACCCACACGTACCAAGCAGCATCACCAAAGCTCCTTCGGGAGCTTTTTTCATAGGTGAATCGGTCAGTTGTTGTATTTTTTGCAATCACGCGTGGAAGGGCGGTGTCAGGCCGCTGCTTCGCGCGCTGGGCAGGCTTCTCAAGGCTCCGCGGGAGACGCTGGGAAGCCACTCCGACTGAAGGACTGCAAACGGCCAGGAGCGGGCGGTCGATTCGAAGACGCAAAGCGGTCGTTCTGATGAGACATCGTCACGTGCTCTGCCAACACCATCTGCGCGGCCGCCGCTACATTCCCCGTCCGGTAGTCCCGTTGGGCTTGTGCATCGCAATGCGATTGCAGATGCCACGCCACAGGCAGCAGCCGAAGCAACGCTACCTGCATGCACGTCTCAAATGCGCAGGCCACGGCGCATCACATCGGTCATGTGTGATCGCCTGGTTAGGCTTTGGCCGAGATGCACCAAGAAATCCAGGCTTCTAAGCCGCCCATTTCCCGCGCCCGGATCAAACCGGAACAAAGGGTACGTAGTCAATCTCTAGGAAATCCGCAACCTCTGGTTTCCAACGTGTCTCCACGAAGCGGACGTGCTCCGGATGCATGTTGTACGCCTCGTACTCTTGCTGAGAAGCGAACTCCATTGAGAAGCCGAACGCGAACTTGTTCTTCGGACTGACCTGACGCAGCCACTCGAAGTTTCGAACGGATGGAATCGAGGTCAGGACCTGTGCCGCCTTCAGGAACGAGCTCTCCGACTCCGACCCTGAGGAGTGCTTCAATTTGAACGCGACCGTGTGCCGAATCATTGGTGTTCTCCTAAGGCCGAACGTTTGAGTTCACTTGCGGGCCAAGGCTGGTAGCCAGCTATAGCGCGTGGTCGGCTAGCCCGAACGCCAGTATGCGACGCCGCAGATCACAAAGGCTGCGCCCACCTCCAGAGAGCCGCCTCAGCGGACACGAGTGTGATTCCTAGACCGCTGTCAACGAGATGCGCGAGCCCTACGGCCTGCGGCCTTCGCACGCGTCTGGGCTCAAACATTAGGCATCATGAATCGCCGGCAGTCGAACGCTGTGCACAGTGCACAGCTCAGACGCCCGCGATTGCTTCTAGCAGCCTGTGGATCGGGCGTCTAGCCTCTCGCCCGCGCTCGTTCGAGCGCGGCTGAGTTGGCGGGGATTGAGGGGCCGGCGGGCGGCGCCGAGGCAGGCGCTTTGCGCTGGCCGAGTCAGATCAGGCTGCGCACGGCGCGGACGACCTCGGCGATGAAGGCCGCGTCGTTGATGTGCGCCGGCACGCGTACGATGCGCCGCGCCTCAGTGTGCTCGGTGTGCTGGGTGATGGCATCGAACAACGCGGCGTCGGCTTCGGGCCACCAGAACACCTGGCCTGGCGCATCAAGCGCCGAAACACCGCCTTCGGGGATCAGGAAGCGCACCGGCCCGCGCATGCGATTCAGGCGCTGCGCGATCCATTCGCCGATGTGGCGGTTTTCCCCCGGTGTCGTCCGCATCAATGTCACGTTGGCGTTGTGGACGTGGAAGCGGCGGCCGTGGAACTGCTTCGGCACCGTCTCGCGTGCCCAGAAGTTCACCATGTCGAGCGCGCCGCAGGAGGCGATGTACGGCAGCGGGCGACGGGTCGGCGCGCCGAGCCGGTCTTCGCCGGCGCTGAGAACGCCGCCGCACAACAGGTCGGCGATCTCGGTGGTGGTGAGGTCGACCATCGCTGCGAGGTGGCCGTCGTCGGCTAGCTTTTCGAGGCTCTGGCCACCGGCGCCGGTGGCGTGGAAGACGAGGCATTCGTACTGCCCTTGCAGTGCGTGCGTCACGCCTTGCACGCACGGCGTCGTGACCCCGAACATCGACAGGCCGAGCGCCGGCAGGCCGTCCGCTGCAGGTGCTTGCCATGCCCGCACCATGCCGGCCATCGCATGGGCCGCGTTGGCCAGCACCTGGCGCGAGATGCGGTTCAAGCCCGAAACATCGACCACCGGGTAGAGCATCGCGATGTCCGAGCTGCCGATATAGGGCCGCACGTCGCCCGACGCCAGCGTGGACACCAGCAGCTTGGGCAAGCCGACGGGCAGCGCGCGCATCGCGGGGCCGACCAGGGCGGCCGCGCCCGAGCCGCCGGCGCCGACGAGCCCGCCGAGGTCGCTGCGCTGGCGCACGAAGGCGGTCAACGCGTCGGCCATCGCCGCCACCGCGCTGCCGCGCTCGCCGGTGAACACGGCACTGCCCCCGGCCGGGTGATGTGCGGCGACTTGTGCTGCGCTCACGTCGGCACCGTGCATGTCGTGTGTCGTCGTCGAGACATCGACGGCGATCACCGGCACACCCTGTGCGCGAATCTGGTCGCGAACGAATCGCAGCTCCTCGGCCTTGGTGTCGAAGGTGCCGATGACGAACGCGGATTTCATTGCGCGCACTCAAACGCTCACGCGCTGATGCAGCGCGACGGGTGCGTCGAGCGCCACCGGTCGCCTACAGATCCAGCCGCGCGTCGGTCCAGCGGCCCTCGGCGCGGCTCGATTCGACCACCGACTCGATGAACTTCATGCCGCGCGCACCGTCTTCCACGGTGGGCACCATGCAGGCCCGCGGGTCTGGTTCGCGTCCTTGCCAACGGGCCTGGATCTGCTCGGCCACGTCGCGATAGATCTGTGCAAAGGCCTCGAGGTAGCCCTCGGGGTGGCCGGCCGGAATGCGTGTCGCATGGCCCGCGGCGGCACCGCTGCCGCTGCCACCGCGTGTGATCAGCCGGGGCTGCTGGCCCAGAGGCGTGAACCAGAGATGGTTCGGGTTCTCCTGGCGGAATTCCAGCCCCGCCTTGCTGCCGTAGATGCGCACGCGCAGCGCGTTCTCGTTGCCCGGCGCGACCTGACTGGACCACAACATGCCGCGCGCGCCATTCGTGTAGCGCAGCATCACGTGGGCATTGTCGTCCAGGCGCCGGCCGGCGACGAAGGTCGTCAGGTCGGCACTGACGGCGGCCAGATCGAGACCGGAGATGAAGCGCGCCAAGTGCTCGGCATGGGTGCCGATGTCACCGAGCGATCCTCCCGCGCCAGCCTGCGCCGGGTCGACGCGCCATGCGGCCTGCTTGTGCCCGGTTGATTCGAGATCGGTGCTGAGCCAGTCTTGCGGGTACTCGGCGTGCACGACGCGAATCTCACCGATTTCGCCGGCGGCCACCATCTCGCGCGCCTGGCGCACCATCGGGTAGCCGCTGTAGTTGTGCGTGAGCGCGAACAGGCAGCCGCTTCGGCGCACGCGCTGCACCAACTCGAGCGCCTCGTCCAGCGTGCTGGTCAGCGGCTTGTCGCAGACCACATCGATGCCGGCGTCCAGGAATGCTGTGGCGATGCGACCGTGCAGATGGTTCGGCGTGACGATGGCGACGGCGTCGATGCCATCTTCGCGGGCCGCCTCTTTGCGCGCCATATCGCGGTAGTCGGCGTAGCTGCGCTCGGCGGCGATGTGCAGCTCGGCCGCGCTCACGGTCGCACGTGCAGCGTCTGAGGACAGCGCACCGGCGACCAGCTCGTAGCGGTCGTCCAGCCGCGCCGCCATGCGATGCACACCGCCGATGAACGCACCCTGGCCGCCGCCCACCATGCCCAGGCGAACGCGACGCGGAGCGGCGCCCGTCTTTGCTCCTTCGATGGCCATGGCGCGCTCCTCAGGCGATGCCCAGCATCTTCCTGTTTTCGGCGGTGTTCACACCGCCGCCAGCAAAGTCGTCGAACGCGCGCTCGGCCACGCGGATGATGTGCTCGGCGATGAACGTTGCGCCCTCGCGCGCGCCGTCTTCCGGGTGCTTGAGGCAGCACTCCCATTCCAGCACGGCCCAACCGGGGAAGTCGTAGGCAGCCATCTTCGAGAAAATCGCGGCGAAGTCGACCTGCCCGTCGCCGAGCGAACGGAACCGGCCCGCGCGCTTGAGCCAGGGCTGGAAGCCGCCGTACACGCCTTGCTTGCCGGTCGGGTTGAACTCGGCATCCTTCACGTGGAAGATCTTGATGCGGTCGTGGTAGCAGTCGATGTAGTCCAGATAGTTGAGTTGCTGCAGCACGAAGTGGCTCGGGTCGTACAGCAGGCAGGCCCGCTTATGGTTGCCGACGCGCTCGAGAAACATCTCGTACGTTTCGCCGTCGTGCAGATCCTCGCCCGGGTGGATCTCGTAGCAGACGTCGACACCGGCACCGTCGAACGCGTCGAGAATCGGGCGCCAACGTTTCGCCAGCTCGTCGAACGCCTCTTCGATCAGGCCAGGCGGGCGCGGCGGCCATGAGTAGAGGTAGGGCCAGGCCAGCGCGCCCGAGAACGACGCGTGTGCCGTCAGCCCCAGATTCGCAGAAGCCTTGGCGGCGTACAGCATCTGTTGCACGGCCCACTTCTGGCGTGCCAGCGGATTGCCGCGCACTTCCGGTGCCGCGAAGCCATCGAACCCAGCGTCGTAGGCCGGATGCACGGCCACGAGCTGGCCCTGCAGGTGCGTCGAGAGCTCGGTGATCTGCAACCCGTGCTGCGCCAGCGTGCCCTTCACTTCTTCGCAGTAAGTCGTGCTTTCGGCAGCGTTCTTCAGATTGAACAAACGGCCGTCCCAGCTCGGCATCTGGATGCCCTTGTAGCCCAGGCCGGAGGCCCACCTTGCAATCGAGTCCAGCGTGTTGAACGGCGCTGCGTCACCCGCGAACTGCGCCAGAAAAATGGCAGGCCCCTTGATGGTCTTCATGTGCTGTCTCCTGTGGAAAACCCGTGCCCGTGGCGCGCGCGGATTCGGCGCCGATGATCGGTCCTAAGAAAATCGAAGTCAACATCTGGTCTGACCAGTTGACGGGCGATTTTGAATCTTCTATTCTGAGTTGGTCAGACCAGATTCAGGTCTGAAGAACGAACGGTGCAGGCACAAGAATCCGCACCATCCAACGCACAGGAGACAACATGGTGAAGACTTTTTCAAAGGTCATCGCGGCGGCCGCGTTGCTGACCTTCGCCCAGCTGGGGCAGGCCCAGCAGAAGCTCACGATCCTGTGGGCGGAGTGGGACCCGGCCAACTATCTGCAGGAGCTGGTGAAGGGCTACGAGAAGGAGACCGGCGTCAAGGTGGTGGTCGAGACCACACCCTGGCCAGACTTCCAGAACAAGGCGTTCAAAGAGTTCACCGCGAAGGGCTCGGCCTACGACATGGTGGTGGGTGATTCGCAGTGGCTGGGCGCGGGGTCGACCGGCGGCCACTACGTGGACCTGACCGACTTCTTCAAGAAACACAAGGTCGCCGAGACGATGGCGCCCGCCACCGTCAAAGGCTACGCCGAATACCCTGGCAACAGCGGCAAGTACTGGGCCATCCCGCTGGAAGGCGATGCCACCGGCATGGCCTACCGCAAAGACTGGTTCGAGGACCCGAAGGAGATGGCCGCGTTCAAGGCCAAGTACAAGTACGACCTCGGCGTCCCCAAGACCTGGAAGGAACTGGGCGACATCGCCGAATTCTTCCATCGTCCGAAAGAGAAGCGCTACGGGATCACGATCTACACCGACAACAGCTACGACGCGCTCGTGATGGGTGTCGAGAACGTGATCTTCAGCTACGGCGGTGAGCTCGGCGACTACGCGACCAACAAGGCCGCCGGGATCATCAACTCGAAGCAGAACATCGAAGCGCTGAACTTCTACAAGAAGCTCTATGGCTACACGCCGCCCGACTGGGGCAAGAGCTTCTTCCAGGAAGCCAACCAGGCCATGACCGAGGGCCTGGCGGCGATGAGCATGAACTTCTTCGCCTTCTTCCCGGCATTGGCCAACGAGAAGACCAACAAGTACGCCAAGGTCACCGGCTACTTTGCCATGCCCAAAGGTCCCACGGGCAAGCAGTTCGCCGCACTCGGCGGGCAGGGCATCTCGGTGGTGACCTACTCGAAGAACAAGGACGCTTCGATGAAGTTCCTCGAGTGGTTCGTGCGCGAGGACGTGCAGAAAAAGTGGGGCGAGCTGGGTGGCTACACCTGCAATGCGGCGATCCTGAAGTCCGATGCGTTCCGCAAGGCCACGCCCTACAACGAAGCGTTCTACCAGTCGATGTTCATGGTGAAGGACTTCTGGGCCGTGCCCGAGTACGCCGAGCTGCTGACCGCTGCCAACAAGCGCTGGCATCCGTTCGTCGTGGGCGGCAAGGGCACCGCCGAGGAGGCGATGAACGCGCTCGAGAAAGACTGGGAAGCCACGTTCAAGAAGTACTCCAAGAAGTAAGTCGGCCCGATGGCGCGCTGCTTCCGCGGCGCGCCGCTTCGATCTCCTGCGAAAGAGCAGTGCACCGGCCTACCGGCGAGTGCCCTTTCACGTCAACCTGGCAGTCATGGCACAGCTCGCTTCCAAAGGGCCGGCATCGCCTCGTCGCGGCATGAGCGACCTCGGCATCCGAAACCTGTTCATCATCCCGACGCTCGTTTTCCTGATCGTCTTCAACATCTTCCCGCTGCTGTATTCGCTCGGCTATTCGTTCACCGACTACCGGGCCTCGATGAACGACCCGGTGAGTTTCGTCGGCTTGCAGAACTACCGCGAACTGCTCGCTGACGAAGGCGTCTGGAACAACTTCACCATCACGGCCAAGTACGTGCTGATGTCGGTCACAGGGCAGGTGGTGGTGGGCTTCGGCACGGCGCTGCTGCTCAACCGCGCCGTTCCGGCCAAGGGTCTGCTGACCACGCTGATGCTGCTGCCGATGATGATGTGCATGGCCGTCGTCGGCTTGTTCTGGCAGCTGCTCTACAACCCCTCGTGGGGCATCATCAACTACATCTTCGGAACCGAGGGCAAGGTGTGGCTGTCCGACCCCGATGTCGCGCTGTGGGCGATCGCCATCACCGACATCTGGATGTGGTCGCCGTTCGTGATGCTGCTCTCGCTGGCTGGCTTGTCGGCCATTCCGCCTTCGCTGTACGAGGCAGCCGCGATCGACCGTGCGTCGCGCTGGTTCGTGTTCCGGCACATCACGCTGCCGCTGGTGTCACCGTTGCTGCTGATCGCGGTGATCTTTCGCACCATGGAGGCGTTCAAGACCTTCGACATTGCCTACGTGATGGCGAGCATGGAAGAGACCGAGCTGGTCGCGATCAGGCTCTACAAGATGGCCTTCAACGAGTGGCAGACCGGCCGCTCGTGTGCGCTCGCCTACCTGATGCTGCTGGCGGTGCTGGCCATCACGAATGTGTACGTGAAGTACCTCAACCGCCTCAAGGAGCGGTAGATGATTGACCGCCCCCACGTCGCTTCGCTTCTACCCCCCGAGGGGACGCAGGCCTCCAGGGGCCGCGCAGGGGCCCCTTCGTGGCCCATGGCGGCCCGGCGGGAGCCCTGATGGCCGTCGTTCAATCAAGGGCCTCGCGCTGGTGGAACCGTGCCGCGATCGCGGCAGCGCTGGCGCTGCTGGTGATCAGCATGATTCCGCTGTACTGGATCGGCTCAACCGCGTTCAAGCCGCGCGCGGCGGCGGCAACCGTGCCGCCGACCGTGTTCTTTGCTCCCGAGATCACGCCCTTCGTCAAGCTGTTCACCTCGCGCGTGCAGCAGCGCGGTGAACGCGACGAGGCGGCCTACGCCAAGGCGCCCTGGTGGGAACAGCTCGTGATGGACAGCGGCGACCGCTTCATCAAGGACGACAAGGGCAACATCGAGGCCTCGGGATACGTCGAGCGCTTCGTCAACAGCATCTTCATCGCCGTCACCAGCACGTTTTTCGCCGTCGCGCTCGGCACCATGACCGCCTACGGCTTCTCGCGCTTCAAGATGCCGGGCGAAGGCGACTGGCTGTTCTTCATCCTGTCTACGCGCATGCTGCCGCCGGTGGTGGTGGCGATCCCGATGTTCCTGATGTACCGCGCCGTGGGGCTGGTGGACACGCACGGCGGGCTGATCATCCTGTACACCGCGTTCAACCTGTCGTTCTCCGTCTGGTTGATGAAGGGCTTCATCGACGAGATCCCGAAGGAATACGAAGAGGCTGCGCTCGTCGACGGTTACACGCGCATGGAGGCGTTCTTCAAGATCGTGCTGCCGCAGGCGACCACCGGCATCGCGGCGACGGCCGTGTTCTGCTTCATCACTGCATGGAACGAGTACGCCTTCGCGCTCATCATGACGAACAAGAACGCGCAGACCGTGCCGCCCTACATTCCCTCGCAGCTCGGCTCGGGACTGACCGACTGGACCGTTATTGCGGCTGGCAGCGTGCTGTTCCTGATCCCGGTGTCGATCTTCACCTTCCTGCTGCGCAAGCACCTGCTGCGCGGCGTGACCTTCGGCGCCATCAGGAAGTAACGACCCATGCTGGCCAGGTACGCCCGTCAGCTCGAGTCCGCCAGCATGGCGTTGATGATGCTCGGCATCGTGGCGTTGTGCCAGCCGTGGGTCGAGGTGCTGCACCGCTACAGCATCCTGCTGATCATCCTCGGCCTGTTGGCCTTCAATGTGTTTTCGCGCATCGAGCCGGCACCAGCAAGCGGCCCGGCTGAAGATCACTAGGATGAAACAACCCCCACGCTCGCTTCGCTCGCTGCCCCCCGAGGGGGCGCGTCAGCGGCTTCGGGCGGCCGGGCACCGCTGACATGGCCGACATCCAGATCATCGACGTCGACAAGCACTTCGGTGCGAACCATGTCATCCGCAAGCTCAACCTGCAGATCCGGCATGGCGAGTTCGTGGTGCTGCTCGGCCCCTCGGGTTGTGGCAAGACGACGACGCTGCGCGCGCTCGCCGGGCTCGAGAACATCGATTCGGGCGAGATCCGCATCGGCGGGCGACGTGTCGATCAACTCCCACCGCAGGAGCGCGACACCGCCTTCGTGTTCCAGCTCTATTCGCTGTATCCGCACCTCACGGCCTTCGACAACATCGCCTTTCCGTTGCGCGCGGCCGGCATGCCCGATGCCAAGGTGCGCGAAGCGGTCACTGCCGTGGCCAAGGTGCTGCGCATCGATCACCTGCTCAGGAAGCGACCGTCGGCGCTGGCCGGCGGCGACATGCAGCGAGTCACGATCGGCCGGGCGCTGGTGCGCCGCCCCGCGGCGATGCTGATGGACGAGCCCATCGGCGCACTCGACGCCAAGCTGCGCGAGGAGATGCGCGCCGAGTTGCGCCGCCTGCACATCGAAAACGACTCGACCACGGTGTACGTCACCCACGACCAGGTCGAGGCGATGTCGATGGCCGACAAGATAGGCGTCATGAACGATGGTCTGCTGCAGCAGTACGACAGCCCGACCAAGGTGTACGACGAGCCGGCCAACCTGTTCGTCGCACAGTTCGTCGGCAGTCCGATCATGAACGTGGTCGACTGCGAGATCGCGGCGACGGCCAACGGCGCCGGCTTGCGCCTGCCCGGCATGAGCGAGGCCGTCCGGCTCGGTCCGCGCGCCGCGGCGAAGCTGCATGGCGGCGCGGCGGCAGCGGACGAGTTGATGCTCGGCATCCGGCCCGAGGCGATCGCCGTGTCGCGCACACCGGTGGCCGGTGCCATCGCTGCGCGCGTGCACCTGATCGAGCCGATGGGCCCCTACGACATCGTCGACATCATGACCGCCACCGGCCACGACGACGGCGCCACGCTGCGCGCTCGCACAGCGAGCCGATTCGTTCGCGCGCAGGGAGAACCGGTGTGGCTGTCGCTGGACGATGCCCGCACGCATTTCTTCAACAAGCGCAGCAGCCAGCTGCTGCGCGCAGCGGCGTAGATCACATGGCCCGGGTTTCGCTCACTGGCGTCAGCAAGCGATACGGCGCGGTGCGCGCCGTCAATGCGCTCACGCTGGACATTCGCGACCGCGAGTTCTTCGTGCTGCTCGGCCCCACGGGCGCGGGCAAGAGCACGACGCTGCGCTGCATTGCCGGATTGGATCAACCCGATGAAGGCGACATCGCCATTGCGGGCGAGCGTGTCAACGATTGGAGCGCCGCGCAACGCGACGTGGCGCTGGTGTTCCAGCAGTACTCGCTGTATCCGAACTACACCGTGCGCGAGAACCTGGCGTTCCCGCTCAAGTCGAAGCTGCGCAATCTCAGCGCGCAGCAGATCGAGGCACGCGTCGCCAAGGCCGCGTCCACGGTGCGCATCACGCATCTGATGGATCGGCGCACCGACCGCCTGTCGGGTGGCGAGATGCAGCGCGTCTCCATCGGTCGCGCCATCGTGCGGGAGCCGCGCGTGTTCCTGATGGATGAGCCGCTCTCCAACCTCGATGCCAAGCTGCGCGAGTTGCTGCGCGCCGAACTCAAGGGGTTGCAGCAGCGCCTGGAGACGACGTTGATCTTCGTCACGCACGATCAGGTCGAGGCCATGACGATGGGCGACCGCATCGGTGTCGTCAACAAAGGCGAGTTGATCCAGGTCGGCGCGCCCCACGAGATCTACAACACCCCGAAGAACACCTTCGTCGCCTCGTTCGTCGGCGCGCCTGCGATCAATCTGTTCGACGTGACGCTCGACCTTTCCGCCGGCACGGCGCACGACGGCGCGCTGAGCTTCACGCTCGAGCCTGGCACGCAGGCGCAGCTGGGCGCATTGCCGATCCCGAACGACCGGCGCGTGCGCGTCGGAGTGCGACCCGAAGACGTGAAGCTCGTGGCCGCAGGCGGCGTCGCCGGCACGATCTACGGCGCGGAGCACCACGGCGTCGAGATCATCGCGATCATCCAGGCCGGCGACCACATGCTGCGTGCGACGATTCCCGCCGACTCGAACGTCGCCGTCAATCAGCCGGTGCAGTTTTCATTCACGCAGGAAAAGCTGCACTTCTTTGACCCGCTGACCGGCGACAGTCTGAGTCAGCGTTGACCCACAGGAGGTACCCCATGTCGCAAATGATCGCTACCCACAACTGGATGCGCCCCGAATCGATCAAGCGCACGATCGAGCGCATGAAGCAGACGGGCGTCGATGCGCTCGAGATTTCGGGTGAGCCGGACCAGTTCGACACCAAGGAAGTGCGCGCGCTGTTGAAGGAGAACGGCCGCACGTGCTGGGGCTCGGTCACGCTCACGCTGGGCGAGCGCAACCTGGCCTCCAAGAACATGGCGCAGCGCGAGAAGACGGTCGACTACATGAAGCGAGTAGTGACCCTTGCGAAGGAACTCGATGGCCAGATCATTACGTTGGTGCCGGCCACGGTCGGCAAGGTGGTGGCCGATGGCACGCCCGCCGAAGAATGGAAGTGGCTGGTCGAGGGCGTGAAGGAGGTCTATGCGCACGCCGAGAAGGCGGGCATCCGCATCGCCATCGAACCGCTGAACCGATTCGAGACCTACCTGATCAACCGTGGCGACCAGGCGCTGGCGCTGGCCGACGCGGTCGGCCCCAACTGCGGCGTGTGCCTCGATCTGTTCCACGTGAACATCGAGGAGAGCGACATCCACGAGGCCTTCCGCAAGTGCAAGGGTCGCATCTACGACGTCCACATCGCCGACAACAACCGCTTCGCGCCCGGCATGGGAACTCTGGACTTTCCGGCGATTGTGAAGACGATCAAGTCAACAGGCTACACGGGGGCACTGACCCTGGAGTTCGTGGCGACGATCGACCGCACGCCTGCGAGCCCGTACGGGGAGCAGGTCGAGACCAATCCGGTCGACGTGTCACCCGAGCAGCTGAAGTTCATCATCGACCACGGCTCCAATCTGCTGTCGGATAAGTTCTATACCGGGCTGTTCACGCAGTCGGTCAAAGTCTTGCGTCCACTGATGTAGGAGTTCTCGGTTTTCTGAAAAAAGGGGCAAGGCCATGCTGTTCGGCAAACTCTTTCACGTCGCCATAAAGACCGCCGATCTGGAGGCCACCGTGCGCTTCTACACCGAGGTGCTCGGCATGGTCGTGGCCGATCGGCCGCCGATCGGCTTCCCCGGCGCGTGGCTGAAGCCCGCGCAGGCGGGTGCCGACGCGATCTTTCATCTGTACGCGGGCGATGCGGCGAAGGAATCAGACGGATCGGTGCAGACCGGCACGGCCGCAATCGACCACGTGTCCGTCGTGTGCCAGGGCTACAGCAGCTTCAAGGCGCAGTTCGAAAAGTACGGCTTGGCCTACCGCGAGAACATCGTGCCGGCGACGCCGCTGTGGCAATTGTTCGTGTTCGACCCGAACGGCATTCAGCTCGAGCTGACATTCCACGCGGCGGCCGAGCGCGAGCCAGCACCGGAGATCGCTGCGCAGCGCCGCTATTCGGCGCGCGAACGCTGGTTCCAGCCAGATCTGTATCGGCAGTTTTCCAAGCGTTGAGCGAGAACTCATCGATGAAGATCACCCGCGTCGAAGCGGCCTGGCTGCAAGTCCCGGTTCCCGAGGATCGGCAGCACGTGAGCGACTTCGGCCGCGCCACGACCTGCGACATGGCGCTGGTGCGGGTCGAAACCGATGCGGGCATCACCGGTGTCGGCGAAGCCAAGGTTTCGGCCGGTGGCCAGGGCGACTACCACGGGGTGGTCGCCGTGATCAACAACGAGTTCGGTCCGGGCCTGATCGGCCAGGACCCGCGCAACATCGTGCGCATCTGGGAGAACCTGTACAGCGGTACGCGCGGCCACTACGCGATCGCGCGCGGCCACGTGTTCCCGGCGATGAGCCGACGTGGCGTCTCGATCTCGGCGATCTCGGGCATCGACATCGCGCTGTGGGACATCCTCGGCAAGTCGCTCGGCGTGCCGATCTGGCAACTGCTCGGCGGGCGGAAGGCCGAGCGCATGCCGGCCTACGCCTCGGGCGGTTGGGCTGATGCACGTGGCATCGGCGCGCAGCTGATGAGCTATGTGAAACAGGGCGATTTCAACGCTGTGAAGATGCGCATCGGCGTGTTCGACGGCTCGCCCACGGCGTCGGCCGAGCGCGTGATCGCCGCGCGCGAGGCGCTCGGGCCCGGCATCGATCTGATGGTGGACGCGCACGGCACCTACACGGTATCGGAGGCCAGGCTGTTCTGCCATCTGGTGCGCGACTGCCATCTCGCGTGGTTCGAGGAACCCGTGACAGCCGACGACAAGCGCGGGCTGGCCGAGGTGCGCGCCAGCACCCACATCCCGATCGCCAGCGGCGAGAGCGAGTGCACGCGCTTCGACTTTCGCGACCTGATCGAATTGCGTGCAGCAGACATACTGCAACCCGACCTCGGCATTTGCGGCGGCATCACCGAGACAATGCGCATCGCCGCGCTCGCCAGCGCGGCGAACCTGCGTCTGGCGCCGCACCTGTGGGCCGGCGCGCCGGCGTTTGCCGCCGGTCTGCATCTGGCGGCAGCAACGCCTGCGACCCACATCCTCGAGTTTTCGCTGGGCGCCAATCCGATGATCCACGAGCTGATCGAAGAGAGCTTCACGGTCGAAGGCGGCATGCTCGCGATCCCAGACCGGCCTGGCCTGGGCATCACGATTCGCGATGACTTCGTCAGACGCCACCGAAAGGCCGGGTAAATCGTGGAAGGTCTTGAGCAAACCTCCAAGCTGCTCGAGCTGATCCGCGAGCGCGGCTTCATGCCCGGTGACAAGCTGCCCTCGGAGCGAGACCTCGCGGCGCTCTTCGGCATGAGCCGCAGTGCGGTGCGCGAGTCGCTGATCCGGCTCGACACTCTGCGCATCGTCGAGAGCCGGCCCAAGTCGGGCGTGTACCTGCAACCCTACGGGGCCGAGCGCAGCATCGAGGCGATGGTGCTCTTTGCCGAGACCAACACGCCGTTGTCGGCGGCCGAGGTTGCCCAATCGGTCGAGCTACGCAGCGTGCTTGAAAACGAAGCCATGCGCCTGGCGTGCCTGCGCCGCACCCAGTCCGACCTGAAGGACCTGCAGCAGATCCTATGCGACAGCGCGGCCGCGATTTCTCGTGGCGAGACCCTGGCCGAGCTAGACGCGCAGTTCCACAAGGCCATCGTCGCGGCCACTAAGAACGATGTACTGCTGCGCTTCATCAACGTCTTCTATCGTATGTCGCGCAAGCGGCGCGAGATCTATTTCGACGCACCGCGGCAGAGCAAACGTTCGCACGCCCAGCACCTGCAGTTGTACAGCGCGATCGAGGCGCAGGATGCGGTTTTGGGCCAGCAGATTCTGCGCCGCCACTTGAAAGGCGTTGACGCCTACTTCCGGATGTTCTTTTCCGAAGGGCCACCGCTGGCGCGGCGTCGTGCGCCGGCCCCCAAGCGCGCCACGGCGAAGCCGGCCAGCCGCAGCAGCCGATCTTGAGCGTGCCGCGCATCCTGCTCACCCAGTCTATTCATCCGCAGGCGCAGGCGCGGTTGGCGGAGCAGGGGGAAATCATCGTCGCGCCGAACGCCGCGCCCGCCACGCTGCGAGCGCTCGCCATCGGCTGCGAGGTGGTGATCGTGCGCGCGCAGTTACCCGACGACATCTTCGACGCGGCCGCGAGCCTGATCGGCGCGGTGCGCCACGGCGCCGGCGTCGACATGATCCCGATCGCCGCGGCCACGGCCCGTGGCGTGCTGGTTGCCAACCTACCCGGCGTGAATGCGAACACTGTGGCCGAGCACGTGTTGCGCAGCATGTTGCAACTGGCGCGCCTCAGCGCGCCGATGACGCTGCGCTTGCGCGAACGCAGTGCCGGCTGGGCGAGGGCGCGTGCCCTCGCCGATGCTGGGTTTGAGCTGGCCGGACGCACGCTCGGACTGGTCGGCTTCGGCCACGTCGGCCGGGCGATCGCACACCTGTGTGGCGCGGGCCTGTCGATGACCGTGCTCGCACACACGCGGTCCACGTGGCTCACCGGCGAGCGCCTCGCACGGCGCGTGCCGTTGGCCGAGCTGCTTGCGCAAAGCGATTTCGTGGTGTTGGCGTGCCCGCTGACCGACGAGACCCGGGGCCTGATCGGCGCCCCGGAGCTGGCGCTCATGAAACGCGGCGCCTGTCTCGTCAATGTGGCGCGTGGTGCTGTCGTGGCGGAGCCGGCCCTGATCGAGGCCCTGCAGTCGCGCCGGCTCGCCGGTGCGGCGCTCGATGTGTTCGACGCCATTCCGCTGCGTGACGATCACCCGTACTGGGGGATGGAGCACGTGCTGATCACCCCCCATGTGGCAGGCATCACCGAGGACAGCATGCAGCGTATGGGGCATGCCGCTGTGCTGGCGGTTACGCACCTGCTGCGCGGCGAGGTGCCGCCGAATTGCATCAACCCGCAAGCCGCGACCGCGTTCTTG
>Ga0068860_100000691_pt1 | contig 38802 bp, 34 predicted proteins | sample KBSSwiS32_FD_66597 | JGI IMG/M metagenome (GOLD analysis project Ga0068860, IMG submission 66597) | Switchgrass rhizosphere microbial communities from Kellogg Biological Station, Michigan, USA - KBS Switchgrass S3-2 | ecosystem: Host-associated > Plants > Roots > Rhizosphere > Soil ... | reverse complement strand
ACTCGTAAATGCTCCGGCTTTGTGACCAAAGAGTTCGCTTTCTAATAGTTCTTTGCTAAACGAACTGCAATTGATCGCCAAAAAGGAATTGGTCGATCGCTTGCTTGCGTAATGTATGGATTGTGCAAACACTTCTTTACCGGTACCAGTTTCTCCCAGTAGCATCACGGAAGCGTCTGTCGGTGCAACCTTTTTTGCGAGAGCAATTGCGTCGAGTATAAGTGGCGACTGACCCAAAATATTTTCGAACCCGTAATGCTTTGTAACTTTTTTCTCAAGTTGTGAAACCCGTTTTCGCAAATCAATTTTTTCCATTGCTTTGTTGAGCAATGGAATGATCTTATCATTATCGTCACCTTTTGTAATATAATCGAATGCGCCGTTTTTCATCGCCTGCACTCCGTCGGCGATATTACCATATGCGGTTAGTACAATAATTTCTGCGAAGGGAAGTTTTGATTTGATTTCTTTCCCGAGTTCAATGCCATTGGCGTCTGGAAGTTTTACATCACAAATGATAATATCGACATCTTGCTGGTCAAGTTTTTTCCATGCTGCTTTTGCATTCATCGCTTCGAACACTTCAAAGCCTTCGAGTTTAATGATGCGAGCCATTAGTGTTCTTAGCTTTTCTTCGTCATCGATAATTAATACTTTTCCGGACATGCGTTATAGTTCTCTATGCAATTTAGGTTTAATAGGTAAGTTTGGTTTCACACAAAGGCGCAAAGTACCACAAAGAACACAAAGACTAACGAACATACCTTTGTACTCTTTGTGCCTTTGTGTGAAACCAAACTTATCAACTTCATCAACCTGGAAACATTTCATTAACATCAACAAAACGTTAAAAGCGTTTCCACCTCTCCCGCGATCAACCGCATCTTCTTACATTTAAGAAAACTAATGCTCATGAATTACAATAAAGCCAATAACATTATTGGGTGGGTCATTTGTGCTATCGCATGTACCGTTTATATTATGACGATGGAACCCACTGGAAGTTTTTGGGATTGCGGTGAATTCATTTCGAGTTGTTACAAATTACAAATTCCACATCCCCCCGGCGCGCCTTTGTTCGTATTGATGGGAAGATTTTTCATTATCCTGTTTGGTGATAACCCGATGACCGCCGCACGCGCAGTCAACTTCATGAGCGCAATCGCGAGTGGCTTTACGATTTTGTTTTTGTTTTGGTCTGTTACCCATTTTGCGCGCAAACTGGTCGCAAAAAATAGTGAAGCTTTGACAAATCAGCAAGTGTTCACGATTATGAGCGCCGGTATTGTTGGAGCATTAGCTTATACTTTTTGTGATTCATTTTGGTTTAGCGCAGTCGAAGGCGAAGTATATGCATCTTCATCATTTTTCACTGCATTAGTTTTTTGGGCGATATTAAAATGGGAGCAACAAGCCGATCATCCGGGTGCGGATAAATGGCTCATCTTTATTTTTTATATGATGGGATTGTCGATCGGTGTTCACCTTCTGAACCTCCTCACTATTCCCGCTATCGTAATGGTATTTTATTTCCGCCGCTATAAGGTTACAACGAGAGGAACGATTCTTGCATTTTTGGTGGGATGTGTTATCACTGGTGTTGTTCAGAAATTCGTTATTCAATATACCATCCAGGGTGCTGGTTGGTTTGATGTTCATCTTGTAAATGATTTCGGCACTCCTTACTTCACTGGCTTTGCACTTTTCCTGATACTACTGACAGGCGGAATTGTTTTAGGAATCCGGTATGCCGTTCGGAAAAAATATTACTTCCTGAAAATTGGTCTGTGGTCATTTGCATTTATGTTGCTTGGTTATTCTACTTACTTCACTACAATGATTCGCTCCAACGCAGATCCTGGAATTGATATGTTTAATGTCGACAACCCGGTGAATTTGATGGGTTATCTTGGCAGACAACAATACGGCGACTGGCCGATATTATACGGACCCGATTTTACAGACAGGCCGCCGGTAAAACCCGGTACAAATATTTATACAAGAGAGAACGGGAAGTATGAAATCACCGGAAATCTTCCGCAGCAGGATTGGGCCAATACTCCATCATCGCATTTCTTCCCCCGCATGTGGGAAAATACGAACGAGAGAAATGAAATTGATATATACCGGCAATATGCAGGACTTAACGAAGGTGATCAACCCACAATGGCTGACAACCTAAAATATTTTATGCGTTATCAAACAGGTTGGATGTACCTCCGATACTTCATGTGGAATTTTGCCGGCAAACAAAATGATTTGCAGGGATTCGGCAATGCGCGCGACAGTAATTGGATCAGCGGAATTCCAATTATCGATAACGGTTTGTATGGAAATCAAAATAAACTTCCTGACAGTATACACAAGGATAATAAATCTTTTAACCGTTTGTACATGTTGCCACTGATCCTCGGAATGATTGGGCTTGTGTTTCAGTGCATGCGTGGCCGAAAAGATTTTTGGGTGAACTTTTTATTATTCTTTTTTACCGGGCTCGCGATTGTAATTTATTTGAATCAACGCGGCGCACAACCACGCGAACGTGATTACGCCTACGTTGGTTCATTCTACGCATTTGCAATTTGGATCGGAGTGGGTGTCATTTGGGTGAAAGAACAAATGCAAAAATTAATGAAAGCGCCAATTGCAAATTATGCATCTGCGGGACTTTGCATTTTGTGTGTTCCCGTACTGATGGCGACACAGGAATGGGATGATCATGATCGAAGCAACAAAACATTGGCGAGAGACATGGCGCGTGATTACCTGGAAAGTTGCCCGAAGAATGCAATTTTATTTTCTTCAGAAGATAATGATACGTATCCGCTTTGGTATGCACAGGAAGTGGAAGGAATTCGTCCTGATGTTCGAATTGTAATTACAACATTGATTGGATCTGACTGGTACATGAATCAATTGAGATATAAAATAAATCAAAGTGCACCGACAGATGTGATTTTTTCCCGCGAGCAAATTGCGGGCAGCAGGCGTGATTTAGTGTTGTGCACCGACAAACTTCCGGGATTCGACAAAAATAAATATTACGATCTCTATGACATGATGAAGAATTATGTGGGAAGCGATGATGCGAGATACACGACTCAACTGGAAGATGGCGACACATACAATATTCTTCCTTCAAAAAAATTGAGCGTGCCCGTTAATATTGGTATCGTAAAAACTAACGGTACTGTACACGAAGGCGATAATATAGTTAATGAACTCCACATTGATCTCGGTGATCGAAACTATTTATTAAAAGGTGATCTGGCGATGTTGTCGATTATCGCAGCCAATAAATGGCAGCGCCCTGTATGTTTTACAAACCAGAGTGAGGCGGACAAGCTCGGGGTGGGTCATTATATAAGATCAAATGGACTTGTTCACAGATTGGTGCCCGTCGAAAATGATGCTATTGACAATGATATATCGTTCAAACTGGTGATGGACAAATTTTCTTTTGGAGACGCGGCGAAAAAAGATATTTATTATGATGAAGAGAATCGTCGCCGGTTAAATATTATCAGGCTGGCACATGCGCAATTGGCGATCAGCCTGGCGCAATCCGGCAGAAAAGATCTCGCGATAAAAGTGTTGAATCATTTCGACCAGCAATTCAAGGAAAAAGATTTTCCGTATGGTATGACAAGCAACCGCGGTAATCAACACGATGCCATATCAACCCAGTTCCTAAGTGCCTGCTATCTTGCCGGCGATCTCGATCTTGCAAAAAAAGTAGCAGCTTCACTCAAGAAGGATTTGAAACAACAGATGGAATATTATAAATCACTTGGGGACGAAAATTTGAGTGATGAGCAATTTGCAAACAACGCTTACCAGCTACTACAGGGCAGAGGAGGAAATTTAGCAGATGATCAAATTCCGTTTGCGTCGGATATCGTTTCCACATTCCAGATGCTCCATCAAATGGACGAATGGGAGAAACAGACAAAACAAAAAGGCAGCTTGCAATAACTTGTGTTATGTGATGAATGTGGAGATGTGGAAATGTGAAAATGTGGAAATGACGGCTCGCGACTCATTCTCACATTTCCACATCTCCACATTCCCACATTTATCGCATTCATCACATTTGCATTAAAATATCCAACCGAGAGCAAGACAAACTATAACAATTACTGGCGAAGGAAGACGGGAATAGCTAAGAAGCGCCCAGGTTCCAACCACTACTGCAATATTCAATAAAAGCATTTTCAGATCAGAAACCACCGTATCCTTCATCATATAGAAAGTTGCAGCGAAAATTATTCCGACGACAACGGCATTGATTCCTTCCATCGCACGATAGACAGTCGCATATTTTTTCATGTTGTGCCATATCGGGTAAAAAAACAAAACGAGTAATGCGCTGGGAAGAAAGATTGCGATCGACCCGGTGATGCATCCGAGTACCTGCATCGTATTTCCTCCGTCTTTCATTAAAGTTCCGCCCATAAAGGATGCAACAGAAAAAACGGGTCCCGGTATCGCCCGCACCATTCCTGCCCCGGTATAAAAATCATCCCTGCTTAATTTTAAAACGTGCGGGTTTCTTTTGATTAATTTTTGCGACTCGGGTCGCGCAACGAATTGCTCGTACATCATGGGTATGAGAACTTGTCCACCTCCGAAAACGAGACTACCGAAGCGATACGTATTTTCGAAAAGGTTAAGGGGCTTTCGATGTGGCCATTCATTTTTGCGGGCCAATTCGCTCGAAACACCCGCAACAAGAAAAATAATTGCGAACAGCCAGATATTTGCCCATTTAATTTTCTTTAGTGGAACTTCCTTTTGCGGAATTCTTTTGCTGCTGAGGTTGGTAACACATCCACCTGCGACCAGGAGTAGTGGAAAAACCCACGGACTCTTAAATAAAAAGAATGTGACGACAGTACTAACGGCCATGATTACGTGCGTAATTGTGTTATGCACGGAAATTTTATAAGATTGAATAGCTGCGTAAGCAATAAAGCCGACCGTCATTGGCTGGATGAATTTGAAAATATCGGTCTTTAATGTTTTTTGGTTGATATACTCGAGGAAAAATGAAAATGCGCCCATTAGAAAACACGCTGGAAATATCCAAATGATGAGCGTAAGTACAGCGAGCGGAACACCTCCCCGTTTATATCCAATCAGTGTAAGCGTTTGTGTTGACGAGGCTCCTGGTAATAATTGGCAAAAGGCGTTGTAGTCGAGCAATTCCTCTTTCGTGACATCTCTTCGCTGATGTACAAAAGTTTTCATCATTAACCCCAAATGACCTTGCGGTCCGCCAAAAGCAGAAATGCTGTGCAGGAACACAGCCTTTAAAAAAGGAATGTGTCGAAATAAAACCATGAAGAAAAAATGCGACGTTGAATCTTCGGTCAAAAATACAATTTATTGATTGTCGAAAATATCGACAAAAGGAATCGATCAAGAATGACTTTTACCCGGCGTTTTCTGTAATATTGAAAAATAATAACCACTGATATGCGAAAATTAATTGTCGCGTGCATCGTCATTGTATGCGCGCAGACTGTACATGCACAAACAAAAGAGATCTATTCCAAAATTGACCAGGCAGCTGATAAGATTGAATCAAAAACAATCGCATGGCGACGGGATTTTCATGAACACCCCGAAATGGCCAACCGCGAATTCCGAACATCAAAGATCATCGCAGATCATTTGCGGTCGCTGGGAATTGATGTAAAGGAGGGTGTGGGAAAAACAGGCGTGGTAGGAATTTTAAAAGGAGGAAAACCGGGACCGGTCATTGCTTTGCGGGCTGATATGGATGCGTTGCCTGTCACAGAAAGAACAAATGTGTCTTTCGCATCAAAAGTAAAAATAAATTATAATGGACAAGAAGCTGGTGTGATGCATGCCTGTGGGCATGATTCGCACATGGCGATCCTGATGAGCGTAGCTGAAGTGTTGTCTTCCGTGAAAAAAGATCTGAAAGGCACGGTGAAATTTATTTTCCAGCCTGCGGAAGAAGGAGCTCCCGTTGGTGAAGAAGGAGGCGCCGAATTGATGATCAAGGAAGGCGTTTTAGAGAATCCCAAAGTCGACGTGATATTTGGCCTACATATCAACGCCCAAACGGAAGTAGGTAAAATCACTTATCGTTCCGGGGGAACCATGGCCGGTGTGAATGATATGAAAATTATCATTAAAGGAAAATCATCGCACGGCGCATACCCATGGACGTCAGTAGACCCGATCGTTATCGCTGCGGAGGTGGTTAACAGTTTGCAAACGATTATCAGTCGCAATTTGAATATCACCGAAAATCCGGGTGTTGTTACGATCGGTACGATCCACGGTGGTAACAGGTCCAATATAATTCCTGAGCAAGTGGAGATGTGGGGAACATTAAGAGCGTTTAGCATCTCCGATGAACAACTAATTATAGATCGTGTAAAACAGATTGTAACTAAAACGGCGGAGGCTGGTGGAGCTACGGTTGATATTAAAATTCCTTACAGTTCCCATTATCCGGTAACTTATAATAATCCAGAGCTCGTCACAAAAATGCTTCCCTCTTTACAAGCCACAGCCGGGAAAAATAATGTTGAACTAAGATCGCCGGTGACCGGGGCCGAAGATTTTTCTTTTTTTCAGCAAAAAATACCAGGCTTTTTCTTTTTTCTCGGCGGGATGCCGAAGGGAATGGATCCGGCGAAAGCCGCACCACATCATACCCCGGATTTCTATATTGATGAAAGCGGATTTAAGCTAGGCGTAAAGGCCTTTTGTCACCTGGTGATCGATTATGAAAACATGTGAGGTCTTTCGTAGGACTGCCGTCAGGATTTTTTATCATACCGCTTTCTCACGAGTGCAATTAGTATTGGAATCAGCATTGGTACGTACACCGCATACTGGACGCCGAATCCGTACGCAATCGGCAACATGATCAAAAAACAACATGGAAGAATTGCCCCGCGCCATTTGACCATCTTAATAAAATTTCTGCTTGGTAAATGATCTGCAAGGTGGTTTTTCGGATTTGTGATGTAGCTCCAGAGTCTGTAATTCGCAAACGCAGTAAGGACAATATTTCCAACGTAAAATGTCATCGGCACTTTCAGCTGCTTTTGAAACATGATCGTACCGCTGTATTCGCTGTATAACCCGGTGGTGAACGGCATTACAACAATCGTCAGGAGAAAATACAAATTCATCCACAGAAGTTTCCGGTTATAACTGGTTACAAATCCAAACATGCGGTGATGACCCGCCCAGTACTGACCGATCAGGAAAAAGCTAATCAGAAACCCGATGAATTTTGGAATCAATTTAACAAGTGCACGCAAGATCACATCATCGCTAATATCTCCTTCTAACTCCGGGATTTTTATTTCTAATATCAAAATCGTAATGGCGATGGCAAATACCGCATCGCTGAATAATATCAGTCGCTCGAGCTGAAATTCTTTCTTTAATTCATTTTCTAGACGATCCATAACACGTATGAATTGTTGTTCAGGATTAATTGTTGATTGCCTGGTAAACGAGTACTTTGAATTTAGCGGCCATATCATTTTGTGGAGCAGTGGGAGAAGGCTGGATTTGCGTCATGAGCAGCGCGCAGAGATTTTCCTTTGGATCGGCCCAATAAGTAGTTCCAAAATAACCACCCCACGAAAACGTGCCGATGTTACTGGGATTTTTACTGCTTCCTCTTTCGGTCACGATCTGAAAACCCAAACCAAACTTATCGACGCCGAGAAAAAGATCGCCAATCTGGTTCATCGTCATCATTCGGACGGCGTTAGGAGATAAAATCCGTTTGCCATTATAAATCCCTCCATTCAACATCATCTGTAAAAAAATCGCATAGTCATAGGCGGTAGACGATAATCCTGCGCCGCCGGAAAAATAAGTTGTATTACGGTTTGGATAATCAGCATGCAGGCCCTGATATACCGGGGGTAAATTTACAAGATGATGTGACGAGTCAAAAGTGTTTACGTTCGCGAGCCGATTGTGTTTTTCTTTCGGGATGTTGAAATAACTGTCTTTCATGCCAAGAGGGTCAAAAATTCTTTTGCGGAAAAACTCATCAAGCGACATGCCCGAAAGTAATTCTACCAGGTAGCCCAATACGTCCGTATTCAGACCATATGTAAATTTTTCTCCTGGTTGATGAAGCAAGGGCATCTTTCCCAGCTTTCTTATTTCGGTCCCAAGTACTTTATTTTCCGTTGCAATACCGGACGGAATTCCTTCTTTAGCATATATTTTTTCCATGTCTTTGCTTCCAATCACTGCGTAGTCGATGCCCGAGGTGTGCGTAAGCAAATCCCGTATGGTTATTTCTCTTTTTGCCGGAACCGTGGTGTAGGTTGTGTCAGACTCATTAAATTTATCCAAAACAACCGGACTTTTAAATTCGGGAATATATTTTGAGATCGGGTCATCCAGTAACAATTTTCCTTCTTCATATAAAATCATAACAGCCGTACTGGTGATGGCTTTCGTTTGTGATGCTATCCGAAAGATCTCATCTTTTTTCATCGATGCTTTCATTTCCGCGTCGTCAAAACCAATGCCTTTATAGTAAACAACCTTACCATTGTGAACGATGATAGCTGCCGCTCCGGAAAAAATATGGTTATCGACATATTGCTTGATCAGCTTGTCGATACGGTTCAACCTGTCGGTTGACATTCCTCCTGCTTCCGGTGTTGACTCGACGAGTTGCTGATAGATTTTCGTCTGCGCCGAAGTTGTACACGCATACAATAATATAATGGAAGTGAGTAAAACGAACTTTCTCATGAGTAGTTGTTTTGGGGCGGAAGTTACGGATTAGATGACAGACGACAGGTTGCGGATGATTAATGACGCGAGTTTTGTTTCACACAAAGGCACAAAGTACCAGAAAGGGCACAAAGATATTCGCGCATTTTTTGTGTTCCTTGTGTTACTTTGTGCCTTTGTGTAAAACAAAACTCGCCCTCGTCTGAATCGCCCCACTACAAAGTCTATTCTACACCTCATGCAGGTAAATTTTAGACGGTAGTTTTGAACTTTAATAATTTAAAAATAGCACGATGATAAAAGAAGAAACGCGGGTATTGACGACTCAGGAAGTTGCGGCCCGCTTCAATGAACTCGCTCAACAGGAAAAATGGTTTGAGATCCAGGACGAATTGTTTGCTGATAACATCAAAAGCATCGATCCTCCGGGCTCTCCATATTTTGGATACGCAGAAGGAAGGGCCGCCGTCCGTAAAAAGGGCGAAGATTTTGTGAAAGGCGTTACCGATTTTCACGGCGCTTCAACAACTGAACCCGTTATTACCGGAAATCATTTTGCTGTTGGGAGACATATAGACATTACGGTGCAATCACATGGGAGAATTCAAATCAATCAGATCATGTTGTATGAGGTGAAGGAAGGAGAGATTGTGGTAGAGCAATTCTTTTATTAAGGCGTGTACATAATCAACAACGAATGTTCAATATTCAATTCAGATCAATCATGCATCTTGCATTTCACTTGAATATTGAACATTTCCTTAGGGAGCAAGTTTAACGCCGACCGACCGGGTCACTCCGTTGCTTCTCTCATCAGTCTCGTCTTCCTCATCTCACTTTTCGACTTCATCTGTTTGTATTCTTTCGCGGCGAGCTTGATATAGTCATAAAATTCATAATCAGTTGTTGTCTTAGCGAATTCATATGAAGGCTTGTACTTGACCATGAATGAATCGAGATCGTTGTCGTCGAATCGAGTGATCTTCTTTACGAGTGATCGGTTAAAGCGGTGATCAACAAAATTGTCTTCCTCTTCTTCGATGAGTCTTCTTTGAAATGCAAGCATGCGCCGGTTCTTCTGAAAACGGAATACATTAATAATGGCGTCAAGATCAAATCCTACGCCGAGCCCTTGTCCCGGGCTCGTCAGCGTCAATCCCGGCTTTTGGTAATCAAAAACTTTTTGATAATCCTTTCTATTCTGCAATGAGTCCATATGATAATTGCGCGGTGCAACCCTGACTTCTTTCAAATCCGTGCCGACATGCAGCGCAATATCAAAACCAGTCAACGAATTCATACTGCTGACAGGAAAATTTTGGGTAGACTTTCCCAAATATGAAAATGAAAGAGAATCCGTAGTGTTTACGACAATTACATAATTACCGTTTGAGTCTGTAACAGTTGCTTTGCCCGAAGTGCTAAGAACGGTCACGGCTTCCAGCACATTTGTTTTGTACATATTAAATACGGTACCACGGATGGTTACTTGCTGTTGCGCGAAGACATCTTGTTTTGCAAAAAGCAAAATGAACAAGAAAACCAATAAAATTTTATGTAAAAAATAGCGCAATACCAATGGTTTAATCTGTGATATTACTATCAAATATGGAGAAAGAATGTTGGATCATGATCTTTTAACGATATTTTGCAATCCGATCAAATCTTCAATCACTTTTGGAAAATGTGCATGCTCCAATGCATGAATTTTTTCGGCGAGCGATTCGGGTGTATCATTTTCTGTTACAGCACATTTAGCCTGAAAAATAATATTACCGTGGTCATAGATTTCATCAACATAATGGATCGTGATTCCGCTTTCCTTATCTTTTGCAGCGATCACTGCTTCGTGAACAAACTGGCCATACATTCCTTTACCTCCATATTTTGGTAACAATGCAGGATGAAGATTAATGATCCTGTTTGGATATGCATTGATCAACGCTCGAGGTATTTTCCACAAAAACCCTGCAAGTATAATGAAATCGATTTTTTTTTCTTTCAGTTCAGGCAAATAAACATCTCCGCGGAAAAATTTTTCTTTATCAATAATAATAAAGGGAATTTTTTCTTTTTTGGCGATATCGATAACTCCCGCTTCAACCTTGTTGGAAACGATCAGCGCAACCTTAACCTTCGAGACTGATCGGAAATGGTCAATTATTTTTTGTGCATTACTGCCTTTGCCTGAGGCAAAAATCGCGAGCCTCGTTGTTGAACTCATTTCATCCATGTTTATTTCCATGCTTGAATTGCCCGAAATGAAAAAACTGTTTTGAAATTTTTTGCAAAGATGTAGTAAAAAAATGAGTCCTGATAGGAATCAAAAGCATGTTGTTTCATTGGTGATTTTCGCTGACAAAATCGTGACATTGAAAAATGGAGAAATATTGTAATCCTCTGAAACGCAAGCCAGATAAGGAAAAAAAAAATTTTTGCATGTTGATATTTTGTTGATTTCCTGACTTATTTTTGCAGCCAACTCAGGAGATTTTTTCATTTAGACAACACAGACTGTATATATGCTTCATTACAGACTAATTGCTAGAAATTTTTTCTTTATTCTTCTTTTCTCGGTGATTTCGATCAGTGGTTTGCAGGCTCAAGATGGCAAGTCTTTATTCCAGGCAAATTGCGCATCGTGTCACAATCCCATAAAAGTTGTAACGGGCCCTGCTTTGCAAGGTGTTACGCAGAGGGTTCCGGACAAAACCTTGTTGCACTCATGGATCAAGAATAATATCGCGGTACTCGGAAGTGGAAATAAATATTTTAATGATCTATATAATCAATACGGCAAAACGCCGATGAATACGTTTCCGCAACTGACAGATGCGGAAATCGATGCGATATTAGGTTATGTTGAAAATTATAAAGCTCCCGTTACGATACCGGGCGATCAAACTAATCCGGCAAACCAAGAGCAGGAAGGTGACAATAGTCTCTTATATGGTGTACTCACGCTGATTCTCGCTGTGATTATGTTTGTGTTGCTCCAGGTAAATAGCAGTTTGAAAAAATTGTCGGATGATAAGGAGGGAATTCCGTCGATGGAGCCTATCCCTTTTTACAGAAATAAAGTTTATATCACTTTTGTTGTGCTGATCCTGTTTGTTGTTGGTGGATATTATGTGGTACAAGGCGCCATTGGACTCGGTCGCACAAGAAACTATCAACCTGAGCAACCCATATTTTTCTCTCATAAAGTTCACCCCGGAAATAACCAGATCAGTTGTTTGTACTGTCATGGTGGCGCCTGGGAGAGCCGTCACGCCGGAGTACCTTCATTGAATATATGTATGAACTGTCATGCTGCCATCAATGAGTATAAAGGAGAACCGCTTCACCGGGAAGATGGATCTGTGGTTGATGCAAACGGAGAAATTCAGAAATTATATAGCTACACCGGATACGACCCAAAGACTCAAAAATACGCTCACCCTGGAAAGAATATCGAATGGGTAAAGATTCACAATCTTCCGGATCACGTTTATTTTAATCACTCGCAGCATATTCGTGCAGGAAAGGTACAGTGCCAAACATGCCATGGCAATATCACTGAAATGAATGAAGTGAAACAATTTGCTGAATTGAGCATGGGATGGTGCATTAACTGTCATCGAACAACTAAGGTTGATTTTTCTGATTCAACAGGTGCAGGTAACAAATTCTATAGCATTTATGAAAAGTTTCATAATGAACTTAAGAATGGTACCGTAGATAGCATTACGGTTGAAAAGATCGGAGGCACAGAATGCCAGAAATGTCACTATTAATATCTGGCCCATACAAGATGCGATTGTCTGTTAACATGGAAATTTTCAAATTTTCAAATTGGTAATAAATGAGCGATAAAAAGTACTGGCAAAGTTTTGGAGAGTTCAGCGAAAGTGAAGGATTCAAGCAATCGTCCCAGAATGAGTTTTCCGAAGACCTTCCGTTTGAGGCTGGTCTCCCTGCAGCCACGCAGGGTTTGCTGGATGCAAAAACTCCCCGCAGAGATTTCCTGAAATATCTCGGATTCAGTACTGCGGCAGCTACTCTTGCCGCGAGCTGCGAAATGCCGGTTAAAAAAGTTGTTCCATACGTCAACAAACCGGAGGATATCATTCCCGGCGTTGCAAACTATTATGCTACAACTTACGTTTCCGGTGGTGATGCAATTCCTGTTGTGGCAAAAGTGAGAGATGGAAGACCCATCAAATTGGAAGGAAACACACTTTCTTCATTTACAAAAGGAGGAAGTTCTGCAAGAATGCAAGCTTCAGTCCTCGATTTATATGACATGGCGCGTTTGCGTTATCCTGTTCAAATTGTGAACGGAGATCCGCAGGAAGTAAGCACATTCGAAGCATTTGATAAGTTGGTAGCCGGTGCAATGACAAGCAATATCGTTCTGCTCACCAGCACCATCAATTCTCGTACTACAAAACAAATTATCAGCGAATTCACTGCTAAATTTCCCGGCACTCGTCACGTACAATACGATGCTGATTCTTATAGTGGATTATTACTCGCCAATGAAGCAACGCATGGAAAAAGAGTAATCCCTTCGTATCAATTTGATTATGCAAAAGTGATCGTCAGCCTTGGTGCTGATTTTCTTGGAACATGGTTATCACCCGTTGAATTCGGATGGCAATATGTTTCCGGAAGAAAAATCGATGAGAAGAATCCGGAAATGAGCAAACACTACCAATTCGAAAGCATGCTTTCGATGACTGGTGGAAATGCTGATGACCGTTACACACATCGTCCTTCTGAAACCGGCGCCGTTGCACTCGCACTCTTAGCAGAACTTGGTGGAGGCGTTTCAGCTCCTACTTTAAATCCAAAATTAAAAGCAGGTGTCAGCAAGGCAGCAAAGGATCTTGCAGCAAATAAGGGCAAAGCGCTTGTAGTTTGCGGAAGCAACAATCCAAATATTCAGATCATCGTCAACGCAATCAATGAAGCAATCGGCGCCAATGGTACAACCATCAACTGGGGTAAACCAATGCTCACACGTGCCGGTGTGGAAAGCGATATGAATGCATTGATCGCCGATATGGATGGTGGAAAAGTAAACACCATTATTATATATGGTGTGAACCCGGCTTATGATTATTACGATGCTGAAAAGTTCAAAGCGGCATTATCTAAAATAAAGAATTCGATTTCATTCAATGATCGTCTTGACGAAACAACCGAATTGTGCAAGTTCGCATCACCAGCTCCTCATTTCCTCGAAAGATGGGGCGATGCGGAACCGGTAGCCGGGCATGTTTCCATGCTTCAACCTACCATCAATCCATTATTCAAAACAAGATCTTTTGAAGATTCACTTTTGTTATGGAGCGGAAACAAAACAGCATACGAAATTTATTTCCAACAATACTGGACAGGAAAACTCGGCGGACTTGAAGGTTACGAAAAAGCATTACAAGATGGAGTTACTGAACAAGCGCCAGCTGCTGCCACTGCAACATTTAGCAATGCAAAAGTTGCGGACGCTGCAAGCGCAATCGGCTCAATGAAAAAAGGCGGCAACCTGGAATTGGTGTTGTATCAGTCAGTCGCACTGGGTGTCGGCCACCAGGCAAACAATCCATGGTTACTTGAATTGCCTGATCCGGTTACAAGAGCAAACTGGGACAACTACGCGATTGTTTCTCCGAAATTCTTAAAAGATAATTGGGGAATCGATCTCAGCAATCGCCGCGAAGCAGATAAATTCGAAGTACATCCTGATAGAGCGGTTATCAAACTTAAAGCAAACAACAAAGAGATCTCTTTACCAATATTGCCGATTCCCGGAATCGCCAACGAAGTAATTGCAATCGCAGTCGGTTGGGGAAGGCAAAGTGCAAAAGCAGAAAACACTCCAACATTTATCGGTAAAGCCGCTGAAGGCGCAGGTAAGAATGCATTCCCACTGTTAGGCTTTAATGGAGCAACAACAGAATGGATGCAACCTGAAGTGACGTTTGAAAAAACGAGTGATACTTATGAAGTCGCACAGGTTCAAACGCACAATTCATACGAAGGTCGTACTGAGGTCGTCAAAGAATTGACGTTGGAGGATTTCAAAAAATCACCAAACGAAATCCTGGAAGAAAGAGAAGAAGAGCTGAAACCTTTTGGTGGTCTTGAAAAATTCCAGGAGCAGGGTACCCTGTATGGAACTTACGACAAGCCCGGAATACATTGGGGAATGTCGATTGACATGAATGCATGTTATGGTTGCGGTGCATGCGTCGTGGCTTGTCACGCTGAAAATAATGTGGCTGTCGTTGGTAAGTCAGAAGTACTGCGTTTCCATGATATGCACTGGTTGCGTATCGACAGGTATTTCAGCGGTAACCTGGAAGATCCGGATGATATCCAGACTGTCTTCCAACCAATGCTCTGCCAGCATTGTGATAATGCCCCGTGTGAAAATGTTTGTCCTGTTGCTGCAACCAATCACAGCACTGAAGGATTAAATCAAATGGCATACAACCGTTGTATCGGAACAAGATATTGTGCGAATAACTGTCCATTTAAAGTTCGTCGCTTTAACTGGGCCGATTATACGGGAGCAGATAGTTTCCCGAATAACCAGGATCAAAGAGGAACTGGAAAATTGGATCCGGTCGTGTTCCAAATGAATGATGACCTGACAAGGATGGTTTTGAATCCTGATGTAACTGTTCGCTCAAGAGGTGTAATGGAGAAATGTACTTTCTGTGTACAACGTTTGCAGGATGGAAAATTAAAAGCGAAAAAAGAAAATCGTCCGCTGAAAGATATGGAAGATGTGCAAACTGCTTGTCAGCAAGCTTGTGCTTCCAACGCGATTGTATTTGGAAATGTAAATGATAGTCAGAGTTTGGTAAACAAAACAAGAGCAGAAAACAAACATCGTTTGTTCTATGCGCTGGAAGAATTGCACGTGTTACCGAATATCAATTACCTGGCAAAAGTTCGCAATACAGAAAAAATCAGCGAATCGATTAATGAGAATAAGGGATAGGGACTAGTTCTTGTAAGAGAGATATCTAAAATAATCAGCATCGAAAAAAATTATAAGCCAAGCTAGAATTCTAAAAGCTAAAGCTCAGAAATTATGGCAGTATTATATAAATACGAATCGCAGGTAAGGCCGCCTCTTGTAGAAGACAACAAGGACTATCATCAGGTGACTGTGGATATCGTAAAGCCCATCGAGGGGGATCCCAGCAAACTATGGTATATCGGATTTTTTATTGCACTTCTGTTACTGGGCTTCGGTATTTTTTCAATCACACGTGAAGTTATTTATGGGGTTGGTCAGTGGAACCTGAACAAAACAATCGGTTGGGGCTGGGACATCACCAACTTCGTTTGGTGGATCGGGATCGGTCACGCCGGAACCCTCATCTCGGCGATCTTGTTGTTGTTCCGTCAACAATGGAGAACTGGTGTGAATCGTGCGGCTGAAGCGATGACGATCTTTGCGGTAATTTGTGCGGGACAATTTCCAATCTGGCACATGGGTCGTGTGTGGCTCGCATTCTTTGTATTGCCTTATCCAAATACACGCGGAGTTCTCTGGCCGAATTTTAACTCTGCATTATTGTGGGATGTATTCGCGATCTCAACATACTTTACCGTTTCACTTTTGTTTTGGTATTGTGGATTATTGCCCGATCTGGCAACAATTCGTGATCGTGCAAAATTGAAATGGAGAAAATTCTTTTACGGAGTTGCTTCATTCGGATGGAGTGGTTCTACAAAACACTGGCAGAGGCATGAAGCATTATCGCTTGTTCTTGCAGGTTTAAGTACGCCGCTCGTGTTGTCAGTGCACACGATCGTGTCATTTGACTTCGCCACATCCGTTGTTCCGGGATGGCACACTACAATCTTCCCTCCTTACTTCGTTGCCGGCGCCGTGTTCTCGGGATTTGCGATGGTTCAATCGTTGTTGATTATTACAAGGAAAGTCCTGCATCTTGAACAATATATCACCATCGAACATATCGATGTGATGAACAAGATCATTGTATTGACCGGATCAATTGTAGGTTGCGCATATCTGACAGAATTATTCATCGCGTGGTACGGACAAAATAAGTTTGAAGGATGGGCATTCTTACAAAACCGCGTTAATATCCACAGCCCATTAGGATGGAGTTATTATATCATGATGAGTTGTAACGTCCTTTCTCCTCAAATTTTTTGGTTCAGAAAGCTCAGAAGAAATTTGACAGTAACATTCTTCATGTCGGTCATTGTAAATATCGGTATGTGGTTCGAACGTTTCGTAATTATTGTGACTTCGGTGTACAGGGATTACTTACCAAGTAGCTGGAGCACATACTATAGTCCGTCACCTTATGAGCTGGGATTTTATTTAGGAACGTTTGGTTTGTTCTTTACTTGTTATTTCTTGTTCTCTAAATTCTTCCCAGTTATCGCGGTAGCGGAAATCAAACATATTCTAAAGAAAGCAGGAGAAAATTATAAAGCAAAAATGGGTCATGCCGAGGACGAAACGCCTGAACAGTTTGATGATGAAATGGGGCATGGCGATCACTAGGGATAAGTTGTAGGGTTAGGGTATGTCAGCCTTTAAACTTTTTGGCTTATACCTCACAACAAAAAAAATATTATGGCAATAAAAAAATTCGTAGTAGGGTGTTTTGATGATGAACAGGTTTTATTTCCTGCTGTGAAGAAAGTTCGCAATGCAGGATATAAAATCTATGACATCTACACGCCGATGCCTATACATGGCCTCGATAAGGCGATGGGATTGCGCGATACAAGTTTGCATACTGCAGGATTCATTTATGGGATCACCGGAACAACGACAGCGTTGACGGGAATCGGATATGTGTTTACGTACGACTGGCCAATTGACTTCGGAGGTAAACCACATTTCTCATTACCTGCATGGATCCCCATCACATTCGAATTGACAGTCTTGTTTGCATCTGTGGGAATGGTGCTCACATTTTGTTACCTGTGCCAGATGGCTCCATTTGTGAAGAAGCATCATTTTCATCCGAGAGCAACGGATGACCTGTTCGTGATGGTGATCGAATGCACCGAGAAGACCAATGAAACAGAAGTGACGAATTTCCTACAGAGTATCGGTGCGAAAGAAACAAAAGTCGAAATGGCCGAAACAGGATGGTGGCTTGGACGATACGATAAACAAACAAAACCATTCGAGAAACACGAAACAGCTGCTTTAGCATAACAACAGAAACGTAAATTGAAAATGCTGACGAAGAAAATTTCCATCATATCGCTAATAATGATATCATTTATGATCATCATCAGTTGCAGCGATATCAAACGTAAACCGGGACGGGTATACATGCCCGATATGGCTTATACCAAGGCAATAAAAACCTACTCGGTAACAGAAGAACAAAAAGAAGCTTGGTTAAAACAAGGAATTCACTTCAGCAATCTTTCTGTTCCGGGAACTATCAAGCGTGGTGAATTATTTCCTTTCGCATTAGCAAAGGACAAAGAAGGTGATTCAACAAACTATGCCGCATCTAAGCTGGTAAAAAATCCGGTGACCAATCTCGCCCCCGATCAAATGATCGAAGCGGAACGTTTGTTCCTGGTGAATTGCGCGATCTGTCACGGTTCTGATCTAAAAGGAAATGGACCACTCTATAAAGGTGGTGATGGGCCTTTCCCGGCAAAACCGGCAACGTTGGTTGGTGATGCGAAATATGAAGCGATGCCAGAGGGACAAATGTTTTATTCGGTTACTTATGGAAAAAACAAAATGGGCAGCTATGCATCACAGTTAGATAGCCGCCAGCGGTGGATGGTGATAGATTATATTAAATCAAAACAGGGAGCAGCTAAACCTGCAGCCGGTGCTGATTCAACCGCAAAAAAATAATTGAAAGCGTACATTAAAATATAAAAGGATGTCACTGAAGGAACATTTTGAAATACCGTCTCGTTACAAACAATGGTCCATGGGATTGATGATCGTGGGTGCATTGTCGCTGATCGTTGGTTTTTTCATGTATGGAATGGGAGATGAAGAAGGTCAGAAAAGATTTTGGGGAGTGTTGTTGCAAAATAGTGTCTATTTCCTTCTTGTAGTGAACGCTGCGATGTTTTTCATTACTGCCACTACGTTGGCAATGGGTGGATTTCAAATGTCTTTCCGTCGGGTGACTGAAGCCATTTCTGCTAGCGTTCCTTTGATTGGTGGAATCACGTTTGTGATCCTGATGGTAATTGTTTTTGGTAACAAACATTATATCTACGAATGGCTGGACAAAGACGTAGTTGCAAAAGATCCGATACTGAACGGTAAAAAGGGATTTTTGAACCCAACGTTTTTTACAGTTTGGACTGTTCTTACAATCGGTTTATGGATATGGCTCGGACAAAAAATGCGCAATCTCTCGCGCAGTATCGATGACAAAAAATTAACTATTGAGGAGGGCCGCAAGTTTATTTTTACAAATACAGTTTGGGCATCTCTCTTCATCGTTTGGTTTGCACTAACAGTTGCTTCAACAACACCATGGCTTTGGCTTATGAGTTTGAACGCACATTGGTTCTCTACCATGTATAGCTGGTACACCTTCGGAAGCACATTTGTTGCAGGCATTGCGTTGATCACGCTGTTCGTAATATACATGAAGAATCAAGGCTACCTCGAATACACAAACCTTGAGCACTTACATGATCTTGGAAAATTTCAATTTGCATTTTCGATTTTCTGGACATACTTGTGGTTCTCGCAATTCATGTTGATCTGGTATGCGAATATTTCCGAAGAAACAATCTATTTCAAATCAAGATTTGAAGGAGCCTATACAGGAATTTTCTATTTGAATTTGACAATCAACTTCCTGGCGCCTATATTAATTTATATGAAGAGAAGTTCCAAACGCAACTACGCCACACTTGTTTTTATGTCAGTAGCTTTGCTGTTTGGTCACTGGCTGGACTTTTATCAAATGGTATTTGCAAGTCTTTTTCCTGATCACGTTCCTATGAATCTTTTTGATTTTGGAATTGCTGCCGGGTTTGTCGGTATGATTATTTGGAGAACAGGTGCTGTATTGGCAAAATATCCTCTATTGGCAAAGAGTCATCCTTTTTTCAAAGAGAGTATTATTCATCATACGTAGAATTGGAACTGGAAATTTATACAAGCATTAAATAAGTAAACCGGGATAAATAAATATTATGTCAACGATTTTTCTCTTATTGATTTTGTTACTCGGCTTCCTGATCACTTTCCAGATTGCGAAAGCGAGTGAGTATGTAGGCATATTAAAAGGCGAGAAGAAAAATTTTGAACAGAACAATCGCGTGAATGGATTCCTCATGCTCGCTTTCCTGATACTCGGTTTGATCGGTGTGTATTGGTGCAATGAGTTATACAAAGGGAAAATCCTGGGCCAATCGGCTTCTGACCACGGAGAGAAAATTGATACGATGCTTCACATCACGCTCGTGATTACCGGTGTCGTGTTTTTTATCACACAAATCCTGTTATTCTGGTTCGCATATAGATACCAGTATTCGGAAAAAAGAAAAGCATTTTACTTTCCGCACAATAATAAATTGGAATTAATCTGGACGGTAATCCCGGCAATTGCGCTGACAGTATTGGTTGGATTTGGATTGTTATACTGGTTCCGAATCACCGGCGATGCACCAAAAGATGCAATGCAAATTGAAGTAACCGGAAAGCAATTCAACTGGATTTTCCGCTATCCCGGAAAGGACAACATTTTTGGAAAAAAATATTATCGCAACATCAGTGATAAATCAGATAATCAACTGGGATTATTATGGGATGATCCTGCAACTCACGACGACATCGTTGTGAATACAACAATGTATCTCGTTGTAAATAAACCGGTCAAGTTAATTATCAACTCCAGGGATGTAATTCATGACGTAGGTCTTGTACATTTCCGTATGAAGATGGATGCTGTGCCAGGCACTCCGACAACAATGTGGTTCACTCCGAAATACACTACGGAGGAAATGAAGAAAATGACAAATGACCCCGACTTTGATTACGAACTTTCCTGCGATCAGATGTGCGGCAAAGGGCATTTCTCAATGAAAGGAATTGTAAAAGTGGTAACACCGGATGAATTTATTTTGTGGAGAGCGAAGCAACAGCCCAACTATGCAAGAGTGATGGGTGGAGAAAAAGGACCTGCAGCACCAGCAGCTGATTCAACAAAAGCAACAACCACAAAAACGAATAGTGAAGCAGCTACCAAACTGGTAGCAGAAAAATAAGAGAAAGAGAAACTATTAATTAAAAATTTTCTGATGAGCAACGAAGCAACATTACATGGTCATACTGGCGTTGATACTTCACATGAAGTGCATCATGGCGAGCATGACGTTCATCACCACAAAGAGACATTCATTACAAAATATGTTTTTAGCCAGGATCATAAAATGATATGCAAGCAATTCCTGATAACAGGAATGGTTTGGGCGATCCTCGGTGGATTGATGTCGGTATTGTTCCGTCTTCAACTCGGATATCCCGACGCAACTTTCCCGTGGCTCGAAGATATTCTTGGTAAATGGTGGGCAAAGGGTGGCCATATTCAACCTGAAGCTTATTATGCATTGGTGACAATGCATGGAACCGTACTCGTGTTTTTCGTGTTGACGGGTGGACTAAGCGGAACGTTCGCAAACTTCTTGATTCCGTTGCAGGTTGGTGCACGCGATATGGCTTCTCCATTCTTAAACATGCTTTCATATTGGTTCTTTTGGATGGCAAGTGTGGTTATACTTTGTTCCTTATTCCTGTCAACAGGGCCGGCAAGTGGCGGTTGGACTTCTTATCCACCACTGAGTGCATTGGGAGGGGCAAGTGAAGGATCAAAGGCTGGGATGGACTTCTGGATCATTGGTATGGCGCTTTTCGTGGTGTCGTCACTGTTAGGAGGCTTGAATTATATCACAACGATTTTGAATATGCGCACAAAAGGAATGAGCATGACGCGTCTTCCGTTGACGATCTGGGCTCTTTTCTTTACAGCCATTTTAGGCGTGCTGTCATTCCCTGTACTGCTCTCCGGTTTGATCTTATTATTATTCGATCGTCACGCTGGAACGAGCTTTTATCTTTCTGATATTTTTATTGCATCAACAAATACAGCGTTACCAAGCGAAGGAGGAAGTGCAATCCTGTTCCAGCACCTCTTCTGGTTCCTTGGTCACCCGGAAGTATATATTATTATCCTGCCGGCGATGGGACTGGTTTCTGAAGTCATGTCCGTCAATGCACGCAAACCGATCTTTGGTTATATGGCGATGGTAGGATCATTGTTTGCGATCGCAATTCTCGCGTTCCTCGTTTGGGCACACCATATGTTCGTTACGGGTTTGAATCCATTCCTCGGATCCGTATTTGTGTTGTTGACCTTGCTGATTGCCGTTCCCTCAGCGATCAAAGTGTTCAACTGGCTAACGACAATATGGAAAGGAAATATCCGGTTCACACCGGCGATGTTATTCGCGATAGGTTTTGTGAGTTTGTTTATTTCCGGTGGTTTGACTGGTATCTGGCTTGGTAACTCAACACTCGATATACATCTGCATGACACGCTCTTTGTGGTTGCACACTTTCATATCGTGATGGGTGTATCAGCATTCTTTGGAATGTTCTGCGGAATCTATCATTGGTTCCCGAAGATGTATGGCCGTTATATGAACAACACGATGGCGTATATCCATTTCTGGGTAACGCTTGCGGGAGCTTACCTGATCTTTTGGCCCATGCACTACGAAGGCTTAGCGGGTATGCCTCGCCGTTATCTTGATACAAGCGGATGGCATTCGTTCAATAATTTTATCGGATTGAACCGTTTCATCTCAACGGTCGCGATGATCGTGTTCTCTGTCCAAATCATGTTCGTGTTTAATTTCTTCTATTCAATATTTAAAGGAAGAAAAGTAACGTCAACTAATCCATGGGGTGCAAACACGCTCGAGTGGACGACGCCAATACATCCGGGACACGGTAACTGGCCTGGAGAAATTCCTGAAGTTCATCGTTGGGCGTATGATTATGCAAAAGATGGAAGAGAGTTCATCCAGCAAACTGAGCCAATCAGTGCAAATGAGAGCAAGCACTAATGCGAATATGAGAATGTGGAGATGTGAAAATGTGAAAATGTGAGAATGTAGTTGTGGGAATTATAACTCTTGCTTCGTGCAGAGTAAAAATAAATTAAATGTTGATGCAGCAGGAAACCGTGAAGCAATCCAGTTCTTTTAAGATAGCGAGCAAAATGCAGGATTACAAACTGCTGATCAAATTCAATTTGAGCTTCATGGTAGTGTTTTCTGCAGTGATCAGCTATTTGCTCGCGCCTAAGGTAATCGAGTACGATTGGAAAGCGATATTGATTTTGTTTGCAGGTGGAATGTTGGTTACCGGAAGTGCGAATGCTATCAACCAGGCAGTAGAAAAAGACACGGACGCTGTAATGAAAAGAACAGCGAACAGGCCGGTGGCGGCAGGAAGAATGAGTGTTCAGGAAGCAATTACATTTGCCATTATCGCTGGATTAATTGGCGTGTGGCTTCTCTCCCACTTCAACTTTCTTACCGCAGCACTGGCGGCATTCAGTTTGTTTATTTACGCCTTTGTATACACGCCACTAAAAAAAATTAGTGCGACTGCTGTTATCGTAGGCGCTATTCCCGGTGCATTGCCTTGCCTCATCGGGTGGGCGGCAGGGAACGACAACCTGGATGCAGGAGGATGGATATTATTTGGGTTACAATTTTTCTGGCAGTTTCCGCATTTCTGGGCAATCGCATGGATTGCGCATAAGGATTACAGTAAGGCCGGATTTAAATTGTTGCCGTCAGATGAAGGACAAACAAAATATTCAGCTATCCAGTCCATAATTTATTCGCTGTTGCTGATCCCTGTTGGTGTCCTTCCATATTTTTTTGACATGAGCGGTATCATAAGTTTGTTCATCGTGTTGATCGCAAATGTTTTTATGGTATGGCAATGCGTAAGATTATATAGAGAAATGACAGTGCAGGCAGCAAGAAGGGTTATGTTCAGCAGTTATATTTATTTGCCGATAGTGTTGTTGGCATTGTTGATTGATAAGGTAAGAATATAAAGAAAATCCATACATGCTAAAATCGATTGAGGTAAATCCTGTGAGTGAGCAACAAAAAAGAATACATCCCCACAAATTCACTTTGTGGGTAGCGATTGGTAGCATCCTCATGATGTTTGCAGGATTGACAAGTGCGTATATTGTTAAACGTGAGCAACCCGGATGGACAACCTTTGAAATCCCGCGGACCTTTTGGTTTTCAACGGCAGTTATACTGGTGAGCAGCGTTACAATACAAATGGCCTTGAAAGCATTCAGGGATAGACAAATGAGACGATATAAAAATCTCATTACGCTTACAGCTCTTTTAGGAATTGTATTCGTGGTGCTTCAATGGATCGGATTCTCCCAGATATGGGACAGTGGGATTACTTTTCACGGATCCGGGGCGGCGCAGTTTCTGTATGTCATTGCAGGGTTGCATGCGCTGCACGTGATTGGAGGGGTGATTGCACTACTGGTAATGTTCCGCAAGGCATTCAATAAAAAAATCCGGGTCTATAATAGCATTCCGGTAGAGATCGTTAATACATATTGGCATTTCGTAGATATACTCTGGATCTATCTGTTTGTTTTCTTTTTATGGATCCAGTGATTTGAGATTTGATAAAATAAATTTGCGAACCAGACTAAAAAAATAACATGGCACAAACTGTTCCGGTTGGACAAAAATGGTGGAGTGGAGGAAAAAGTCCTTTTAACGTAGAATACGGCAAACTCATGATGTGGTATTTTTTGATGAGTGACGCATTTACGTTTGGAGCTTTTCTGATCTCTTATGGAACCATTCGTTTTTCCAGCAATTCATGGCCGGATCCGAACTTCGTTTTTCGTTCATTTCCGATCATTGGTGAAATGCACGTGCCTTTGGCCTTCGTGAGCTTAATGACTTTTATCTTGATCATGAGCTCCGTTACAATGGTTTTAGCCGTTGGCGCGGGACATAATAATGATAAGAAGGCTGTGATGAAATGGATGTTCTTTACGATTCTGGGCGGACTAGCATTTCTTGGTTGCCAGGCTTGGGAATGGACACATCTTCATCACGAAGGTGCTTGGTGGGGAAGAAATCCATTTCCGAATATTAACGGGAGTGAATCATCAACTAATTTTACTAATTTCTTTTTTACAATAACAGGTTTCCACGGCTTCCACGTATTTTCCGGTGTTATCATCAATATTATTATGTTGATCATGACATGGAAAGGCGTTTTTGAAAGAAGAGGTCATTACCTGATGATTGAAAAAGCAGGTTTATACTGGCACTTTGTGGATCTTGTTTGGGTATTCGTGTTCACTTGCTTTTATTTACTTTAATTGTTGAACTGATCAATGCATAATATGGAAAACGTACATACATCGGCATCAGAAGGACACCATGAACCCAGTTTTAATGTCAAGTTGATCTGGAGAACATTCTGGATTTTGCTGATCATCACCGTGGTGGAGCTTGTAATGGCAATCGCTTACTATGAGACGCATTTTATAAGTAAGCATTTGCTGAATGGTTTGTTTGTTATTGGTACTCTCGCCAAAGCATTTTTTATCATTGCAGAATTTATGCATTTGCGCCACGAAATCCGCAACCTGATTATGACGATCGCAATTCCAGCGATGTTATTCATTTGGTTCCTTGCGGCGTTTTTGTGGGATGGCAATTCGTATAAGCATCTTAGAAATAAATACGACCCTTATCACGTCCAACAAGATTCAATCAAAGCTCCTGTAAAAGAAGTCGAACATGAACAGGGCAAGAAGCCTGGTGTAGAATAGACTAATGTCAATGTGAAAATGTGAAAATATGGAAATGTGAAAATGTGAGAATTCGGTGGCGCGTCAGATCTAGCGAATTTTCACATTTTCACACTTCCACATTTTCACATTTGTTTTTCGGACCTTTGTACAAATAAATTTATACGCAGTGAGCGGCAAAGCTTTCTTGGCAATATGCATCGCAGTGTTTATACCACTGGTCAGTTACCTGATCGTAAATAGTGCCAGCAAGGACGCGGTGGCAATGCCGTCGAGACATTATTACGATACAGTTATCTCAAAAATCAAAGACGGGAAGGAAGTTACTGATACCGTGTGGCATCCCGTTAATAATATTACTCTCACTAATCAGCTCAATCAAAAAGTTTCGCTCGGCCAGTTAAGAGGCAAAGTAATTGTAGTGGATTTTTTCTTTACTCATTGTCCGAGTATTTGTCCCACGCTGACCGCGAACATGCGCAAATTGCAAGATGCGCTAAGAAAAAAAGATGAAATGAGATTGCTCGATACGAGTTTCGTCCAATTCGTGTCATTTACTGTCGATCCGGAAAGAGACACCGCTGAAGCGCTGAAAAGATATGCCGACAAGTTTGGCGTGAACCCGGATATCTGGTGGCTGCTTACCGGTCCCAAAAAAGATATTTATGATTTCGCATTAAATGAAGTGAAATTAGGTATCGCCGATGGAGAAGGAGTGGATTCCAATTTTATTCATTCACAAAAAATGGTCGTGTTGGATAAGGAGCATGTCGTGCGTGGATATTATGACGGACTTGACAGCGTTTCCCTTGAAAAGCTTGCAAAGGATATTGTTTTTATTATGCTTGAGAAAGATAAAAATAGTCCGTCACCACTTCGTGAATTCAAGGCAATAATTCCCATTATTATTTTCTCTTTTATCGCAACAATTGTTGCTGTTTATTTTTTTAGTAGAAAGTCGCGCAATCCGATCGTTAAAAGCTCAAATGTTGTATGAAAGAACGAAGCCTGACCCTGCCTATCATCATTGTTTCTATCGCAATTCCAGTCGCAGTTGCATTTTTGATCATGATACCTCAGGCAAAAATTGATTTGGGACTAAACACAAAAATGCTTCCTCTGTTTCATGCGATTTTGAATTCAACAACTGCTATTTTGTTACTCGCCAGTTTGTATTTCATAAAGAATGGACGGATACGCGCCCATCGCGCAGCTAACCTCACTGCTGTTGTACTCAGCGCAATTTTCCTGGTGTCTTACATAATATATCATGCAACCAATCCTTCGGTTCGGTTTGGTGACATTGATCACAACGGAATTTTGAGTGATGATGAAAAATTAAAAGCGGGATCACTTCGATATGTCTATTATTTTATTTTAAGTTCACACATCATCCTTTCCGGAATCATTGTCCCATTTGTATTATTCACATTGCAAAGAGCCTTCCAGGAAAAATTTGAAAAGCATAAAAAACTCGCGCGCATTACTTGGCCAATCTGGTTTTACGTTGCGGTCACAGGTGTCGTCGTGTATCTAATGGTTAGTCCATATTATTAATATGCGGCGAGAACTAATCTATGTACCTATGGTCCTATGTGGTAAATTCTTTTTACCACATAGGACCATAGGTACATAGGTAGATAGGCAGTACGTTCTTATAATTGCAGCTCCTTTACGGGATCCCAAAACACCTCCTGAAAATTTACAATCTTATCGTTCTTCACTTTTATTCCTTCTTTCTTCAACAGTTTTTCCATGAGCCCGGTGGGTTTGAAATGATGTTTTCCGCTAAGTAACCCCACGCGATTTACTACGCGATGTGCTGGCACTTTTGGCTTTACTCTTCCCGCTCCATTCATCGCCCATCCAACCATCCGTGCAGATAGCCTTGTCCCTAAACACGCCGCAATTGCACCATATGATGTAACCCGTCCCTTTGGAATTTGACGCGCGACTTCATACACCAATTCAAAAAAAGAGTCTTCTCTTTTTCCTGAAGGCTTGACTGTCGCCAGTTTTTGTTTTGCCATAAATTCTTTATTGATCCTTACTTAATCCGGTTTTTTTTCTTTCAACTCACTCCTTCTCGGTTCAGGTACGTTTTCATAATCGTATGGACAATGTTTGCAGCCATTGCCACAACAATATCCTTTTTCCAAATGATATTTTTCTGTGAGCACCATGAGTCCTTGCTCATTGTAATAAAAATCTTCGCCTTCAATCAACTGTTGCTTCATTTTCTTTGACTCTTTCCTGTAATATGTGGTCTATAAAAGGCAATTCATTTTGAGGCAATGAAAAGCTGATATAATAAACCTGTTTACTTTTCGCTATATCGAGACTTTCATAGTAAGTTATGATCTGTAGCTCCGGTTCAACAACCGGACCAGCATAAATGTTTTCCGAATGATTGTGTAATGACAATCCATACATATCAATAACCATCTTCGTAAACGAATACAACACCGGTGAGTCGGTTTTTAAATGAATCTTTCCATTGGGAGCCAGGATGCGTTGGTACAATCTTAAAAATCTTGGATGCGTCAGTCTTTTTTTTGCCCTTGATTTGCGTAATTGGGGATCGGGAAAAGTGAGCCATATTTCTTCTACTTCGCCCTTTACAAAATACTGATCGATCTTGTCGATTTGCGTTCTCAAAAAACCTGCGTTTGAAATATTTTCGTCAAGACATTTTTTCGCTCCGATATAAATACGGTTACCTTTCAGATCCACTCCGATAAAATTTCTTTCCGCGTATAATTTTGCGAGTCCAACCGTGTATTCGCCTTTGCCGCAAGCCAGCTCCAGCGTTATCGGGTAATTATTTTTGAAGAATTCATTCCATGTGCCTGCTATTCCTTCAGGGTATTGCAATACATTTGGAAAGGATTTGATTGCCTCGAATCGCTCTAGTTTTTTCTGTGCCATCGTCGCAAAAATAAAGGTTGTTATCAAATCCTGTTGAATACTCTTATTTTGTTGATGAAATACATGTAAGATGCTTTTATCCCGCCAAACAATCGGTCAAATTAAATCGGACGCAGCGGAAGTTCCGGCTGACAATTATTTTGAACTGCCAGAAAAAGTTTTACAGTTTGGAACAGGTGTGTTGTTGCGCGGACTGACCGATTATTTTATTGACAAGGCAAACAAGCAGGGAATCTTCAATGGAAGAATTGTCGTCGTGAAGTCGACCGACTCCGGCGATACCGAAGCCTTTTCAAAGCAGGATAATTTGTATACGATTTGTGTGAAAGGAATTGTCGACGGGAAAAAGGTTGAAGAAAATATTATCAACGCTTCTATCAGCCGGGTTTTATCAGCCAAAAAAAATTGGGGAGCGATTTTGAATTGCGCGACGAACCCTGAGATCCAATTGGTGATATCCAATACAACAGAAGTCGGGATCGTATTGGTAAAAGAAAGCATACACGATTCGCCGCCATTATCCTTTCCGGCAAAATTGCTTTCTGTATTATACGAAAGATATAATTTTTTTAAAGGTGATCCGGAAAAAGGGATGGTCATCATCCCAACGGAACTGTTGCCAAACAATGGCGAAAAACTTTTGAATATCTTAGTAGAGCTAGCTTCCTTCAATCAACTCGAAGAACCGTTCGTCAAGTGGATGAAGGAACATAACAGTTTTTGCAACTCCCTGGTTGATCGCATCGTTCCCGGGAAACTTTCACCCACACATCAATCGGAAACAGAAAATATTTTGGGTTATCATGACGAGCTGATGTTCATGTCGGAAGTATATCGACTTTGGGCGATTGATCCCGATACTGAAAGAGTAAAAGATGTTTTGTCATTTAGCAAAGTTGATCCCGGTTTAATCATTGCTCCCGATATTCATCTTTACCGCGAATTAAAATTGCGGTTACTGAACGGTTCACATACGCTCAGTTGTGGACTGGCACATCTGGCCGGATTTACATTTGTGAAGGAAGCAATGCAAGACAAATTCTTTTCGTCATATGTAAAGACATTGATGATGGAAGAAATTACACCTGCGATTACGGGTAAAGAAATCACCACACAAGTCGCAATCGATTTTGCAAATAAAGTGCTCGACCGTTATCGCAATCCATTTCTCGAACACAAATGGTTGAGCATAACCTTGCAATATTCATCAAAAATCAAAATGCGGGACGTGCCAATCTTATTAAACTATTTCGAACGTTTTGGTAAGCCGCCTTCATTGATATCACTCGGATTCGCCGCACATATTTTATTTATGCGTGCCGAAAAAAAAGATGACGGAAATTATTATGGAAATGCAAATGGAAAAAATTATTTGATTGAAGACGCAAACGTGGCATGGTATGCGGAAAAATGGAAGAGTGCAGAGACAATTGTAAAAACAGTCTTATCAAACGCTGATTTGTGGGGAAGAGATTTATCGAATCTGACCGGCTTCGAGGAAGCTGTGGCGACGAACTTGAAATTGATGGAACAAAAAGGTGCGGCGACAGTTGTAAGAGAATTTGCATACGAGGGATCGAGCGAGCCTTGATTTCAACTATAAATTGGTAATGAGTAAGATACTTTGTTTTGGTGAATTGTTATTGCGAATGTCGCCGGTATTACAGGGAAACTGGCTGAAGGAAGCGAATATGCCCGTCTATATTGGGGGAGCTGAGCTAAATGTAGCAACAGCGCTTGCGTGTTGGAACTTGCCTGTTAAATATTTTTCCGCTGCGCCCGACAATTATTTATCAAAAGAAATAAAAGAAGATCTCTCAAAAAGAAATATAGATGTTAGCGATATGCAAGTTTCCGGAAATCGGATTGGTATTTATTTTTTACCACAAGGAGCCGATCTAAAACATGCCGGTGTTATTTACGATCGCGCACATTCATCATTTGGAGAGTTAAAACCGGGAATGATTAATTGGGATCAATTACTGCGCGATGTTTCCTGGTTTCATTTTAGCGCTATTAGTCCGGGGTTGAATGAAAATCTTGCGGCAGTTTGCGAGGAAGGATTGAAAATCGCTTCTCAAAAAAATATTCGAATTTCTGTTGATCTCAATTATCGTTCGCTGCTTTGGAAATACACAGGCAACATCCATGAAATCATGCATCGGCTTGTTAAGCATTGTGACCTGGTGATGGGAAATATTTGGTCCGCCAATACTTTATTAGGAACCGAATTGGATAAGACCGTCGAAGCAAAAAAAAGCAAATTGGATTTCGTCGCGCATGCGGAACGAACTTCAAGTGAAATCATTCACAAATTCCCGAAATGTAAAGCCGTAGCAAATACGTTCCGTTTCAATAAAGAAGAGGAAAACATTTTGTATTATGGAACTTTGTATAATCAGGGCCGATTATTCAGTTCACGGGAATTTGCGGTAGAAAAAATAGTTGATAAGGTTGGGACCGGGGATTGTTTTATGGCCGGGTTGATCAACGGATTCTATAACAACCACTCTCCACAAGAAATTATTGACTTCGCCGCATCGGCAGCCGTCGGTAAATTTTTTGAGAAGGGGGACACAACGAAGCAGAATATTCAAACTATTCAAGCCAGAATTAACGATCATGGATAAGCGAATTGAAATTATATCGGTAATAAAAGAGCAGGGACTTGTTCCCCTGTTCTTTCATCCATCGGAGCAAGTCAGCATTGCGACTGTTCAATCTCTTTATGAAGGCGGCTGCAGGGTGATCGAATACACTAATCGCGGAACCGAAGCACTGCGAAATTTTTTGGCACTGAGAAAAATTGCCGATGCAGATTTGCCCGGGATGTATCTCGGCGCGGGAACGATTAAGGACGAATCAGCAGCCAATGCCTTTATTAACGCAGGTGCAGATTTTTTGATAAGCCCGGGGTTGGCAGAAGATGTTTTTGACGCTGCATATTCAGATAAAATTCTGTGGATACCCGGTTGTATGACAATTACTGAAATTATGAAGGCAGAGCAATTCGGAATTCAGCTAATCAAACTCTTCCCTGGAAATTTATTGGGCCCATCGTATGTACAATCGATTAAAGAAGTTTTCCCAAATCTTTTGTTTATGCCAACCGGTGGCGTTGAATTGGAAAAAGAAAATTTGAGTGCTTGGTTTAAGTCCGGTGTTTGTGCAGTAGGAATGGGAAGTAAGTTGATATCAAAAGAAATTTTGGAGAAGCAAGACTACCAGAAAATAATAAAGTTGTCGACTGAGGCACTCAAGATGATCAAAGCAATTCGAAAGAATTGAACCGGGTCCGAGCACGCGTGAGGACTTGTTTTAAACAGAAAGCCCGAAACTCAAATAATTTGAAGCTTCGGGCTTTTCTTCTGCTGTAGAGGGAGGATTCGAACCTCCACGGGGCAGTTAGCTGTAGTACAATGTTGTGGTGGTCAACCCCAGTCGATCCCGGTATTAGCCGGAACCGGCATTATGCTACGTTTATCCTGTATCCCCACCCCCGAGACAAGAGGGCATGTCTGCCAAGATTTCATCACTCCACAGTATAGTCTAAGAACTTTGACACCGCAATATTAAAGAAATTGATTTGTTTCTTATATTAATTTTAAAATAAATTTGGAAATATTCGAGAATGTCCAAATATTTGTATAAAATCGTAGAAATATTTAAAAAAACGTCTCTAAAATGCACGGAAAATTAAACCTTGATAAACTCGACCTCCAGATCATTCATGAAATGATGGAGAACGCGGAAATATCCTACGCCGACCTTGGAAAAAAATTATTCGTATCCGGCGGAACAATTCATGTTCGTATCAAAAAGCTTCAGGAGTTTGGCATTGTCAAAGGTACCAGATTGAACGTAGATTTGAAACAATTAGGTTACGATGTGATTGCATTCATCGGAATCTATCTTGAAAAGAGTTCACTATACGACACCGTTGCAAAAGAACTTCGTAAGATCCCCGAAATCGTTCGCCTCAATTATACCACTGGTAACTATAGCATGTTTGCTGAAATCGTTTGCAAAGATATCAATCAGCTGCGATTCGCGCTACATGACGAACTGCAAAAAATCAAAGGTATTGAACGCACTGAAACTTTTATCTCGCTCGAAGAAAGTTTTAATAGAAATGTTCAGGTTTACAAAGAGAAAGAATAAGAGTAATTACTTATTAGTTCACGCAAAGGCGCAAAGGAAATAAAGGCGCAAAGGGTGTCTGCAATATTATTACATGTCCGAAATAGCAGCAACTCTTTGCCCCTTGTTTTTCCTTTGCGCCTTTGCGTGAAACAAAAATCCCGAAAATCATGCCCTCACATTTAACGCATCTCGCAGCCCATTCCCGAGCAAATTAAATGCAAGCACGAGAAGCATAATGGCCAATCCCGGCGCCAATGCCAGCATCGGGTTATGCGTGATAATGAAATTGTAATTCTCTTTTATCATCAACCCCCAACTCGGTTGCGGAGGTTGCACGCCAATTCCCAAAAAACTCAAACCGGCTTCTATCACAATTGCGGATGCAAAATTCGAAGCTGCTACAACGAGCACCGGTCCCATTACGTTTGGAAGAATATGGCGAAATATTATTCTCGGTGTCGAGAATCCCAAGGCCTTTGCCGCTTCAACATACTCGAGTTCACGCGCCGTCAATATTTGAGCGCGGATAATTCTTGCGACGTTCACCCACATAGTTAAGCCAATGGCAACAAACACCTGCCAGAATCCTTTTCCAAGCATCAGGGTTATAGCAAATACCAGTAATAATGTCGGAATACTCCAGATAACATTCAGCAACCACATAATTATGTCATCTACTCTTCCTCCGAAATATCCGGCAATAGAACCAAGCAGTACGCCAATACTTAACGAAATAATTACCGTGATCAATCCAACGGCCAGGCTCACACGAACTCCAATTAAAAGCCGGCTTAGTATATCCCGTCCATATTTATCGGTTCCCAACCAAAATGTTTTATCATATATGTTATAGGGATGTTTTGAAGAAATAAGGCTTTGCCCAACGAACGACAATGGATATGCGTTTCTTTCCGATACTCCTTCATCAATAAATTTATTTACGATTAAACTATCCCCTTTTACCTGGTAGTCATTAATTGGAATGTAATTGTAAGAATCCTCTTTTCCAAACAAAACATACGCTGGCAATGAAATTTTTGCCGTCATTCTTTCTTTTTTTAGTAGCAGGAATTTTTGTTTGAATCCGGGTTTTCTACCACCAATCTCCACGATCATTCGGTTTGCATTCGGTGAATGATCGGGAGCGAATAAGTAAGCGCCGATCGCAACGCAAATAGAAATGAGAATGACAGTCATTCCAAACACAGCGCCCTTGTTCTTACGCAAGCGCCGCCATGTCTTTCGTTGGAACGATTGACTAAGTTGAGAAATGACTATTTGACTTTCCTGTTTTTCCATTCGTATGAACCAAATTTACCCAGCGTGCCGGCGATTACAATATATGCGATGTGTAATGGTTGTAAAATGAAAAAGTAGCGCATTAAGTAAGCTTGCCCAAAAAAATTTGCCACAGACTGGACAAACTGGAATTCAATAATCGTTTTTGCAATAATAAATATCAAAAACACGAATAGCCAGTCGACAGTCCAGAAAGAGGCGATTAAAAAAATCAACAGGCAGAAATTCAAAACGTAAACAAAAAGCAACGTCAGAAAAATGTTCTTGTTATCGTATTTGTCTGCTTTGCTTGACCAACGCACGCGTTGATTTAAAAATGACTTCCACGTTGTCGCGGGTTCCGTTTCAACAATGGCATCTTTTGATTTCAAAAAATAAACCCTTTCTGAATATTTCATCGATACTTTTTGCATTAACAGCATGTCATCGCCGGATGCAATAGTATCAACACCTTTGAATCCATCCACCTCCTCAAATACTTTTTTTGAATATGCGAGGTTCGCGCCATTACACATCGGGTATATTTTCTTGTAAACAGCTGCTCCCGTTATGCCCTGCATAGTGATAAAATCCAACGATTGGAAAATCGAGAGCAATGAACGCCTGTCAACCAATTTTACCGGGGCAGCAATAAAGACTGCTTTACGTTGTATATATAAATCGACGATTTGATAAATCCAGTTTATTGGTGCAACGCAGTCGGCGTCTGTTGTTACAATCAATTCACCAGAAGATTTTTTAATAGCAATTTCAATTGCCTTTTTTTTATGTGCAGTAAGATGTTTTTCATCCGCGTACTCCTGCAAACGAATAAGCGTGATCGATAGTCGTTTGTATGATTGAACAATTTCGACAGTGCGATCAGTTGAATGATCATCCACCACAATTACTTCGAGAAGATTGGATGGATAAGATTGATGCAATATCGAGGTGAGACAATTTCCGATATTCTTTTCTTCATTTCGCGCGGGAACGATTACAGTTACTTTGACACTCAATGTTGCGCTTGGCGTATTAACATAGGCAGGAATGCTATTCCAGGCACGATTGTAATATCCCATCAAAATTGCGTAGGCCAACAGGAGCAGTAAAACCGTAAAAAGAAAAATATACATTCCGTTTACAAATATTGATGCCTCAATTTTTAAGATGATTTATAATGTCTTCAAGATTTTTAGAAACGAGGACATGATGCCCGCAAGGCAACTTCGAAATTTTGCAATATTCCTCAATCCCATTTCTAAAATTTTCGCCGCCATTTGCGCGAATAATGTGATCGTATTCTCCATAAATCAATCTTACAGGAACCATGTGAGAAATCACCAGTGATTTCAACTTCGAAAAATTCGTTGTGAATTTCCGCAACGCTGTCCAGCGCGTATACAAGTCATCCCGAAGTTTTTTATTCTGCATGCTCGACAAAGAAAATTTATAAACGTTTTGTTTGATCAATTTTATTTTCCTTCCGGCATGAAGCATGCTAAAAAACCAACCAGGATATTTTGAAGTGAATTTGAACAACGCATTCCCAAAATAAGTTTGTGTTGCCAGCCAATACCATTTGCTAATATGTAAACCATCTGGCGCCAACAAAATCAGTTTGTTGAATTTTGATGGCACCGTTTGAAAAAGACTCAGCGCGACTCTTCCACCCATGCTAAAACCCATCAGGCAAATATTCGAGTGCGGGAGAGAAAGATCAAACAAAATCCTGTCCATGATCTCAATCAATTCCGCAGGATGTAAGGTCAATCCTTCCTTCCAATCCGTCTTACCATGAAACGGAAGATCAATGGCCACTACCGTAAAGTCATTTCCAATTTTGTCAGCCAAAAGATCGAAAGATTTAGCAGAGTCACTGTAGCCATGAAATGCAACCAACACCTGTTTCCCATTGCCCGATTTCAGGTAGTGAATTTGTGATGACTTATATAAAAGAAAACCAGGCTGCATGCGGATATCCATAAAACTAATGAATCATCTCAATATCAATGTCCCGGTGTTTTCACAAAAAAATAATCAGTTTAAAATTTGCAGAATCACGAAATAACCACTACTTTCATATAGTTGTTTAACTAACTATATGCCAAACAACCAATTCAAGAGAGGAGAGTTATACAGTTTTATCACGGGAAAAGCGTCCATCGCAATTGCCCGTCGCTTGCAAAAGAAGTTCAATACTGCAGGTTTGAATCTTACGATCGAACAGTGGAGCGTCTTGTATCATTTATGGAAAGAAGATGGAAAGAGTCAGCAGGAACTTTGCAATGCAACATTCCGGGATAAACCAAGTATCACCCGTCTCGTCGACAATCTTGAGAAATTGCAGCTCGTAAAACGCGTTGCATCTGAAAGCGACCGTCGGATCAATAGGATCTATTTAACCAGAATGGCTCAAAAATTACAGGAGCAGACAATGGGACTTGCCGAAGAAACGCTCAACGAAGCACTTGGTGGTGTTCCTGCAGACAAGATCGATGTCTGCAAAACCGTATTGCAAATCGTATACGATAACTTAAAATAACTTCATTATTAAATCTTTTTTTATGAGTACCACAACCGAAAAGAAAGTTTTATTGAAAGGTGGAGAATGGTTGATCAAAGAAAGTTCTGCCTATGAAACATTCACTCCCGAAGATTATAATGAGGAGCAGCAAATGGTAAAAGACATGTGCGCTTCTTTTCTTGATAGTGAAATATTGCCTGTCATTGACCGGATCGATAAACTGGAACCAGGCTTAATGCCATCCCTGATGATGAAAGCTGGCGAGCTCGGTTTATTGGGAACATCCGTTCCGGAGAACTTCGGCGGCCTTGGAAAGGATTTTATCACTTCCACGCTTGTTAACGAAGCATTAGGTGGCGGGTTTTCGTTTTCAGTCGCCTTGTCGGCCCATACGGGGATAGGAACTCTTCCGATACTTTATTTTGGAACACCGCAGCAAAAAGAAAAATACATTCCGAAGCTCGCAACAGGAGAATGGAAAGGATCATATGGTCTTACCGAACCAAATAGCGGAAGTGATGCGCTGGGCGCAAAGACAACCGCCACCTTGAGCAGTGATGGAAAATATTATTTACTGAATGGACAGAAATGTTGGATCACTAACGGAGGGTTTGCGGACATCTATACTGTGTTTGCCAAAATTGACGGCGATAAATTTTCCGCATTTATCATTGAACGCGGATTTGAGGGATTTACACAAGGACCAGAAGAACATAAAATGGGAATCAAAGGTTCATCAACCGTTCAATTGTATTTCCAGGATTGCAAAGTCCCGGTAGAAAACGTCTTAGGCGAAATTGGCAAAGGTCATATCATCGCATTTAATATATTAAATATCGGGCGATTGAAATTATGTGCCGCTGCATTAGGAGGCGCAAAACGCGCAGCTACTACCAGTATCCAGTATGCGAAAACACGCGAGCAGTTTAAAACACCCATTGCAAATTTCGGGGCGATAAAAAATAAAATCGCTGAAATGGCCATCAAGATCTGGGTTGCTGAGACCGCATTGTATAGAACGGCCAAATGGATCGATGATAAAGAAATTGAATTATCCGGCGCAGGAAAACCTTTTAATGAAGCATTCCTGGGAGGAGCGGAAGAATATGCGATCGAGTGCGCGATGCTAAAGGTGTTTGGTAGTGAAGTGCTCGATTTTGTTGTTGATGAAGGTGTACAGATACACGGTGGTAATGGATATAGCGACGAGTATATTATTTCGAGAGCTTATCGTGACAGTCGCATTAACCGCATTTACGAAGGAACGAATGAAATCAATCGACTGCTTACCGTTGATATGGTTTTGAAAAGAGCGATGAAAGGCCGGTTGGATTTAATGGGGCCAGCCACGGCAGTATCCAAAGAATTAATGAGCATTCCAGATTTCGGTTCCAATGATGATACGCCATTTGCTTCAGAGAAGAAAGCAATCATCAATTTTAAAAAAGCGATCCTAATGACTGCCGGAGCAGCAGTCCAAAAACTCATGATGAAACTCGACAGTGAACAGGAAATTCTCATGCATATTGCCGATATGTCCATTGAAACATTTAATGCCGAGAGTGCATTACTACGTGCAATGAAACTTGTTGATCAACGTGGCGAAAACGCCTGCCAGTTTGAATTGGACATCGTGCGCTCTTATATTTATGATGCAGCCGATCACATCAACAAATTTGGTAAAGATGCTATTAACGCTTTTGCCGATGGAGACGAACAACGCATGATGTTGTTGGGATTGAAAAGATTTACGAAAGTGAATTCCTTTAATAACAAGGAAGCAAAAAGACGCATTGCGGATAAGTTAATTGCGGAGAATAAATATCCGTTGTAATAAATAAATCGTGAGACGTGAGATGTCATCGTGCAGTTAGAATGATGATCAAGCTTGACGTCCAGCGAGAAGCGCATTGCTATAAACGCATTTTTCGATTAATTTCGCCTCTCATTAAGCCCGGAACGGACACTCAATCGTTCTGGGCTTACTTTCTGAATAACCGATCTGGAATGAAAACGAGCTTATCTTTTTTTACCGTCAGCCTGGCGTTATTAAGTTCCGGAGCCTTTTCTCAAAAGGTGACAGGTGTCGTCAAAGGACGAATTGTTGCAGCAGATGGTAATCCTGCAATTTCCGTTTCGGTAGAATTAAAAAAATTAAAACGAATGGCGATTACCAACGAGAATGGCTTTTTTATACTTCAACATTTACCCGCATTCCAGGATTCATTAGTTGTTTCCTCCGTGGGAGCGGAGATATATGGGACAGAAATCAAATTAAATTCCGGCGAA
>Ga0068860_100000690_pt1 | contig 38816 bp, 34 predicted proteins | sample KBSSwiS32_FD_66597 | JGI IMG/M metagenome (GOLD analysis project Ga0068860, IMG submission 66597) | Switchgrass rhizosphere microbial communities from Kellogg Biological Station, Michigan, USA - KBS Switchgrass S3-2 | ecosystem: Host-associated > Plants > Roots > Rhizosphere > Soil ... | reverse complement strand
TGCGGGACCAGATGGAGGAGCTGCAGCAGATGGCGCCGCTGTTCGGCGAGGACTCGATGGACCAGATGCAGCGGGTGGGCGACCGGATGCGCGACGCCGCCCAGCAGCTCGCCCAGCGGGACCCGGGCCGCGGCTACTCCCAGCAGCGCGAGGCGATGGAGCAGCTCAAGCAGTTCCAGGACCAGCTCAAGCAGCAGCAGGGGCGCGGCCGGGGCGGCATCCCGCTGCCCATGGCGTCGATGGCGCAGCGCCAGGGGCGCGGGGACGGGACCAGCTCGCGGGAGAAGGTGGAGATCCCCGACGAGGAGCAGTACCAGGCGCCCAAGGAGTTCCGCCGCGACCTGCTGGAGGCGATGAAGCAGGGCGCGCCCGACAAGTACAAGGAGCAGGTGAAGCGCTACTACGAGGAGCTGGTGAAGTGAGGCGCGCTCTCTGGGGACTGCGGTGGGCGGGCGCCGCGCTGGCGCTCCTCTTGGCGGCGGCGGCGCCGGGCCCGGCGAGGGCGGACGACGCCCGCGAGGAGCGGCTCAAGTCGCGGCTGGACAAGGTGGACCAGGCGCTGGAGGCGTGGGACGTGGAGGGCGCCCAGGCCGCCCTCGACGACATGTCCGCGCACGGCGACGGGGACGACGAGGCGGCGCTCTACTTCCGGGGGCGGATCGCCTTCGAGCACGGCGAGTACCAGAAGGCCATTGAGCTCCTGGAGAAGGCGGGCGTGCAGGACCGCTCCGGCTCCTACGTCCGGCTGGCCAAGGACACGCTGGGCGTGGTGGAGAAGCACCTGAAGAAGGAGAGCGCGCACTTCATCTTCGAGTACCCGTCCGGCAAGGACGAGGTGCTGGCGCCCTACGCGCTGGAGACGCTGGAGGCGCAGCGGCTGGCGCTCCTTCAGGACCTGGGCCACGCGCCTTCCGGGAAGGTGCGCGTGGAGGTGGTGAACGACGCGCGCGAGCTGGCCAAGGTTTCCACCCTGACCCTGAGCCAGATCCGCACCACCGGCACCATCGCCATCTGCAAGTTCAACAAGCTGATGGTGACCTCGCCCAAGGCGGTGCTCAAGGGCTACGACTGGCAGGACACGCTCGCCCACGAGTACACGCACCTGGTCATCTCCCAGAAGAGCCGGAACACGGTGCCCATCTGGCTCCACGAGGGGATGGCCAAGTACCTGGAGTCGCGCTGGCGCGGCTCCGCCGGCCTGGCAATGTCCCCGTCCACGCTGGCGCTCCTGGGCATGCGGGTGAAGAAGGAGCGGCTGATCCCCTTCGACAAGATGCACCCGTCGATCGCCCTGCTGCCCACCGCCGAGGACGCCGCCACCGCCTTCGCCGAGGTGTTCTACGCGGTGGACATGATCTTCAAGGAGCAGGGCACGCGCGGGCTGCAGACCATCATCGAACAGCTCAAGGAGGGGAAGACGGACCGGCGGGCGGTGGAGCTGGCGACGTCGAGGACCTTCGACCAGTTCGAGAAGGCGTGGCTGGCCCACGTGAAGAAGCAGCAGTTCCCCAAGGAGCTGATCCCGCTCTCCGACGTGAAGGTGGTGCTGAAGGAGGACATGCCGGGGAAGAAGAAGGAGGACAAGAAGCGGGAGGTGGGGTTCGGCGACTTCAAAGAGGTCGAGGAGGAGGAGGGGCGGAAGTACGCGCACCTGGGCGAGGTGCTGCGCGAGAAGGGCCGCTCCGGCGCCGCCGCCGAGGAGTACGGCCGCGCCTACCGCGTGGTCGGCGACAAGTACGAGTCGGTCTCCAACAAGTACGCGCTGGCGCTCCTGGAGGTGCGGCGGACGGAGGAGGCGGAGCGGGTGCTGGAGGGGTCGCTGCGCGTTCACCCCGGGTCGCCGTACACCAACGTCCACCTCGGGCGCATCTACCTGGCGCGGCAGGACTGGGCGAAGGCGAAGACCGCGTACCTGGAGGCGCTCTCCGCCGACCCGTTCGACGAGGAGATCCACTTCGCGCTGCTCCGCGCCAACCTCCAGCTGGGGAACAAGGCGCTGGCGGACCGCGCGCGGGCGGCGGCGATGAAGCTCACCGGGCTGACCGCGGAGGCGGTGGACCGGGTGGCGGCGCAGATGGCCAAGCCGATGGCGCAGGTGGGCGGGCCGGCGGTGACGGGACAAGCGGTCGGAGGCGCGGCGACGGATGCCGGCGCGCCTGCCGAACGGAACTAGCGACTCACGCGGCTAGGCCGCGGCGGTCTCGTTGCTGCGCGGCGGCGGCTCCAGCAGCGCGCTGGTGACGTGCACGCGGTTGGCGCCGGACGCGAAGCGCTGGACCACCAGGTCCCAGCAGCTCCCGTCCGGGAGGCGAACCCCCAGGCCCTCGTCCTTGAGGTTCACGGCCACCAGCGGCGGACCCATCGCGAACAGGCACCTCCGCGACCACGCGCCACCGCTCCTCGTCTCCATCCACGTCTCGAACTCTTCAAGGGCGCCCAGCTCCACCCCGCGGCGGAGCAGCGTGGCTGCGGCCATAGGTATCCCCTCCCTCGGGAGCTGCGTACACGAAACGGGCGCGCATTCTGGCGGCGGGGACTGACATTCGGGCAGGCTAGGGCCATGAGCGAGACCGCCGCGGACGTGGTTGTGATCGGAAGCGGGCAGGCCGGGGTGCCGTTCGCCTCTCGGATGGCGGAGGCCGGGAAGAAGGTCGTCCTGATCGAACGGGGGGCCCTGGGCGGGACGTGTGTCAATGTGGGATGCACCCCAACCAAGACCATGGTGGCCAGCGCGCGGGCGGCGCACGTGGCGCGGACGGCGGCGCGGCTGGGGGTGCACGCGGGGGAGGTGAAGGTCGACTTCCCGGCGGTGGTGGCGCGGAAGGACCGCATCGTCGCCGAGTGGCGGTCGGGCGTGGAGAGCGGGCTGGAGAAGGTGAAGGTGGTGCGGGGGCAGGCGCGGTTCGTGGCGCCCGGCGTGGTGGAGGCTGGCGGGGACCGGTTCCGCGGGACGACGACGGTGATCAACGTGGGCTGCCGGCCGGTGGTGCCGAAGGTGCCGGGGCTGGACGGCGTGCCGTTCCTCACCAACCGGACCATCATGGAGCTGAAGCAGCTGCCCTCGCACCTGGTGGTGATGGGCGGCGGGTACATCGGCTGCGAGTTCGCGCAGATGTTCCGGCGGTTCGGCGCGCCGGTGACCATCGTCGACCGCGGCGAGCACCTCCTCTCCCGCGAGGACCCCGAGGTCTCGGTGGAGATCGAGAAGGTCTTCGCCGCGGAGGGGATCTCCCTGGTGCAGAAGGTGGCGGTGGAGGGCGTGGCGAAGGACGGCGGCGGCGTGGTGGTGAAGCTCTCGGGGGGCAAGGAGGTCCGCGGGTCGCACCTGCTGGTGGCGGTGGGGCGGCGGCCGAACACGGACGACCTCGGGTGCGAGGCGGCGGGGATCGCGCTGGACGACCAGGGCTTCATCCAGGCCGACGACCACTACCGCACCGGCGCGCCGGGCGTGTACGCGGTGGGGGACTGCATCGGCGGGCCGCAGTTCACCCACACCTCGTGGGACGACCACCGCCTGCTGGCGAAGTTCCTGGAGACGGGTGACGGGCGGGGGCGCGCCGGGCGCCACGTGCCGTCGTCGGTGTTCACCGATCCGCAGGTCGCGGGCGTGGGGATGACGGAGAAGGAGGCGAAGAAGAAGGGCGTCGCGTACGAGCTGGCCAGCATGCCGTTCAGCTCCATCGCTCGGGCGACGGAGGCGGATGAGCCCGCCGGCGTGCTCCGCGTGCTGATGGACCCGAAGACGGAGCGCATCCTCGGCGCGCACATCGTCGGCGCGGACGCGGGGGAGCTGATCCACATCTTCGTGACGCTGATGCAGGCCGGGGCGACGGCGAGGGCCATCGTCGACATGCAGGCGGTCCACCCGACGTTCGCCGAGGGCGTGCAGTCGGTGGTGATGAAGCTGCGCCCCTTCAGCACGTGAGGTCGCTGGCGGAGGTGGTGCGCGGGTTGCGCGGCCGGGCGCGCGCGCTGGGCGTCACCCGGGTCGCTCGGGTCACCGGGCTGGATCGCTCCGGCGTGGAGGTCGCGTGCGCCGTCCGGCCGCTGGGGCACGTGCTCCAGGTCTGCAATGGCAAGGGCGCCACCTTCGAGCAGGCCGCGCTGAGCGCGCTGTCGGAGGCCGCGGAGCTGGACGCCGCCGAGCACCCCGACCCGCTGCGGCTCCGGTACGCGTCCGTGAGGGACTTGAAGGAGCATCGCGCTCGATTCGTGGGCCCTGCCGCGTGCGGAGAGTTGGTGGCGCCGGAGTTGTTCACCGAGCGGACGCGGCTGGGGTGGGTGGAGGGTCGCTCCCTGAAGACCAGAGCGGCGGTGCTGGTCCCGGCGCAAGCGGTGTTCTGCCCGCCCGCGGACGGGCCGCAGCTGGGGCCGTCGCTTTTGCGGTGGACGACCAATGGGCTCGCGGCGCACGTCACCCGGGCGCGGGCGGTGAGGCACGCGTTGCTGGAGGTGATGGAGCGGGGGGCGCTGCCGGATGGGTGGACGGAGGCGATGGTCCGGAGGCGGATGGTGCCGCCGGTGATGTCGTTCGCCGGGAAGGGGTTGGAGCTCTACGAGTTCGATCTCACCCCACGAAGGGGCGCTCCGCTGGCTGGCGCGCTCTTGTTCGATCTCGAGGGCGGGCCGATCCCGCTCGCGGCTGGTTACGCGTGCCGGCCGCGCTTGTCAGAGGCGCTGCTCGCGGCGGCGCAGGAGGCGGCACAGTCGCGGCTGACGGACATCCACGGCGCGCGCGAGGACGTGGCGCCGATGGACCCCGCCGGCGCGGCGAAGCTGCTCCGAGCGTGCCGGGCGGCGCGACCCAGGCGCGCGTCTCGAGCTCCGGTCACGGACCTGCTGTCCTGCCTGAAGGGCGACGCGATCGCCGTGGACCTCGGAGAGCGGGGTGGGCTCCGGGTGGTGAAGGTGATCGCGCCGGGCCTCCGCGTCTCCCCTTTGCTCTAGGGTAGGCGCCATGAACGCCGTCACCGGAGCCACCGGCCAGCTCGGCCGGCTCGTCATTGACCAACTGGTGCAGAAGGTGCCCGCCGCCGACGTCGCCAATGCGGTGCGGGCCGGGCTCGCGGAGCTGAAGTCGTGAACGCGAGCTGGATGGACACGGGGTCGTCTCTGAGCGGGCGGGCTCGGGAGTGGGCGCTGCGCCACCGGCCCGGCATCCGGTTCGTGGACATCGGCGTCGGGGAGCTCCGCGCGCGCGAGGTGGGGCCGCCCGACGCGCCGGCGGTCGTCTTCGCGGCGGACGCGCCGGTGGGCATCGAGCACTACGACCGGGTCCTCGCGCAGTGGCCGGCGGACCGCCGCGCGGTGGTGCTGGAGATGCCGGGGTTTGGGTTCTCCCGCGCGCGCCGCGGCTTTGACTTCACCGTAGGCGCCTTCGCGGACGCGACCGTCCGCGTGCTGGACGCGCTCCAGTGTCGCGAGCCGACGCTCGCCTTCCCCTGCGCCTGGGGCTTCGTGGCGCTGGAGCTGGCGCGGATGCGGCCGGAGCGGATCTCCAAGCTGGTGCTGCCGCAGACGCCCTCCTGGGACGACATCGGGCGCTGGGCGGACCGGGTCGACCGTTCGCGGGTACTGCGGCGGCCGGTGGTGGGCCAATTGCTGATGAAGGCGCGGCAGACCAGCATCGCCGGGCAGTGGTTCCGGTACGCGAACCCGGATCGGACGTTCGGCGCCGCGATGCACGCCGAGTGCGCCGAGGCGTTCGCGCATGGCGGCCGCTTCCCGCTCGCCTCGCTGATGCAGGGCTTCGAGCGGAGCCGGACGCCGGCCGCGGGACCGCTCCCGATGCCGGTGCGCGTCCTCTGGGGCGGCGGTGACCGGTCGCACCGCCCCACCCTTCCGGAGAGCGTGAAGGCGCTGGCCCCCAACGCCGAGGTCGAGGTGATTCCCACCGCCGGCCACTCGCCGGAGCTGGAGCACCCGGACCGCTTGCTGGCGCTGGTATGAGCGCCCTTTTCTAACACTGGGTTCGGGGGCTCACCCGCGGTACCTTCCTCCCGAATGCCTACGCAACCCGAGGAGTACCTTCGGACCGCGCTGGAGCAGAGCCGACCTTGCGTTCTCTTGCTGGGTCAGTCGTTTGAAGCCGGCACGTTCTCCCCCGTCCTGGACCAGCTGGCGAAGCGCAAGGATCTGGCTGCGGAGGCCGGGAAGGAGCTCGGATGGCGCCAGGTGCTCTCAAAGGGCCTCACCGCCGAGGATCTCCAGTGGCTCGCCGAACGGTTCGACCGAACGGTGATCTCCGAGGCAGGTCAGGCCGTCCTGGATCTCCCCTGGAGCGCGATCTTCACCAGCTCCATCGACCAGCGCCTCATCCACCGGCTGGAGACCCACGGCAGGCAGCCGGAGGCGATCGTCACCTCCGACCAGAACCCGAGAGCGCCGCGAAGCACGGCTCGTCCTCCCACCTATTTTCTCTTCGGCCGCGCCAGCGACGCCGCCGACGGCGTGCGCTGCCCAGGCTCGATCAACGAGCTGAAGCGCCGGACAGTGCTCCATGCCTCGCCGCTCCTTGCCCGCGTCAAGGAGACCGTCACCCCCATCGGATTGGTGGTCGTCGACGGATACCGTTCGCAGAGCGACTGGCTGGAGGTCGATACGCTCCTGAGCGTCATCCCGCCGGAAGAAGGGATGGTCGTCCTCTGGTTCAACATCGACGAGGGAGTGCGTACCTCCCCGTTGTTCCAGGACCTCGAAGCGTCCGGCAAGCTCATCGTGGATCCCAGGTCGCTCTCCCAGGCGGTCACGGAGCTGATGGCCACCGGAGCTTCGCTGGACAGGTTGTCCATCCACCACGAGTCTGGTGTCATCTCCTTCGCCTCCGGCGCCCTGGTGGAGATCGGACCCTCCCTTCGACTGAGGGTCGAGGCGTCCGCCTCGATCGTTGACGACGAGTGGACCCAGAGCCCGGAACCGCTGACCGGCACCGCGGAGGAGGACCTGTTCCGTCGAGTGCACGGCGACTTCGGGGGGCCGCGAGCGCTCATCGACGGAGTCGGACGAGGGTTCTTCATCGAGCGCGCCTTCGAGTCAAAGCTCGCGGGGGCGGTGTCCGAGGCCTTGGAGACCGGCGGCGCGAGGGAGCAAATCTTCATCCTTCACGGGCAATCCGGGACCGGGAAGAGCGTCGCCCTTGCACGGCTGGCCCTGAACTCGAGGCGGAAGGGGAGAGTCCCGGTCCTCTTCTCGGCGGGCAGGATCCCGGACGCGACGGACGTCGACGCGTTCTGCGACGAGATCGAGCGCAAGGGACAGGGGCCGACCCTGCTCTTGTGTGACGCCAACGAGCAGATCGATCGATACTTGCGGCTCGTCGACGCGCTCCGCAGTCGCGGTCGCAGGATCGTCTTGGTCGGCACGTGCTACCGGCAGGAAAAGACGGTGCACAGGCTGGTCACAGGCATCGAGGCGCTGGACACCGCCACCGACCCCGAGCGTACGGCGTTGAAGGAGTTGGTGGCTCGCTACGAAGGCTCGGCCGCAGCGACGAGGATCGCCGGCGGTGGCAAGCACGTTTTCGCCCTGCTCTATCGAGAGTTGCCGTCCAGCCGGCAAAGGCTTGCGTCGGGGCTGGGTGCCGAGGCGCGGTTCGCGGAGACGCACCTCCGGCTCCGGACCCAGAACCGCAAGGTGAAGATGTCCCTGACGACGCTCGGGCAGAAGTTGGTCGAAGCCGGGCTCCACAGTGGGGAGGAGGCGCTGTTCGAGGCCGTCGACGAGGCTGGTGATTCGGATACCTCGAGCCGCCTCATCGATTACGTGATGGTCCCTGGCCGCATCGACGTAGCGGTACCGCTCAACCTCCTCATGCGGGCGCTGAGGGCGCGCACCCAGAAACTGGATTACGCCCTCATCGCAGAGATCTTCGATGGGCTCGACCTGTTCCGGTGGCCACCTCGGGATGGGGAGAGAACGGAATTACTGGTGTGCCCCCGCCTCCGATTGGAGGCGGAGCTGATCTGCGGACGGCGTATGGGCAGCGCCGACCGCGAGCTCGACAGCATCGTCGACCTGATCTTGGCGGTCCGGCCCAGCAGCGTGGACGAGGACAGCGAGCGCAGGTTCCTCCTCGATCTCCTGTACAAGCTCGACCGCGATGGCCCGCGGGGGAAGGCGTACGGGCGCGGCTACCTGCGTATTGCCCGGGCACTCACCGCGCTCCGCGTCAACCATGGCGTCGACGACGCCAGCCTGATGCTTCAGGAGTCGAGTTTCCGCCGCGCCTGGCTGCAATTCATGCAGGACCAGGAGACGCAGATGCCGCCGGCCGAGCGCGATTCCATCCTGGAAGAAGCCCGTGAGGTGGTGGAGAACGCGCTGAATCAGATCCAGCGAGGCCGCCTTCGGACCGGTAATCGGACGCGCGACAACCTCCACGTCGAGCTTGCGTCCATCTACGGCTATCTCGCGGTCGGCCACGCGATGAGCGGGGCCAAGGCAGATCTGGTCTGGGCGGACTACCAAGCAGCCCGTGTCGCTGCCCGGCGGGCCATGAACATCGCGCCCTCATATTTCCCTTTCGACGTCGGCCTCTGGATGCCGGCCGACATCTTCGAGAAGGCGGCCTCGCTGACGGACGTCCAACGTGCGGAGTTGGTGGCCGACATCTACGGGACGCTCGATCGAGTCCAAGCCCAGGATCTGGCGCCCAGCCAAGCGGAACGCTTCGACATCCGGCGCCACAAGGTAGGCGCGACGCTAAAGGACGCGAAGCTGCAAGAGAGTGCGCTCCAGAACCTCGAGAAGATCAACCCCCAGGCCGCCATTTTCCTGAGAGCGAGGAGCCGCTGTCCCGAGCTGTTCGAGGTAGAGGATGAAGTGCTCCCCAAGGAGGTCCGAGCGGCCGCAATGGAAGCCGCCGCCTTCATTCGCGGACAGGAACAGCTGGTGAGCATGGACGCCCGCTGTCTGCGCAGTCTTCTGGAATATGAGTGGGCATCGACGATGGGACGGAGGCTGCTGAGTGGCGAGCGACAGCTCCTCCCTTCCGACAGGGACCAACTCCGGAAACTCCAGCGCATCGTGTCGTCGTTGCTCCAGGTGACGGCTGAAGCCCAGGAAGCAGCCATCCGGTACCTGGGAGCGACCCTCTCCTGGGTGCTCGACGACGTCAAGGACGCAGAGATCGCGTGGAGGGCCCTGTCTCGCGACACCGAATATGAGGATCGTCGCCGGGTCAGGCGGCACTTGGTGGTCTCCGACTCCTCTGGCAGACCCAAGAGGTTCCGTGGGCGTTTGGTCGAGCTCAAGTCCGACGGACACTGGCTGCTGGAGCTCGAAGGGACGAGGGTTAAGGTCGACGTGCTGGAGCGCGACTTCAGGGACCTTGACTTCCGGTCCGGATACGAGATGCGCGACTTCGCGATTGCGTTCAACTATCGCGGGCCGCTCGCCGAACCGGCTTCGAAGGCGATGGAGGACCTCGGGTGAGCTTCGGTGACCTCCAGGAGTTGCAACGCCAGCTGCGCTCCCGGATCTGCGCTCACGTCGACCCCTCGGCCATGCAGGAGATCAACGTGGCCATCCCTTCCGGCGACGCGGATGAGCTGTCCTTCCTGCGGTTGGTTGTATGGTGTTACGCGCTCGTGCAGGAGACCTGCCGGGTGCCGCTCCAGTTCTTGCAGGAGTTGCCACCCGCAACCCGGGACCCTCTGCCGGAAGTCAGCCAGCTCAGGACGTGGTTGACGCATAACCTCCGGCTCGACAAGACCTCAGACCAGAAGAAGCTCAAGCTCGCATGGACCTGGCTCGCTCGGGCCTGTGGGGCCTCATCCCCGACAACCCCGGTCCAGTGGAAGGCGTGCTTCGTTGCATTGTGTGAGCGCGTTGGCGCCGTCCTCAAGCTCGCGTTGACCGCCGCCGAGGCGCTGAATTCGCCCGAGGACGGCGAGCGACTCGTCGGGGAGCTCCGAAAGCGACTTGACCGAAACTGGGAGGCATATCAGTTCGACGAGCCGGCGGAGAAGGTCGCCCAGAGCCTGGGGTTTTCTGGCCTCGACCTCGTAACGTTGCGGAAGCGGAAGCTGGACGCCTGGCGCAAGGTGGTCGAGATGGCGGAGCATGACCAGATCGAGCGCCAGCTCGCGCAACGAATCCAGATTGACCTCCTCGAATTGATGAATGGCTCGCTGTCGGTGTCCGCCAGCGAGGTGCTCGATCGTTTTCACCTGGAAACTCCAGGGCAGGGAGGTGCGTTCTTGCTGGCTCTCCGCAGAGCCCAGGAACGAAACGCGTCGTTAACAGCCCTGGAGCTCCTCGAGAAAATCGCCCAGGAGGCGCCGGCACCTCCTGGCCCCGGCAGTTGAGGGCACCGAGCCGCGCGCTCAACGGAGCTCCTTTCCGGTCTCCAGGACCCTCCGGTATCCGGGTGGCGACCGCTCCAGCGCGTCGACCGTGGCGTCCGGTTCGGCCATGAGCGGACGGGAGTGTAAGTTGGCGGGGTCGGCGAAGGAGGCACTTCATGGCGATGGTCGGGTGGAGGCCCCTCCTGATCGTCCTCCAGGCGAGCGCGGCGCTGAGCGGGGGCGCGCAACCCGTGGGCAAGGTCTCCACGGAGGCCACCTGCATCCTGCGCGTCCTCGACCCGCCCCTCGACACCCACGCCGTCTACTTCCGGGACCTCTACGACTGGGTGGCGGTGAAGTTCCAGGGGCAGGAGGGCTGGGTCAAGCGCCGCTTCCTCACCGAGCAACCGAAGGAGGAGTGCCTGCCGCGCCCATGATGCTGCTCGCGGAGCTGGTCGCCGTCTCGAACAAGGTCGGGAGCACGCGCGCCCGGCTGGAGAAGATCCGGCTGCTGGCGGAGCTGCTGCGCAAGGCCACCCCGGAGGAGGTGGCCGTCGCGGTGGCGTACCTCTCCGGCGCGCTCCCGCAGCGGAAGATTGGCCTGGGGTACGCGACGGTGCACCGGATGGCGGAGACGCCGGCGGCCTCCACCGCCTCGCTCGCGCTAACCGAGGTGGACCAGCAGTTCACGCGGATGGCGGCGGCGAAGGGCCCCGGCTCCAACACCGAGCGGCAGCAGCTCCTCGGCGCCCTGTTCTCCCGCGCCACGGCCGACGAGCAGGACTTCCTGTCGCGGCTGGTGGTGAGCAACCTGCGGCAGGGCGCGCTGGAGGGGATCATGGCGGACGCCATCGCCCAGGCGGCGAACGTCCCACCGTCCTCCGTCCGCCGCGCGCTGATGTTCTCCGGGGACGCGCCGGCGGTGGCGCGCGCCGCGCTGGCGGAGGGCGAGGCCGGGCTCTCGGGGTACCGGCTGCAGCTCTTCCGGCCGCTCCAGCCGATGCTCGCGCAGCCGGCCGCGGACGTGGAGGAGGCGATGGAGGCGCTCCACCGGGCGGCGCTGGAGTGGAAGCTGGATGGGGCGCGGATCCAGGTGCATCGGGAGGGCGACCAGGTGCGGGTCTTCTCCCGCGAGGGCAACGACGTCACCGCCGCGGTGCCGGAGGTGGTGGAGCTGGTGCGCGGGCTCCCGTCGCGGTCGCTGGTCCTCGACGGGGAGGCGATCGCGCTGCGCCCGGATGGGTCGCCGCACCCGTTCCAGGTGACGATGCGGCGGTTCGGGCGGAAGCTGGACATCCACCAGGCGCGCGGGGAGCTGCCGCTGTCGCCCTTCGCCTTCGACGTGCTGCACCTGGACGGGGCGGATCTGGTGGACCAGCCGTACCTGGAGCGGATGCGGGCGCTGGACGCGGTCGTCCCGGAGGCGGCGCGCGTGCCGCGGCTGCTCACGGAGTCGGGGGAGGAGGCGGAGGCGTTCTACGCGCGGTCGGTGCAGCAGGGGCACGAGGGGCTGCTGGCGAAGGGGCCGGAGTCGCTCTACGAGGCGGGGCGGCGCGGGTCGAGCTGGCTCAAGCTCAAGCCGGCGCACACGCTGGACCTGGTGGTGTTGGCGGCGGAGTGGGGCAGCGGGCGGCGGCAGGGGTGGTTGAGCAACCTGCACCTCGGCGCGAGGGACCCGGCGGCGGGTGGGTTCGCGATGCTGGGGAAGACGTTCAAGGGGATGACGGACGCCATGCTGGAGTGGCAGACGAAGTGGCTGCTCGCGCACGAGCTCACGCGCGACGCGTGGACCGTGCACGTGAAGCCGGAGCTGGTGGTGGAGATCGCGTTCGACTCGGTGCAGGCCAGTCCCCACTACGTGTCCGGGATGGCGCTCCGGTTCGCGCGGGTGAAGCGGTACCGGGAGGACAAGCGGGCGGAGGAGGCGGATACGGTGGAGACGGTGAGGAAGATCTTCGCGCGCACGCACGGCGGAAAGGCGGAGCCCTCGTGACCCGCCGCCGCCCCGAGCTGATCGCGTTCCTCGGCCCATCGCGCCCCGCGAGCCTCGCCCGCCACCCGGCGAGGTGGGAATTCCGCGGCCCGGCGCGACAGGGCGACCTCTGGCGCGCCCTCGAGCGGCGCCCGCGCGCCATCGCGCTCATCGACGGCGTCTTCGAGTCGCAGCCCTCCGTCTGGCACCGGGAGATCACCGACGCGCTGGCGGAGGGCGTGATGGTGCTGGGCGCGTCCAGCATGGGCGCGCTCCGGGCGGCGGAGCTGTGGCCGCTGGGGATGATCGGCGTGGGAGAGATCTTCCGCGCCTACCGCGACGGCCAACTGGTGGACGACGCGGAGGTCGCGCTGCTGCACGCCGCCGCCGAGCACGGCTACCGGCCCGTCACCGCCCCGCTGGTGAACGTCCGCCACGCCGCCGCCACCTTCCGCCGCGAGCGCCTCCTCACCCGCGCGCAGACCTCCGCGCTCATCGCCCGCGCGGAGGCCACCTTCTACCAGGAGCGCCGCTGGCCCGACCTGCTCCAGCCCCTCCCCTCAGCCATCCGCGCCCGCGCCGAACAGCGCCTCGCCCGCGGCGACCTCGACCTCAAGCAACAGGACGCCGCCGCCTGCCTCCGCGCCGCCTCCGACTGGCTCCGCTCCGGCCAGCGCCCGCCGCCACTGGACCTCCCACCGCCGCCCTCCCACGCGCGCCGCCGCCGCGGCCTCCCCCCTTCCCTCCCGCCCTCCGAGACGCTGCTCGCCGCGTTCGCCCGCTCCATGGGCCTTCGCGGGAACGACGCGACGTTGGCCGCGCTCGCCCTCCGCCACGCGCCCCGCATGGTCCCGGACGGACCCGCCGCTACTTGAACGCCACCTGCATCGAGGCGCTGGCCTGCGCCCCGATGGTGCAATTGAGCGTCGCGCTCCCGGCCTCGGCGGACTCCAGCGTCGCGGAGCCGCGGCTCGCGCTCTTGATGGTCACCGGCCCCACCACCTCCGACAAGGTCCAGAAGCAGCTCGGGTCGTGCACCACCTCCGCCCCCGCCATCGCCTTCACGTCGACGAAGTAGGACTCGCCGACCTTGGCGGCGTCGCTCTGGGGCACCAGGCTCACCGACGTCACCGCGTCCCCGTCGATCACCTTGACCGGGATGTCCAGCACCGCGCCGGCCGGGCTGGAGGCGGTGATGGTGCCGGTGCCGGGGCCTTCGGTGGAGACCTCCAGGTACTCGGACGCGGTGCCGGCGAAGATGCTGATGATGAGCTCGCCGAACAGCACTTGCAGCAGGGCCGGTTCGTTGGCGGCGCCCTGGTACGCGTAGTTGAGGCCGCCGTGGCCGATCAGCTTCTGGTCCTTGGCGTCCTTCAGGTCCATCAGCAGCGACACCGAGCCGCCCGTCATGATGGTGAGCGCGTCGCGGTACTCCTCCGCCTGGTCATGGACCTCGATCTTCGCCACGTCGTGGACATGGACGGGGAGCCGGTCCAGCTCCTGGCCGGCCGCGGCGTCGGTCAGCGACAGCTTCACGTCCCCGGCCCCCATCGAGACCGCGCTCACGCCGATCCACGTCTTCCCGTTCACCTTCGTCGTGCCGCTGTTGCGCGTGAAGGTGGCGACGGACCCGTCCGTGCTCGACACCGTGAAGTCGGCGAGGTCGTCCGCGTTGGTGACGTAGATGATCACCCGGCTGTTGGCGGCCATCGGCTCGGACGCGGACGGGCACGCGCCGAGGCACCCGAAGGCGCCCTTGTCGTAGCTGAACAGCGCCTTCCCGAGCTCTCCGTGGGTGGGACCGATGTTGCCGCATCCGGCGGCGGCGAAGAGGACGATGGCGACGGCGAGCGTGCGGCGAGCGTTCACGGGGGTCTCCTGGCCAAAGGCCGGGTGCATGAAGCAAGGACCGGGCCGATCGTCCGCTCCTCGACGAGGACTCCTCCGTAGCGCAGGCCGTGCCCCGCATCCACCGCGCCGGGTGCAGGAAAGATCCCTCAGCTCAGCTCAGCTCCGTCGGCGCGACGGTGTGGACCTCGGCCTGCCGCAGCGAGCGCCGCTTCTGCAGGAACCGCCGTACCTGCGCGCGGGTGACGAGGAACACCTCCTCGCCCTCCACCACGGGGAGCACGTCGACGTCGTGCTCGTCCATCATCCCCAGCGCCTCGCGGAGGTCCGCGTCCGGGTGGAGCACCGGGACGGACTGCGCCACGTCCCACGCATTGAGCACCTCCCGGAGCGCCTCGTCCGGCCAGACCTCCTGCAGGTGGTGGAGCTGCACCACCCCGTGGATCTTCCCCGCCCCCGTGCGCACCGGCAGCGCGAAGTCCTGGCTCGCGACCAGCAAGTCCATCAGCGCGCGCACCGGCGTGGCGACGCCCACCGGGGCCGCCCTCCGCATCAGCTCCCGCACCGGCGTCACCCGCAACAGCTCCACCTCCGTCGGCACCGACCGCTGGCGGCGCTCGGAGAGGGCGTGGCAGAGCGCCGAGGCGATGGTGCACGTCACCATGAGCGGGAGGATGATCGCGTAGTTCCCGCTCAGCTCGTACAGCATCATCATCCCCGTCAGCGGCGCGCGGTTGAGCCCGGCCACCGCCCCGCCCATCCCCACCAGCGCGTACGCCCCGCTCGGCGCCACCGCCGACGGCAGCAACCGGTGCAGCACGGTGCCCAGCGCGCCGCCCGCCATCCCGCCCACCACCGTCGCCGGGAAGAAGGTGCCGCCGGACCCGCCCGACCCGATGGTGAAGCACGTCCCCAGCAGCTTCAGCCCGCACCCCAGCACCAGCGCCCACAACCCCAGCTTTCCCTCCGCCGCCAGGTTCAGCGCCTCGTGCCCGGTGCCCCACACCGCCGGGCTGGCCAGCACCATCGCCCCGGTGAGGCCGCCGCCCAGCGCCGCCCGCAGCCAGCTCGGCCGGCGCGCCAGCCACGCCGACACCCTCGAGCCGCTCAGCCGCCCTCCAAACAGCGACTCCACCCAGTGCATGCAGCGGATCAGCGCGTACGCCAGCACCCCGCACAGAAGGCCCAGCACCGCGTACGCCAGCACCTCCCAGCCGCTCACCATGCTGTACGGCAGCCGCTTCAGCATCGGGGCGGCGTGCATCAGCCCGCGCCCCACCATCGTCGCGGTGACGCTGGCGAGGATGATGGGCGAGAACACCCTCAGCTCGAACTCCCGGAGGATGATCTCCATCCCGAAGATCGCCCCCGCGATGGGCGCGTTGAACGAGGCGGCGATCCCCGCCCCCGCCCCCGACGCCAGGAGGATGGCCAGCTCCCGCCGCGAGAAGCCCAGCGTCTCCCCCACCGCCGACGCGAACGCCGCGCCGCCGTAGACGATGGGTCCCTCGCGCCCGCCGGACCCGCCCGATCCGATGGTCACCGCGGAGGCCACCAGCTTGAGCATCCCGCCCGACCCTTGTAGCCCGCGCTCGGCCCGCACCGTCTGCACCACCTCGGGGACGCCGTGCCCGTGCAGCTCCGGCCGCGCGCGCAGCATCCGCCCCACCAGCGCGCCGCCCGCCATCGGCAACAGCACCACCGCCCACGCCGGGAGCGCCGCCAGCCCCTCGTGGATGCTCCCCGCCCCATACGCCGCGTTCAGCGCGGACACCGCCACCAGTGGGTAGTAGAGCCCCAGCGCGCCCAGCACCAGCAGCGCCAGCACGCGCAGCCGCCGCTTCACCTCGTCGCGCAGGCCGCCCGGCTGGATGCGCTTCTCCGCCCACAGCGCCAGCGCCGCCACCGGCGCGCCGACGATGGCGTACTCGGTGTGCCAGGGGACGGCGAGCAGCGCCTCCCGCAGTCCGTCCAGGCGCCATTCCCCACCGAACGCGCGCGGGAGCCGGAAGAACAGCCCACCCATCAAGCCGGTGAGGTTGGTGAACAGGCCCGCGGCCAGCCCCGCGTACAGGCCCACCACCGCGCCCGCCACCGGGAGCACGCTGGGGCCGGGCAACCGCAGCCGGTTCAAGAGCTCCAGCGCGGATGGGGCGGACCTTCGCCACAGGCGCCTCGCCTTCCCGGTCCTCTCCTGCTCCGCCGCCGCTTCCAATCCGCTGTCCGCCAGTCCCGACCGTACGCGCCAGGTCGTTGGAGGTCAAACGATCGGGTCCTCCGCCGCCGGCGCCGGGACCACCCGCCCGGTGAGCCGGAGGACACCAGCGCGTACAACGGCCTGATGCCAACGCCACCACCGGGAGGAGCAGGTGGACGAAGCGCGTCAGCGGCGCTTCCAGGTCCAGGTGCTCCAGCGCCGGCACCACCATCCCCGCCACCGCCGGGAGGCGCGCGCGCCGGGGTGCGCAGCTCGCCTACCACCAGCTCGCGCTTGATCTCCATCCCGTCGTTCACAAGCTCCTGGAGGGTGAACGACGCCACCGCCCCCACCCGCGCCAGCTGCAGCGGGGAGTCGAGGAGCGCCCGGCACGCCTGCTCGAGTGGAGAGTTGGCGGCCACGAGCGCCAGGACGGCGGCCGCCAGCAGCACCACCCCGCTCGCCGCCTCCAGCCGGAAGAGCTCCTGGATGGGCCGGAGCACCCCCGCGAAGGCGAGGTTGGGGGCGGCGGGCCGTGGCGGGGGCCTGGCCTCGGCCATGTCATGGGCGGACCCTACCGGAATTGTCCCGCTGATCCACGGTTGAGCCCTGCTGCTGCGCCGACTATGAGTCGGTGGGAATGGGACCGGCGATGGACAGCGCAGGACAGGCGGTAGCGACCTCCAACGAAGACCTCCAGGCGGTGGAGGAGCTCGCCTCCGCCAGGAAGCAGATCCTCGAACAGATCGAGAAACGCGTGGTGGGCCAGCGGGAGGTGGTGGAGCACCTGCTCATCTCCCTCTTCGCCCGCGGGCACTGCCTGTTCGTGGGCGTGCCCGGCCTGGCGAAGACGCTGCTCATCTCCACCCTGGCGGACGTGCTCAACCTCTCCTTCAACCGGATCCAGTTCACGCCGGACCTGATGCCGTCCGACATCACCGGCACGGACATCCTGGAGGAGGACCGCTCCACCGGGCGGCGCGAGCTGCGGTTCATGCGCGGCCCGCTCTTCGCCAACATCATCCTCGCGGACGAGGTGAACCGGACGCCGCCCAAGACGCAGGCGGCGCTGCTGCAGGCGATGCAGGAGTACCGCGTCACTGCCGGCGGGCGCACCTACCCGCTGGAGCTGCCCTTCCTCGTCTTCGCCACCCAGAACCCCATCGAGCAGGAGGGCACCTACCCCCTCCCCGAGGCGCAGCTGGACCGCTTCATGTTCCTGGTGGACGTGGGCTACCCCAGCGCCGAGGACGAGGTGCAGATCGTCAAGAACACCACCTCCAGCCGGCAGCCGGCGCTCTCGAAGATCCTCTCCCCCGAGCGCATCGTCGCCCTGCAGGAGCTGGTGCGCCGGGTGCCGGTGCCGGACCACGTGGTGCGCTACGCGGTGGAGCTGGTGCGACACACGCGTCCCAAGGAGGCGGGGGCGCCGGACTTCATCGCCAAGAGCGTGTCCTGGGGCGCCGGCCCGCGCGCGTCGCAGTACCTGGTGCTGGGCGCCAAGGCGCGCGCCATCCTCGGCGGCCGCTTCGCCGCGTCGGTGGAGGACGTGCGCGCCGTCGCCCGGCCGGTGCTGCGCCACCGGGTGCTGCCCAACTTCCACGCCGAGTCCGAGGGGATCACCTCCCTGCGGCTGGTGGATCAGCTCCTCGATCTCGTGAAAGCGGCCTAGTGCGGATTCACGAGCGAGCCGCTGGGAATTGGATTAATACGCGGCCCCTCCACACAGGGGGTCGCACACATGAAGACGTTGAAGTGGGCCGTGGTGCTCGCGGTTGTCGCCGCGATGGGCTTTGCCGGTGGCGTGTTCGCGGCGGGAGCCAAGAAGGAAGGCTGGGCCACCAACGCGAAGGACGTGAAGTGGTCTCCGCTGGATCCGAAGGACACGGAGATGAAGGGCCCGGCCATCTCGGTGCTCTTCGGGGACCTGAAGGCGAAGGGCAAGCCGATCGGGTTCCTCCTCCACACCGCGGCGGACACCTCTCCTGGGATGCACACCCACACCTCGGACGACTACGCCGTGGTGGTGAAGGGCAATCAGCACAACTGGGAGGGCGACAACGAGGGTCCCGCCCTTGGGCCGGGGTCGACCTGGTACCAGCCCGGCAAGCAGGTCCACAACAACCACTGCGAGGCGAGCAGCGCCCCCGATGGCTGCGTGGTCTTCGTCTACATGCCCAACGGCTTCGACTTCGCGCCGGCCAAGACGGACATGGCCAAGCCCGGCGAGAAGCCCGCCGACAAGAAGCCGATGGAGAAGCCCGCCGACAAGCCGGCGAAGTAGTCGCGCGGCGTAGGACGGCGAGGCCGGGCCGCGCGGCGGCGGGGAGCGCCTGATGGAGCTCCTCAACGCCCAGACGCTGGCCCGGCTCGCCGGCGTGAAGCTGCGCGCGCGGGCGGTGGTGGAGGGGGTCCTCTCCGGCCTCCACAAGAGCCCGCACCAGGGCCAGAGCGTCGAGTTCGCCGAGCACAAGGAGTACGCGCCCGGAGACGAGCTCCGCCACCTGGACTGGAAGGCGTTCGGGAAGTTCGACAAGTACTACGTCAAGCGCTTCGAGCACGAGACCAACCTCCGCGGCATCCTGGTCGTGGACGGGTCCGCGTCCATGGCCTACGGCTCCGGGCCGATGAACAAGCTCCAGGTGGCCACCACGCTGGCGGGCGCGCTGGGGTACCTGCTGGTGCGGCAGCAGGACGCCGCCGGGCTGGCGGTGGTGGCGGGCGACGCGGTGGCGGACGTCCCGGCGCGCGCCGCGGCCGGGCACCTCTCCACGCTCTTGGACGCGCTGGACCGGGTGGAGGCGCGCGGGACCACGGACCTGTTCTCCGCTGCGGACCGGCTGGCGGAGAAGGTGCAGCGGCGCTCGCTGATCGCGGTGTTCTCCGACCTGTTCGACGACCGGCAGGACGCCTTGAAGCGGCTGCTCCAGCTCCGCGCGCGCAAGAACGACGTGGCCATCTTCCACGTGCTGGACCCGGCGGAGCTGAGCTTCCCGTTCGACGACCCCACGCTGTTCCTCTCCATGGAGGACGAGCGCCGGATCGAGGTCAACCCGCGGGAGATCAAGCAGAGCTACCTGGAGGAGATGGGGCAGTTCCTGGCCTCGGTGCGGGCGGCGTGCGCGGAGGCGGACGTGGACTACGAGCTGGTCCGCACCGACGAGAGCCTGGACGCGGTGCTGCTGCGCTTTTTGGCGCGGCGGGAGGAGAAGCGGCGGTGACGTTCCTCCACCCGCTCATGCTGTGGGGGACGGCGGCGGCGCTCATCCCGCTGCTGGTGCACCTGTTCGACCGGCGCCGGCCGCGGCCGCACCCGTTCGCCGCCATCTCCTTCGTGCTGCGGAGCCAGAAGCGGACCGCCTCCCGGCTGAAGCTGCGCCGGCTGATCCTCTACATCCTGCGGACGATGATCCTCCTGGCGGTGCCCATCGCCCTGGCGCGGCCGGTGCTGGCCAGCGAGGCGGGGGCGGCGCGGGCGGCGCACGGGCCGGCGGCCACGGCCATCGTGTTCGACACCTCGCTGTCCATGCGGTTCAAGGACGGGAGCACCTCCCTGTTCGAGCGCGGGCGCGAGGAGGCGCGCGACGCCCTGAAGGACCTCTTGCCGGAGGAGCCGGCCACGGTGCTGCTCTGCGGCGCGCGCGCCGAGCCGCCGCCCTCGCCCATCTTCGACCGCGGGCGGCTGCGGACGATGATCGACGAGGCGAAGCCGGGGTACCAGGGCGCGGACGTGAGCCGCTGCCTGGAGCTGGCGGCGCGCGCGCTGGAGGAGAGCCCCATCCCGGGGAAGCGGCTGGTGGTGGTCTCGGACATGACCGCCAGCGCGTTCCGGCTGGACGCGCCGCCGCCCCAGGTGAAGGGCCCCACCGGGGAGCTGGTGCGGCCGGAGGTGGTGCTGAGGGACGCGGCGGACGGGCGGAAGGTGCTGCCCAACCGCGCGGTGGTGGACCTGCGCATCGAGCCCGCCCAGCAGTCCGGGCCGCGCGCGTTCCAGATCACCGCCACGGTGCGGAACTTCAGCCCGGAGCCGGCCAACGACGTGGAGGTGGCGCTGAAGGTGGACGGGCGGGTGGTGGCCAAGGGGTTCCTCCAGCTCGCCGCGGACGGGACGGGCCAGAAGGCGCTCACCTACCGGTTCGAGCAGGGCGGGACCGCGTTCGGCGAGGTGGTGCTGCAGGCGGACGGGCTGGAGGAGGATGACCGGCGGCCGTTCGTGGTCAGCGTGCCCAGGGAGCTGCGGGCGCTGGTGATCAACGGGGAGCCGTCCTCGGTGCGGTACCGCGACGAGGCGTTCTTCGTGTCGGCGGCGCTGGACGCGCCGGGCTCGCCCGTGCAGCAGACGGTGCGGGACGTGGAGGCGGGGTTCCGCGAGAAGCTGGAGGACTACGAGGTGGTCTTGCTGTTGAACGCGCCCGCCCCGTCGGCGGAGGACGCCAAGCGGCTGACCGAGTTCGTGCAGAAGGGCGGCGGGCTGCTGGTTTCGATGGGCGACCGGGTGGACCCGGACGCGTACAACAAGGCGCTGGGGGACCTGCTGCCGCGGCCGCTGCGGCTGGTGAAGACGTCGGCGTCGCGGGAGGAGGCGGAGGGCGAGGGGAAGGCGGCGCGGCTGCTGGAGATCCAGCAGGACCACCCGGTGCTGGCGCCGTTCACCGGGCGCGCGCGGGAGGGGCTGATGAGCGCGCGCTTCTACAAGTACATGCTGCTGGAGGTGGACGCGCCCAGGCAGGGGAAGGAGCTTTCGCAGGTCCTGGCCACCTACGAGGACGGCGCCCCGGCGATCGCCATCGCGCGGCGGGGGAAGGGGCGGGTGCTGCTGTTCACCTCCACGGTGGACCGCGACTGGAGCGACTTCGCCATCCGGACGTCGTTCCTGCCCCTGCTGCAACGGTTCCTCTCGTATTTGACCGGCGGGCTGGAGGAGCGCGAGGAGCTGCGGGCGCTGGTGGGGGAGAGCATCACCCTGCGCCCGGCGGACGACCGGCGGCCGGTGGCGGTGCGCGCGCCCAGCGGCGCGGAGGTGGAGCTGCGGAAGAACGACGACGGGTCGCTGACCGCGGGGCCGCTGCAGGAGCCGGGGATGCACCTGGCGATGGATGACAAGGGACAACCGATTCCCCAACTGTCCTTCGCCGCCCAGCTGGACCCGACGGAGAGCAACCTCGCGCGGATCGACCCGGACGTGCTGAGCTCGCACTTCGGCGAGGAGACGGTGCGCGCCACGGCGCGGGCGGGGGAGCGGCCGCCGGTGCCGGTGTGGACGTGGTTGTTCGTGCTGGCGGTGGCGGCGTTCTTCTTCGAGGGCGTGTTGCTGAGGAAGTAGAGGGTCAGCCGCGGAGGCGGAGGGTGTGGATTCGCTCCGCGGACGCGGGCTCGTCGAGCAGCAACGAGGTCAGCCAGCGATGCACCCACACGGGTGGGCGCTCAAGCCCTTCGAGCAGCGCCAGCAGTCCGGCGCGGTCGTGACGGGCACCTTCGAAGAACCAGCTCTGCGCATCTTCTGGTCGCTCGCGCACCATTCGCTCGGTGATCCGGAGTGCCCGAGTCGGGTCTCGTTTCCAGAGGACCTGGGCCGCGCGCGGAGGAGGATGATGCTGGGCGATCAGATCGAGCACCTCCCCGTCGACGGCGTGCTCGCCCACGAACACCGCCAACTCCTCTGGGCGGTGCTCCAACCAGTACCGGAACACCGGCCACTGGAGGGCCGGTGACAACTTGGCGACGGCGTCACGCCGAATCGCCGCGTGGGAGGGCAACGAACGGAGCAGATCCGGCTCCGTGAGGTTCGCGTTGAGGAAGGCGCGCATCGCCTCGTCGGTCGGGTCTCGGCGCGGAGCATTGCCGCAGGTCCAGTACCAGACCTCCCGCGCCAGCCGCGCGCGAGCTTCCGGCTCGAGCTCCTGGGCCCGCTCGATGAGGTACCGCAGGCCGGGCTCTTGGGTGATCACCGACCTGGCGAGGTCCCGCGGATCCGCGCCCTGCTTCAGTCGCGCCACCAATACCGGCGCTCGGATCCAGAGCGGTGTCGAGGACCCGACCTCGCCTGTGACGCGCGACCCGATCAGCGCTTCGGCCAACTGGACCATCCGGGTGTTGGGACCGGAGCGCTCGCCCAGCCAGAATGGAAGCCCGTCGAAGGACAGCGAGAACCAGCCGGGAAACAACCACTCCGCGCCCGCCGGCACCGTCGTGGGCTTCGGAAGGGCCAGGCACCACTCCCAGCACGCCTCGACCCATTGCGCTCCGCGGAGGCCCTCGAAGGGACCGAGCCGGGTGAGCGGCACTGGCGGCTGGTCATCACGCCTGCGGTCCAGGGACTCGATGGCGCGATCCCAGAGCGCAGCCAGCGCCATGCGCTCCAGCTTCTCGCCCTTTCCCAGGCGGCGACCCGCCGCGAGGAAGAGCGACTCCACGGCCGCGATGGTGGGTAACGAGCGGCGCTCGAAGCTCGCCACTGCGCGCTGGATGACAGTTTCGAAGGACGGGCCGTCGAGGCGATCCAACGCCTGGTCCACCATCTCCTGCCGGTCCTGGAAGATGGCCAGGCGGCCCCAGGTCGCGGCGTCGGCGCTCACCGCGAGCTTGTCGACGTGCTGGCCGCCGAGCCAGGCCGCGAGCCAGGTCGGCTGGAAATGCCAGTCACCCGGGTGAGGTCCACCCGGCACCAGGACCCGATCGGCCTCCAGCTTGAGGAAGAGGCCTTCCGGATCCGGGTGGTTCAGCTCTGCCATCAACTCCTGCTTCTTCTCCGCGCGCCTAGCGGGAGAGCGGATGGTGACGAGCTCGACCAAGCGACGCTCCAACTCATCAGCCTTGATGGCTGGCGGTGGAGTGGGGAGCCATCGCCGCCAGGTGTCGCGGGACTGTGACTGGAGCCACGGGGCGTCCGATTCGACCCAGCGATGGACCGCATGGACGACCGCGCCGCGCGCGGCACCAGCCAGCCATGCCTCGACGGCGTTGGCCGGGTCCGCCGTGATGCGCGCCGTCAACCACCGGGCCGGGAGCTGTTCGTAGGCCGATTCGGTCCAGGACTTGGCCCCGACTTCGTGCGCGAACCCGGTGAGCGCGAGCACGTCTGCCGGCGTGGCGAACAATGCCGCCGAGGGGTCGCGCTCGTTCAACCAGCCCAGGAGCCGCTCGACGTTGAAGCGAGGGCCTCCTTCGACTCGACCGGCCAACCAGGAAACGAACCGCTCCCGCCACCCGTGGAGGGGACTCCAGTAGCGGTAGTCCCAGACCGGGGTGCCCGGGGGGGGGTGGGGCTGAGCCTCCATACTTTCGAACCACCGGAACCCCCCGAGCCCGGTCAAAGACACGCCGTGTCGACCGGCCCAAGGCTGGAACCGAGCGCAGATGATGGTGCGCTGGCGGGCGCACAGCTGCTGCTCGACGGCGAGATCCGCGTCGTCATTCGGTGTTCGGACCTGAGCGACCACCCAGTCGGTCGTGTTCCGCACGATCACATCGGAGAGAGTCCTTACGGTCTGGACCGCCACCCCGAACCGCTGCCGGTAGATCTCCCCCAGCAGCGTCCAGCCGGTCCCCGGCGGAGTATGAATCCACATGGAGCCCGGCTCGGTCGTCGCGGCCTCGAAGTCGAACCACGATTCGTTTCCGAGCTCGCAGGGCATGTCAGCCCTTGGGTCGAAGGGCCGGACGGCGGGGAAGTCGCGAAAGGGCAACGAGCCGTCCCGGGTCGGTTCGCGATCGAGCCCCAGGTCATCCAGCTCGATTCCCAACTCCTCCACGAGGGCGCGTGCCGCCTCCGGCCGCTTCTGCCACCAGATCCGGTTTCCCTTCTCCAGGTGGGCGATCTGATTGCTCAGGCTCCGATGGGAGAGCTCCTCCGCCGGCTTCCATCGTTCCAGGACCCGCTTCGCCAGCTGGTCCCGGCTCCAGTGCAACCTTCGGTAGGCGGACGCCAGGTCGAACACTGCATCACTATGCATCTTTTTGCATGGGTCAGTCTATGGCAACGATGTTTGCCTTTCTGGAGGCTACCGGCCAAAGTGGCGTCGTGCGCTCGAGGAGGGCGTAGCCGGGCGAGGCTCCGGCACCCACACGGCACGGGTCCAAACCGTGTCGCGGCCGTCCCCTCGCCCTGCGAAGAGGCTTGCCAAGGCCCCTTCAAGCGACCTCCTCGAGCGCGCTGCACTTCGGGGTGGGTATAGTGAAAGGCGATGGAGCCGCTTGGATTCGAGTCCGTCCGCTACATCACCCCGGAGGAGTTCCACGGGTTCGTGGAAGAGCGCGAGCGCCTGGGCGACAGCAGCCACTACGAGTTGCTCAATGGGAGGGTGGTGATGAATCCGCCCGCGGGCTGGCCGCACGGCGCCGTGGACAGCGCGATCCAGGTGCTGCTGGGGACCTGGGTCCCGGAGCGGCGGCTCGGGCTCGTGCTCGGTTCCAGTCAGGGATTCGAGTTGCCGTCTGGAGACGTGGTCGAGCCGGACTGCAGCTTCGTCTCGCACAACCGGTTGCGCTCCACCACTCCAGAAGTCGGTGAATTCCTCCGGATCGCTCCAGATCTGGTCGTCGAGGTGCTCTCCCGCTCGAACGCCACCCGCGACCGAGGTGAGAAGAAGGGGATCTACGAGCGCAATGGCGTCCGCGAGTACTGGTTGGTCGATCCACGAGCGAATACCCTCACGGCATTTACGCTGAAGGATGGTCGTTATGGGCCGGCGACTCCCTTGAACGAGGGCGACCGCTACCGGTCACCGCTCCTCGGCCTCGAATTCGACGTGAAGACGCTCTTCCCGGAGCTCCCCCGCTAGAAGCAACGAGCGCCGGCCCCGTCTATGCTCCGCGCCATGGCGAGCACGGACGGCGACCTCTCCCGGCGCGTGGCGCGGATGGTGATGATCGGCTTCGACGGGGTGGACGCGGTGCCGCCGGACGCGAAGGCGCTGATCGACGCGGGCGTCTTCGGCGCCATCCTCTTCAAGCGCAACGTGGGGACGCCGGAGCAGACGGCGGCGCTGTGCCGGCACCTCAAGGAGATCGCCGGGCGCCCGTTCGTGCTCGCGGTGGACCAGGAGGGAGGCCGGGTGGCGCGCCTGCGCGACGGCCCCTTCACGGCCATCCCGCCGATGCGGGACATCGGCGCGACGGGGGACGAAGCGCTGGCGGAGCGGACCGGGCGGCTGTTGGCGCACGAGATCTCCGCGGTGGGATTCGACTGGGACTTCGCGCCGGTCCTGGACGTGGACACCAACCCGCAGAACCCGGTCATCGGGGACCGCTCCTTCGGGCGGACGCCGGAGCTGGTGGCGCGGATGGGCGTGGCGCTGGCGCGCGGGCTGGAGGCCGGCGGCGTCGCCTCCTGCGCCAAGCACTTCCCGGGGCACGGCGACACCAGCCAGGACTCGCACCTGGAGCTGCCGTCGCTGCCGCACGACATGGAGAGGCTGCGGGCGGTGGAGCTGCCGCCGTTCGGCGCCTTCGCGAAGGCCGGGCTCTCGGCGGTGATGACCGCGCACGTCATCTTCCAGGCGCTGGACCCCGAGGTCCCCGCCACCATGAGCGCCAAGGTGCTCAAGCTGCTCCGCGAGGAATTGGGCTTCGGCGGCGTGCTGGTGAGCGACGACCTGGAGATGAAGGCCATCGCGGACCACTTCGGCATTGGCGAGGCGGCGGTGCGCGGGACCCTCGGGGGCGTGGACCTCTTCCTCGTCTGCCACCAGGCGGGCCGCCAGAACGAGGCCATCGAAGCCATCGTCAAGGCGGTGGTGGACGGCCGCATCCCGCGCTCGCGCATCGACGAGGCGAACGCGCGGCTGGACGCGCTGGAGCGCCGCTTCGCCCACCCGCCCGCGGACCGCCTCGCCCAGCTGGGCACCCCCGAGCACCAGCTGCTCGCCCGCGGCATCCTCGCCGGCGCGCAGGGCGCGGACCCGACCGAGCGCTGGCGCAAGGCCTGACCGCCCGGGTCACGGCGTCTGCGACTCGTGCTTCTGCTCGCGGTAGCGGTCCACCGCGCCCTGGCACTCGCGCAGCTTCTGACCGATCCCCTCCCGCTCGCCCGCGTCCGCGCGCCCCAGCGCCTGCGCGAGCGCGATGCACTCCGCCTGCTTCCTCGCCAGCGCCGGATCGTCCGAGTCCGGCGTCTCCGCCAGCGGGCGCGGCGCCAGCGCGCGCGACTTGAGCAGCCGCTCCCGCAGCCAGTGGGCCTTCGCGTAGAAGCGCGACTCCGGCTGCACCTTCGCCAGGTCCTCGAGCACCTCGTCGTAGCGCGGGTCCGAGGGTGGCGTCCCCACCGACAGCAACTCCTCCGCGCGCGCCGCGGCCCTCGCGTACACCGGCCCGCCCTCGTCCCCCTTGCACGCGGAAACCCCACTCCAGAGCGCCAGCAACCCACCGAGCACCACCCACCGCGTTTGCGCCCGCGCGCGCCCGCGGCTACGGTGCCGCCTCCCGTGCACCCCGCGCTCCTCTCGCTCCTCGTCGGTCTGGGTCAGGGGCTCCTCCACGGCCTCGGGCCGGACCACTGCGCGGCCATCGCCACCCTCGGCGCATCGGGCGACCGGCGCAAGTCCCTTCGGGTGGCGCTGTCCTTCGCCTGGGGTCACACCCTGGTCCTCGGCGCGCTGGCGGGCGCGTGCCTCGCCCTCGGCTTCGGCCTCTCCGAAGCCTTCGAGCGCTGGGCCGAACGGCTGGGCGGCTTCGTCCTCGTCGCCCTCGCCCTCTCCGCCCTCCTCTTCCCCGGCACCCTCCAGCACGGCCACCCCACGCTCCCGCACCACGGCCACGACCACCGCCACTCCCGCCTGGGCGGCGTGGCCGGGGCGCTGATGGCGGTGAGCGGGGTGCGCGCGCTGGCCCTCGCCCTCCCGCCGCTCCTGGTGGGCGGGGCGCTCCACCTCGCGGGCTGGGTCTACCTCCCCGCCTTCGGCGCCGGCGTGTTCCTCTCCATGGCCGGCGTGGGCCTCGCCGTCTCCACCGGCACGCGCCGCCTCTCCCTCCGCGGCGCCGCCTGGCTCCAGCGCGCGGTGGCGATCGGCTCGGGCGCGCTCGGGCTGGCGTGGATCGGGCTCGCGTAACCTCGCGAAGCTCCTCGCCCAAAACCCCGCTGTCGAAAATCCCGACCCCCGTTCGATTCATGGACGCCGCCCGATTTTCCGGGCGCACTTTGGAGGTTTCGAACGTGAAGGCACTGATCTACGCCGCTGGTCTCGTCGTGGTGGTAGGGGCAACGTACACGTGGGCCGGCGCCGGCAAGCCCGCCGCGCGCCAGCTGGTTCAGCGTCCGGTCGCGGACCAGAAGTGGGAGGAGTTCTTCCCCGGTGGCCCGGTGGAGTCGTTCATCACCGGCACCAAGGAGTCGAAGACCGGGCCCACCGAGTTCTTCATCAAGTTCAAGGCGGGGTTCGACTCGGGGTGGCACACCCACGACTCGGACTACACCGGCATCGTCCTCGCCGGGACGATCATCGAGACCAGCCCGGGCAGCGAGGCGGCGAAGCCGCTCGGCCCGGGGAGCTACTACATGCAGCCCTCCGTCGTGCACCGCACCCAGTGCGCTGCCGGCGCCGACTGCTACGTCTACATCTACGAGCCCGGCCACTTCAGCTTCACCCCCACCGACGAGAGTGGGAAGCCGTTGCCTCCGCGGGCGCAGCCGAAGTGAACTGACGCCCATGCAGTACCTCCTGCTCATCTACCGGAACGAAGCGGAGCACGCCGCGCGCAGCGAGGCCGAGCGCGCGGCGGTCTTCGCCGAGTACATGGCGCTGTCCAAGAGCCTCCAGGCGGAGGGCTCGCTCCGCGGCGGGCAGTTCCTCCACCCGCCGTCCTTCACCACCACGGTGAGGGTGCGCTCGGGGTCGGTGCTCGCCACCGACGGCCCGTTCGCGGAGACCAAGGAGCAGCTCACCGGCTACTTCGTGGTGGAGGCGGCCGACCTGGACGAGGCCATGGCCATCGCCGCGCGCATCCCCAACGCCCGCGACGGCTCCATCGAGATCCGCCCGGTCCAGCTGGCGCACTGACCTCCCGTGGACGTGGACGCCTTCACCGCGCTCTACCGGGCCGAGTTCTCGCGGCTGGTGGCCGGGCTGGTGTCCGCGGTGGGGGGCCTGCAGGCGGCGGAGGAGACCGCGCAGGAGGCGTTCGAGGCGGCGCTGACGCAGTGGCCGTCCGCGGGCTGGCCGCCCCACCCGCGCGCCTGGCTGATCCGGACCGCGCGGCACAAGGCGCTCGACCGCGTCCGCCGCCGCGCCAACTTCGAGGGCAAGCGAGCGGAGCTTCAGACCATGGCCGAACCGCCCGCCGACGACGACGCCTCCGAGGAGCGGCTCTTCCCCGACGAGCGCCTCAAGCTCCTCTTCACCTGCTGCCACCCGGCGCTCTCCATGGAGGCCCGGGTGGCGCTCAGCTTGCGGACCCTGTGCGGGCTGACCACCGAGGAGATCGCCCGCGCCTTCCTGGTGCCGGTGTCCACCATGGCGCAGCGGCTGGTGCGGGCGCAGCAGAAGATCCAGACCGCGGGCATCCCCTACCGCGTGCCCTCCGAAGCGGTGCTCCCGGACCGGGTGGAGGCGGTGCTGGCGGTCACCTACCTGGTGTTCAACGAGGGCTACGCCGCCTCCTCCGGCGAGGAGCGCGTCCGCCTGGACCTGTGCGACCAGGCGATCCGGCTGGGCCGGACGATGGCGGAGCTGATGCCGCGGCGGCGCGACGTGCAGGGCCTGTTGGCGCTGATGCTTTTGCACGACTCCCGGCGGCGGGCGCGGGTGGGCCCGGGCGGCGAGGCCATCCTCCTCGGGGAGCAGGACCGCTCGCGCTGGGACCGGAAGCAGATCGACGAGGGCCTGGAGCTGCTGGAGCAGGCGCTGTCCGCCGGCCCGCCCGGCGCGTACGAGCTGCAGGCGGCGATCGCCGCCGTCCACGCCCGCGCGGCCACCGCGGCCGAGACGGACTGGGCGCAGATCGCCGCGCTGTACGCCCTCCTCGCCCGCGTGCAGCCGACGCCGGTGGTGGAGCTCAACCGCGCGGTGGCCGTCGCCATGGCGGGCGCGCTGGAGCACGGGCTGCAGCTTATCGAGGCGCTGGACCGGAGCGGCGACCTGAAGACCTACGCCGCGCTCCCCGCCGCCAAGGCCGACCTCCTCTGGCGCTCCGGCCGCTACCGCGCCGCCGCCGCCGAGTACGACCGCGCCCGCGCGCTCGCCGCCTCCACCCCCGAGCAGCGCTTCCTCGAGCGCCGCGCCGCCGAGGCCCGCCGCCGCGCGTCCCAACCGTCGTGAGCGCTCAGGGCCGCGTGCCCGGCGGCGCGGGCGAGCCGCCGCCGACCGGCGCGAAGGAGTCGAGGAACGGCTCCAGCCCCTTCCTCGCCGCCTCCTCGAACGACTGCTCCCAGTACGCGTCCGCGCCCGGCCAGGCCAGCGCCGCGCCGTAGCCGATGTCCGCGGCGGTCCCCACCCCGAGGAACACCGCGCCCACCAGCCCGAAGGTCGGGTTGCACTGGGAGGGGATCTGGCACCCGGCGGCGCTGATGAGGCTGAACACCTCGCCCGCCACCAGCCCGCCCGCCAGCATCAGCCCGGTGGTGTACGTGGTGTCGCCGCTGGCGTCGATCCGCGCGCCGAACTGCCCCTTCTCCGCGAAGTAGAGCTGGAGCGTGAGCAGCGAGGTGTAGTGGGTGGTGCCGATGAAGGCGATGGCGTCCGTGCGCTGCGACGTGGAGTACGACGCGACCGCCACCAGGTCCACGCCCAGGCCCAGCGCCAGGTCCGCGTACCGGTCGCGCGACGCCCGCCCCTCGTCCAGCGGGAGCCCGGCGCGCTCGTACGCTTGTGCCGAGGTCGGCTCGTCCACCACGTCGAAGCCGCGCGCCCGGAAGGCGCGGTCCAGCGAGCTCCACACCACGTGGCGCCAGCGCTCCGGGTCCTTCACGCCCGAAGGCCCGCGCCCCGGCACCACCGCCACCCGCCGCAGCCGCACCGCGCCGGGCCGGAAGCCCGGGTCCACCAGCAGCGTCCCGCTCGCCGCCGTCTGCGCGCAGCCCGCCAGGAGCGACAGCGCCCCCGCGATGAGCAGGGCCTTGCTCAGGACCGCCGCTCCAAGAGCGACAGCGCGACCAGGGAGAAGAGGAACCCGTAGACCACGTGCTCCGGGCGGCCGGCCATGCTGATCAGCTCCGCCACCGTCCGCGTCCCGTCCACCTTGGGGAGGAACTCCGCCTCCCACTTCTCCAGCTCCACCTCGTTGAGCGCGTACGCCGGCTGGAGCGACGGGATGAGCCGCTCCTCCGGCGCCAGCAGCCGCCGGAGCCGGTCCGGCTTGTAGAGCTTCTTCACGCCGCGGACGATCAGGTTGGCCGGGTGGACGTCGAGCTTGATGGATTCGGCGGTGGCCTTCTCCTTGAAGCTCATCACGTACGTCCCGTCCTCCCACCCGAACAGGGAGTAGATGATCGCCTTCACCTGCTGGCCCACGTAGTACAGCCGTTCGGTGTCCTTGAGCAGGTCGCGCTCCACCAGCACGTCCCCGGTGCGGCGCTTGCTGGCGGCGGCCACCTGCTGCGCGTCCTGCAGTTGCTCCGCCTTGATCTTCCCCACCCGCACCAGGAACTGCCCGAACCGATCCGCCAGCAGGTTCGACAGCGCGAACACCGGCGTGCCGTTCTCGAAGTAGACGACCTTCTTCACCTTCCCGCGCTGCACGCCCAGCTCGCCGGTCTCCTTGGACAGGTAGAAAGCGGTGATCAGCGACGGCAGGTTGTCCCTCAGCTCGCCGCGCCGGGAGGCCCCGGCGCCGGGCGCGGCGGTGGCCTCGCGCGGGGGCGGCGGCGGACGGATGGCGGAGGGCGGGGAGGGCGGCGGGCGCGGCCGGGCGGCCTGTGGCCTTTGCATGGGCGCCGCGGTGAGGTTGTCGCCCCGGATCTCCGCCCTCAGGTTCCCGCCGCCGCTGACCTTGATCCGCCCGGTCAGCTCCATCGCGTCCTGGGGACCTTCCTCGTCGTCGACGTCGACATCCAGCTCGACCTCGAAGGCGTCCTCGATGGAGGAGGCGGCGGCCCTCTTCTCCGGCGGGACCAGCTGCGCCACCGCGTCGATCAGCTTGGCGGCCTCGAACGGCTTCTCGAAGTAGGCGGCGGCGCCGTACTTCTGCCGCGCCTCCATCGCGTGCTTGCCGCCCTTGAACACGCCGGTGATGAACACCAGCGGCAGGGCCGGCTGCTCCTTCCGGAGCTGGTCCGCCAGATGGTACCCCATCATGTCGGGGAGCAGGATGTCGAGGACGGCGGCCCGCGGCTTCTGCGACTTGACCGCGTCCATCGCCCCCCGGCCCTTGGTGGCGGAGATGACGGAGTAGCCCGCATCCTCGAAGAGCTGCGTCAGCAGCGTCAGCAGCTCCACGTTGTCGTCGACGACGAGGATCTTCGGCGGGGCCATGGGAAGGGCTTTGGCGGGGAACGATACCCGCGGAACCGGCCCGCAGCCATGGTACGAAGCGCGCCATGGCAGACAAGCTCACCCCTCGCGAGAAGGGCTTCTCCGAGTGGTACGTGGACCTGGTCCTGAAGGCGAAGCTGGCGGACTACTCGGACGTGAAGGGCTGCATGGTCATCCGGCCCAACGGGTACGCCCTCTGGGAGAACATCCAGCGGGTGATGGACGGGATGTTCAAGGACACCGGCCACCGCAACGCCTACTTCCCGCTCCTCATCCCGGAGAGCTTCATCCGCAAGGAGGCCGAGCACGTGGAGGGCTTCGCGCCCCAGTTGGCGGTGGTCACCCACGCCGGCGGCAAGGAGCTGGAGGAGAAGTACGTCATCCGGCCCACGTCGGAGACGATCATCAACAGCATGTTCGCCCGGTGGATCCAGAGCTACCGGGACCTGCCGCTGCTCATCAACCAGTGGTGCAACGTGATGCGCTGGGAGATGCGCACCCGCCTCTTCCTCCGCACCACCGAGTTCCTCTGGCAGGAGGGCCACACCTGCCACGAGACGGAGGCGCAGGCGGAGGAGGAGTCAAGGCGGATGCTGGACGTGTACCGGCGCTTCCACGAGGAGTACATGGCGATGCCGGTGCTGGCCGGGCAGAAGTCGGAGTCGGAGAAGTTCGCCGGCGCCGTCCGCACCTACTCCATCGAGGCGATGATGCAGGACAAGAAGGCGCTCCAGGCCGGCACCTCGCACATGCTGGGGCAGAACTTCGCCAAGGCCTTCAACACCGCCTTCCAGGGGCGCGACGGGAAGCAGCACCACGTCTGGCAGACGTCCTGGGGCTCGTCCACCCGGATGATCGGCGGCCTGGTGATGACCCACTCCGACGACTCGGGGCTGATCTGTCCGCCGCGGATAGCCCCCGTGCAGATCGTCATCATCCCCATCGGCAAGTCCGACGAGGAGCGCGCGCCGGCGGTGAAGAAGGCGCAGGAGCTGGCGGCGGACCTGCGCTCCCGCGGGCACACGGTGGTGGTGGACGACGACCCGGACAAGAGCCCGGGCTACAAGTACAACGAGTGGGAACTGCAGGGTGCCTGCGTCCGCGTCGAGCTGGGCCCCAAGGACCTCGCCAAGGACCAGGTGGTGATGGTCCGGCGCGACGACCGGAAGAAGGAGTTCGTCCCGCTCGCCCAGGCCCAGGAGAAGGCCAAGGCGATGCTGGACCAGATGCAGGCGGACCTGTTCGCCAGGGCCAAGCAGTTCCGCGACGACCACACGTTCGAGGTGAACAGCTACGACGAGATGAAGCAGCGCGCGGACGACGGCTTCCTGCGCGCGCACTGGTGCCTCAGCCCCGCCTGCGAGGCGAAGGCCAAGGAGGACCACGCCCTCACCACCCGCAACCGCCCGTTCGACCTGCCGCAGGAGAAGGGCCAGTGCGTGGTGTGCGGGCAGGAGTCCCCGGGGCGGATTGTCTTCTCCAAGGCGTACTGATCGGTTCTACAGACACTTTCTTACCGTCGGCGCCGTCCCTACCTTGGTGGCAACCAAGGGGGGCGGCGAATGGTGGGCGTGGCGCTGGTGACGGGCGCGTCTGGAGCGCTGGGGCGGGCGATCGCGGAGCGGCTGGGCAGGGACGGCTATTCCCTGGCGCTCCATCATCACAACAACGGGGCGAACGAGCTGGCGGACGCGCTGAAGCGGCGCGGCACCGACGTGGTGCTCGTCCAGGGCGACGTGCGCGACGAGGGGGACTGCGCCCGGATGATCTCCGAGGCGCAGCAGGCGCTGGGGCCGGTGGACCTCCTGGTGAACAACGCCGGACTGGTGAAGGACCACACCATCACCCGGATGGACGTCTCCGAGTGGGACCTGGTCCTGGACACCAACCTCAAGGGCGCCTTCCTGATGTGCCGCGCGGCGATCGGCGGGATGCGCGAGCGCCGCAGAGGTCGAGTAGTGAACATCTCCTCCATCGTGGGAGCGATGGGGAACTTCGGGCAGGTGAACTACGCCGCGTCCAAGGCCGGGCTCATCGGCTTCACCAAGGCGCTGGCGCGCGAGGTGGCCCGGGACAGGGTGACGGTGAACTGCATCTGCCCCGGCTTCATGGACACGCCCATGGTGCGCGCGGTGCCGGAGCCGGTGCAGGAGAAGCTCCTCACCCAGATCCCGCTCGGCCGCTTCGGCGAGCCCTCCGCGGTGGGCGACGCGGTGGCGTACCTGGCGAGCCCGGGCGGCGACTACGTCACCGGACAAGTGCTCCACGTCAACGGCGGCATGTACATGTAATCTCCGGCTCCTCAACCTGGAGGAGCCCGACATGTCCGTTTCGCGTTCGTTCCGGCGGCTGAGCGCCGCCGCCGCCCTGTCCGCCGCGCTCGCCGCCACCCCTTCCCAGGCGGGCGTCCGGCTCGAGCTGGGCGGCGACTGGGCCTACTACTACTACGGCGGCACCCTGGAGCTGATGATCGGCGTGTACGGGCCCCTCGCCAAGCACATCCAGGTCGGCGGGCGCTTCGGCGGACTGTTCGCCGCCTACGGCTCCGTCTTCGGGACCTACGGCAGCTTCGGCGCGCCCATCGACTTCGAGCTCCGCGCCAACGTGGGCGAGGGCCGCGTCTACCTGGGTGGGCTGGTGGGGCCGTGGTTGTTGTTCGACGGCGGCTTCCCACTCCGCTTCCACGGCGCCTTCGAGTTCGGCCTCAACGCCGGGGGGTTCAGCTTCGGCCTGGAGCTGGGATACCTGACGGGCTCACCCATCGCGGGGATACGGCTCTCCTTCCGCATCTAGCGCGCATGGGCTGGCGGCTCTTCGTGGCGGTGGACCTGGGCGCGGAGGTGAGGCGCGCCCTCGAGGCGCTGGAGGCGGAGCTCCAGAAGCTGGCGCCCAGGGTCCGCTGGGTGCCCCCGGAGAACGCGCACCTCACGCTGGCGTTCCTGGGCAGCACCGGGGAGGCGAAGGTGCCGGAGCTGTCGAAGGCGCTGGAGGCGGTGGCCGCGCGCGCCAGGCCCTTCGACCTCCACCTCCGGGGCGGCGGCGCCTTCGGCTCGTCGAAGAAGCCGCGCGTGCTGTGGGTGGGCGTGGAGGGCGACACCGCCGCGCTCCACCAGCTCCACGAATGGACCGAAGCCGCGCTCCAGCCGCTGGGGTACGAACCGGAGCACCGCGACTACCGCCCGCACCTCACGCTCGCCCGCGCGCGCGACCCGCGGGGCGACCCGAAGCTGGCGCGCTGCGCCGGGGCGCTCGCCAACCGGGAGCTCGGGGCGGCGCGCATCGACCGGCTCGTCCTCTTCCGGAGCCAGCCGGGGCCGGGGGGCTCGAAGTACACGCCGCTGGCCGAACCGCCGCTCTCGGGGTGACGGCAGGCGGCTGTCGCCCGCGCCCGGTCGCTCCTACGCATTGGTGAGGAGGAGACACATCATGCGCACGAGGAAGCTGTTGGCGGTGGTGCTGGGGCTCGCTGCCCTGCTCGGACTGGGGGCGTGCGCCACGCCGAGGTATCCGCAGCCCACGCCAATGCCGTCACCGTCCCCGCAGCCCCAGCCAACGCCCTACTAGGTCCGAGCAGCAGCTGACAGGCGCCTGCCCGCCTTGCCGCGGCCCGGCTTGCTGATCCATGGCCGAGTGCGCCATATGCGCGCGTATGCAGGGACGCCCGTGGACGTACCAGGACTTCGTCAAGGACGCGCTCACCCGGATCCCCGAGGTGACGTGCGAAGAGCTGTTGCACCGCTTCCGCGAGCCGGCGGCGGTGGTGCTGGACTGCCGTGAGCCGGACGAGACGGCGGACGGCACGCTGCCCGGCGCGGTGGTGCTGTCCCGCGGCCTGGTGGAGAAGCACGTCCACGAGCACATCCTCTCCAAGGACTCGCCGGTCTACGTCATCTGCTCCACCGGCAACCGGTCCGCGCTGGTGGCGGACACCATGGCGAAGATGGGCTTCGGCAACGTCTTCAACGTCAAGGGCGGCGTGGAGCGGTGGCGGCACCTGGGGTACCCGTTCCAGGGCGCGCCGGCGGCGTGCGCGGTCGGCAACGGCCACGGCAAGCTCTCCTGGCACGACGTGCGGCGCGAGTTCGCCATCGTGTCGCGGCGGGTGCCGGTGCTGGGCTCCGGGGAGCGCCCCCTGGTGTACCTGGACCACGCGGCCTCCACCCACGCGCCCACCTCCGTGCTCCGCGGCTACACCGAGTTCATGGAGCGCGAGTACGCCAACGTCCACCGCGCCACCCACCTCCTCTCGCGCCGGGCCACCGAGCGCTTCAACGAGGCCTACGTCGTGGTGGCCGAGTACATCGGCGCGGAGCTCAAGCGCGGCTGCGTCTGCTTCACCAGCAACACCACCCAGGCCATCGACCTGTGCAGCCACGTGATGGCGGACCGGCCGGGCAAGGTGATCACCACCGAGATGGAGCACCACTCCAACGAGCTGTCCCACCGCCGCCGCGGCACCGTGCTGCGCGCGCGGGTGGACGAGCACGGCGAGCTGGACCTGGAGCACCTGCACGACCTGCTCCGCCGCAACGAGGTGAAGCTGGTGGCGGTCACCGCCGGCTCCAACGTCACCGGGGTGATGCCGGACCTGCGCCAGGTGGCGCGGATGGCGCACGAGAACGGCGCGCTGGTGCTGGTGGACGCGGCGCAGGCGCTGGCGCGCAGCCCCCTGGACGTGCGCGACTTCGACGACCCGGAGCACCTCGACTTCGTGGTGGGCGCCGGCCACAAGGCCTACGCCCCGTTCGGCGCCGGCTTCCTCTACGGGCCGCGGGCGCTCCTGGACGAGGCCTCGCCGTACATCCCGGGCGGCGGCGTGGCCGTCCAGGTGAGCGCGCGCAGCGCGGAGTTCCTCGCCGCGCCGGACCGGCACCAGGGCGGGACGCCCAACATCGCCGGCGTGGTGGCGATGAGCCGGGCGCTGCAGTTCATCCAGTCCATCGGCCTGGAGGAAGTGCGCCGGCACGAGGTGATGCTCACCTCGCAGATCTTGAAGGGGATGCAGGAGCTGGGCGGCGTCACCGTCTACGGCCCGGAGGACCCGGCGCGCCGGCTGGGCGTGGTCTCCTTCAACGTGCAGGGCGTGTCCGACCTGCTCACCGCCGCGGTCCTCTCCGAGGAGGGCGGCATCGCCGTCCGCAACGGCCGCTTCTGCGCGCACATCTACATGGACAAGCTGCTCCAGCAGGACGCCGCCCACCGGATGGCGGCCTCCGGGCGGCCCACCGGGTCCGGCAGGCCGGGCGCGGTGCGCGCGTCGGTGGGCCTGTACAACGACACCTCGGACGTGGACCGGCTGCTGGAGTTCGTGAAGCGGGTGCGGGACCAGAAGTGGATCGGCCGCTACCGGGTGAAGGGCGACGCGATGACCGCCGAGTTCGCCGGGCGCTGCGCCGACCGGTGGATGGAGTCCACCCAGGAGGCGGACGCCCCGGTGGCGGAGCCGGACGCCGCCCGCGGCTACCTGTTCGAGGTGCTCCAGCCCCACGGCGAGTGCCGCAGCTACCTCGTCGCCGACGAACAGACCGGCCAGGCGGCCCTGGTGGACCCGCTGCGCGACCAGGTGGAGCAGTACCTGGACCTGCTCTCGGAGAAGCGGCTGCGGCTGATGTACACCATCGAGACGCACACCCACGGCGACCACCTCTCCGGCTCCTCGCGGCTCAAGGACCTCACCGGCGCCAAGATGCTGATGCACGCCGCCTCGCCCGCGCCCTGCGTGGACCGGGGCCTCAAGGACGGGGACGTGGTGCAGCTGGGCGGCCTGCGCATCGAGGTGCTCGCCACCCCGGGCCACACCGTGGACGCGGTGTGCCTGGTGCTGCCGGGCCGCGTGCTCACCGGCGACACGCTGCTGATCGGCGGGTGCGGGCGCACCGACCTGCCCACCGGCGACGCCTCCGCCATGTTCGACAGCCTGCAGCGGCTGTCCTCGCTCCCCGAGGACACGCTGGTGCTCCCGGCGCACGACTACGACGGGCAGCGCGCCAGCACCATCGGCCGCGAGAAGCGCAACAACCTGCGGATGAAGGCGGGCAGCGCCAACGAATTCGTGGTTGGCATGAGTAGCAGCAATCTCCCGGTTCCGCCCGGGCTCGACGAGACGATCGACACCAACCAGAAGTGCCTCTGACGCCGGGTGTACGCTGGGTGAACCCCGGTGAGCGAAGGCGTCACAGTCGACGGCAGTCTCTTCGAGGCGCTCGCCCGGACTCTTCAGCCTGAGGGCGCCTTCGCCGACGACCTCCGCGCCGCGGGGTTCGACATCCAGGCGCCGAAGATGCGCTACACCAACCCGGAGCTCCACGCTGTGCTGCGGGTCATCCACCAGCACGCCTACCCCGACCTGTCCCTGGACGAAGCGCACCGGCGGGTGGGCCAGCGCATGGTGGCCACGTTCTTCGAGACGATCCTCGGCAAGGTGCTGCGCATGCTGCTGCAGACCCTGGGTCCGGAGCGGTTCCTGGTCCGGCTGCCGAAGATCGCCCCCCTGGGCACGACCGGGATGCAGATCCGGGTGGAGCGGCCGGCGCCGGGCGAGGTCCGCCTCTTCATCACCGGCCAGGACCTCGTGCCCTGGTTCTTCGCCGGGGCCATGGACGCGATCTCCCCGACCATCTCGGTGCAGATGGTGAAGGTCGAACCCGGCGGTTTCGAGCTCTACGTGACCGGCCTGCGGTAGGCTCGCGGCCAGCCCCGTGAGTAGCCCGCCCACCACGGATCACAACGTCTTCGAGGGGCTCTTCGGAAAGCTGTTCCAGCCCGAGAGTGCCTTCAAGGCCGACCTGCGCGCCGCCGGGTACGACGTGGACAACCCCCAGCTCCGCTACCCCACCACGGTCCTCGTCGCCTCGCTGGACGTCATCGCTCGCCACGTCTACCCGGAGCTCCCGCGCGAGGAGGCGCACCACCAGATCGGCCAGCGCTTCGCGAACGGCTACCTCTCCACCATCCTGGGGCGGATCATCCGGACGCTCGTCCTCGCCCTCGGCGTGGACCGGTTCGTCATGCAGCTGCCGAAGGTCGTCTCCCTCGCCGCCCAGGGGGTGACCGCCGAGGTGAAGAAGCAAGGGCCAGGGGAGTACCTCATCACCTTCAAGGGGGAGGACCAG
>Ga0068860_100000685_pt1 | contig 39158 bp, 37 predicted proteins | sample KBSSwiS32_FD_66597 | JGI IMG/M metagenome (GOLD analysis project Ga0068860, IMG submission 66597) | Switchgrass rhizosphere microbial communities from Kellogg Biological Station, Michigan, USA - KBS Switchgrass S3-2 | ecosystem: Host-associated > Plants > Roots > Rhizosphere > Soil ... | reverse complement strand
GCACCGGTCTCGGCCTGAGCACGGTGTACGGCTTCGTCACGCAGTCCAACGGCGCGATCACGATAGACAGCGCGCCGGGTGCCGGCACGACGGTGACGCTGTACCTGCCGCGCGTGAAGCCGGCCGCAGCCGCTGCGGACAGCGCACGCGGGGGTGCCGTGCCGACGCTGGCCGGCATGCGCGTGCTGCTGGTGGAGGACGACAGCGCGGTGGCTGCGGTGGCGCGCGGCTTCCTCGAGGGGGCATCGTGTCAGGTGACCGAGGCGCGCGGCGCCGACCAGGCGCTGCACCTGCTGCGAGCCAGTCACGGCTTCGACCTGCTGCTGAGCGACATCGCGCTCGGCGCCGGTATGCGCGGCACGACGCTGGCCGAGCTGGCGCAGCGGCTTCGTCCCGGTCTGCCGGTGCTGCTGATGACGGGCTACTCGGCCGAGCTGCCCGAGCTCATGTCGGGTCAACCGTTGCCGTGGCCGGTGCTCGCCAAGCCGTTCTCGCGCGAGCAGCTGCTCGCGATGCTGGCGCAGGAGGTCGCCTGAGCGGCTATTGCAGCGTCGGCGCCAGGCAGCGCTGCACGTAGGCACCGAGCGCGTCGATGTCGGGAATCTGCAGGTCACGCCGCCGCCGCGCGGAAAAACCGATCAGATTGTGGCGCGCCAGTTTCGACAGCGCGCGGCTCACCGTCTCGAGCGTCAGGCCGAGGTAGTTGCCGATCTCCGCGCGGCTCAGCGGCAGCGTGATCTGGTCGGTGCGCAGACCGCGGTCATTCAGCGCGTCGGCCCAGCTGCGCAGGAACTCTGCGACCCGCGCATCCGCCGGCAGCGTGCAGACCGACATCAACGAGTCGCGCTCGCGCGAGATCTCTCGGCTCATCTCACTGTGCAGCAGCGTCAGCAGCACCGGCTGCACAGTGCAGACCGCCAACAGCGCCTGGTAGCGCACGATCCACACCTCGCCCGTGTCGACCGCCACCGTGCCACAGGTGTAGTGGCCGCCCGCGATGCCGTCGAAGCCAAGCCAGTCGCCGCGGAACTTCAGGCCCACCAGCTGCTCGCGGCCATCGCCGGCCAGGGTGATGATCTTGGCGCAACCCGAATTGAGGACGTACAGGCAATCGAACGGCTGGCCGGCTTGGCAGATCACATCGCCCTCGCGCACCACGTGGCGGTGCGGCGCCAGATTCTGTTGGAGCAAGGCCATCGCTTCGCTGATGCGGCGCGTCGAGGCGCGCGCCTTGTCGAGCGCGGGCGACAGCATCGGGCCGGGCGCCCGGGCGGGCGATGGCGGGGCGATCTGGGCACTCGACATGACGGCGGTCTCCTCGTGATTCCTCTTGGATGGGCGCCGCCGATCGTGCATTTCTGTCGACAACGTTGACTGAACCGCCTGCGTCAATCGATCGCTTTGCGTAAACGGTTGGTATGCGAGATGTGACAGCCGAGTGAGCGCCGATTGTTGACAGGGATCAAACGCCCCGATGACAGTCCCGTTAGCCTTGCGTACCGAAGGCGGGGATGACAGGGGTGGTGAGACTCGAGCAGGTGTCGAACCAGGCTGCGCGCAAGCTGTTGGCGACCGCGCGCGCGTTGGGGCGTGCGGAACGAGATGGGCACCGCGATCAATCGCTGCGCGGCAAGAACCTCGCACTGGTCGCGTTGTCGCCGGGGCCTGCGGCGGCCCTCTTCGTCGCCGCGGTCGAACAGCTCGGCGCCACCGCCTCGCAGGTGGCCGACGCTCTGCTGACGGTGAACGATCCGCACGAACTGCAGCGCCTGGCGCACCTGCTCGATCGCCTGTACGACGCCGTGGAGTGCCAGGGCGTGTCGGCAGCCATCGTGCAACGCCTGAGCGACATCGCCACCGTGCCGGTGTTCGGTGGCATCGCCTGCGACACGCACCCCACCGCGACGCTGGCGTCTGCGCTCATCAACGATGACGGTGCCGCCGATGCCGACGCGCGCCGCTGGATCCTTCAGGCCGCGCTGTTGATCACGGTGGCCTGAGCGCGCTGGCACTCAGGCGCACAGCGCAGCGACGCGCTCCCACACCCCGTGGCCGAGCGCCCAACCCGAAGTGGCGACCAGCCCGAGCCCGGCCAGGCGCACCGCCCAACCCGGCGATCGAGCGGCCTCGCCGCGCGCCGCGCGCCAGCGCCGCCACAGCAGTGGCAGCAACGCCAGGCCACCCGATGACGTGAGCGCGAACGCGGCCATCGCGGCCGCCCCGCCCGACGGACCGTCGGCCAGCGCGGCCATCACAAGCGCCGACTGCAGCAGACCGCACGGCAGCGTGAACCAGAACAGCCCGATCGCGCCGGCCCGCCAGGGCCCGCGCACGATCGACAGCGCACCGGGCGCGCGCGGCACGGTGGCGCCGATGCGCTCCAGCCAAGCGGGCTGGCGCGCGATCACGACCAGCCACAGGCCGAGTGCCAACGCCGCCAGATGAAAGGTGGTCCACAACAAGCGCAGCGGCGGTGCGCTGGCCGACAGCTGGCCGAGCGACGACACCAGCCACGCCGCGGCGGCACCGGCCGCGCTGTAGCCGAGCAGGCGGCCGGCAAGCAATGCGGCCGCGCCCGTGCCCGGTCGTGACGGTGCACAGCTACGCACCGCGAGCCCGCACGCGGCGCTGCACATCGCGGTGCAGTGCGGGGCGCCAGCCAGGCCCATCAGCGCAGCAGCGGCGATCAGCGCGGCGTTCATCGCGGGCTCAGCGCATCTCGTCGCGTGTCAGGTACTCGGTGACCGCGGTCGACAGCGCGATCACGCCCCAGAACACCAGGAACGCCACCGAGTACAGGGTGCTGCGGCTCCACTCGAACGTGTCGACGCCCGGCCATTGCACCGCGCCCGGGTCGATCACCGCGAACACCAGCATCTCGAGCACCCCGGCCATCACGAACGCCGGCCACAGGATCAGCAGCACGCGCGCACGCAGCGGGCGCGACGGCGGCTCAACGGTGCGGTGCGGCGACATGGTTGCGCGCCTGCGTGGCTGGCGTCATGCTGTCGGCGCTCGGCGCGGCAGCGCTCTCGCGCAGCGGCCGGTCGGCATCGTGCCAGGCGATCGCCAGCGTCACGAAGCTGGCCACCACCACCAGCGCCGGCCCGCCGATCACGAGCCACAGCGCCGGGATGCGCCACAGCGGCGGGGTGCGCACGGGTGTTGGGTTGTTGCGGTCCACGGTCGTCTCCTGAGCGTCAGCGCGGCACGATGAAGGTGGACTTCTCGGTCACCGCCACCGCGGGGTCCTCGATGTTCTCGATGCGAAACTGGATGGGATGCGCGCCCGGCCCGGCCGCGCGCGCCGACTCCGGCGGCACGCGCGCAGCCACCACCACCCAGCGCGCCTGTGCCGACGCCACTTCGATCGGGCCGATGCCGCCGGGCAGATCGATGTCGGCCATGCCCTGCGCCGCGATGCGGTAGCGCTGCGGCCGCTCGGTGGCGTTCATCAGCTGGATGCGATACAGGTTCTCGATGCGACCCTCATCGACCAGGCGCGCCAACGAGGTGCGGTCGCGCACCACGTCCACCTTCAACGGCTGGCGCCACGACAGGCTGACCAGGAACGCGACCGAGATCAGCACCAGCACCGCGCCGTAGATCAGCACGCGCGGGCGCAGGATGCGGCGGAGCATCTGCTGGCGCGTCAGACCGGTATCGACCCCGTTCTGCGTGGCGTAGCGGATCAGCCCGCGCGGGTACTTCATCTTGTCCATCACGCCGTCGCAGGCGTCGATGCACGCGGTGCAGGCGATGCACTCGTACTGCAGGCCGTCGCGGATGTCGATGCCCGTGGGGCACACGTGCACGCACAGGCCGCAATCGATGCAGTGGCCCAGGCCGGCGCTGCTCAGGTCGGCGCTGCGCGCGCGCGGGCCGCGCGGGTCGCCGCGCGTCGTGTCGTAGCTGACGATCAGCGTGTCGCGGTCGAACATCGCGCTCTGGAAGCGCGCATATGGGCACATGTACTTGCACACCTGCTCGCGCAGGTACCCGGCATTGCCGTAGGTGGCCAACGCATAGAAGTTGACCCAGAACCACTCCCAAGGCCCGAACGACAGCGTGAAGGCCTCGGCCCACAGGCTGCGGATCGGCGTGAAGTAGCCGACGAACGTGAAGCCGGTCCACCCCGCGATGGCGATCCACACCGCGTGCTTGGCGGTCTTGCGCGCCAGCTTGTCGAGCGTCCACGGCGACTTGTCCAGGCGCATGCGCGCGCCGCGCTCGCCTTCGATGCGGTGCTCCACCCACAGGAAGATCTCGGTGTAGACGGTCTGCGGGCACGCGTAGCCGCACCACAGGCGGCCGCCCACCGCGGTGAAGAAGAACAGCCCGTAGGCCGACAGCACCAGCAGGCCCGTCAGGTAGATGAAGTCCTGCGGGTACAGCACCAGGTCGAAGATGTAGAAGCGCCGCGCCGCCAGGTCGAACAGCACCGATTGGCGGCCGTTCCATGGCAGCCACGGCAGCCCGTAGAACACGAGCTGTGTCAGCCACACCAGGCCCCAGCGCCAGCGCGCGAACCAGCCGTGCACCGAGCGCGGGTAGATCTTCTTCTGCTTCTCGTAGAGCGAGACGCTGTCGATCGGGATGACGCGGTTCATCGCGCTGCCGCACGGCCGGCGACCGTCAAGGTGTGCCGCCGCGATTGGACAGGCTCCACACGTAGGCCGCCAGCACGTGGATCTGCGGTGCGCTGAGGCGCTCGCCGTGGGCCGGCATCTCGTTGGTCTTGCCGTTGTTGATCATCGCAATGATCGCCTCCTCGCCCCAGCCGTGCAGCCAGACCTTGTCGGTGAGGTTGGGTGCGCCGAGGGCTTGATTGCCCTTGCCGTCGAGGCCATGACAGGCTGCGCAGGCCACGAACTTGGCCTTGCCCTGGCTGGCAGCGAACGCATCGTGCGGGCTGCCCGACAGGCTGAGCACGTAGTTGGCGACGTTGCGCACGTCCTGCGCGCCGCCCACTCCGGCGGCCATCGTCGGCATGGTGCCGACGCGGCCCTTGGTGATGGTCTCCTCGATCTTCTCGGGCGTGCCGCCCCACAGCCAATCGGCGTCGGTGAGGTTCGGGAAGCCTTTGCTGCCGCGCGCGTCGGCGCCATGGCAGGTGGCGCAGTTGTTGGCGAACAGCCGCTCGCCGAGCGCCATCGCCTTCGGGTCGCGCGCCAGTTGCTGCGCCGGCAGGCTCGTGTAGGCAGCGAACAGCGGCGCCACCACCGCCTGCGCGCGTGCCTTCTCGCCTTCGTACTGCGACACGCTGCTCCAGCCCAGCGTGCCGGCGTGGCTGCCGAGCCCCGGGTACAGCGCGAGGTAGATGCCGGAGAACACCACGGTGACGACGAACAGCCACATCCACCAGCGCGGCAGCGGGTTGTTCAGCTCGCGCAGGTCTTCGTCCCACACGTGGCCGGTGGTGTTGTCGCCGGCCATCACGCGCCGGCGCGCCGCGATCACCAGCAGCGCCAAGCAGGCCACCAAGCCCACGCTGGTGGCCAGTGCGACGTAGACCGACCAGCCGTTGCTGAAGAAGTCACTCACGGCTGCTCCCGGTTGAACGTGCGTCGCCCGCCTCGCCATCGAACGGCAGGCGCGCTGCGGCGTCATGGTCGCGCTTGGCTCGCGGGCGCCAGGTCCACACCATCAGGGCCACAAACAGCAGCAGGCTCAGCACGGTGATCGCGCTGCGCAAGTCGTTGATGTCCATCGCGCCTCCCAGGCTCATTTGACGTGGCGGCCGAGCGACTGCAGGTACGCGACGATCGCGTCCATCTCGGTCTTGCCCTGCACGGCCTCGGCCGCACCGGAAACTTCGGCGTCGCTGTAGGGCACACCCAGGCGCTGCAGCGCGCGCAGGCGTGGCGGCACGCTGACGGGATCGATCGCGGCGTTGTCGAGCCAGGTGTAGGCCGGCATGTTGGACTCGGGCACCAGGTCGCGCGGCGATGCCAGGTGCAGGCGCTGCCAGTCGTCGCTGTACTTGCCGCCCACGCGCGCCAGGTCGGGGCCGGTGCGCTTGCTGCCCCACTGGAACGGATGGTCGTACACCGACTCGCCGGCCACGGAGTAGTGGCCGTAGCGCAGGGTCTCGGCGTGCAGCGGGCGGATCATCTGCGAGTGGCAGTTGTAGCACCCCTCGCGCACGTAGATGTCGCGCCCCACCACCTGCAGCGCGTCGTAGGGCTTGAGGCCCGGCACCGGCTGCGTGGTGGAGCGCTGGAAGTACAGCGGGACGATCTCGACCAGGCCACCCACCGCGACGGTGAGCAGGATCAGCACGATCATCAGCAGGTTGCTGGTCTCGATGCGCTCGTGCCCGCTGGCCTTGGGCGTTGGCGTGGAGGTCGACATGCGAAGGGGCTCCTCAGGCGTGCGCCAGCTGCGGGATCGGCGCAGCACGCACCGCGCCGTTCCTGATCGTCATCACGACGTTCCAGCACATGACGCCCATGCCCGCGAGGTACAGCAGGCCGCCGAGCAGGCGGATCAGGTAGAACGGGAAGGTCGCCTTGACGCTCTCGACGAAGGTGTAGACCAGCGTGCCGTCGGGGTTGAGCGCGCGCCACATCAGCCCCTGCATCACGCCGGCGATCCACATCGCCGCGATGTACAGCACGATGCCGAGCGTCGCGATCCAGAAGTGCGCGTTGATCGCGCTCACGCTGTGCATCGTGGTGCGACCGAACATGCGCGGAATCAGGTAGTACAGCGAGCCCATCGAGATTAGGCCCACCCAGCCGAGCGCGCCGGAGTGCACGTGGCCCACCGTCCAGTCGGTGTAGTGCGACAGCGCGTTGACGGTCTTGATCGACATCATCGGCCCCTCGAAGGTGGCCATGCCGTAGAACGACAGCGCGACGATCAGGAACTTGATGATCGGGTCGTCGCGCAGCTTGTGCCATGCGCCCGACAGCGTCATCACGCCGTTGATCATGCCGCCCCAGCTCGGCGCCAGCAGCACCAGCGAGAACAGCATGCCGATCGATTGCGCCCAGTCGGGCAGCGCGGTGTAGTGCAGGTGGTGCGGCCCGGCCCACATGTAGGTGAAGATCAGGGCCCAGAAGTGCACGATCGACAGCCGGTACGAGTACACCGGGCGCTCGGCCTGCTTGGGGATGTAGTAGTACATCATCCCGAGGAAGCCCGCCGTCAGGAAGAAGCCCACCGCGTTGTGGCCGTACCACCACTGCACCATCGCGTCCTGCACGCCGGCGTAGGCCGAGTAGCTCTTCCAGAGGCTGGCCGGCATCGCCGCACTGTTGACGATGTGCAGCAGCGCCACCGTCAGGATGTAGGCGCCGAAGAACCAGTTGGCCACGTAGATGTGGCGCACGCGGCGCGTGCCGATGGTGCCGAAGAAGACGATCGCGTAGGACACCCACACCACCGCGATCAGCAGGTCGATCGGCCACTCGAGCTCGGCGTACTCCTTGCCCTGCGTATAGCCGAGCGGCAGCGTGATCGCGGCCAGCACGATCACCGCATTCCAGCCCCAGAACGTGAACATTGCCAGCTTGGGCAGGAACAGCGGCACCTGGCAGGTGCGCTGCACAACGTGGTAGCTGGTGGCGAACAGCGCGCAGCCGCCGAAGGCGAAGATCACCGCGTTGGTGTGCAGTGGACGCAGCCGCCCGTAGCTGAGCCACGGGATGCCGTGCGTGAGGTCGGGAAACGCCAGCTGCGCGGCGATCACCACCCCGACCAGCATGCCCACCACGCCCCACACCACTGCGGCGAGCGCAAAGCCGCGGACCGGGGCGTCGGTGTAGTGCACCGCCGTGGTGTTTGCGTTCATGGGTTCTCCGTGGTGGCTCTAGCGGGCGACTGCGCCGATTGTTTGAGATCGGGCGCAATGCGACCTTGACGGACATCAACCGAGCCCTCCTCGGCCTCGAGGATCTGCGCCCCCTGTTGTTCGAGGTCGTCGAACTGCCCGCTGTGCAGCGCCCACGCAAACACGCCGAGGATGCCGAGCACGCCCAGCGCCGACAAAGGGATCAACAGGTACAGGGCGTCCATCGGTGTCGGCTCGTCAGCGCGCCAGCCGCAACGCGTTGAGCACCACCGCGAGCGAGCTGCTCGCCATGCCGAGCGCCGCCAGCCATGGCGGCAGCAGGCCGGCCAGCGCGAGCGGCACGCACGCCAGGTTGTAGAGGCCGGCCCACGCCAGGTTCTGGCGCGCGATGCGCAAGGCGCGCTGCGCCAGGGTGCGCGCGGCGTGAAAATCCTGCAGGCGGTTCGACACCAGCACGCCATCGGCCTGCGCGCGCGCGATCGCGGCGCCCTCGCCCATCGCGAACGAGACGTCGGCGCGCGCCAGCACCGGCGCGTCGTTGATGCCATCGCCCAGCATCGCGACGCGCAGGCCCCCGGCCTGCGCCGCCTGCACCGCGGCCAGCTTGTCTTCCGGGCGCAGGCCACCGCGCGCGCTGTCGAGCTCGAGCCGCGCGGCCAGGCGCTGCACCTGGGATGCGCCGTCGCCCGACAACAGGTGCACCTGCACGCCGTCGGCGCGCAGTGCGCGCAGCGCGGCGGCTGCGCCGCGGCGCAGGCGCTCGTCGAACGTGAAGCGCAGCAGCGCGCGGCCGTCGCAGCCCAGCAGCACCTGCGCGACGCCGCCGGCCGCGTCGCACGGGCCGACCCACGGCGCCGCGCCGAGCCGCCAGCGCCGGCCCTGCGCGTCGACGCCCTCGACGCCGCAGCCGGTCTCTTCGAGCACGCTGCGCCATGCCATCGGCGCCGCCGCGAGCGTGCGCACCAGCGACTGCGCGAGCGGATGGTGTGACCATCCGGCCAGTGACACCGCAACGGCCTGCAGCGCCTCGGTCGGCAAGCCCGCGGGCGCCAGGCGCTCGATCGCCACGCACTCGAGCTGGCGCTCGGTGAGCGTGCCGGTCTTGTCGATGAACAGCACACTCGCGTGCGCCAGCGCGTCGATCGCATCGAGCCGACGCAGCACGACGCCGCGCCGCCCCATCGCGCCGGCGGCGGCGATCAGCGCAGCGGGCGTGGCCAGCGACAGCGCGCACGGACAGGTGACGATCAACACGGACACCACCACCCACAACGCACGCGACGGCTCGATCGCGTGCCATGCGACGCCGGCAGCGGCGGCCAGCAGCAGGACGCCCCACAGGAACGCGCCGGCCCAGCGGTCGGCGGCCGCCAGCGAGGCGGGACGCTCGCTGCGTGCCTGCCGCATCAGTGCGACGATCGCAGCGTAACGGGTGTCGGCGTCGAGCCGCTCGACCCGCATGGCCACCGGTGCCCCGAGATTGATGCTGCCGGCGATCACGGCGTCACCCGCCGCCTTGGGCACCGGCATCGCCTCGCCGGTGAGCAGCGACTCGTCGGCCTCGGTACGGCCGTCGAGCAGCACGCCGTCGGCCACGAAGGCCTGCCCGACCGGCACGCGCAGCGCGTCGCCGATGCGCAGCGCCGCCGCATCGACCTCCTCGACAGCACCGTCGGCGCGCAGGCGCCACACGCGCTCGGGCAGACGGGCGGTGGCGCTCTCGAGCGCCACCTCGGCGCGGTGACGCGCGCGCATCTCGAGCCAGCGCCCGGCGAGCAGGAAGCTGACGAACATCGTCAGCGAATCGAAGTAGACCTCGCTGCCGAACGGCCCACCGGGATCGAACGCCGCGCCGCTGCTGGCGACGAACCCCACGAGCAGGCCGAGCGACACCGGCACGTCCATGCCGATGCGGCCCTGGCGCAGCGCGCGCCACGCGCCGCCGAAGAACGGTGCGGCGGCAAAGCCCAGCACCGGCAAGGTGAGCAGCCATTGCGCCCAGGCAAGCAGCCGTTGCAGGTCGGGCGTCAGTTCGCCCGGCGTGCTGACGTAGGCCGGCGTCGCGAACATCATCACCTGCATCGCGCACAGCGCCGCGACGAACAGCCGCCACAGCGCGAGCCGCGACTCGCGCAGGCGCTGCAGGCGCGCCGCGCCGCCGCGCTCGACGCTCGCGCTGTAGCCGGCATCGGACACCGCCTGCAGCAACTGCTCGAGCGTGGCGCGCGCGCGATCCCAGCGCACGCGGCCCAGACCGCTGACGGAGTTGACCTGCGCTGCCAACAGGCCGGGCACGCGTTGCAACGCGCGTTCGATCACCCCGGCGCAAGCCGCGCAGTGCATGCCGCCGATGCGCAGCGACGTCTCACCGATGCCCGCATCGGGCTGCGTGGGGGCGGGCGCAGGCGGCATCGCCGCGCGCGCCGCTGCCGCGTCGTACGAACTCATCGCAACCGGTCACAGCGGGGTCGAAGCCGTGCATCGTGATCGCTGCAGTGGCGGCGTGCCTTGAGATTCGTCAAGCCGCGCGCTTCCTCTATGATGCCGTGCCCCGCCGACCGGGGCGGCCTGGCAGGTTGGACGCTTGCCGTGTCATCCCGCAACGTCGACGCACGCGGCCAGCCGCGCAGGCCGTCGGCCCTGAACCCGCGACGCATGCCGCCACTGCCTCCCGTCACCCAGGCCCTGATGCTGATCTGCACGGCGGTGTTCTGCGCCCAGCAGTTCACCCTCCTGACCGACCTGTGGTTCGCGCTGTGGCCGATCTCCAGCGGCCGCTTCGCACCGTGGCAGCTGCTCAGCTACGCCTTCCTGCACGGCGGATTCGGTCACCTGTTCTTCAACATGCTGGCGATCTGGATGTTCGGCTCGGAGCTGGAGCGCCTGTGGGGCGGGCGCCGCTACATCTACCTGCTGCTGGCCAGCGTGCTGGCCGCCGCCCTCGTGCAATTGTTGCTGACCACCCTGCTCGGCTCCAACGCGCCCACGGTGGGCGCCTCGGGTGCGGTGTTCGGCCTGCTGCTGTGCTACGGCGTGCTGTTTCCGAACCGCACGGTGATGCTGTTGATACCGCCGATCCCGATGAAGGCCCGCACGCTGGTGATCGTGTTCGGTGTGCTGGAGCTGTTTCTGGGTGTCTACAACAGCGGCGACGGCGTCGCCCACTTCGCGCACCTGGGCGGCATGCTGGGGGCGTGGCTGCTGCTGCTGCACTGGCGCGGCCGCCTGCCGTTCGGCCGCCGGCGCTGACGCATCGACCGGCGCGGCGCAAGGTCGCGCTGCGTGCAGGGCCAACGGTCCGGCGCAAGGATGACAACCCGGCGATTTGCGATCATCCTGTCCACCGCGGATCGCAGTTGTCAGTCCGGAGATCACGATGCGCTGGCGCCTTCCCCTCACACCCGGTGCGCAGTGGTTGCGCGCCCTCGTCGCCACGCTCGCCTGGGGCGTGGCCAGCGCGGCCGCTGCCCAGGCGCTCGACGTCGCCGCGCAGTCGCGGCTGCTCAACCGCGCCGCCGGTTCGGTGGTGGGGCTGCGCGCGCAGGCCGTGGACGACGCGCGCTCCAACCAGACGCTGGGCCGCGAGCGCGAAGGCTCCGGCGTCGTGATCGACGGCGAGGGCCTGGTCTTGACGATCGGCTACCTGATCCTCGAGGCCGAGCAGGTGCAGCTGGTCACCGACGACGAGCGCGAGATCCCGGGCCGCGTGGTGGCCTACGACATGGCCACCGGCTTCGGGCTGGTGCAGCCGCTGACGCCGCTGCGCATCGAGGCGGCGCCGCTCGGGCAATCGAGCCGCGTCGCGCAGGACGAGCCGCTGATGGTGGTCAGCGGCGGCACCGGCGGCGCAGTCAGCGCGGCCCGTCTGGTGTCGCGCCGGCCATTCGCAGGCTACTGGGAGTACCGCATCGAAGGCGCGCTGTTCACCTCGCCGCCGCGCGGCGACCACAGCGGGGCCGGACTGTTCAATGCGCGCGGCGAGTTGGTGGGCATCGGCTCGCTGATCGTCGCCTATGCGATGGGCGACAAGCAGCCACGCCATCCCGGCAACATGTTCGTGCCGGTCGACCTGCTGGCGCCGATCATCGACGAGTTGCGGCGCACCGGCACCTCGGAGGCCAGCCACCGCGCCTGGATGGGCGTCAACTGCGTCGAAGACGACGGGGAGCTGCGCGTGGTGCGCGTCAGCGACGACAGCCCGGCCGACGTGGCCGGCGTGCTGGCGGGCGACCGCATCCTGCGCATCGACGGCGAGCCGGTGCGCACGCTCGACCAGTTGTGGCTCACGCTGTGGCGCAACGGCCCGCCCGAGCGCGAGGTGCGCCTCGAGGTGCAGCGTGACGGCGACCGGCAGACACTGAAGGTCTTCACGGTCGAGCGCGCCAAGACGCTCAAGCGCTCGCAGGGCGTGTGACCGCGCGCCCCAGCGCATCGAGCGCCACGTCGACGCTCGGGTAGCGCAGCACCAGGCGCAGCTCTCGCTTCATGCGCGTGTTGTCGAGCCGGCGCGATTCGCCGAGAAAGCTCATCTGCAGCGGTGACAGGTGCTGCTGCGCCAGCTCGCGCGTCACGCGCGGCACGCGCGGCAGCGCGCAGCGGTCAGCGATGCGATCGAGGTAGGCGCCGGTCTTCGACGCGTCGTCGTCGCAGACGTGGATCGCGCGCATCGCCGGCCCGCGCGCCAGCGCGGCGATGCAGGCGCGCGCCAGGTCGTCGGCGTGGATGTGGTTGGTGTAGACGTCGTCGGCTTCGGCCAGCGTGGGCGCCCCGCGGCGCACGCGCTCGCGCGGGTCGCCACCGGTGCGGTCGAACGCATAGATGCCGGGCACGCGCAGGATCGTCGCGCGTGCGCCGCTGGCGCGCGCGTAGCTGCGCACCCGCAGCTCGGCATCGACGCGCCGACACGCGCGATCGGTGCTCGGGTTGGGCGTGCGCGTCTCGTGCACGCGCTCGCCGCCGCAATCGCCGTACACGCCGCTGGTGCTGGCGTACACCAGGCGCAGCACGCCGCCGCGCGCCAGCGCAGCCAGCAGCGCCGCGGTGCGCCGGTCGTGGCCGCCGTGCGGCGTGGGCGGTGCCAGGTGCAGCACCGCGTCGGCCAGGCGGGCCAGGCGCGCCAGCGTGGCAGCATCGTCGAGGTCGGCCAGCAGCGGCGTCGCACCGGCCGCGCGCAACGCCGCGCGGCGTTCGGGCGAATGGGTCACCGCCAGCACGTGCCAGCGGCGGCCCAGCAACCGCAGCACGCGCAGCCCGACGTCGCCGCAGCCGACGATCAGCAAGCGCGGCCGGCGCAGCATTCGAGTGGCTCGGGGCTCCATCGGGGTGCAGGTGGCGCCCGTTCGCCGGCCAGCGGGCACAATCGGGCTTGCAAAGTGTAGGGGCGCGCGCCCACCGCGCTTGAAGCGCGGGCGCATGCCCCAACCCAGAATCTTCATGAGTTTGCAAGTCACCGTGCGCCCGGCCGAGCGCACCTTCGAGGTCGCACGCGACGAGCCGATCCTCACCGCTGCGATCCGCGCCGGCATCGGTTTGCCCTACGGCTGCAAGGACGGCGCCTGCGGCTCGTGCAAGAGTCGTCTGCTGTCGGGTCGCGTGATCCACGGCGTGCACCAGCACAAGGCGCTGCCGGTGGCCGAAGAAGAGGCTGGCCTGATCCTCACCTGCTGCGCGACGCCGCAGACCGACTGCGTGATCGAGGCGCGCATGGTGCCCGGCGCCGGTGAGTTCCCGGTGCTGAAGATGCCCTGCCGCGTGATGGCCATCGAGCGCCCGGCGCCCGACGTCGCGGTGCTGAAGCTGCAGCTGCCGGCCAACCAGTCGTTCCGGTTCCGCGCCGGCCAGTACGTCGAGTTCATCTTGCGCGACGGCTCGCGCCGCAGCTACTCGATGGCCAATGCGCCGGGCCAGCTCGGCACGCCGCCGGCCATCGAGCTGCACCTGCGCCACATGCCGGGCGGCAAGTTCACCGACCACGTGTTCACGGCGATGAAGGACAAGGAAATCCTGCGCATGGAAGGGCCCTACGGCAGCTTCTTCCTGCGCGAGGACACGACCAAGCCGATCGTGCTGCTCGCCTCGGGCACCGGCTTCGCGCCGATCAAGTCGATCATCGAGCACATGCAGGCCGAGGCGGTCGAGCGCCCGGCGGTGCTGTATTGGGGCTGCCGCACGCGCGCCGACCTGTACCGCCACGACTGGGTGCTGCAGGCGGTGCAGCGCTCGCCATGGCTGCGCTACGTGCCGGTGCTGTCGGAGCCACAACCTGATGATCGCTGGGACGGTCGCACCGGCTTCGTCCATCACGCGGTGATGCAGGACCTGCCCGACCTGTCGGGCCACCAGGTCTACGCCTGCGGCGCGCCGATTATGGTGGAGTCGGCCAAGCGCGACTTCGTCGCGCGCTGCCGCCTGCCCGAAGACGAGTTCTACGCCGACGCATTCACGTCCGAAGCCGACAAGCATGGCGACGACTAGCGTCGCCCTGCTGGCCGTTGCAGGCTCACATGGCGCAGCCCTGTGAAGATGCGTCGCGCCGGCCGCAGCCGCAGGGTTGGCCGCACGCCACGGCCGCCGCCTGACCCGGTGAACACCGCAATGAAAAGACGCCCACTGCTCGCGCTGCTCGCCGCTACGCCTTTCGTGCGCGCCCAACCCAGGGTTATCCGCCTGATCGTCCCCTACCCCGCCGGCGGACCGCTCGACGTGATGGCACGCGCGCTGGCCGACAAGGTGAAGGATTCGCTGGGCACCGTGGTGATCGAGAACCGGCCGGGCGCTGGCGGCAACATCGGTGCCGACGCGGTGGCCAAGGCGGCACCCGACGGCAGCACCATCGGCATGGGCGCGGTGGCCACGCACGCGATCAACCCGTGGCTGTACGCGAAAATCCCGTACGACCCGCTGCGCGACTTCACGCCGCTGACCCTGGTGGCACGCGTGCCCAACGTGCTGGTGATGAACGTCGAGGCAGCGCAGCGGCTGCGCATCGCATCGGTACGCGACCTGGTCGCCCACGCCAAGGCCAACCCGGGCAAGCTCAACTATGGCTCGGGCGGCAACGGCAGCGCCGGCCACCTGGCCGGCGAGATGTTCAAGGCCAAGGCCGGGGTGTTCATGGTGCACATCCCGTATGCCGGCGGCCCCGCGGCGCAACTGGCGCTGATGTCGGGCCAGGTCGACCTGACGTTCGACAACCTGGCCACCGCGTCGGCCAACATCCGCGCCGGCAAGCTGCGCGCGCTGGCGATGACCACCGCCCAGCGCTCCGGCGTGATGCCCGACGTGCCGACGATCGCCGAAGGCACGCGCGACATGGGCCTGGGCGACTTCGACATCGACACTTGGTTCGGACTGTTCGGCCCTGCACAGCTGAGCGCGGAGACGACGCAGCGCCTGAACCGCGCCTTCGTCGACGCGATGGCGACGCCCGACGTGAAGGCGCGCGCGGCCACGCTGATGGCCGACCTCGCGCCCGGCACGCCCGAGCAGTTCGGCGCCTTCGTGCGCAGCGAACTGGCCAAGTACGGTCCGGTGGTCAAGGCCAGCGGCGCGACGCTCGACTAGCGCGGCGCCGCCTCACGGCAGCGTGAGCTGCACCTGCGCCGGCAGCGCGGCGATGCGCAGCGCGCGACCTTCCCAGCTGGCAGGCCGGCCGTCGACGCGCGCCTCGGGCAGCGCGTCGTCGCCGGGCCATGCGAGCCAAAGGCCGCCCTCGGGAAGCTTCAGGCCTGACTCGATGCTCAAGTGCACCGTCGACCCGTCGCGCCGCATCCGGTAGCTCAGCGCGCCGTGGCGCGTGCGCAGCGCCTGGACGCTCACGCCCGCGGCCAGCCACTCGCGCGGCACCCCTGCGGCCAGCACCAGTGCGCGATCGGGCTCGCGCTCGTAGGCCAGGCGATCCAGCATCGAGCCGATGAAGTCCGACGCGATCCACGCGTGCGGCATGTCGCCGAGAAAACGCACCTCGCGCGCCTGGCGCACCACCACCTCGCCCCACTGGTTCCACCCGGCGGGGCGCCGGTCGCGCATGAAGAATTCGGACAGCGCCTGCGCGCGCTGCGGCTGGCCCAGACGCACGAACGCCGACACCGAGCGCCACTCGTAGGGCGTGTAGGCGTCCCAGGCGCGCCGCCCTTCGATGCGCTCGAGCGATTCGCGCCAGTAGCGTCCCCAGGTCGCCTCCAGGGTCGCGCGCGGCACGAGCGCCTCGGCGCCCGCGGGGCTGAAGATGAGCGTGCTCGAGGTCGGGTCGAAGTCGCCGAGCTCGGCGGCACCGGGCAGGTGATCGATGCGGTGCTGCGCCATCGAGCGTTGCAGCGAGCGGCCCAGCTCGGCGGCGAACTCGTCGCGCTGGCGCGCCAGCTCGGCGGCGCGCGCGCCTTGGTCGAGTGCCATGGCGAGCTCGGTGGCGTCGCGATAGCCGGCGAGCGCCCAGAAGTCGTCCCAGTACGAATGCATCGGCTTGGCCGAATAGCCTTCGTGGCTGATCGAGGCCGGCATCAGGCCGAACAGCATCTCGCGGCCCGGCTCGCGGTTGGCAGCGCTGCGCTCGGACTGGCGCAACGTCTCCATGTACCTCGCCGCGGCATCGACCTGCGGCCACAGCGACTGCAACAGCGCACGATCACCGGTGTGACGCCACAGCAGCGCCACCGCGTGAATGAACTCGCCGTGGCTGTCGTTCTCGGGCACCGGGTCGGCACCGCGCGCATCGACGCAACACGGCACCTTGCCGCTGGCGAACAGGAAGCGCGCGTACCACTGCACGAACTCGCGCGCCGCCGCGAGCTCGCCCAGCCGCAACAGCCCGGCGACCATCATCGCGCCGTCGCGCACCCAGCTGCGTGCGTACGAGCGCGTGCCGGGTTGCAGCGCCGGGCCGTCGCGCGACATCAGGATGTGCGCCAGCGAACTGCGCATCGTGTCGACAGTCGGCTGCGCATCGGCGGGCAGCGACAGCACGACGCGGTTCAGCCGCTCGCGCCACTGCGCCGCCACCGCGTCCAGCCGCGCGCGCGCCCAGTCGTCGTCGGCGCGCGCCGGCGGCGTGGCGTCGCCCGCCAGCGGCAGCGCGACCGCCACGCTGCGCGATTGCCCGGGTGCCAGCTCGAAGGTCCAGCGCAGCGCCGCGTTGGCCAGGCCTTGCTCGTCGGTCAGCACCTGCAACCGCTGCTGGGCCGCGGCATCGAGCAGCGCGTCGCCGTTGTCGAGCGCGCCTGCGACCACACTGGCCGGCGCGCTCAGTGCGTGCAGCCACGCTCGCCCATCGACCCGCAAAGCGCGCTCGCGCCAGTCGAGGTGGCGCACACGGCTCACACCGCCCGGTGCGTTGAGGAACTGCGCCGGCGGGTTGACCTGCCATGGCCGCAGCGCGAGCACCAGCGTGAGGCGCCGCGGCGCCGCGCCGGAGTTGGACAACGTGTAGCGCGCGATCAGCTGCGCGCGCTCGCGCGTGCCGTCGGCGCCGGCCTCGATCGCCAGCGCGATGCCATCGGGCTGCGCCCAGCGCACCTGCGGCAGCGGCAGGTAGCCGTCGCGCAGCGAATGGTCGATGCCGAAGTCGGCCCAGCTCAGCACGCGCGCCGCCTCGTCGACGATGAACGGCTCCAGCGACGGCCCCAGCTTGCGTGGCTCGATCGCGCCGTCCTCGGAGATCACCGCCGCGTGTGCGCCGCCGCCATCGGTGGCCACCAGGGTCCAGTAGCTCTGCTCGTCGACGAAGCCGCGCGGCATGCGGCCGCGCGGCAGCGCCTTGGCCAGCGTGGTCAGCGCCGCGTTGCGCGTCGGCCATTGCTCGGGGTCCATCACCGTGACCGCGAGCGGCGCCGTGCTCGCGCGCGCGAATGCCAGGCGCACGTGGCGCGCCTCGAGCTCGGGCGGCAGCCACAGCGCCTGCAGGTCGCGCCCCGCACCGCGCACGCGGCGCACGGTATGCCACCGCCGCGCGTCGTCCGACAGCTGCACGTCGAAGTCGCGCGTGGCCGGCGCGGGCGGCCAGCGCACGAACAAGCCGTTGACCTCGCGCCGCTCGCCGAGGTCGACCTGCCAGTGGCGCGTCGACGTGCTCACCACGGGCTCGGGATGCGGGCCCGGTGGCGGCAGCGCGCTCAGCGTGAGCCGCTCGAAGCACAATTCGCCGCGTCCGCCGGCACCGCTGGCCACCACCAGCTCGACCGCCGCGGCGTGGCGCAGCACGCGATCGGTGGTCGGCCCCCACGCGAACTCGATCTGCCGCTGGCGGATCGTCAGCTCGCTGCTGGCGCGCGGCGGCACGAAGTCGGGACGGTTCATCCACCAGACGTTGTCGCCGCTGGCGTCGACGAACTTCAGCTGCAACGCGTTGGCCGGAGCGGAGCCGTGCAGGCGCAGGCGCAGCACGTAGTGCTCCGGCATGTCGAGCGGCAGCTCGCGGCGCAGCAGCGCATGGCCCGACACACCAGCGAAGTCGTAGCGCAGGCACACGCCGCCGCGCGCACCGCGCTGCACGCTGGCCTGCACCTGGTCGGAAGCGCCGGCTTGCCAGCGCGCGGCATCACTGAAGTCGTCGAGCACGCGCGGTTGCGCGAAGGCTGCTGCACTGATGCACAGCCACGCTAGGCATCCAAGCCACTTCACTTCAACAGCCTCGCGGCGGTTCGCTGCGTCCGCAGCGCACACCACCGCACACCCAAGCGGCCGCCGCGGAACTGGCTTTGCCAGGCCGCTGGCGGCGCCCCCTCGAGGGGGAGGCGCCGAAGGCGCATCGGGGGTGGATCACTTCACGCTGCCCACCAGAAGCCCTTGCAGGTAGTAGCGCTGCAGCCCGAGGAACAGCACCAGCACCGGCAGCACGGTGACCACCGAACCGGCCATCATCAGCTCGCTGTCCTGCACGTGCTCGCGCGAGAGCGACGCCAGCGCCACCGGCGCGGTGTGCAGCGCGCCGTCGGTCAGCACGATCAGCGGCCACATGAAGTCGTTCCAGCTGCCGAGGAAGGCGAACACCGCCAGCGTCACCAGCACCGGCTTGAGCAGCGGCAGCACCACCAGCACGAAGATGCGCAGCTCGCCGGCGCCATCGATGCGCGCCGCTTCGAGCAGCGCGTCGGGCAGGCTGCGCGCGTACTGGCGCACCAGGAAGATGCCGAACACGCCGGCCATGCCGGGCACGATCACGCCGGCCCAGGTGTTGACCAGGCCCATCACCTTGAGCATCAGGAACAGCGGCATCATCGCCACCTGCCCGGGGATCACCAGCGCCGCCAGCAGCGACTTGAACAGCGCATCGCGGCCGGTGAAGTGCAGCTTGGCGAACGCGTAGCCGGCCATCACGTTGAACAACACCGAGAGCGCGGTGACGCCGCACGCGATGACGGCGCTGTTGAGCAGGTAGCCGCCCATGCCCGCCTGCGCGAACAGCTGGCGGTAGTTGCCCAGCGTCGGATCGGCGGGCAGCAGCGGCGGCGGGTACGAGCTGGCGGCGCCCGGTTGCATGAACGACACCGACACCATCCACAGCAGCGGCAGCACCGCGAACGCCGCGGCCAACGCGAGCGCCGCGTTGATCGCGAGGGCCGCGACATCGCGGTTCATGAGCGCGCCTTGGGCGCTCGCAGCGCCCTTCCCCCGCGGGGGACGAGCCCGCCTCGTGGCGGCCCGGCGCTCGGGCTCATCCCGCTGCGGCCTCCTCGCCGCGCCGGCCCAGCCGCATCAGGCCTTGCGTGACCGCGATCATCAGCACGAACAGCAGAAACGCCACCGCGGACGCGGTGCCGAGGTTCCACCAGCGGAAGCCTTCCTCGTACATTAGATACAGCACCGACACCGTGCTCTGCAACGGGCCGCCCTGCGTCATCACGTACGGCTCGGCGAAGAGCTGGAAGTAGCCGGCCATCGTCAGCACGCTGACCAGCAGCAGCGTGGGCCTGAGCATCGGCAGCGTGACGTAAGCGAACTGCTGCCAGCGCGTCGCGCCGTCGAGGCGCGCCGCCTCGTAGAGGTCATCGGGAATCGCCTGCAGCGCGGCGACGAAGATGATCATGTTGGCGCCGAAGCCCTTCCACACCGCGAACAGGATGATCGACGGCATCGCCCACGCCGGATCGCCGAGCCAGTCGAACGGACCCAGGCCGAGCGCGCCCAACGCCTCGTTGACCAGGCCGTAGCGCACGTGCAGCAGGTAGCGCCAGATCACCGCCACCGCGACCAGCGTGGTGACCACCGGCGCGAACATCGCCGTGCGGAACAGCGGTTTGAAGCGCGCCAGCGGCGACTGCAGCAGCACCGCGGTGGCCAGCGACAACGCAATCGACAGCGGCACGCCGACGACCACGAAGTACAGCGTGTTGCCGAGCGCCTTCCAGAACAGCGGCAGGCCGAGCACGTGCACGTAGTTGTCCAGGCCCGCGAAGCGCAGGTTGCGCAGGTCCGCCAACGCGTAGAGGTCGAAGTCGGTGAAGCTCAACGCCAGCCCTGCGAGCACCGGCAGCGCGAAGAACAGGGCGATCACGGTCACGGCTGGCCCGACCAGCACCCAGGCTGCCCACGGTGCCCGCTTCATGCGGCCGGCTCCGCGCCGGGCGCTCCGGCGTTGACCTCCGCAGCGGCCCATCGGCTCATGCCGGGCTGCGCGCCGCGCGCTCGAGCATCCAGCGCCGCTTCGCGAGAAAGCCGTCGACGCGCGCGTCGAGCACGTCGGTGGCCTGCTCGATGCTCCAACGGTCGTGCACGGCACGCGACGCGACGAGCTGCATCTCCTGCGCGATGCGCTCCCACTCGGGCACCGCGGGCGACGGCTTGGCGCGCTCCAGCTGCGTCGCGAAGGCACGCGCGCGCAGGTCGCCCGCCAGCGGCGCACGCGACCAGGCGCTGCGTCGCGGCGGCAGGTCACCGGTCAGTGCATGAAAGCGCAGCTGCACGTCGGGCCGGCTCAAGTACGCCAGCAGGCGCACCGCATCGGCACGGCGGCGCGACTGCTTGAACACCACCAGGCTCGAGCCGCCGGCGGTCGATGCACCCGGCCCGTTGGGCCCGGGCAGCGGCGCGGTGGCCCAGCTGTCGCGCAGCGACGCGGGCAGACGGCGGTCGAGCTCGCCGATGTTCCACGGTCCCGAGATGTAGGCCGCGAAGGTGCCGCGGCCGAACTCCTGCCACAGGTTTGCGATCTCGCCGGCGCTGATCGACGGCGCGTGGCCACTGGCGAAGCGTGCCATGTAGAAGCCCAGCGCACGGCGGAAACTCGCGCCGCGGAAGTTGCCGAAGCGGCCGCCGTCGCGCAGCAGCGGCTCGTCGCCCTGCAGCGCGAAGGCGAGCAGCGGCTCGAATTCGTTGACCGGCAGCAGCAGCGGATGCGGCGTGCCGGCGCGCTGCAGCGCGTCGAGTGCGCTCACCAAGCCGGCCCAGGTGTCGGGCATCGTGCGCACGCCGGCGCGCTCGAACAGATCGCGCCGGTAGAACAGCAATCGCGTGTCGACGTACCAGGGCAATCCGTAGAGGATGCCCCCCGAGCTGCCGCTGCGCGCCGGGCCTCCCCCCGAGGGGGGCGTGTCGCCGCTGGAGCGGCTCGTCGTTGACTGCGCCGCGTCCACTTGATTGGTGCGCCAGATTCCGTCGAAATAGTCGGCCGCATCGATGGTGCGCTCGGCCTCGAGCCACGGCTGCAGCGGCTCGAGCGCGCCGAGCGCGGCCAGCTCCGCGATCCAGGTGTTGCCCAGTTGCGCGACGTCGGGCGTGGCGTTGCCGGCGAAGGCGGTGAGCAGCTTCTCGTGCGCCGCGGTCCACGGCAGCTGCTCGACACGCACCGCGATGCCCGGCTGCTCGCGCGCGAAATCGGCCAGCAGCTCGCCGACCACCTCGCCCTCGCGACCCATCGCCCAGAAACGCAGCGCGCGATCGCCGCGCCGTGTGCACGCCGCGAGCGCCACCGTGCACGCGCCAGCGGCGCCTCGCAGCACGGCGCGGCGCGTGCCCGCCGCGTTCACTCGTGCACCCTTCGCGCGACGCGCGTTCCGGCCGAGCGGGAATGCGCCCCTTCGGGCGACCGCGCGGGGCTCATGCATCTTCCTCGAGCCACCCCCCGCTGAAGCCTGCGCGCTCCAGACCGCGCCGCAGCTGCGCGCACTTGGTCATCGTCTGCCACACCGAGCCGTTCGTGAAGTTGGCGATCATCGCCAGGATCGGCCCTTGGTCGATGCCGAGGTAGTCGGTGGCCACCCAGCCGAAGCCCTTCTCGACCCTGCCCACCTGCAGGTGCGGCGTCTCGAATTGGAAGCTCAGGTTGAATGCATCGACGAAGCCGTACTTGCCGTAGATGTGCTGGCCGTAGCGCTTGACCATCGTGATGATCGCGGGGATCGCGATGTCGGGCGCGAACGCGATCGACGAGGCGGCCGCGGTCGGCGCGATCGTGCCGTCGTCCACCGACGCCACCTTGCCGCCTCCGGCGCCGCGCGCCGAATAGCCGTAGAAGCGCCGCGGCTCGCCGCGGTACGGCACGATCATGTTGCCCGGGCCGTCGCACGCGGTGAGTCCCCAGACATCGGCGTCATAGCCGCGCCATCCCTTCGGGTTGAGCATCGCGTAGGCACGCTGCGCATAGGCGGCGCGCCGGCTGTTCTCGGCGTAGTCGATGTTGTGTTTGCGCGAGAACGCATCGCGCAGGTCGCGGAAGTCCACCCACACGTTGGAGTACTGGTGGCCGAACAGCGGCGGGAAGCTCAGCCCCTGCTGCCCGTGGAAGGTCGACCAATTGACGCGAAAGTCGCGCGTCCAGACATTCCACAGACTGCCGTCGAGCGGCCGCGTCGGATGGCCCATGGCCAGCAGATAAACCACCGCCGCCTCGTTGTAGCCGCGCCAGTCGTACGGCAGAAACCCCTTCTCAGGCGTCCAGCCCAGGGCGATGGCGGGTGCCCGTGTCTGCGCCCAGCGCCAGTCAACGCGCGCGGTCAGCTCGTTGACGATGCGCCGGATCTGCACCTCGTCGGCGTGCTCGCTGTCGAAGAACGCACGCGCGTACAGCGCACCGCACAGCAGCAGCGCGGTGTCGACCGTGGACAGCTCGCAGTCGCCGGCGCGCAGGCCGGTGTCCATCTCGAGGAAGTGATAGTAGAAGCCCTTGTAGCCGGCCACGCCCTTGCCGCGCGGCCCTTGCGGCAGGTCGCGCAGGAAACGCAATGTCAACAGGGTGCGCGCGCGCGCGTCGTCGCGCGTGACGTAAGTGCGCTCGACCCCGACGCAATAGGCGGTCAGCGCGAAGCCGATCGCCGCGATGCTGCTGGGGCTGGGACGCGGCCAGCGGTCGGGTGCCAGGCCGTTGGTGGGGTTGGTGGTCTCCCAGAAATAGCGGAACGTGCGCTCGGCCAGGTCGCCGATGATGTTGCTCGGCACCAGCTCGGGCTCTTCGGCGCGGCCCGAGATCCCCTTGACGACGCTGCAGCCGGACGCGCCCAGGGCGCAAGCCGCGGCGCCTGCTCGCAGCAGGTGCCGACGTCTCGGCGGCGTGTCGAGCAGTGCGCGAGAGCCGCGTGCGTCGAAAGCGTGATCCACCATCCCCGGCGGGCGAAGTCGTTTGATCAGCTGCGCGCCCGCTTGTGACCGGCGATCACGTCAGCGTAGAAGCGCGCGCTGGCCTTTGGCGTGCGAACCTGGCTGTCGAAGTCGACATGCACGATGCCGAAGCGCTTGGAGTAGCCGAGCGACCATTCCATGTTGTCGAGCAACGACCAGGCGAAGTATCCGCGCAGGTCGACGCCGTGGCGCAGCGCGGCGGCCGCGGCCTCGATGTGCTTGCGGTAGTAGTCCACGCGCAGCGGGTCGTCGATGCATCCGCCTTCGGCCACCGGCGGGTCGAAGAAGGCGGCGCCGTTCTCGGTGATGTACTGCGGGATGTCGCCGTAGCGTTGCTTGATCCACACCAGCGTGTCGGTCAGGCCCTGCGGGCACACCTCCCAGCCGGTGTCGCTGTAGGTGGCCTGCTTCTGCAGCACGCGCGACGCGCGCACCGGCCACGCGGTGTCGTCGTGCTGCGTCACGCTGCGCGTGTAGTAGTTGATGCCGACGAAGTCGATCGGCTGCTCGATCAACGCCATGTCGCTGGCGGGCCACTGCGGCCAGGCCTCACCGAAGATGTCACGCAGCTCGTCGGGGTAGGTGCCCAGCAGCGCGGGATCGAGGTACTGCCGGTTCATGTAGGCGTGCGCACGTTCGGTGGCGGCGCGATCGGCCGCGCTGTCGGTGGCTGGGTACTTGGGCTCGATGTTGACCACCAGGCCGATCTGGTGGCGGCCCAGCGCTCGGTAGGCCTGCACCGCCTTGCCGTGCGAGCGCATCAGATGGTGCGTGGCCAGCGGGGCTTCGAAGCGGTTGCGGTGCCCGGGCGCAAGCGCGCCAAGCAGGTAGCCGCCATCGGTCACGACCCACGGCTCGTTGAGCGTCGCCCACAGCTTCACTCGGTCGTCGAGCGCGCGGTACATCACGCCGGCATAGTCGGCGAACCAGTCGGCCACCTCGGGGTTCAGCCAGCCGCCGCGATCGTCGAGCGCCGCCGGCAGGTCCCAGTGGTACAGCGTGACCATCGGCTGAATGCCTGCGGCCAGCAGCGCATCGACCAGCCGCTCGTAGAAGCCGAGTCCGGCCGCGTTGACGCGCCCGCGCCCCTCGGGCAGCACGCGGGCCCACGCCACCGAGAAGCGGTAGGCGTTGAGACCGAGCTCCTGCATCAGCGCGACGTCGGATTCGAAGCGGCGGTAGTGGTCGCAGGCCACGTCGCCGGTCTCGCCGTCACGCACCATGCCCGGGGTATGGACGAAACGGTGCCAGATGCTCGGCCCGGCGCCGTCAGCCAGCGGCGAGCCTTCGATTTGGTAGGCCGAGGTCGCGGCGCCCCAGAGGAAGTCGGTCGGGAAGGGGCTGGAGGACTGCATCGTCTACCGGAATGGGGCATTCAGTCGCGCGGCACAAAACCCTGCCGCAGGGGTGCCCACAGGGTTTATGCCTTTGGACGCGGTGCGATGCAAGACCCTTCGGCGCGCGCCGTCTTCCATCGTCGCGCAAATCCAACCGCGCAATTGAGCACCCAAAAGTCCCGACAACGGCCGGACACCGGTTTTGTGTCGGGAAGTTCGCCGCCGGCGTCGACACTGCCGAGGTCGGCGGGGCCCTATTCGCCGAGGTAGGCCGCCCTCACCTTCGGGTCATCGAGCAGCGCCTTGGCTGGACCGCTCATCGTGATCTCGCCCGACTCCATCACGTAGCCGCGGTTGGCCAGCTGGAGCGCGCGACTGGCGTTCTGCTCCACCAGCAGCACCGTGGTGCCGCGCGCATGGATGTCGCCCACCACCTCGAAGATCTTGTCGACCATGATCGGCGACAGGCCCATCGATGGCTCGTCCATCAGCAGCACCTTGGGACGCGCCATCAGCGCGCGACCCATCGCCAGCATCTGCTGCTCGCCACCCGACAGCGTGCCGGCGAGCTGCGTGGCGCGCTCCTTCAGACGCGGGAACAGCGTGAATACGCGCTCCTTGTCAGCGTCGATCTCGTCATCGTCGCGCGCGTAGGCGCCCATGAGGAGGTTCTCGACGATGCTCATGCGCGCGAACACGCCACGTCCTTCGGGCACCATCACCAGGCCTTGGCGCACCAGGTCCCATGCGCCCTGACCGCGGATCGGCCTGCCCATGAAATGAATCTGACCGTCACGCACCGGCTGCGTGCCGGTGACGGCCTTCAGCGTGGTGGTCTTGCCGGCGCCGTTGGCGCCGATCAGGCACACCAACTCGCCGCGCTTGACCTCGAAGCTGACGCCCTTGACGGCCTGGATGCCGCCGTAGGCGACCTTGAGGTCCCTCACCTGCAGCAGCGTGTCGGCGTCGGCCATGCGTCAATGGGCCTTGTGGCCGGCGCCGAGGTAGGCCTCGATCACCTTCTCGTTGCGCTGCACGTCGTAGGGGCTGCCTTCGGCGATCGGCTTGCCGTAGTCGAGCACCGTCACGCGGTCGCACAGACCCATCACCAGCTTGACGTCATGCTCGATCAACAGGATCGTGCGACCGTCCTTGCGGATGCGGTCGATCAGCTCTCGCAGCACCACCTTCTCGGTGGCATTCATGCCGGCGGCCGGCTCGTCGAGTGCCATCAGCTTGGGCTCGGTGGCCAGCGCGCGCGCGATCTCCAGGCGGCGCTGGTCGCCGTAGCTGAGGGTGCGCGCCTTGTACTCGGCGTAGCGCGCGATGCCCACGTAGTCGAGCAGCTCGCGCGCGCGGCCTTCGATCACGCGTTCCTCGTTCTTGAAACGCGGCGTGCGGAACACCGCTCCGAACAGGCCCGAGTGGGTGCGCAGGTGGCGGCCGACCATCACGTTCTCGAGCGCCGTCATCTCGGGGAACAGGCGGATGTTCTGGAACGTGCGCGCGATGCCGGCCTTGGCCACCTCGTGCACCGCATTGGGCTTGTAGGGCTTGCCGTCGAGCTCGAACGAGCCGGCATCGGGCGAGTACAGCCCGGTGATGACGTTGAAGAACGTGGTCTTGCCGGCGCCGTTGGGGCCGATCAGGCCGACCACCTCGCCGCTGCGGATCGTGATGCCGACGTCGGACAACGCCTGCACGCCGCCGAAGCGCTTGGACGCCCCGCTGACGTTGAGCACGATGTCGGTCATGACGCTTTCAACTGGCCGGTGTCGGCGCGGCTTTGCCGTGCTCGGGCGATGGCCACAGCCCGCGCGGCCGCGCCAACATGATCGCGATCATCGCCAGTGCGATAAGCAGCTGGCGCAGGATCGCCGCGTCGAGCCGGCCACCGGTGACGGACTGCAGGTCGAGCTCGCCGGACACCCAGCGCAGCACCTCGGGCAGCGCCGCGAGCAGCAGCGCGCCCAGGATCACGCCCGGGATGTGGCCGATGCCGCCCAGCACCACCATCGCCACCACCATCACGGACTCCTGCAGAGCGAACGACTCGGGCGAGATGAAGCGCTGGAAGGTGGAGAACAGCACGCCCGACACGCCGCCGAAGGTGGCGCCCATCGCGAACGCCAGCAGCTTCATGTTGCGCGTGTTGATGCCCATCGCCTTGGCCGCCACCTCGTCCTCGCGGATCGCCATCCAGGCGCGGCCGATGCGCGAGCGCTCGAGCCGGTAGCAGATCATCACGCTGAAGACGACGATCGCGAGGAACAGGAAGTAGTACTTGGTGACCGGCGACACGTCCAGGCCCAGCAGCGTGCCGGGCTTGCCGAAATCGAAACCGAGCAAAGGCAGCTTGAAGCTGTCGATCTGCAGCAGGCCCTTCGGTCCGTTGGTGATGTTGACCGGCGCATCCAGGTTGTTGAGGAACACGCGGATGATCTCGCCGAACCCGAGCGTGACGATCGCCAGGTAGTCGCCGCGCAGCTTCAGCGTCGGTGCGCCCAGCAGCGCGCCGGCCATGCCGGCCAGCAGTGCGCCGAGCGGAATCGCGAGCCAGATCGGCGTGTGCAGGCCATTGGGGAACAGCGCCTTGATCGTCGGAAACACGTCGGTCAGGTGCGGTGAGGCCAGCAGCCCGAACGTGTACGCGCCGACGGCGTAGAAGGCGATGTAGCCGAGATCGAGCAGGCCGGCGTAGCCCACCACGATGTTCAGCCCGAGCGCCAGCAGCACGTACAGCAGCGCGAAGTCGATGATGCGCACCCAGAAGTTGCCGGCGTACTGCGCGACCGCGGGCACCACCAGCAGCAGGAAGGCGGCGAACAGGAACCACGCCAGCTTGTTCTTGTTCACCGACATGTCCATCGATGGCTCCTAAGCGCGGTCTGCCACGCGCTCGCCGAGCAGCCCCTGCGGCCGCACGGTGAGCACGAGGATCAACACGATGAAGGCAAAGATGTCCTGGTAGTGGCTGCCGAGCACGCCGCCGGTCAGCGTGCCGATGTAGCCAGCGCCGAGCGCCTCGATCAGGCCGAGCAGCACGCCACCCACCACCGCACCGGCAAGATTGCCGATGCCGCCGAACACCGCCGCGGTGAACGCCTTCAGCCCGGGCAGAAAGCCCATCGTGTGCTGCACCGAGCCGTAGTTGGCCGCGTACATCACACCGGCCAGCGCCGCCAGCGCCGCGCCGATCACGAAGGTGGCCGAAATCACCATGTCGGGCTTGACTCCCATCAGCGCCGCCACGCGCGGGTTCTCGGCGGTGGCGCGCATCGCGCGGCCGAGCTTGGTGCGATTGACCAGCCACATCAGCCCGATGAGTGTGACCGCGGTGACCGTCAGGATCAGGATCTGCGTCACGTTGATCACAGCGCCGCCGATCACGAACGGCTCGCTGGGCAGCAGGATCGGATAGGGCTTGTAGTTGGGCTTCCAGATGATCATCGCCAGCGTCTGCAGCAGCAGGCTCATGCCCATCGCCGTGATCAGCGGCGCCAGACGCGGTGCGTTGCGCAGCGGCCGGTAGGCGACCTTCTCGATCGCAAAGTTGAGCACCGAGCACACCACCACCGCAGCCACCAGCGAGATCAGCAGCTTCAGCCACCCCGGCAGCGCGACGTCGACCAGCAGCTGAATCACGGTCCAGCTGGTCAGAGCGCCCACCATCAGCACCTCGCCGTGCGCGAAGTTGATCAGGTTGATGATGCCGTAGACCATCGTGTAGCCCAGCGCGACCAGCGCATACACGCTGCCCAACACCAGACCGTTGATGATCTGCTGCAGAAGGATTTCCATCGACCCGCTGTTCCTCGCCGCCGCTGTGGCCCCGCAGCCGGGGCCCCGCAGGGACGGCGCGATTGTAGGAGTGCAGGTTTCGCGCCAGGGCGGGGGATACCCGCTGGCGCTCACCGTTCAGCTGGCGTCGGAAGCCTTCGCGTTGAGGTTGCGCAACTGGGCCAAGCGCTCGCGGATGCGCTGCTCGACGCCGCGCTCCACCGGCTCGTAGAAGCGCTGCGGCGCCATCCCGTCGGGCCAATAGTTCTCGCCGGCCGCGACGCCTTCGGGCTCGTCGTGCGCGTAGCGGTAGCCTTGGCCGTAGCCGAGCTGCTTCATCAGGCGCGTCGGTGCATTGCGCAGGTGCAGCGGCACCGGCCTTGTGCCGTCCTCGCGCACGAATGCGCGCACCGCTCCCCAGGCCGTGTAGGTGGCGTTCGATTTGGGCGCGACGCTCAGGTACACCACGGCCTGCGCCAGCGCCAGCTCGCCCTCCGGGCTGCCCAGGCGTTCGTAGGTCTCGGCGGCATCGAGCGCCAGCCGCAGGCCACGCGGGTCGGCCAGCCCGATGTCTTCGCTGGCCATGCGGATGACGCGCCGCGCCACGTAGCGCGGGTCGACGCCGCCATCGAGCATGCGCGCCAGCCAGTACAACGACGCGTCGGGGTCGGAACCGCGCACCGCCTTGTGCAGCGCCGACACCGAGTCGTAGAACTGCTCGCCGCCCTTGTCGTAGCGGCGCAGCATCTCGCCCAGCGTGCGTTCGAGCATCGCCTCGTCGTAGACGGTGGCATCGCCGGCCATCGCCACCAGGTTTTCGTAGGCGTTGAGCAGGCGCCGCGCGTCGCCATCGGCGTAGCCGATCAAGCGGTCGCGCGCCGCCGTCGTGAGCTCGGCCGCGTCGAGCAGCGCCCGGGCACGCGCCAGCAGCTCCATCAGGTCGTCGGGCTCGAGCGGCTTGAGCACGTGCACGGTGGCGCGCGACAGCAGGGCCGAGTTGACCTCGAACGACGGGTTCTCGGTGGTGGCGCCGATGAACGTGAACAGCCCCGACTCGACGTGCGGCAGAAACGCGTCCTGCTGCGCCTTGTTGAAGCGGTGCACCTCATCGACGAACACCACGGTCGCGCGCCCCGCCACGCGCACGGCACGCGCGCGCTCGACGGCCTCACGGATCTCCTTCACGCCCGACAGCACCGCCGACAGCACGATGAATTGCGCGTCGACCATGCTGGCCACCAGGCGTGCCAGGGTGGTCTTGCCCACGCCGGGCGGCCCCCACAGGATCATCGAATGCAGACGCCCCGACTCGAACGCCACGCGCAGCGGACGGCCCGGCCCCAGCAGGTGTCGCTGCCCGATCACCTGGTCGAGCCGCTGCGGGCGCAGGCGGTCGGCCAGCGGCGCGCCGGGCGACGGCGCGGCCGCGCCCGGCTCGGGGGTCGCCGCATCGAACAGAGAGTCCTGCGCGCTCATGATGCGATTGTGTCAGCGAGCGTCATGCCCGCTGTCGGCCCGGCTACACCGGTGGGGGAAGGCAGCCGCCGCTACTGCTGGATCACGTCGGCGCCGGGGGGCGGCGTGAACTGGAACGTGCTGTCGGGCAGCCTGACGTTCTGCTCGAGCGCGCTGAAGCGCAGCAGCGAGCGCTGCCCGAAGGCGTCGATGATCTCCAGCGCCGCGAGCGCCGCGTTCTTGAAGCCCACGCGCAGCGACTGGATCGGGCCGTCCTTCAAGCGCGGTGTGGCTTGCACCCAGTCGAAGCCATCGGCCGCGGGCGCCGCCTTGAGGTCGAACTCCTTGTCGAGCGTGCCGCCGGCCAGCAACGCGGCCGGCGTGGCCCCGAGGGCTTGCGTCAGCGGGCGCACCGTCACCTGGTTCAGGTCGACGTCGTACAGCCACACCTTCTGGCCGTCGGCGACGATCTGCTGCTCGAACGGCTTGGCATAGGTGAAGCGAAAACGGTTGGGCCGCACGAATTCGAACTGGCCCGAGGACTCTTTCTTCTTCTTGCCGTCGGCGGAGGTGACGGTCTGCGTGAATGCCGCGCGCCCCGACTTCACATTGCTCGCGAAGTCGCGCAACAGATCGACCGAATCGGCGCGCGCCGCTGCGCCAGCCAGCAGCAGCCCGAGCACCACGATGAAGGCCTTGCGGTTCATTCGTCGCGCTTGGGCACCAGGATGTCTCGGTTGCCGTTGGACGCCATGGGCGATACGAGTCCGGCGCGCTCCATTTGTTCCAGCAGGCGCGCCGCCCGGTTGTAGCCGATGCGCAAATGGCGTTGCACCAGCGAGATCGAGGCGCGGCGGTTCTGCAGCACGATTTGCACCGCCTGGTCGTACATCGGGTCGGCCTCGCCATTGCCGTTGCCGTTGCCGCCCTCGATCGCGGCCATCGCGTCGCCTTCGAGCGTGCCGCCTTCAAGGATGCCCTCGATGTAGTTGGGCTCGCCCTGCTGGCGCAGGTAGTCGACCACGCGGTGCACCTCTTCGTCGCTGACGAAGGCGCCGTGCACGCGCACCGGCAGCCCGCTGCCGGGTGGCAGGTAGAGCATGTCGCCCTGCCCCAGCAGCGCCTCGGCGCCCATCTGGTCGAGGATGGTGCGGCTGTCGATCTTGCTCGACACCTGGAACGCGATGCGCGTCGGGATGTTGGCCTTGATCAGGCCGGTGATCACGTCGACGCTCGGGCGCTGCGTCGCCAGCACGAGGTGGATGCCGGCGGCGCGCGCCTTCTGCGCCAGGCGCGCGATGAGTTCTTCGAGCTTCTTGCCGACGATCATCATCAGATCGGCCAGCTCGTCGATCACCACCACCACGTACGGCAGGCGCTCGAGCGGCTCGGGCGCCTCGGGCGTCAGCGAGAACGGATTGGTCAGAGGCTCGCCACGCTCGGCGGCTTCGTGCAGCTTGCGGTTGTAGCCGGCGAGGTTGCGCACGCCGAGCTTGCTCATCACCTTGTAGCGGCGCTCCATCTCGCCGACGCACCAGGTGAGCGCGTTGGCGGCCTGCTTCATGTCGGTGACCACCGGGCACAGCAGGTGTGGAATGCCCTCGTAGACGCTCATCTCGAGCATCTTGGGGTCGATCATGATCAGGCGCACGTCACGCGCCTCGGCCTTGTAGAGCAGGCTCAGGATCATCGCGTTGATGCCCACGCTCTTGCCCGCGCCGGTGGTGCCGGCCACCAGCAGGTGCGGCATCTTCGCGAGGTCGGCCACCACGGGGTTGCCGACGATGTCCTTGCCCAGGCCGAGCGTGAGCTGCGAATGCGCGTCGTTGTAGACGGCCGAGCCAAGAATCTCGGACAGGCGTATGGTCTGCCGCTTCGCGTTGGGCAGCTCCAGCGCCATGAAGTTCTTGCCCGGGATCGTCTCGACCACCCGGATGCTCACCAGCGACAGCGAGCGTGCCAGGTCCTTCGCGAGGTTGACCACCTGCGCGCCCTTGACGCCGACCGCGGGCTCGATCTCGTAGCGCGTGATCACCGGGCCGGGCGAGGCCGCGACCACGCGCACGTCGACGCCAAAGTCCTTGAGCTTCTTCTCGATCAGCCGGCTGGTCATCTCCAGCGAATCGGGCGTCACCGTCTCCAGGCGGCCCGGTGCGGCATCGAGCAGATCGACCAGCGGCAGCTTGGCGTCACTCAGCTCCTTGAACAGCGGGTGCTGCCGTTCCTTGGCCACGCGCTCTGACTTGGGCACTTCGGCGACCGGCTTCTCGATCACGATCGGCACGTGGTCCTCGATCACCAGCTGTTCGTCGGCCAGCACTCGGTCGCGATCGATCTGCGCCTGCCTGCCAATGCGGATGTCTTCGGCGCGCTCGAGGGCCTCCTGGCGGCGCTCGCGCAGCGCATCGAAGCCGGAGCCGATGCGATCGGCGATCGCGATCCACGAAAAGCGCAATGCCATCGACGCGCCCAGCACCAGCGCCGCGATCCACGCCACGCCCGAGCCGGCAAAGCCGAGCCACTTCGTCGACAGCGGGCCCAGCACCGCACCCAATACGCCGCCGGCCTGGCCCCCGGGGAGCAGGCCGTCGTAGCGATACAGGCGCGTCCACTCGAGGGCGCAGCTGGCGGCCATCAGCAGCACCACGCCGCCGGCCCACACCGCCCGCGGCCAGGCCGCGTTCTCCTGCGCCGATGCGGGATCGGCGCGCAGCCACTGAGCCAGCCACGCCATCCACCAGCGCGCACCCACCACCGGCAGCCACCACGCCGAGTAGCCGAACAGGAACAGCAGGAGGTCCGACACCCAAGCGCCGAGCTGTCCGGCCTTGTTGTGCGGCGCCGGGCCGTTGCCCGAGGTGGAGAACGCCGCGTCGCCGGGGTCGTGCGTGACCAGCGCCAACACCACCAGCAGCCACACCACGGCGCCACCGACCAAAGCGAGCTTGGTGCGCCAGCGACCGGCTGGCGTCTGCGCACGTGCGGTGGCCGCAGCGGGGCCGCCGGAAGCCAACGATCCGAGCGGAAACGTCATGAGCGCAATTGTGGCCGATGCGCCGCGTGCGCCCGGCGTCGCGGCGTCACTCGGAGTGCAGCCGCTCCTTCAAGACGACGGAGCCGTTTTCCTGCGTCTCGATGACGCCGCGCTCTTCGAGGTCCTTCATCACGCGACTGACCATCTCGCGCGAGGCGCCGACGACCTTGGCCATGTCCTGCCGTGACACCTTGTTGCGAATGATCTTGATGCCGTCGACTTCTTCGGCCATCTCGAGCAGCGTGCGCGCCACGCGGCCATAGACGTCGAGCAGCGCCAGCGACTCGATCTGGCGGTCGGCATGGCGCAGGCGCCGCACCAGCCCGCGCAGGATGGCGTACGACAGCGTCGAGTTCTCGGGCAGGCAGCGGGCGAAATCAGCGCGCCCGAGGATCAGCATGTCGGTCTGCACCTCGCAGCGCACGGTGGCCGAGTGCGCTTCGTTGTCGATCAGGCTCATCTCGCCGACGTAGTCGCCGGCCTCGAGCACGGCCAGGATCACCTCGCGGCCGCGCGAGTCGGAGGTGAGCACACGGGCGCGGCCGTTCAGCAGGATGAACAGCGCATTGCTCTTGCGCCCCTGCTCGACCACCAGCTCGCCGCGGCGAAAGCGCCGCTTGACCACCGAGTCGGCCACGGCCTGTGCCTGTTCGACCGTGAGCATCGAGAACAGCGGCACACGGCGGATCAGGTCGAGATTCGACAACATCGACATCTTGGAGTCCCCTTCCTTTGAGGCTTCGTGCGAACGGCCCGCCCACCCGGCCCGGGCCAAAGCGCAGGCCCCAACGCAGCTGCCCGCGGCAATGACGCTATTGTGCCGATAGGCTGGCTTGCCGGCACCGGGATGCACCCCCATGTGACAATCGGCGTCGGTTGCACGCGACGCCTCACTTCAAGACCACCGCGCCCATCCATGTCCGACGCCCTGACCCACAGCCGGGTGCTGATCCTCGGATCGGGCCCCGCCGGCTACACCGCAGCGGTCTATGCCGCACGCGCCAATCTGCAACCCACCGTGATCACCGGGCTGGCCCAAGGCGGCCAGCTGATGACCACCACCGACGTCGACAACTGGCCGGCCGATGCCCAAGGCGTGCAGGGCCCCGATCTGATGCAGCGCTTCCTGCAGCATGCCGAGCGCTTCGGCACGCGCGTGGTGTTCGATCACGTGCACACGGTCGAGCTGAGCCGGCGCCCGTTCGTGCTGAGTGGCGACAGCGGCCGCTACAGCGCCGATGCGCTGATCATCGCCACCGGCGCCAGCGCGAAGTACCTCGGCCTGCCGTCGGAGCAGCAATTCATGGGGCGCGGCGTGAGCGGCTGCGCCACTTGCGACGGCTTCTTCTACAAGAACCAGGACGTGTGCGTCGTCGGCGGCGGCAACACCGCCGTCGAGGAGGCGCTGTACCTGGCCAACATCGCCAGCAAGGTGCATCTGATCCACCGACGCGACAAGTTCCGCGCCGAGCCGATCCTGGTCGACAAACTGATGGAGCGCGTGGCTGCCGGCAAGGTCGAGCTGCACCTGTTCCAGAACCTCGACGCGGTGCTCGGCGACGCCAGCGGCGTGACCGGCGTGCGGCTGAAGGCCGCGCAGGGCGGCGCGCTCAGCGAGCTCACGCTCAAAGGCTGCTTCATCGCAATCGGTCACCAGCCCAACACCGACATCTTCAAGGGCGAGTTGGAGATGAAGGACGGCTACATCATCACCAAGAGCGGCAACGAAGGCTTCGCGACGATGACCAGCGTGCCCGGTGTGTTCGCGGCCGGCGACGTGCAGGACCACGTCTACCGGCAGGCCATCACGTCGGCCGGCACCGGCTGCATGGCCGCGCTCGACGCCCAGCGCTTCCTCGACCAATAGCCCAGCCGGTCGGCGCGACGCGCTGGGCTATAATCCGCCGCTTCGCCGCACCCTGGGTTTGCCGGGCAGCGGCCCGTCGAAACACCCAAGCCGTCTCGGAGCTGCGTCATGGCACGCGTCTGTCAAGTCACGGGCAAGCGCCCGATGGTGGGCAACAACGTTTCCCACGCCAACAACAAGACCAAGCGTCGTTTCCTGCCCAACCTGCAGTACCGCCGCTTCTGGGTCGAGAGCGAAAACCGCTTCGTGCGACTGCGCGTCAGCAACGCGGCACTGCGCCTGATCGACAAGATCGGCATCGAGCGCGTGCTGGCCGACCTGCGCGCCCGCGGCGCAGCCTGACCGAGAGGAGCGCACCATGGCCAAGAGCGCACGCGAAAAGATCAAGCTGGAGTCGACGGCCGGAACCGGCCACTTCTACACCACCAACAAGAACAAGAAGACGACACCTGACAAGCTCGAATTCATCAAGTTCGATCCCAAGGCACGCAAGCACGTGCTGTACAAGGAGACGAAGTTGAAGTGACGGTGGCTACGCCGCACGCACAAAAAGGGCCGCGCAAGCGGCCCTTCAACCTTGCAGGGGTCGCGGGCAGCGACCCCGCCTTCGTTTCTGTCTAGATCGCCCGCGCGGCGCGCAGCCGCAGCGAGAACTCCTGCAGCATCGCAATGCCGCTCTCCTCGGCCTTGTGGCACCAGGCCTGCAGGTCCGTGACCAGCTGAGGTGCCGACACATTGGTGCGCGTCCACAGCGTGCGCAACTCTTCGCGCATCGTCACCAGCTTGGCAAGCATCGGGTGGTCGGCCATCGCGCTTTCGAGCTGCGGCTTCACCGCCATCGGGATCTTGTCGTCGTCGCGATGCAGCCAGCGGCGCGCCAGCCGCAGATTGACCCAGTGCACGCCGTGCGACTGACCCTGCAGGCGCAGCCTCGACAGCTCGGCCGCGCACACTTGGCGCACCTGCTTGGCGTATTGCGCCATCACCTCATAGCGGTTGGCGATCAGCGCCTCCAGCGTGCGCGAATCGGCCTGCTGGCGCACCGTGCCGAGCTCCAGCCTGGGCGGCGTCTTGCGGACGGTGGCCAGGCCGAGCGCCTGCAGCAGGCGGATGTAGCCCCAGCCGATGTCGAACTCGAAGCGCTTGACCGACAGCTTGGCCGACGTCGGGTAGGTGTGGTGGTTGTTGTGCAGCTCCTCGCCGCCGATGATCACGCCCCACGGCACGATGTTGGTCGACGCGTCGGCGGCCTCGAAATTGCGATAGCCCCACCAGTGGCCGAGGCCATTGATGATGCCGGCCGCGGTGACCGGGATCCACAGCATCTGCACGGCCCACACGGTGGCGCCGATGGCGCCGAACAGCAGCAGGTCGATCACCAGCAACAGCGACACCCCGAGCATCTCGTAGCGGCTGTAGAGCTTGTGTTCGAGCCAGTCGTTCGGCGTGTTGTGGCCGAACTTGGCCAGCGTCTCGGCGTTCTTGGCCTCGGCGCGGTACAGCTCACTGCCGGTCAGCAGCACGGTGCGGATGCCGCGCGTGACGGGGCTGTGGGGGTCGTCTTCGGTCTCGCACTTGGCGTGGTGCTTGCGGTGGATGGCGACCCACTCCTTGGTCACCATGCCGGTGGACAACCACAGCCAGAAGCGGAAGAAGTGCGACGGGATCGCATGCAGCTCGAGCGCGCGGTGCGCCTGCGCCCGGTGCAGGAAGATGGTCACCGACGCAATGGTGATGTGCGTGGTGACCAGCGTGAACAGCACGATCTGCCACCAGGTCGCCTCTGTCCATAGCCCGTTGCTCGCCCATTGGAGCAACACGTCCCACATCGCATTGAAATCGGTCATTCCCATTACTTTCGCGCCTTCCAATCGAGGCGTTCAAGGGTGCATTGTAGGCGACCGTTACAACCCGCCAGCCGGCGAATTGAGCAGGTTTACCCGACTTTGATCTGACTCAAACAACACGGCTGCGCGCGTGGATTCAGCTCTTACGTTGCCACACTGCAGCAAAGAAGCCATCGGTGCCGTGGCGTGATGGAGACAGCTGCAGCCACGCTCCCTGCACCAACTCGCCGGCACGCCCGATGCGCGCTTGCGTCAATGCATCCTGTGCACGAACCGGCTCGAACTGCGCATGCGCCTCGCCGAATGTCCGGGCAACGCCTTCGTTTTCAAGCTCGAGCAGGCTGCAGGTCGCGTACACCAAGCGCCCACCCGGCTTCACCAGTGTCGCGGCGGCGGCCAGGATGGCGTCCTGCTGCTGTCGCAGGTGCGCCACGCTGGTCGCGTTGTGCCGCCATTTCAAGTCCGGGTTGCGGCGCAGCGTGCCCAGCCCCGAGCACGGCGCATCGACGAGCACGCGGTCGATCTTGCCGGCCAAGCGCTTGACGCGCTCATCGCGCTCATGCGCGATCTGCACCGTGTGCACGTTCGACAAACCGCTGCGCGCCAGCCGCGGCTTGAGGGCATGGAGGCGGTGGCCCGAGGTGTCGAACGCGTACAGCCGCCCGGTGTCGCGCATCGCGGCACCGAGCGCAAGCGTCTTGCCGCCGGAACCGGCGCAGAAGTCGACCACCATCTCGCCGCGTCGTGCGTCGACCAACGCGGCCAGCAGCTGGCTGCCTTCGTCCTGCACCTCGAACAGGCCCTCGCGAAACGCCGGCAGCCTCTGCAACGCAGGACGTCCCAGCACGCGCAGCCCCCATGGGCTGTAAGGCGTGGGCGTCGACTCGATGCCCGCCGATTGCAGCAAAGTCTGCAGCGAGTCGCGCTTGGCCTTCAGCGCATTGACGCGCAGATCGAGCGGTGCCGGCTGCAGCAGCGCGGCGCTCAAGGCGTCGAACTGCGTGTCGTCGAGGAACGAGTGCAGCGCCTGGGCCAGCCAGTCCGGCAGGTTGTGGCGCAGCTTCGACGGCAGCGTGGACTCATCCACCGCCGACGCCGCGGTGAGCCACTGCCGCTCGTGCTCGTCGGTCGCCGCCTCCAGGGTGCGCGCCTCGCCCTGCCAGCCAATCAGCGCCAGCCGCCGCTCGAGTGGCCCGGGCCCGCCTTGTGCCAGGTGCTGGAACAACAGGCGCCGGCGCAGCACCGCGTAGACGGTTTCCGCCAACGCGTGGCGCTCGCGCGCGCCCAGTGCCTGGTGCTTGCGACAATGCGCCGACACCAGCGCGTCGGCCGGTTGCTCGAAGCGCAGCACGGCGCGCAACAGCTCGGTGGCCTGGTCGAGCAGTGCCTTCGGGTGCACGGCGCCCCTCAACAAACCAGCGACTGCGCAGCGCCTTCGGTGTGCCGCACGATGCCGTGCTCGATGCGCAGCTGGCCCCGCACGAACCACGACACCGCCAGCGGATAGATGCGGTGCTCGCTGGTCAGCACGCGCGCGGCCAGCGTGTCTTCGGTGTCGTCGGGCCGCAGCGGCACCACCGACTGCAGCACGATCGGCCCGTGGTCGAGCGCCGCCGTCACGAAGTGCACCGTGGCGCCGCTCACCTTGCAGCCCGCCTCGAGCGCGCGCCGGTGCGTGTGCAGCCCTGGAAACGCCGGCAGCAGCGACGGATGGATGTTGAGCAGGCGCTGCTCGTAGCGCTCCACGAAGGCCGGCCCGAGGATGCGCATGAAACCGGCCAGCGCCACCAGGTCGGGCGCGTGCGCATCGATCGCGTCGGCCAACGCGGCGTCGAACGCCGCGCGCGATGCGTGCACGCCGTGCTCCACCACCGCGGTGGCGATGCCATGTGCGCGCGCGAAGAGCAGGCCCGGCGCATCGGCCCGGTTGGCGATCACTGCCGCCACCTGCGCCGGCCAGTGCTCCTGCGCGCAGCCGCGCACGATGGCCTCCATGTTGGAGCCGCGGCCCGAGATCAGGATGACGATGCGCTGGCTGGTCATGAGCGGCGCGCCAGTGTACGTCTGCGAAAATGCCCGTCCGTCCACCACCGGCTGTTGTCATGCGACCCCGCGTCCTCTCCGGCATGCGCCCCACCGGCTCGATGCACCTGGGCCACTACCACGGTGCGCTGAAGAACTGGGTGCGGCTGCAAGACGACTACGACTGCTTCTACTTCGTCGCCGACTGGCACGCGCTGACCACGCACTACGAGGAGCGCGAGGTCATCGAGCAGACCGTCTACGACATGGTGGTCGACTGGCTCGCCGCGGGCCTCGATCCCGAGAAGAGCACCATCTTCATCCAGAGCCGGCTGCCAGAGCACGCCGAGCTGTTCACGCTGCTGGCGATGGGCACGCCCTTGGGCTGGCTGGAGCGCGTGCCGACCTACAAGGACCAGATCGAGAAGTTGAAGGACCGCGACCTTGCGACCTACGGCTTCCTCGGCTATCC